>TARA_B110000879_G_scaffold68076_1_pt1 | contig 74051 bp, 60 predicted proteins | sample TARA_B110000879 | Tara Oceans TARA_B110000879 (sample SAMEA4398094) | marine metagenome | biome: Polar Biome; feature: [SRF] surface water layer (ENVO:00010504); material: water (ENVO:00002006), including particulate matter (ENVO:01000060) such as... | depth 5 m
AAATTGAGGCGTTAAAATAGCGGTGATGAAAGATGCCATTACGTGGAGGGTTTTAACTAAGGGAATAATGATGGTGACTGTAGCCGCTATGATTACAGGGCTAATGAGCTGCGGGACTCTCTCTCGGTCAGCTAGAGCGGTGGGTGGAAAGCTGCAGAGAATGAATGCTGAGCCCGGTCAGCTAAAGTCTCACCAGTTTGCCATCGATCAGGATAGTGGGCAGGGCTTGAGTGCGCTGAGTGGAAATAAGGTGGTGGCTAGAGTGGGTCAGCTGAGCACTCGGGAAGAGGATATCGTGTGGGCTGATCCGAATCCAGATGTGCCGATCACTGAGTTAGAAGGACTGGTGGTGGATGACGATAATCCGCTGGACTCATGGTTTGAGGACTACGGGAAGGCGATGAAGAAGGCGCGAGTGGAGGGCAAGCCGGTGATGATATGGTTCACTCGAACGAAGAATAGCCCGCTTTGTAAGCGGCTAAGTGCGGAGTTATTCGTGCATAAAGAATTTGAAGACTGGGCAGATGCTAATGTGATTCGGCTGCGAGTGGACTCAAATATACAGGAGACTAATACGGCCAAGCGCAAAGACCGCGAGCGCTATGTGGCAGGTCTAAAAAAACGTTACCGGGCCATGGGTCAGCCAGTGGTGGTGATCATTTCGCCGAGGGGGACGGAGTTTGGAAAATACACTGGGTACAAGCCCGGTTCCGCTGAGTTTTATTTCGGCAGATTGAGGAACGCGCAACGAACAGCACAAAATGACCACACTAGTTGGCAGTCTGAGATGGAGAGCAAGGGATACAGGACTTGGCATGATGTCCGCGGTAGGGCGGTATTCGCTAAAGTGGTGCGTTATCGCAATGGTAAGATCTGGCTGGTGGAGCCAGATGGAAAGAAATCTAGCACCAGTGTGAGTAAACTATCAGTGGAGGACAAGCAGTTCATTGAGCGTAAGCTTGCGGAATCGAGGGCTAAGAAGCGATAGGAGAGGTTTTATTTGTGCTGGTTTTAGCCTTAGATCTAGCTTTCAGTGCAAGTGCGATGTGGGCGATGAGGATGAGAGGAAAGGTGAGGCCGGTGATGATGTGGGCGGTACAGGTAAATTGCTGGAGGCTCTCGTTTGCAGTGTAGTAGATGATGTATCCGCTGAGGATGAGGAAAAACTGTAGTCCGAGGAGTAACAGGCCTAGCTTGCGTTGCCGTTGTTGCTTCCATCCGTGGGGGACGTGGGAGGCGAGTAGGTAGCCGTAGATGATCATCATAGCAAATGCGGAGGCTCCGTGGATTTGGCGGAAATCTGACTGAGCGGGATGATAGGTGAGACCAAATTCCCCCTGCACGCGAACCCATTTCTGGAAGATATAGATGGTGATGCCTGTGATCCATGAGGTAAGTAACATCCCGATGAGTATGAGTCTGTAGGAGAGGGGGATTCTGGATCTAACAGTTTTCATCAACAGAGTATGATTTATACAGAACGGATACGTAATAGTGGTTCAGCTTCCGCATTGAAGAGTGTGGTGATAAATTTATTAGGGCGCTGAATTATCTCGTGATAACTGACAGTTTGGGGGTTGAGCGTGAGTTGGCTGTGTTGTTTCTTGAGTGCTGCGGTGCCGAACTGAGTCATAAGGCTTTTGAATTCTAAGTCCTTTAATATGGAGGTTCCTGCCAGAGGGATGGAGCAGATGACTTTTTTACCACGGATGATTTCCCGGTTTACGGCTTTGGCCACTAGGGTGATATTGTTGTTAATTTTATTAAACGTAGAGGTAGCCTCTAACTGAGGAGTGAGTAATTGAGGTGATGATTCTGCGGGTGCATTTTTAAATATTTTGAGCATACATTCGAAACAGTCCCATTGGCTTTTTGCAGTGAGGTTAATCTCATGAAATAACTCTCCATCATTTGAGCTGAAGAGGAAATCTGCTCTTTGATATTCGGCTGCAACATGGACGGTGACTTGTTTCCAATTTTCAAATATCCATTGATGATTACCATTGATGGCAGTGCTTTTGTCCTCATTCGGAGTGGCGATTAGCCGTGGGTATTCTCCCTCGGAAGTGACGCTGGCCAGGGCATTGTGGTACTGGTGTCTGATGGTGCCTAGAGTGTGCATACGGTGCAGCAGGCGTGACCAAGTTGGCTTGAGGATATAAGTTGTGACGGGGATGTTAGATAGGTTCATAATCGTTATATAATGACAGGGTGAGCCTGGTATTCTTGGTGAATAGTGGAGTCTGGAGCTAGTGCGTAGATTTTAGTAAGAGCATCAGATATCATACATGACGGGGAGAAAATACTGATGCTTCTGGTGAGATTGAGTGGTTCACGACTGATCGGATTGATGATCGGGCGCTTCCCTTTTTCTTGATAGCAGTAAGATGAGGTGGCGAGAGCGGCGTTGAGCATTTCTATCTTCTTAAATGGAGCTCCCGTGCGCGGGTGGCGGATATTGATGAGTTTATTTTGCCAATGGGTTTCTGTGAGATCACCTCCTGCGTTGATTGTGATGTGCGGTTCGGTGATCTTAGATCTTATGAATTCTTTAACCATGACAGCTTTAGCCTGATCTACCGCGTAGCCTTTAGCGATGCCGCCGAGATCGAGGTGAGTGGGTTTAGAAAAGGTAATATGGTGGTCATAGATAAGTATATTTTCCCAGTGAGAGTGATTTGTTAGAACTTGATTGTAATTAGGTAGAAGGCCTTGTTTTACTAAATGGAGTGCGATGCATGGGTCGAAAATGCCATTTGTTTTCTCCGCTAGTTCTAGCGAGAAATTGATTACCGCTTCTGTGTGTGGATTAAGCAGTATTGGTGCTAGGTGTGCTTTGGTATTGATTTGGCTTAACTGGCTATCTGTCTGATGATAGCTCATGAGGTTGTGTACTTTAGTGATGGCTTCATAGCCGAGTGAGCTGATCCTTACTAGCTCATCGAAGTCTAGCTCAGCTGATAGATCGATACTCACATAGGTGCCGAGTAGCGGTTTACAGCGACTGAGATTTGTTAGGGTAGCGGTCACTTTTTACTGAGGACGAGTGCCCATGTTTGGGTGATGCGATTGACGGCGTCTGTGATGTGGCTACATGAGAGTGTGGCACCGCTGATATTTTTGATTTCCTCATCTAGTTGGAGATGTTTCTCATGACCTCTGCCAAAAAACTGATTTCTCCAGTTGATGTTACGGATTTCATGACCATAAGTTTCGCGATAAACTAATATCTCGATACCTTTGACTTTTCCTTCATTAGTGAGGGCAAATGCTACGTCGATATTTTCATGTTTACCGATGACTTGGTCGAAAATGAGCCATTCGGCAGCGGCAGTTTTATAGGCGTTAAGATTTTTATGTCTGACTCTTACTTTAGAGAGTTTCTTGATCTCTTTCGCTTGTGCCGTTGTGAGTTTGATGTCTATTTTAGTGGCTTTGGCCTTTCCTATCAGCAAAGACTTTGCTTGAGCTGGGGTAAGGAATTGTTTAGCAGATGAAATGCCACTGATTGAGAGGAAGCTGAGGCCAGTCATGATGCTAGTAGTGAGCATTTTTCTTCTACTGAGAGTTGGAGGTATAGATGACATGATTTGACGTGTTTTAGATTTTTTTGAGAATGCACCATGATAGGGCGATGAACTAACCCCACCATGATACTTTTCTACCATGGAAATAGTAAATTACTCTGGCTGCTTAGAACTCAAAGCCTACGGTAGCGCCGAGATGCCATTTTTCATGCTCATCCCAGTTTCTACCGCCGGTGTTGTTCGGTGCATTTCTGGAGTCATCTCCGCCGCCTTTGATCTGGTAAAGTGCGCCTGCTGTGAACCACCAGCCTTGTTCTGCATAGTGGATCGTAGGTCCTACGTAGGTACCGTATTGGAACTGACTGCCTAGGCGGAAGTCAGTGAGGTCAAAGCTAGAGCGCTGGTAGCCATCTTCAAACTCACCACCTTCTTCGGGGTTGAGGAAATCTGACTGGTAACGTGCCTCGATACCGATAAACCACTTGGGTGCGAATCGGTAAGAAACTCCTGCTGAGATATCGAATGCGATCTCTTCCTCGAGAACGTCTCCTGCTTTTCTACGCTCAAACTCTGTTTTCGCGTTGAACGCGAATACTAGCGTATCATCGAGAAAGTTCTTCTGAACTAGAGTCTGGAGAACGAATGAGTCTTGGTCTATTTCCGCACCATCAAGCCTGTAGGCTGAGCGGTGCTCGAAGGCGGCCACGAATGAGAGACCGATCGGGTCTTTATAAGGTGATAGTACGTTATATTTAGCTGCGAGTTCAAATCCTCCGAATTGGAATTTATTAAACTTACCGCCTGCTCCACCTTGTGTTTCAAACATCGGGTTTAGCTCAGGATCATCCACAGAATACCTATGGTTGAAGAGCATGATTTCTGCTCCGATAGTTAGTTTATCCGTGACTCCATACTCTATCTCAGGGCGGATATCATCGAAACGATAGTTCCCAGAGTCTTTTCCTAGTCTGGAGATATCAGAGAGTTTGAACTCCCAGCTTCCCTGTGGACGCGTGTCTGTGCCCTTAGTGTAGAGCCAGAGATTTTCTTCTGCTAGTGCTGATCCTGCTGTGAGGATCAGTCCTGCTAAGATTAGTGGTTTAGTTTGCTTTGGTATTTTCATATTATTTCTTACTGCATGCACTTACTAATGTTATTGAGAATCATTATCAATAATAAAATTGACTTTTATTTAAAACAATGAGTTTGTCCTGCATGCGACAGCGCAAATCATTGTTCCCTAGGTTAAGAAAGACCCAATACCGAAGCTACTTCCACACGATCACTGGGACTATTACGGCGATAATCATTGTGCTGTTTCCAAATAGTCTAAGAGCACAGCAAATAGAAACTGAAGAGTTAAAGACAAGCACAGTGACTGGGAAAAGAACTAAAGCGGCTTGGATCGATCAGCCATTTAGTGTGGCGAAAGTAGAGATAGATGATGCGATAACTCAGCAAAGTAGGAACCTTGTAGAGAGTCTGCGCTACACTCCAGGAGTGATGATTCAAAAGACTGCAAATGGGCACGGATCACCGTTTATACGTGGCTTCACTGGTTATAGAACATTAGCTCTGATTGATGGGGTGCGCTACAATAACTCAGTGTATCGCGATGGGCCGAATGAATATTTCTCGCTAATCGATAGAGATGCTCTTGAGCGGATAGAACTGATCCAGGGACCCTCATCTGTGGTGTTTGGTAATGATTCGATAGGGGGGACCTTGAATCTCATCACTCGTCCGACGGGATATTTAGAAAGGGAGGGTTTTTATAGCAAACAAGATTTGAGTTACCGGTATTCCAGCGCTGAGAAAAGCCATCAAGCACGTGCGACCTACGAGCTTGGTGTGGGTAGTGACTGGGGATTGAGAATAGGGATAGGTGCGAGGGAATATGGTGATGTTAGATCTGCTGATATTGGCACACAGGAGAATACTGGTTACTCTGAAAACTCATTCGATATGAGGTTTGATAAATCGATCAACTATCTATGGAGCCTCACTGCGGTGCATCAGCACTTAGGGCAGGATGATGTCTGGCGGACGCATTCTACCGTATTTGGGAAAAGTTTCGCAGGCACTACTATCGGTTCAGATCTGAGGCGGCTCAAAGACCAGCATCGCTCACTCACTTATCTTAAATTAAAGGGGGAAATAGACAGCCTATGGGTGGATGAGGTAGCGCTGAACTTATCCTACCAGACATGGGATGAAGATGGTGACCGAATCCGTGGTGATGGAAGGAGAAATGAAGACTACTTTGACTCCAAAATGTGGGGCGTAGATATCGAGTTCCAGAAAGAGGTTGATTCGGTAAATCTCACTTATGGACTAGATTTCTACCAAGATAAGGTCATTTCAGGTAGAACTGATACCAGTGCAGATGGTCTAGTGAAAACCGAGAGGATTCAAGGGCCAGTAGGTGATGACTCCCGATACGATCAGCTAGGAATCTATGTAAAAGGCTCATGGGAGCTGAATGAAAGACTTAAATTAACGCTGGGTACCCGGTTCGCGAACGTGGATGCAAAAGTAGGTAAATACGAAGATCCTGTGACGGGGGAAGCTGCGAGGTACTCAGAGGAGTGGAGTGACTTTATCAGCTCTACACGTGTGAGTTATGCGCTTGGTGCTGCTGATTCGACTAAGCTGTGGGCGGGAGTGAGCCAAGCATTTCGGGCGCCAAACATTGCCGATATAAGTAGGTATGGAGCCAGTAGGTCTAACGAGATAGAGATAGCCGCCACCGGTTTAGAACCAGAGAGTTTCATCAGTTACGAGATGGGAATTAAGACGGAGAATGACCGCTGCCAAGGAGGACTTAGTTACTATTATACCTATATAGATGAATACATCACCAGCGCTCCTAATGGTAATATCCGTGATGGACAGAAAGAGGTCAGTAAGCAGAACAGCGCAGCAGGATATGTCCACGGGGTAGAAGTTTTCGGTAACTATCAGATCAATGACTCTCTCAGCGCATGGGCGAATGCGACATGGGTTTACGGTGAGATTGACTCATCCGATAGAACAGCGCGCGAGCCCCTAAGCAGGTTAGCGCCTCCTACTCTCAATGCAGGGATCAAGTGGAAAAGTGCCGACCAGAAATGGCTCGCTGGGCTCGCTGCTCAGCTGGCGCTAAAAGCGGACCAGCTAAACACTAGAGACCTCAGTGACACTCAGAGAATCCCTCAAGGTGGCACTCCTAGTTATCTTAAAGTGGATGCCTATGTTGGATACACCTGGAAGCAAAACTATCAGTTTCGGCTAGGTCTTAATAATCTTCTAGATGAGGCTTATCGTGTTCATGGATCAGGTGTGAATGAGCCGGGTTTTGGCTTGAATTTTGGGCTGAAAGCTAGTTTTTAAATTTCACTGAATATGGCAAAGAAGAAAAAAAAATGGAACAAATGGAACCGAGTTATTCACTACTGGGGAGCACTCGCGTGCGCACTACCCCTTATTGTTGTAATTATTAGTGGTATCTTACTACAGCTGAAGAAAGAAAGTAATTGGATTCAGCCATCAACTCAGAGAGGATCAGGAACTGTCCCTGTTGTAGAGTTTGCCCAAGTTTTAGAAAAAGTAAAATCCGTCCCAGAGGCGGATATTAAGAGCTGGGAAGATATCAAGTTGTTAGATGTGAGGCCATCGAAGGGTGTCATCAAGGTCAGAGCCAAGAACCGCTGGGAAATTCAGTTAGATGCAACATCGTGTGAAGTTCTGCAAGTGGCTTACAGGCGATCAGATATCATCGAAGCGCTCCACGATGGAAGCTTCTTCCATGACTCTGTAAAGCTCGCTATCTTCTTGCCTTCCGCCATTATCTTACTCATTCTTTGGATTACTGGGATGTATTTATTTGTCAGTAAGCAAGTACTGAAATTAAAACGTAAATCTAGGAAGAAAATCACCCATGAATAAGCTGCTGAGGTTTTTATCTGCGGCTCTCCTGTGCTGGTTCATCGCTTTCAGTATTAGCTTAATTATAGGAATTCTTTTTCTAACAGAAACCTCTAGAGGTAACGTGCCTGAAGTCCTCATAAATCTGTGGATTATCACCCTTTTTACTCTCCCTGTTTACGCGATGATTTCTTTCTATCCGCGTAAAATGATTGGGGTCACAGTAGGGGCGTTAGTGTTGGTGATCTTGAGCTGCTCTCTAAATAATACTCCTGAAACCCTCTCTTTCCCTATACTGCGAACAATTACCTTCATTGGAGCAGGAGAGGAAGATGCGGAAGTTGAACAGGATACTGAAATAGAAGAAGAGTTAGAAATTCAGCTTCCGGATGAACTATAATTTAAACTGACTTCTTGTGCGTGGCGTCAATTATCGGCTTAGCGAAATTACTGATGATTTCTGCTAGATTGCTAGCTGCTGCATTTTCTGCGATCTGATTCACAATGGCGGAGCCCACAATGACTCCGTCTGAGAGATTAGCAACCATGGCTGCTTGATCGGGAGTGTTAATGCCAAAACCTACGCATACGGGAATAGAGGTATGTTTTTTGATCGCCGCAACGGTCTGGCCGATAGTGTCTGATGGTGCTGCTTGAGCTCCTGTGACTCCAGTGCGGGAGAGTGCGTAGATGAACCCTTCGGATTGCTTCGCTAGTGATGCGATCCTATCCTCGGGGGAGGTGGGCGCGATGAGGGTGATGTGCTTGAGAGCGGATTTCTGGCTGAACTCAGCATGACAATGTGCTTCATCGGGTGGGAGGTCCAGCAGCAGGATACCATCGACTCCAGCCTCGTAGGCGGTAGTGATGAATTTCTCATAACCGTAGGAAAAAATAGGATTGAGGTAAGTGAAAAGGACGATGGGAGTCTGGTGAGTGGTGCGGAACTCACGAACCATATCGAGCACCTTAGGAAGTGTGCAGCCGGCTTTGAGAGCGCGGTCGGCAGCGAGCTGGTTCACTGGTCCATCCGCCAGTGGATCAGAGAATGGCACACCGAGCTCGATGACATCTGCACCAGCATCCGCCAGTCCACGGATGATACCGAGACTGAGGTCTAAGGTAGGGTCACCAGCGGCTACGTAGGCAATAAATGCAGCAGTGTTGGTTTGCTTTAGGTTCTGAAAAGTGGCGTCGATTCGGCAGCTCATGGCTGATGATTTACAGTGATTGAGGGTAAATTGAAATCCTTTTGTTGGTCTTTTATTCCAGAGCTATTTATCGTTGCATGTGCGCGACTTCCACACAACTATGCTGCATCTTCTGGGAATAGACCACCACCGCTACTCAAAAAAAACCAAAGCTTCGACATGCGCCTCACTAGAGTGAAACCTGCCCAGGTAATCAAACAGCTTCTTGCCTGAGCGGGTGGTTTTCCAGTACCCTGGTGATGAGAGTACTAACTGATTCATCATTTTACTGATTGAAAGCCATGGGGAATCGGTGATAATGAGGCCATGAAATGCTGTTCTTCGATTCCATTTAAATTAGTCTTATTAGCCTTGTTATTTACGATTTTTCCGCTGAGTGCTCAGAAGAACTTTGATTCTAATTCGGTGATAGCACCGCCGATCCTGGCGATGGATGCCCCTGAGATGTGGGAAGGTGAGGGGAGAAACATTGGCGAGTTGAATATCCCCGTTTCTACGAATAATGATCTAGTGCAGAAGCATGTGCGGCAGGGGTTTGCGCTATTACATGCACAGTGGGATGTTGAGGCATATCGGCATTTCGCAGCTGCGCTGAAGAGTGATCCTGACTGCCTGATGGCCTACTGCGGGGTAGTGATGAGTCTGTTGAATCCACAGCATGAGTGGAAGGAATATCGAGCCAGAGCTATCAATAGAATGGTGAGTCTGGCAGAGCATAAATCTGGCGAGGGTGAGGATGCTGAGTATGTTTTCCCTGCGAATGAGCGCGACTATGCGATCGCAATAGGTAGCCTCGTAGTGAATGGCATGGGTGCGGGTGCGTCGTCATTTGAAGTGCTGGCGGAGAAGTATCCAAATGATTTACAGCTGTCTTTATTAGCACCATTTTTTAATCGAGGGAAGTATGATATCTTTGGGAATTCGGATGAAAAGCAAGAGCGCGCGGTCAGGGCGGTCAAGGATCTGTTAGATGAAAACCCAGACAATCCACTGGTGACAAATTTCTATATCATGATGCAGATAGAAGCCCCATCTAATGCGGTGGATCAAGCAAAAGCGGTGCTTCCCTTCGCGAAAAAACTCGTGGAGCAGGGGGGGGCGGATTATCCTGGCTGGCAGATGATACTAGGTTACGCGGCATGGAGGACGGGTGGAATGGAGCTGGCGCGTGATTCATTCCAGAAGGCGGCGAGTCTTTATGAAGCTTGGAAAAAGGAGTCAAAAGCGGGGATCTCTGAGTGTGATGGATTGATCAGAGCGTATTCATTTCTGGCCTTAGTGCACTTCCAGATGGGCGATACTAAGAATACAGAAGTGGTGCTAAAAAAACTGGCTGAAGGAGCCCAAGCGCGCAAGGGATCGTCAGTGTATGCGATGCATTCATGGAGTCATCAGATGATTCGCGTGAATATGTTTCTAGCAGACGGGGACAAGGAGGCGATAAAGAATATGCTCAAGAATCTGCCTAAGGTCGACAGCACCGATAAGAGTAAGGAGTTATTTAATCTGGTGATCAAAGGCTACCAGGCCTATGGCTTAGTGCGGAGCTATAAGTTGAGCGGTGAAGATGAGGAATCCATCAAGATGCTAGAGTTACTAGGTAAGCTGCTGGCGAAACTCAGTAATAAGGGCACTCAGATCAGAGATCAGCCATACCGCACTCAGTATCTGCTCCTGGTAAAAGCGCTTAAAGTATACCATCTAGAGCTTACTGCTGAGATTGTAGGTGATGTAGGCGCGTATAGTTTCTTCCAAGACGCCATCGACCAGCAGATTCAGCCCACTCTTTATTTCCCCCCAAATATCCTGTATCCGATGGAGTATAAGTTAGCGGAATTCTACGAGAGAAAAGGTGATCTTAAAAAAGCGAGAGAGACCTATGAGCTTGCATGTAAGAGGATGCCAAGCCACCCGCAGAGCAGAGCTGCTTATGAGAGGTTGATAAAGTTGTTAGAGAAGTAAGGCCGAAACCACTAAGCGTTTGAAAAGAGAAAATAGAGAGGGGATTTCAGTATCTGGTGACGGCTCACAGAGGCACGTTATCGTCGATGATTTTGTGGCGCCTCGGTGTGACGAGTCTTTGGTGATTTTATATCAGGATGATGATATTTTGTTGATTGATAAGCCTAGTGGTCTGCTTAGTTTGTCGGGTAAAAACCCGCTTAACTGGGATTCAGTTCATTACCGATTGGTTCATGGGCAAGAAGGGATTAGTCCTGCGTTTCCTGAGGCTAAATTACCTCATCGCTTAGATTTTGGGACATCGGGTATCATGGTGGTGGGGCTGAATGCTGATTCGGCGCAGCAACTTAATAAACAGTTTCAAGAACGTGCGGTTGTAAAGCTTTATGTAGCCATGTTAGAGGGCTGGGTAGCCGATGACCATGGGCAGATTTCAGCGGCTATTGCGAAGGATAAAAAGTGTTTTCCTAGGGTCAAGATTTGCCACAGCACAGGCAAAGCTGCCGATAGTGAATACACTGTCATCCAGAGATTAGAGTATCCGCGTCGGACTCTAGTGAAATTTACTCCACTGACAGGAAGAACCCATCAGTTGCGGATTCACAGCCACTCCATAGGTCACCCTATTTTAGGTTGTGATCTGTATCATAGTGATCACAGTGAAAAGATGGCAGATCGATTGTTATTACACGCGAGTGATTTGTATTTTAAGCATCCGACTCAGCCTAACGGTGGTGAACTATTCCATGGGAATTGCCCTTGTCCGTTTTCATCATAACGACAGTCTTGCTCTTTATTTAGTGGTCTCATTCTTGATGAGTATCACACCTTTGGCGTTTTTGCCTGCGAGTAGATCATCGAAGGCGGTGGGGAGTTCATCGAGGGTGTAGGTGGTGGTGACTAGTTCGTCGATCATGAGTTTCTTCTGGTCGTAGAGGGAGAGGATACGCGGGAAATCTACTTCTGGTCGGCAGCAGCCATAGAGGGGGTTGATATAAATTTTGTCCCACTCGAATAAAGTGGCATCGAAAGAAATAGTCTGCTCGATCCCGCTACACTGAACCGCTGTGCCGCCGTTCCTGATGAAGGCCAGTGGGGCATCGCCGAGCGATGGGATAGCGGTGCTTTCGAAGCAATAATCGGCTCCTCTGCCGTCACATTCTTGTCTAACAGAATCAGCACACTTTCTAAGACCTGCGTCCTCGGTGGTGGCGAGGACGGTGTGAGTGGCACCAAATTTTTTGGCTATAGGGAATTTAGTTTCATCCACATCCACGGCGATAACCTTAGTGGCTCCGCTGAGAGCCGCGGCTTGGATGGCATTAAGCCCAACACCGCCACAGCCTAGCACCACGACGCTGCTACCGGCTTCTACTTTGGCGGCATTGACTACGGATCCATAGCCGGTCATCACTCCGCAACCTATCAGGCAGGCGGATGAAAAGGGGATATCATTGTTGATTTTCACTACTGCCTCTTGGCGGACTAGGGTGTGAGTGGCCATGGTGCCAAGGTGAAATGATCGCACAATAGGGGTGCCATTAAATAGCGTGCTTTCGAGGCGGGCGTGACCAGACATATTGCCAGTGACTGGTGAATTATTTTCACAGATGGCGGTGCGGCCGCTGGCACATTGGAAACAATGACCGCACGGGATGGCCCAATTTAGTAGGACGCGGTCGCCGACTTTTATGCCGGTGACATCATTACCAATTTGTTTCACGATGCCTGCGCCTTCGTGACCGAGTAGGATTGTTTTCCCCCAGCTTAATGAGTCGTAATCCGTGTGGCAGATTCCTGCGGCGTGAATTTCTACAAGGACTTCGTCGCTTTGCGGTGGATGGATGGTGATCTCTTCTATTGAAAAATTTCCTTTACCATCGGCGATGGCGGCTCTTGCTTGGATGGATGCTTGGCTCATATTTAGTAGTTCTTGATGGTTGCTGTATCAAGCACTACTAAATAATGAGAGGATGGTAAATACTGATAGTGAGAGAATTTATTTTTTCTCTTTCTTCTCAGGCTTTGCGTTTTCTTCCCCTTCTTTTGCTGGCTTATCTGGGACGAATTTGAGAACGATGCCATTAATGCAGAATCGCTGGTCTTTTGGGGTGTTGAAGCCTTCTCCCTTGAAGAGGTGACCTAGGTGTGCGTCACATTTAGCGCAGTTGACCTCGGTGCGGATTGAGCCAAATGAGCGGTCTTCTTTGGTGGTTACGTTCTCGGCATTCGCCGGGTCGTAGAATGCTGGCCAGCCACAGCGGGCATCGAATTTCTCCTTGGATGAGAAGAGCTTGGCTCCGCATCCTGCGCAGTGGTATGCGCCGGCTCCTTGTTTTTTGAATTGCTTGTAAACTTCGCCGTTAGGGCTTTCGGTGCCAGATTTTCTAGCCACGCGGAACTGTTCCTCGGTAAGGATTTTTTTCCATTCAGCCTCTGTCTTGACTACTTTTTCGGTGGGTTCTTCAGGTGCGTTATTAGATGTTTCCATAGGGTTCTTAGCTTGGCATGATGTTAGAGTTACGGCGAATATGACGGTGCTTATTAGGTGGTTGAGTCTTTTCATAGCAGGGATAGGAGGTTTATATGGATTACTTTATTCCAATTTTCTAAAGATGCAACTCAGCAAATGCTTGATGATGATTCTGGATCAGCCTAAGGTGGGCTGTGATAATAAAACTAGGTAACATTGATGTGCTGGCAGTTGGTGGCGCCGTGCCGCCTATATTTGTGTTATTGACTCTGGTGCTTAGCTCCGTGGTGGTGGTTTCGTTGCTGTGTTCTCAGCTGAAGCAATCGCTACTGGTAGGTTACTTTGTCTGCGGTCTGATCTTATCTAATAGCGGGATTTTAAGCTGGGCCGGAGTGGGAGATGAAGAACTCATCCATAATCTGTCTGAGATTGGGATCGTACTGCTGTTGTTCACGCTGGGGATAGAGTTTTCTGTGAAAGAGCTTAAGGCGCTGCGAAAACCAGCACTTTTAGGCGGCGGCATTCAGGTTGGCCTTTGTATAGTCATCGCGATGGGGGTGGGGATGGTGTTTGACTTAGGTTGGCAGTCGTCACTGCTTATAGGTTTTATGGTGAGTTTGTCATCGACTGCGGTCAGTTTAAAAACATTTCAAGACTTAGGCCTGCCAGAGAGTCCACAGGGGCGGGTGACACTGGGGATAGCGTTGTTTCAAGACCTAATGACGATTCTATTTATGGTGCTACTTCCTGCAATTATTAGCGATTCTGGTAATTCTGGTGGTGGATTGATCTATGCTTTATTGAAGGGTCTGGGCTTCACAGCTTTTCTAGTGGTGATCAGTAGATATGGACTGCCACAGATGCTCGATGCGGTGGCTAAGTCGAGGAGTAGAGAATTATTCACTGTTACCGTCATCGGTTTATGTGCAGCGGTGGCACTACTCAGCGGGGTGCTGGGGCTGAGTCCTGCATTGGGTGCCTTCGCTGCTGGCGTGGTGGTGAGTGAGTCCATTTATTCTCATCGGGTTTTATCTGATGTGCTGCCATTCAAGGATCTGTTTCTGACTATCTTTTTCGTGTCGATAGGGTTGCTAATCGACCTGAATGTGGTGATAGACGAATGGGTTTTGGTGCTATTGATCACATTTGTTCTGGTGGTGGTGAAGGGCGGTATCGTTTATATGGCAGCGAGGTTATCTGGGTTGCAAAGTAGCCGGAGTCTGGTGGTGGCTGGGGCACTCTGTAGTATGGGTGAATTTTCCATCGTGGTGCTGAATAGGTCGATGGATTTAAAAGTGTTTGATACTCGGATTGAACAGCTCATTTTAGCGAGCACTGCGTTGAGTATGGCTTTAGTGCCCTCGTTGATGAAGTGGGGGGTTAAGTATTGCAGGAGGCGTAATGACAGAAGCATAAATAATGGCAAAAAAAGACGAAGTAAGATAGAGAGTAAATGGGAGCATGAGATAGGAATGAGCGGAAAGATAGAAGGTCTCCTCGATCATGTGATCATCTGTGGTTATGGACCAGTAGGCCAAAATCTACATAAGAATCTGCAATCACTTCAGATCCCCGTAGTCATCCTAGAAATGAATCCGATGACGGTGAAAAAGTTAGTAGGAGAGGGGCATCTGGCCTTGTTTGCTGATGCGCGAGATCGCGAGGGTCTCAAAGCCGCTAGGATTGAGCATGCACGTGGGCTAGCCGTGACATTTCCAGATAAGGCCATTTCGTTAGTTATCGTCCACACTGCCAGGGAGATGAAAGAGACCTTATTACTCTATGTGAGATGTAAATTTAAGGCGGATCTGGCGGATTTTGAAGAAGCTCGGATCGACCACGTACTTCTGGACGAAGAGCAGAGTGGGCGAGCGATGATCAAACGCGTGATGCTAAGTTATTCTGAGGGTTTTGATGAGAGCTGGATGTGATCATATCGTTCGGATTGAACAATGGCCAGACATCTCGTATTACGGCTCAAGAAAACAAGATGACATACCCAAACGCTATTAACGGAATAAACGATAAAATAAGTAATATTCTAATAATCCCAACATTTATATAGAGTGATTTTATTCTACTGTATATATTTCTTTAGAGCTTACAATTCGCGAATCCTCTATTGAAGAACCTAAGCCTCTCCCAAGTTTGCCTTCCTTAAGATTGGCTATCGGATCTGGACTAATACCATCCTCACCGTTATACTAGACTGATCGTTTGATGGAATGATTTGAAAGTGCAGCAAAGCTGATTGGGGAAAGAGCAAAACAATAGAGCAAGATTAGCGGCGTTAGTCTTCACTTGCATAGCCCGCGGTAGCTGGGCTAATTGCTTGACTAGAAGATCCTCTGAGAGGCTCATTCCCTAAAAAAGCATACAGATTAACTTCACTGTTTTCCTCAATAGGGATTCATGATTAGGTTTTTGCTTGTGCTAGACTGGTTCTTTTGGACTTTGGTAGAGGATTTCTCCTTCGGATTTGGCGATGACTACGGCGGCGCAGGAGTCGCCGAAGACGTTGACGGCGGTGCGGGACATGTCTAGGAGGCGGTCTACTGCAAAGAGCGCGAGGATGGCGTTGTCTGCTCCGGGGATGCCGGAGTTGTTCATGATGATGAGGATGGCGACCATCGATGCGGAGGGGACTCCTGCCACACCGATGCTGGTGAGTAGGGCGGAGATGACGACGAGCATTTGTGCGGCGAAGGCCATATCTAGTCCCATGACCTGGGCGACGAAGATGACGGCGATACATTCGTAGAGGGCGGTGCCGTCCATGTTCACGGTGGCGCCGAGTGGGAGTGTGAAGCTGGCAGTTTTCTTACTGACGCCGGCGTTGTCCTGCACGCAGCGCATGGTGACGGGGAGGGTGGCAGATGAACTAGAGGTAGAGAAGGCGGTGAGTAGCGCGGTTTTCATGGCTTTGAAATGTGCGATGGGGCTTACTTTCCCGATGATTTTCAACAGTAATGGCAGGACGACAAACATGTGCAGGGCGAGGGCGATGAGGACGGTGAAGAAGTAGGGAGCAAGCTGCTGGAAGACTTCTGCGCCACTTTTATAGACGGTGGCAACCATCATGCCGAAGATTCCGAGAGGGGCACAGACCATGATCCATTGGGTGATCCTGATCATGACGTCATTGAGGGTCTGGAAGAAGTCCCGCATGGGTTTCATCTGATCTGGGGGGAACTGAGTCATGGCTATTCCGAACATGAGACTGAAAACAAGTAGGCCTAACAGCTGGCCTTCTGCCCCGGCTTTGATGATGTTAGCTGGGAGCATGCGCTTGAAGATCGAGGTCCAGTCTTTTGCTTTGTCTTGCTGGGAACCAGTGAATTTTGCTTTGTCAGTGTCGGAGGTTTGGGCAGGTGCGTTATCGAATACTTCGCGGAGTTCGGCGTTTGGTTTGCCATCTTTGAGTCCGGGCTGGATGGTATTTACGATGAGAAGTCCGAGGACAACGGCACTAAGAGTGCTGATGAGGTAGAAGCCGAGGGTCTTCATGCCCATGCGCTTGAAGCCATCGAATCCGGCTAGCCCTGCGAGTCCTGCGATGATGGAGGAGACGACGAGCGGGACGATGATCATTTTCAGCCCCTGAAGAAAGAGGTCGCCGAGGAGGGAGCAGATTTTGAGGGTGGATTTGACCCATGCGACATCGCCAAATTGTTTTAGGAGAGTGGCGACGAGGACGGCTGAGACGAGCGCGATGATGATTTGCCAATGGGCTGCTACTTTCTTCATGGGCGCATCTTACAGATTAGTGGGGTGGTGTAAAAAATTAAATTTCGCGTTGCATTTTCGATGAGAGGATATTGACTCAGCGTCATGAGTAATCCTGCCAAACCTGTTCGTACGCGCTTCGCCCCTTCGCCCACTGGTTATTTACATATTGGTGGTGCTCGTACTGCCTTATTTAATTGGCTGTTCGCTCGCAGGTATGGTGGGACGTTTATTTTGCGGGTGGAGGATACGGATGAGGAGAGGAATACGGATGAGGCCAGGGCTGCTATTTTTGAGGGGATGAAATGGCTGGGAATGGACGTTGATGAGGGGCCTGATGAGGGTGGGGATTTCGGGCCGTATAATCAGTCTGAGAGACATGATATTTATGAAAAATGGTTCCAGAAGCTAGTGGATGTGGATCGCGTTTATGAGGATGAGGGGGCGTGGAGATTCCGTTTCGAGCGCAAGCCTATCACAATGCATGATCTAGTTTGTGGCGAGGTAACGATCGACTACACCGATGAGTCGATCAATCCTGACATGGTGGTGAAGCGATCGAATGGGAAGTTTGTATTTCACTTTGTGAATGTGGTGGATGATATCGAAATGGAGATGACGCATGTGATCCGCGGGGAGGATCATTTGATGAATACTCCGAAGCATTTACAGTTATTTGAGGCCTTTGGGGTAGAACCGCCAAAGTATGCTCATATTCCGCTGATCTTGAATCAGGATGGCTCAAAAATGTCTAAACGCGATCAGGGAGCGGCGGTGGGTGAATACGCTGAGAAGGGGTATTTGTCTGTTGCGGTGGATAATTTCATCGCGCTGCTGGGATGGTCGCCTAAGAGTGAACAGGAGATATTTTCGGTGGCGGAGCTGGTGGAGAAGTTTGATCTGGATGCGGTGAACCGTGCGCCTGCAAAATTTGATATCGATAAATGCGCATGGGTAAATCAGCAACATTTGCTGGCGATGAGTGGTGAGGATTTCGCGCAGGCAGCGGCTCCGTATGTGGAGGCGGCAGGTGTGCATGTGGATGGGGATTATCCTCAGATTGTGGTGTCGATCCAGGAGAAGGTGAAACTACTGAGCGAGGTGCCAGCAATGATTTCTTTCTTTACGGATAAAGACTATCCATTTGATGCGGAAGCCATCACGAAGGTGAAGAATAATGCGCAAGCGGGGGAGCTGTTAGCTAAATTAGCTGAAGTATTTACCGGCCTAACAGAATGGGCAGAAGCCAAGGCGAGCATCGGAACTACGGCTAAAGAAAATGGAGCCAAGCCAGGTCAGTTAATGTTCCCCACGCGGGTCGCGCTGAGCGGGATGACTGGTGGGCCAGATTTGGGTGAAATCCTCAATATTTTGGGACAAGAAGAATCAATCCGCAGAGTGCACCGGGCGGTGACTGAACTATCATGAAGCACGTTTATACTATTGATGATCTAAGAGAAAAAGCTCTGCCTGTTAACGCGAAGTTGGCAGTTTTGGGTTATCCTGTTTCGCACTCCGCATCACCTCAGATGCATCAAGCAGCGCTGGATGCATTGGGAATAGATGCTTGCTATATTAGGCTAGAAATAGAGCCTGGCAATGTGAGTGAAGCATTTGGCTTAATGCAAAGTCTAGGCTTTATTGGGTGTAATGTCACTATTCCTCATAAGCTGGAGGCGATGGAGTGCTGTGATGAGTTATCTGCTTCTGTAAAGGCACTTGGTGTTGCCAACACGATCCATTTTAAAGACGGGAGAATCATGGGAGATAACACCGATGGACCAGGCTTGATCAAAGCGCTTGAGGAGGATTTTGGGCTTACTGTAAAAGGGTCAAATATTCTGGTGCTCGGAGCGGGTGGGGGAGCTGGTAAGGCGATCTCTACTCAGCTGAATCGAGAGGGGTGCGCCAATTTATACTTATCTAACAGAACAGTAAGTAAGTTAGAAAAGATGGCAGAGAACCTTCCCTTAACAGAGACGCGAGTTCATCTTCTTGGGAACAGCTCTACTGAGCTAGAAGCGATAGCAGGAGAGGTGCAAATCATCATTAATGCGACTTCGATGGGGATGAAGCCAGATGACTGCTTACCGATTCCAGTTCGGTGTCTAACTGCCCAGCACATTGTCTACGACGCTATTTATAACCCTCCGCTCACGAGTCTATTAGAATCTGCCAGAGACCGCGGTGCAGCGGTAGCAAACGGGCTATCAATGCTAATTCACCAGGGTGCGATCTCATTTGAAATCTGGACAGGTAAGCAGCCAGATACGGGACTGATGAAGAAAGCAATTTCTACTTAGTTCTCTTTAGAAGGCGAGCCCTCCCAGTCTAGTTCGTGGATTTCCTTGAGTACCATCACCGTTTCGCCTTCGATTACTTTGAAATCGACAGTCACGTCTAGCCTGATTGTCTTGGGCGGGTCAAAGCTTCCTATTATAGGATCGTTTTTTATTTTATTATCCCGGAGTTTTTGGCGTTCTTTGAACTTACTGGTGAGCGTGGTTTTTAAGGTGGTCTGGTGTTTGACAAAGACAGATGTAGTCAGCTGGCTTGACATAGTGCTATTGTTTTTAGCCGCAGAGAATTTGTATTCTTCATACCCGCTGATCACTAATGACTGGGCAGTTATTTCTCTGGCGTAGAGTTTGAATCTCTTGGGTGAGTTTATTCTTTTGTCCTCACCAAATCTGAACCAATTCATATCACCTAATCTCACAAAATGAGGCCAGTCAATAAACCAATCCTCACCCTCTTTCCAGAATAGAACTTCAAATTCGTATGCCTCAGCAGTCTGACCAGCCTTGGGCTGGTATTTATATATCACGGCGACTTTGGGTTGTTCACCGTTTTCAATGAGGTCAAATCTAATGATACGAGATGTAGCAAGGTCGTTGTTCATTAAGTTGCGGTTATAATAACGATTAATGTCTAATACTAAATCACTGCCGTTTAGGATGTGCGATGATTTAGAGTGAGCGATGGTATCATTAGCGAACTGGGAAAAACGGCGAGAGCATTTCTGAAAAGCTTCACTTTTTCTAGCTAGATAAGCTCTATCCTCGTTATCTCGCTTCACATCTGCTTGTTTTGCTACCTGCGCTTTTTTACTCACTCTATTCGCCATTAGCGTGAAAACCGCCAGACCTAAGATCCACACAAGGCAGATAATCGTCCAGTTTTTGCGTTGTCTATTCTTCTTCATCGAGAAGGTGTCGGCTTCATCCATTCCGGGGACACCATGTTTACTCTTTTTATCATTCCTGTCTAATGCAGGCATTTCGGTTATATCGGCAAATTGTGGCTTTACGGGATGCTCACCACAGGTGTCACATCTGATTTCTTTCTGAGCCCGTCGTTTAGATTTAAACAACTCACCACAGCGATCGCAGTGGTATAAATATAATCCTTCTTCAGCCATAAATGTGATATTATTATTTATCTAGTTCTAAAAAAATCAATACTTTTATCAATTACCTGATCTAGATTGAAAATTAATGGGTAAACATTGGTCGGACAGGAATACCATTCTCTGCAAAATACTCCTTAGCCTCTCGCACAGAATGCTGCCCAAAATGGAAAATGCTAGCAGCCAAGACCGCATCGGCTTTTCCTTGCTCTAGCACGTCCACCATATGTTGCAGGTTTCCAGCACCACCGCTCGCTATAACAGGTATACCTACAGCCTCGCTCACCGCTGCCGTCAGCTCAATGTCGTATCCATTCTTCGTGCCATCTGCGTCCATACTCGTGAGTAAGATCTCGCCAGCACCTCGATTAAAAACTTCTCTAGCCCACTCCACGGCATCTAACCCCACAGGCTTCCTGCCCCCGTGAGTATAGACTCCCCACTTTCCATTGCCGTCACGTTTAGCATCGATGGCTACCACGATACATTGATCACCAAATGCTTTTGCTCCCTCATTGATCACTTCCGGATTCACCACCGCCGCAGTGTTTATCCCCACCTTATCGGCACCTGCTAGAAGCATCTTGCGCATGTCTTCTACTGTGCGGATGCCGCCACCTACGGTGAGTGGTATGAAGCATTTCTCGGCAGTGCGGCGCACCACATCCACCATCGTTTCTCTGCCGTCGCTGGATGCTGTAATATCTAAAAATACCAGTTCATCAGCCTCCTGTTCATTGTAGGCAATCGCGCTTTCCACTGGGTCGCCTGCATCGCGTAAATCGACAAAGTTGGTTCCCTTCACCACCCTACCATTGGTCACATCAAGGCAAGGGATAATTCGTTTCGCTAACATAATATCATCAAATTAAATTCTAGATTCCCCAGGCTCTTGGCTGGGTATTTTTTTTCTTACGAGCAATATAATTAATCATTTTCAGCTGCTTTCTACAGTCCAGAGAAGCCTTTGTAAACCTTGTATGTTCCTGTTGGCACAGCCTGCTTCCGCCACTCCTTTTTTAGTTTCCTGTATTTCTTGATAAATGCCGACGGATCTGCCCAATTAGTGAGTGTTTTACTCACGCTCGTGCGGTACATCCCTACTTTAGTATTATGGCGTATTTCGAAATGTAGATGGGCAGGATACATCCCTCTGTTATTGCCCATCGTGGCGATCTGTTGCCCACGTAAAACGAGTTCACCCTTTTTCACTAGTATCTTACGGTTATGACCGTAGAGCGAATCCACATACTTTATTTTTCCGGTGTTAGGATCACGGTAAGCGTGGCGTAGGATGATCACACGGCCCCAGCCACCACGTATATCGTAGGCAAATGTCACCACTCCATTTGCACAAGCATAGATGGGATCATGCAGATCACTATTCCCCCCACCAGTGCCATTCCAGTCTTCACCAAAATGCACTGGGCTGCGTAGCCGCAACCCTCGCGCTTTATAATAATTCTTCGCATTAGGCTTACCCACAGGGAAATCAAACCCATCAGCAAGCTCTACTCGAACCTGCTGTCCCAAGCATTTGTCTGGTAGAAAAACCAAGAAGCTGAAGAGTCCATATGCCAGAAAACGTCTCATGAAATTTATCCTATCTATAACCGCTCTCTGATTCCAATCAAAAAAAGTCACTAATCAAAAATACCCATCGTTATTGGAGTTGTATAAATCGTGGCTTTCATTAAGATAAGAATCTCCCAATCTACTATTGCTTACAAATGATCACCCTTAGCGAACTTAATCTCAACGAACTTGGAACCAGTGGCGTCATTATTGCCGTTATCGCCGTGCTCACTCTGCTCGGATTTATTAAGGGTATGGTCAAGCTAGTCTTCCTACTCTTTACTATTGCTGGATCAGGATATGCCGCTTACTGGGGCTCTGAAGAAGGGTTGACTTACCTCCAGAGATCATGGCCGGAAGCGCCTGGAGCATTGGGGAATATCTTCGCCGTCATCTGCGGGCTCATCGCCTTCTACTTTCTCTCAAAAATCTTCAGTTTCTTTGCTAATCCCTTTGAAAACAGTAACTTAATCTCCCGCATCGCCTTCGGAATTCCAGCCGCCTTGGTCAGTCTCATCGCCGCATCAGGTCTGGTTTGGCTAAGTCTAAATTTCCTCAAAGACAAAGGCTCAGAGGGGGAGATCAAGTACTGGATCACTCAAGACGACACCAATACTGCCACTCGTCTAAAAAATTATCCGACCCTAGCGAACCTTAAGCAACGATTCGAGTCATCCAGCATGGGGAAGAAAATGGCTAATCTCTATAAGCTCCACGAGGGAGAGAAACACAACCTTGCTAAGCTGCTCGTCATCGCTAACACCTCGGCAGACAAAATTAATAAACTCTCCCAGGACGAACGCGTGATGAAAATCCTAGATCATCCAGAAGTGCGCAAGCTCATGAAGAATCCCACCGTCCGCCAGCAGATCGCCGAGAATGACGTCCAGGGATTACTCGGTAATCCTGATCTCAATGATGCGCTCAAAGACAAAAAACTGATGGACGATCTTACCTCGATCAGTTCAGAGCCGCTGAAATAATCGTCATATAGGCAAGAAAGACACCAGCCAGTATTGACTCTCCAGCAGCTATCACCTAACTATCTCGCAAAATCACTATGCCTAGAGAAGACTATATCGCCACCATCGGACTCGAAGTTCACTGCCAGATCACCGCAAACTCCAAGATGTTCTGCGGTTGCCTAGCTGGCTACGGGCATGAGCCAAACACCAATGTCTGCCCAGTTTGTCTGGGTCTCCCCGGGGCACTACCTGTTTTAAATAAACACGCTATCGAACAGACTGTCCTCGCAGGAATGTTGTTAAACTGCCGCACTCCAGAGATTACCAAATGGGACAGAAAGAATTACTTCTACCCGGACATGCCGAAGAACTTCCAGCTGACGCAGTTCGATATCCCGCTCTGCATCGGCGGTGGCGTCCCGCTCTACGATATCGCCTACCCTAAGGAAGTGCAGAAAAATATTCCTAATCCAGGGAAAGTCGTCCAGATGAACCGCATCCACCTCGAAGAAGATGTTGCCAAGTCCACCCACTTTGCGAACCACTCTACTATCGACTTCAACCGCGCGGGTACGCCGCTCATGGAAATAGTCACCGAGCCGGACCTAGACAACGCAGACGAGGCCTATGCATTTCTCAAGTCGCTCCAGCAGATCCTCATCTACGGTGGTATTTCAGACGCCGATATGGAAAAAGGTCAGATGCGCTGCGACGTAAATATTTCCGTGAGACCAGTGGGAACCACTGAGCTAGGAACTAAGCTAGAGGTCAAAAACCTCAACTCAATTACGGCGGTTAGAAAGTCTATCGAATTTGAAATTCTGCGCCAATGTGATGAATACGACCAGGGTATCCCGCAGCAGCAAGCTACCATCCGATGGGACGATGCTATTGGCGAAACCGTCGTCATGCGTATCAAGGAAGACTCGGCTGACTACCGTTATTTCCCCGAGCCGGATCTACTGCCAGTGCGCACCGCAGACATCGTCGCCAAGATGAGATCTCACGTCCCCGAGCTACCACACCAAAAGCGTGAGCGCTTTGTGAAAGAATACTCTATCTCCGAATATGATGCCGGTGTCCTCACCTCAGAGAAGCCACTAGCCGACTACTTCGAGGCCGCCGCCAAATCCTCTAAAGCTGGTAAAAAAGTAGCCAACTGGATCATCAACACGCTGCTCGGCAAGCTCAACGAAACCGAGCTCAAGATCACCGAAACCCCTGTTCCAGCTAAATCACTCACGGCACTAGTCGATCTGGTAGAAGCTGGCACCATTTCTAATAACCAGGCAAAAGACGTCTTCAATGCACTTTGGGAATCCCCCGAAAAAGCACCCGCAGACATTGCTAAATCGATGGGCTTCGAACCTGCCGATAACTCTGAAATAGAGAGTATCATCGACGAAGTCATCGCCGCGAACCCAGAAAAAGTTGCCGAGATCACTGGCGGTAACCCAAAAATGGTAAACTGGCTCACTGGACAAGTCATGAAAGCCTCCAAGGGCAAAGCCAATCCAAAAATGGTCACTGACACGCTTACCTCTAAGCTAGGGATATAGACTAACTCGCAGCGGCCTCGCGCATGTCTTCGTCCATGTCGGTTTCATCTACGATCTCACCAGTGAGCTCCTCGATGATGTCCTCCAGTGTGATCACCCCGTCCACACCGCCGAATTCATCTCGCACGATGGCTAAATGCTGCCGGCTTTTCTGGAAGATAGGCAAGATGCTGTCTGCTTTCATCTCGTGCAAGACTTCCACTGGTTCGTAGCCGTGTAGCCTAACTTTATCTTCGCCTTGGCCCTTTATCATCGCGATGAGTAGGCTAGATTTGAGCACCACGCATACCACGTCATCACGGGATTCCCCGATGACTACGATGCGGCTATGCTGAGTGCCTATGACCTCATCAATCACCGACTTAATTGACACATCACCATCGATACAGGTGAGCGAGATACGTGGTGTCATTAGTGCTCTGGCATCCATATCATTGAGCTGGAAGACTCCATGTAGCATTTCTAGTTCGTCAGCCTCAATGACTCCTTCTTCCTCTCCCAGCTGAGCCATGTAGCGGATTTCCCGTTCATCCGTACTCAGCACCAGTCTGTCTTTGCCTGTGAATGGTCGTGTTAGAAGCTCTACTAGCCAGATAAGGGGTGTTAAGATTTTAGTCAAAAACAAGACCGGCTTTGCCATGAAGAGGGAAATCTTCAAATTATGTTTCTCACCAATTGTTTTAGGGATGATTTCCGCAAAGATGATCACCATAAATGTTAGTGAGCCAGAGATGACACCAACCAACAAACTGGAATAAATCTCTTTAGCCAGTAGCGTTACTATCGTCGTGCCACCGATATTTGCGATGTTATTTAAGATCACAATCATCGAGATAGGGCGGCTCATCTTCTCGCGGATAATTAGTAGAGACTTCGTTCCAAGCTTGCGCTTGGTCACATCACACTGCTCATCCGCCATCTGGCGTACCTTCATGATAGGTACTGAAAACAGTGCAGCCTCGGTGCCAGAGCATAGTGCTGAAATCAAAATCACCAATAAGGCTGCGATCAAAAGGGTAGTCATATATCTCTAAGAGCAACCACTCTATACATGGAAATGACGAGATACAACTAAAACTAAGCGGAATGAATACCTTATTTTTATGCGGCTCAAGCCAGCCCAAAGCAAGCTATCGATAAATCGATGTGATAATGTTCGCTAACTTGATTAAAGTGAATGGATTTACAGGGTTACCCTATTCACAGTGAAAGCCTGCGCTTGATGCTCTTGAAATACTAATGCGCTTGACAGTGCGATTGCCTTTCAATGGAATAGAGCTAGTAATTCTTCACCATAATCAGACTTCAGAAAGTAGGTGGGAGTGGGATTAACAAAATACGAGATGATGATAAGGAACCAAATAAACGCGCAACTGGCTCAAGTAGTCTTCATGTTAGGATGTTTAATCTGCTCTGTCGCGGCGGAGGATGCCAAGGCTCAAAAAAAGGAAGGCTATATCCGCCCAGAAATCAATGGGCCAGTCCTCGACCCTGTTGCAGCAATTAGCAAGATGCATGTGGCCGAAGGGTTTGAACTGAATCTGTTTGCTGCAGAACCCCAAGTGATCAATCCAGTTGTGATGCGCTTTGATCATTTAGGCCGCCTCTGGGTGGTGGAAATGGTCGGCTACATGAATGACCTCAAGGGGACTAAAGAGCTTGAGAAGCTTGGTCGGATCAGTATTCTAGAGGACTCGACCGGCGACGGGAAAATGGATCAGTCCAAGGTATTTTTAGACAAGCTGGTTGAGCCCAGGGCAATTGCGTTTCACAAGGATGGAATTCTGTGGGCGGATCACAAACAGCTCTATCACACCGTCGTCGGAGTTGATGATCAGGCTGGTAAAACGGTGGTTATCGATGAAAACTACTCTAAGGGACATAGTGTTGAACACAAACCGAATGGCCTAGTCCGAGCGATTGATAACTGGTATTACAATGCAAAAATGAACCGCCGTTACAAGGAGGTGGATGGCAAGTGGCTAAAAGAACGCACTGAATTCCGTAACCAATTTGGATTGTCCACCGACAATCACGGGCGGCTTTATCACGGTCAACAGAACACCCTCATGAGGGCTGAGATGTTCAGTCCCAACTTCTTTTTAAGAAACACAAATCTAAATCTAAAGATGTCGCAACTAGCGACAGAATACAATCTGATTCAAGATAATTGCTTCAACATAAAGGCCTGTGAACAGGCAGTTTTTCCGGTTAGGCGATCCAGAGATATTCGGGATGGCTACCTCACAGCAAAAGATTGCGACATTGATAAAGATGGTTTTGCCATGCGCTGCACTTCAGCCTGCGGACACCACTATTATCGCGGAGATCATTTTGGTGAGGAAATGAACGCCTTTGTTGCCGATCCTGGAATGCACTTCGTCAAGGCGATGAAAATCACTCGCACGGAAGGTGTCCCTTATGGCAAAAACGTTTATACGGATCAGGAAATTGTTGCTAGCCCAGACACACGGTTCAGGCCAGTGGATCTGCAGACGGCGCCGGACGGCTCCCTCTATATAGCAGATATGTATCACGGGATTAACCAACATCACGTTTTCATGAGTGCGCATCTGAAGGCATTTATTCAGAAACATGATCTAGAACAGCCAATGGGATTAGGTAGAATTTATCGCTTGGCTTCCAAAACAAATAAGCTGGCATCCTGGAAGCCATTTATAACTCGCGACGTCACTGAACTTGCCGCCGCTTTAGCCAGTGACAATGCATGGACGAGAGACACCGCACAGCGAATCTTGGTCGATCACAACCTGCCGAATGCAAAAGCGGCGATCGAAGCAATGTATCAAAAAACTGATTCAATACTCGGTAAAATGCATGCCCTGTGGACTCTAGAAGGAATGGGACAACTCACTGAGGGGCACATCCTAAGCGCACTTTCCCACGGCAGCAATGACCTGAGAATGCATGCAGCCAGACTCTCATGGAGAATTACTAATTCAGACAGCTTGATGAAGGCCTTGATTCAAGCAACACCACCAGTGTTCGATGAATCATCATATTACCTCTTCCAGCGTCTTGCTAACTTCAGCCACACTGACGCCCAAGCATTCATGGTGAGAGCCTACATGAAATGGGCGAGTAAACCCTTCATCGTCACAACGATTTTGAGCGGCTCCGCTGATCATATTGAAGACTGGATCGCAAAGATCCCTGATCCTGATAAGCAGAAGATCATTCAAGCGACCTATATGAAAAGCAAACAAGTCACTCAAGTTCTTCCTACGACACTGACTGGCAAACACATGGAAAGCTACGACCGAGGTAAAGAGATCTATGAGATGAGTTGTTTCTCCTGTCACGGTAAGGATGGCCTTGGTCTGCTAGACATGGGACCACCCCTTGCCAAATCTGACTGGGTATCAGGCTCACCTGATATCATCTCAAAAATTATCCTTAAAGGGATGGAAGGCGAAATCACGGTATCTGGCAAAAAATACACTCCAAAAGTCCCGATGATGCCATTTGAAGCAATCATGACAGACGAGCAAATAGCCGATGTCAGCACCTATATCCGTAACAGCTGGGACAATAAAGCCTCGCCAGTAGATGAGAAGTCAGTGCATCGAGTCCGCGCCGAAACCTCAAAGCGAACAAACCGCTATCAAGAAGCAGATCTGCGCTGAATGTGCGGTGACGAAAGCTAGTGAAGGCGATGTCGACCACTAAGCACATCGCCGCGGGTCCCAAAAGGGTAGATGGTTTGGCATCCACACCAGCGTTGAATAGGCTAAAAAAAGTGGTCCGGCTGACCGAGTCAGCCGGACCACTATGAGAGTGAATGGTCGAGGTCGGATTACTTGCGTCGACGCAGAATCAGCGCGAGTCCACCAAGTCCGATGAGGGCGGTAGTGGAAGGCTCAGGAACAACGGACAGGAACTCGACCGCTACGACTCCCTCGGCACTGGTGAAGGTTGGAGTGATCGTGGTGCCGGATGTGGCAACCTGCTGGTAAGCTGAGCCGTGACTGGACGACCCGGCGTCGCCGCTGTAGACTTGAGTAAGATCTCCCTCTGCGACTAGGCTGGATTGGTTATTGCGCTCTCCTGCAGCCACGACAAAAGAATTGAGGCCTGTGGTGTTGATGCTTGTTGATACACCCGCTGCGTTAGCCGTCGTAGCAAAGCCATCGGCGGTGTTTGATAGGGCGAGCACCGAAAGGCCAATGCCGTTGCCAGCCTTTAGGTCAACTACTAGATTGCCGGTGCCGGGGTTGTCGAGATACCAGATGGACACATCTTGTCCTCCTGGTTCGGCGAAAACAATGCGTGTCATTGCGACGCCGCCGAAGGAAATTTCATCATACCCAGAGGTTTGGTTCTCGCCTCCGAAGGTTAGGACGAGCTTGTCGGAGCCCGAGGCGTCGAACCCGCCTAGGGCTGTGGAATCGAGCGTCCACTTCCTGTCGGAGGGAACGTTGCTGTAGGGGTGGAAGAAAGTGCCGATATCATCGACGGCTATGGTAGCTGCGTTGGCTGAGCCGATGAGCAATCCGGCAGTCAAGGCGAGAGTCGTTGCTAGGAATTTACTTTTTGATGCTGGCGTTGTTTTCATATTGTTAGTTTTCATATTGTTATGCTTATTAGTCTTTTTATAAAAGTTGCTCTTTTTATAAAAATCATGCGTTGTTTTTCCATATGACTACAAAATGGCAAGTAATATCTTCTAGACAACTTGTCCTTGTTTTGGGCAAGTTGATCGCATGAAGGTGATCAAGACCCCTTCAGACAGAATGCAGGGAGCCTTTCAAATGCGTGAGGGCATTTCTAGCGATATTGGGAAGGTGTTACTTGGAGCGTTAGCTAGGGGCTAACTGGCTGCTGGGTAGTTGCTTTTTTCAGAGGTTTTTTTTGATCGCTTCTACGAGTAAGGGATGGAGATCGACTTTTTTTCCGAAGCCATAAGGCTCAGCGCGGTCTGGCTTCTCTTCATAAATTTTGCTGACTTTAGCGTGCATGTCGTTGATCGGTATATTGTGTGCTTTCATCACGCGTGAGGCGATGGTATTGTATTCGGTTTCTGAGCCCGGTTCGATGATGCCATTCGCTGATTTACGGATCGGTGTGGTACTAGCCCAGACTAGTTTGGCACCGGTTTTTTTCAAGCGCTTCACCAGTTCAGTGAGATTTTTTTGGTAATCTTTAGGGCTGGTGGTTCGGACTCCTCCTGCCGCCTTGGACATCACGCGGTATGAGTTCATGCCCGGCGCCCTGTGTGTCAAGTCGCCTAAGCCGAAATTAAAATAGATAATATCCCACTTTTCTTTGCCGAGCAATTTGTCGATCATTACGACTGCCAGACCCGAGTGGGTCGCTTCTTGAGGAGATCCCACAACGACGGCTCTCTCTTCCAAAGCCTTTGCCGCCTGCTGGGAAATCGCTTTGTAGAAGTTGTCACCAAGGATCAATACCCGCGGTTTTTCCGCACCTAATACCTGCGTCATTAACGGCAATAAAAACAGGGTTAAAGTAACAAGAAATTTCACGTAAGTCGATTTCTGAGAGTCCAAATTTTTCATACCTAAGTGCGCAGCTCGGTCATCTCTCCCGTGCTGTCTGCAAACTTATTTTGTGGCACATCGAGCGCATCGAGCATTGAGACGTAAAGATTCGAGAGTGGGACTTTCTTTTCCCCTGCGAACGAGTGAAGATTTCCATGTTTGAAACCGAGCTTGCTGCCACCTGCGATCTGGATCGGATAGTTCTTGGTGCTATGCGATGCGTGCGGGTGAGCGGAGCCCCAAACCACGGCGGTTCGGTCGAGCATATTGCCGTCTCCTTCTGGTGTGTCGCGCAGGCGCTTGAGGAAATAGGCATGTTGCTCGGCGCGCCATTTGTCCCATTTGCCAGAGAATTCAGCGGGGCGCTTGTGGGCGATGTCATGGGTTGCGCCATTGTAGCCGAGAGCATAGTTCGCGTAGTTCCAAAGCTCGGTGCCTGAGGATTGTTCGCTCTCAAGCATCAGGGTCGCAAACCGAGTCGAATCCGTCTGGAAAGCGAGATAAATCAGATCATACATGCAGCGGGTGTATTCCTGCGGATCCTTGTGCGAAACGGATAGGTTAAGCCCTTTGGTGTCGATCTTAGCCAACTCCTCATGGGTCCATTCACTAGTCCGCTCGACGCGTTTTTCTAGCGAGCGAATAGAATCTAGATATTCCTCCACTTTCGCCTGGTCTTCTATTCCTAGACGGCGCTTGTAGCTGGCGCTGTGATCCATCATTAGATCGAGGATACTGGCATCACGTTTCAAGCCCGCGCGGACATTTTCCACGCCCTTACCTGCATAAGGATTGAATAAGCGGTTGAATATCTCCTGAGGTTTGCTCAGGGATGGGATCGGGCGCCCGGGGCCACGGTGGGAGAGAGTCTTAGTCCGGCCGTATGCTCCAGTTCCACCCTCGGTGCCGAGGACGAGCGAAGCGTAACGGGTCTTGTGACCGTGGTAATTCGCGGCGATCTGATCGATGGAAATATTATTGGTTCTTTCAAGCCCAGACATGTCTGCCCCAGTGGCGAAGACGTCACCGGAGCTGTGACCACCTAGCCCCCATCCGCCCGCGTGGTCGAGGCCTTCCAAGTAGGAGAGATCGTCCTTGAGATCTGCGAAAGGCGCGGAGGATTTGTTGAAGGTAAGAGGCCCCGCATCCTTGCATGGCCACCAGCTCCAATCGTGGTGCGGCCTATCGGGATTGATAATGCCAGCTGGGGCGTTCGGCATGTAAGCGCCGTAAGCAAAATAACTGACAAGCATTCGCTTCGGTAGTTCTTTACCATTCGGAGTCGTGCCCATCGCTTTGGCCATTCCGTTGAGTAATGGTAATGCGAGAGCAACGCCTCCGCCTTTGAGTATATCGCGTCGGTTTAGGTGCCAGGATTTATGAGGTGACATTGTTTATTTTTGTTTGGATTGAATGTTTTTGAAGATAGTGCTTTGGCAGACCTCTATGATCATGCTCTTTAATAGATACTGGTCTTTTTCGGATTTCTTCAGAATTTTTTCGATTTCGAAGCGGTCGCGGAAGCTCAGCTCACGTCCGATTCCATAGGTGAGTAGGCGGCGCAGCACGTTATCGGCCACATCTCCCATCCGTTTGTCTATCAGAAACTCCTTCAGATCCTCCATGCCTGTTACCTCGGGTCCGTGGGGAACCCGTGCCTCGGCTTCCACCTCTACGGTGTTGATCGAAGTGAGATATTCCTGATAACCAGCGAGGTTCTTGTGCGCGTCTTTATTGAAACCACTGATTCTCACGCCATCTTTCGGAACCATCGGCTGGAACTGTCCGATCGAATTATAGCGCTCAAAGGGAATGCCCCAGGGGTCTAGCCGGACATGGCAGTCTGCACAGCTTGCCACATTACGATGCTTTGCGAGAAGATCCTTGATCGAGAGCGCCTTTTCTGCGGATTCGCCTGCCGAATCGGTTAGCGCCGGGATTTCTGCAGGTGGTGGTTTGACCTCATCGCCCAGGATGGCTTCACGGAGCCAGACCGCACGATAGATGGGATGGGGTGCCGTTCCAGTGCTATTAGCAACGAGAACTGAGCCTTGCGTGAGTAGTCCACCCAGATGATGTTGCGGTTTGATCGCAACTGGGCGAAAATCGAGTCCCTCAACACCATCCACTCCGTAGTGTGCCGCGAGTGGCTGATTAAGATAGGCGAAATCAGAATGCACCAGATTCGTGACACTCGCATTGCGCCTGATCAGTTCAGCGACGAACCCTACGGTTTCCTCGATCATGTGATCACGGATGGTCGGCACGTAGGGGACCTCTGTGCCTTTCCGTTCACCCGCCGACACATAGTAAAGAAACCGCGGGAAAATCTCTGCATTGACCGGGATGGTTTTCAGCTTGTGGAGATCCATCCATTGCTCCGCGAAGTTGTGCACAAAATCTCCTGAGCGTTTGTCTGCTAGAAGGCGAATTACCTGTTTTTCGATTACGGCGTTATCTTCCAGTTTCCCATCCGCAGCCAGCTTCATGAGTTCTTTGTCTGGCATACTGCCCCAGAGGAAGTAGGACAGTCTGGAAGCGAGCTCATACTGCGGCTGGACTGCTCCATCGTCAGCGACCGTGTGGTAGAGGAACTGCGGAGAAATCAGAACCATCGCGAGCGTTTCGCGCATCGCCGCTTCAAGCGTTCCTATTTCGCTCCGGATTAATGCATAGATTTTTTCGAAACGGGCGACCTCATCGGCCATGGCGGGTCGGCGATAGGCGCGAGACATGAAACGTTGTAACACCTCGCGAACATAGGCTTCGGGATTACCCAAGCGATTAGGGGATTCAAAAAGAATCTGGGTGTGATGCAAGGGAGGCCAGACCTCGGTGATCGGTCCTTCGAATTCGAGCCAGTTGATCACGATGCGCGGCATTTCCATTTGCCTTGGCCAGTAGTGGTAGCGGTTTTCGTCGTTCAGGGTGCCATCATCGTAAAGGTTCTGCGGGGTAATGGTCAGCGTCATTGGCTGGGGAATGCCCTTTTTAGGCTTCGCAGTTTCGCGAGGAAAATTCTCGATCCGACCACGCATTTCGTAAATCTGCGGATCGTCCGGGTTATTGCTTAGGTTAACGGTTCCGATTGGTGCGACTTCGAGCGTCGAGCTGTTCACGCCCAGATTGTATCCCATCACAAATCTCAGAGGGACTTGGTTGATCCCCGGTGGTAGAATGGCAGAAGTTTGGAAACGGATTTTAAACTCCCCAGTTTCCGGAAATCCCTTCAAGCTCATCCCTCTCCCTGGTGTGCCGCGGCTATTGTTCCAGATATTGACTTCATCGCTGCCGGCCCCCCGCTCAGCACCAGATGGCTGCCATTTCTGCTGGGTTTTGTGAATTTCTGGTTTCTTAGGATCTACGATCACGCTAGCCATCGCACGCCTGGCGGTTTTCTTGTAACGGCTCACTTGCTCTGGGCCCATCAGCATATAAGATGCCGTGTTGTTAAACTTGTAGGGCACGATCGGATCCTCGGGCAGGCCATCGATGAGTTTGAGATCGATACCGAGTAGATCCCGCATGGTATTCTCGTATTCAAAATTAGTCAGTCGCCGAGCTATTGGAGCTAACTTCTCTTTATTAGCCTTGTCTTTACTACCTTTAGAAACGTAGTCACGTAATCCCGACTCGATCCATTTCGCGACTGCCTGACGCTGTGCATCGTCTGGTTGTGGTTCTTCCTCAGGCGGCATCTCCTCGTATTTGAGAACATCGAGGATCGTTTCCCAATGCTCTAATCCTTTTCCTGAGGAGAGATCGCCACCTATTGTATGCAGAGTCACCTTTCCCTTACTCTTGTCTGCTCCATGGCATTCCACGCAGTGCTTCTTAAAAAACGGCATCACCGTCGTCTTAAAGCCTTCTTCACCCGTAGGAATCTCGGCGGAGCGCGCACCGAGGCAGAGTAAGCCATAGAGAGCAGCTAAGATTAAGCAACGGATAGGGATAAAGATATTGGCAGTAGTTCGTGGTAATACAGAACGTTCGCAGGTGATATTCATATTATTTATAGAAAATTGCTTTTGACTAAGGAGCTTGGAGTTATCGCAGAGGGAATCCGCGCTTCTCAGCTCATTTATTTAGGAATTTGATGGATGTTTATACTTGAACGCACGTAAATTATTAATGCTTATTAATACGGACCTCTAAAAAATGCATCACTAATTTTTATTTATAACCTATCCGATTTCTTCAGGACGGTTTTGATGTAATCAATAGATCCGCAAATACTTAGATTTTTGAGTTTAGGCGATGATTTCTTTCACGACCCGTGCTCTCTCTACTCCTGTGAGTTTCTGGTCGAGGCCCTGGAAGGGGAAGCTTAGGCGTTCGTGATCTACGCCGAGCAGGTGGAGCATGGTTGCATGAAGATCGCGCACGTGGACTGGATCTTCAACGACGTTGTAGCTGAAGTCATCGGTCTTGCCAAAGTGCATCCCGCCTTTGACGCCACCGCCAGCCAGCCAACCAGAGAAGCAGCGGGGATGGTGATCGCGGCCGTAGCTTTCTGGCTTAATATTTCCTTGGCCGAAGACGGTTCTCCCGAACTCACCGGCGAACACGACCAGGGTGTCATCCAGTAAGCCGCGCATTTTCAGATCCTTGAGCAGCGCTGCAGTCGGCTGATCAACATCCTGGCACTGGCCTGTGAGGTTTTCTGGGAGTCTGGTGTGGTGATCCCAGCCACGGTGGAAGAGCTGCACGTAGCGGACATCGCGCTCTGCCATGCGACGGGCGAGTAGGCAATTGCGGGCATATGAGCCGGGCTTATGAACATCTGGACCATACATATCGAGGACCTCCTTAGGCTCATCGGAAATATCTGTGAGCTCTGGAACTGAAGTCTGCATCCTGAAAGCCATTTCCTGCTGGCTGATCGTGGTCTCTATCTCGGGATCGCCGATCTCGGAGAAATGCTTGCGGTTCATCTCGTCCAAGGAATCGAGCATGCGCCGTCTGACGCTAGCATCGACCCCCTTGGGGTTTGAGAGGAATAGGACAGGATCGCCGCTGGACTGAAAGGCGGAGCCTTGGTGCTTCGATGGCAGGAATCCACTGCCCCATAGTCGGGAGTAGAGCGCTTGGACATTGACTTTTCCGCTCCAGCGGGCGGAAGGCATCACCACGTAGTCCGGTAGGTTCTTATTCAAGGTGCCAAGTCCGTAGCTCAGCCATGCGCCCATGCTCGGCTTGCCGGGGATTTCCGAGCCGGTGCAAAATGCTGTTTTTCCCGGGTCGTGGTTGATCGATTCAGTCTGGAAGGAATGGACCAAGCAAAGGTCGTCGGCGACGGTGGAGAGGTGCGGAAGTAGCTCGCTCATCCAGAGCCCGCTCTTGCCCTGCTGGCTGAAATTGAATTTTGAAGGGACGATGAGCTTCTCCTTGCCGAGTGTCATGGCGGTGACTCGCTGCCCTTTGCTGATTGATTCTGGAAGTGGCGTTTTGTAGAGTTTGTGGAGATCTGGCTTGTAATCGAAGAGGTCGATCTGGCTTGGCGCACCAGCCATGAAGAGGAAGATGACACGCTTGGCCTTCGGTTTGTGGTGGGCAGTAAAAGGTGATTCACCCCCAGACGCCATCGCACCAATAGCTTTAGGAATCAACGAGGCAAAGGCGGCAGAACCTAGCCCCATCCCGCTATTGAGTAGGAAGGATCGGCGCGACTGGAGGACGGATGATTCAGTGAAAAGAGGGTTCATAATAGGGATTATTCTCGGGTTTTTGTGATGTCCAGATTGTAGAGGGTGCTGGTGATGAGGGTCCAAGATGCGAGCTGCGCTTTGGCTTCCGCATTGGGCATGGTCAGACCCTCGCAGAGTTGATCGGCCATAGCGGGGTCATTGCGGTAGGAGACGATGAGGTCGGCCAAAAGCTTGGAGAAGGTTTCCTGCTCCTGAGCATCAGGAAGCTTCGAGGTCACCGTTTCGTAAATGATTCTGAAACGCTCTGTCTCGGTGAGGGTTTTCTTTGCGAGAACATGCTGTGCGAGGGTGCGGGCGGCTTTAAGATACTCACTTTCATTTAAGAGCAAGAGCGCCTGCGCGGGAGTGTTGGTGCGTTCGCGGCGAGAGATGCAGGAGTCTCGGATCGGTGCGTTGAAAATGGACATTTGTGGCGGTGGTATCGCACGTTTCCAGAAGGTGTAGATGCTTCGGCGGAAGATGTCATCTCCGGTGCTGGGTTTGAAGCGCTGACCCGTCATGGTGACAGATGCCCACAAGCCGTCTGGCTGGGGTGGCATCACACTTTTTCCAAACATGGTGTCCGAGAGCTGACCGCTGTTGGCAAGAATCTGATCGCGAATCATTTCTGCATCCATCCGGAAACGTGAGCCGCGGGCGAGAAGACGGTTGTTGGGATCCTTGTTAAAGTGTTTAGGTGTCGCGAGCGAGGATTGCTGATAGACCTTAGACATGACGATCTGTTTCACCAGCGCCTTGTTGTCCCAGCCCGATTTGATAAAGGACACAGCGAGGTGATCGAGCAGGTCGGGATGGCTCGGGACTTCTCCCTGCGCGCCGAAATCCTCGGAGGTTTTCACCAGACCGATTCCGAAAAACTGCTGCCAGATACGGTTCACTTGCACCCGGGCGGTTAGTGGATTCTCCGGCTCGACGAACCACTCAGCGAGATCCAGACGCGAGGCAATTTTGCCTTTCTTCTTGAGGGTTGGGAGGAAACCGGGAGTGCCGCGCGGGACTTCCATGATAGGATCGTCGTATTGGCCGCGGTTCATGAGAAAGGTCGGGCGGATATCGGCGCGTTCTTTCATCACCATCGCCTTTGTGATGGTGTTATCGAAGCTGTTTCGCTGCTTTTGCAGTGTGGTGTGCTTCGCCTGAAGACTTTTCGCCGCCTTCGCAAGGGCACTTTTTTTCTCTTTATCCTTCTCGTCACCGGCCGCCTGTTTCGCAGTTTTCACTTCGCCGTCGAGTTTTGCGAGTTGCTTATCGAACTCCGCGAGCTTGGCCTTTTGTTCGGGGCTTGCAAACGATACGAACGGCGCTTGGAGGCCATTCCTTTCCCGTCCGCGAGTCTCCGGGTCTGAGTCGATGTTGTTGAAAAACGCAGAGAGAGAGAAGAAATCCTTCTGAGTGATTGGGTCGTATTTGTGGTCGTGGCATTGGGCGCATTGGATAGTAAGACCCATAAATGCGGTTCCTACTGCGGTTACCCGATCAAGAACATTCTTGAAACGGCTTTCCTCGGGGAGAGCGGTCCCCCTGTCAATGATCAGGTGGAGGCGGTTGAATCCTGAAGCCGAAAGTTGGTCGTTGGTTGGCTTGGGCATTAAGTCGCCGGCGAGTTGGTAACGGAGAAAATCATCGTATCCGAGATTTTCGTTGAATGCGCGGATGACCCAGTCGCGGTAGGCGACGTTGTTACGGTAGAAGTCCTTGTGCATGCCGTTGGTATCGGCGAAGCGGACCAGATCCAGCCAGTAGCGAGCGCTGTGCTCGCCGTATTGGGGGCGGGCGATGAGATTATCGACGAGTGCCTCGTAGGCCTCGGGTTTATCGTCTGCGAGAAATGCTTTGATCTCATCAAGTGTCGGAGGGAGGCCGGTGAGGTCGAAGCTCAGACGGCGGATCAAGGTGCGTTTGTCTGCTTCGCTCGCCGGGTTGAGATTTTTCTTCTCCAGTCTATTCAGGACGAAATAATCGATGGGCTGTTCGCTCCATTCTTGGTTTTTGACAACCGGGAGCTTCGGCGCGGCAGGAGGAACAAAAGCCCAGAAATTGTCGTAGGGAGCACCGGCAAGAATCCAGCTTTTGATGATCTCTTGTTCGCTTTTTGAGAGAGTTTTTTTGTGAGATTTTGGCGGCGGCATCACCTCATCCTCATCGGTGGTGGTGATTCTATACCATAGCTCACTGTCTTTAAGAGATCCGGGTTTGATTGCGGTGATTCCTTTTATTGTTCGGTAAGCGCCGTCTTTACCATCGGGCTGATCCAGTCTGAGATCACCTTTCCGGTCATGCTTATCAAAGCCGTGGCAGGCGAAACATTTGTTCGAGAGGATAGGCCGCACGTCGCGGTTAAATGAGACCTCCTCGCCCGCGCAAAATGCCGCACCGGTCAAGAGGGCCATAGCGGCTCCTATTAATACGATAATTTTGGATGATTTTTTATGAGAGGACATGTTATTTATAGATACGTTGGGATGAAGTTTATTATTGCAGATATTTATTATAGATTTCTCTGTGAGACAGCGCAGTGTGAGCCCAGCCGATAATGGCTCTGGGGAGGGGGTGAAAAACAGGTTTCAGCGATACTCTCTGCGGACATCTTTCTGCCCTTGGATCTTCCGCTATTTCCCCCCTGAGCCATTGGTGATTTCGATTTCACCACTTCTGGCGTAGGAATGATTTGCCCGTAGTTGTAGTTGGATGTCAGTAGGTAAATTTTCTGGGAGAACCCAATAGTAACTTCCTGTGTTGGGAATATTGGCGATTTTATTCATAGAGTAGTTATAGAAACCAAGTTCCCAGAGGGATACGTTTCCAGTGGCGGTGGGGATAAAGAGTCTCGCCTTAGTTCCTGTGACGGGTGGGAACTTGATGACCTTTACGGTCTTGGTGTCCTTGAAGCTCGCCGCTTTTATCCAAGCCGTTCCATTCCAGTATTGAACTTCACCCTGGCTAAAATGGTTCCCCAAGACAGCGACCTCGGTTAATCGAACCTCATTAAAGGTTTGAGATTTCCCAAAATCAATTTCAACCCATTGGTTACTTAAGCTATCGGCTGCCTCCTTCGCTGCCCATCGGGTCTGGAGATCTCCATCGTTAACGTTTTTTGCGGAGAAATCAGCACTCTTTTCAGAGCTGGCTTTCATCACTCCTGTTAACGGTGTCACATCGCTACCCACTAAGTATTCCAGATCGACTTTTTTTATGTACTGGTTGTCACCCGCTGTTATCCAAGTGATCGATTGAGTGCTGTTACTAGGCCATTGAGAACCGTTGGCAGGTGAGGTTAGCATTAAGTCCACAACATATTGATCTGTATAGCCTGTCACCTTTTGGTAATTCGGTGGGAAGTTGGCATCCACCCGATTCCACCAGCCTTGTAGAATCCCCATCATGTGTTTCTCTAAGTCCGGCATTTCCTTGGCCAAATCACTGGTTTCCCCCAGATCATTTTTAAGGTTATAGAGCTGCGTGGTTTTCGAATTTAGGAAGTAGATCAACTTGTAATCACCCACTCTCACCGCACTGGTGGCAGCTCCAGCCTCACCTTTTCTTATGTGGGCAGGCCATTTGTGAGGGTAATGAAAGAAGACCGATCCCTGATAGTTTGAGAGCTTGCCCTGTAAAAGTGGAACCATGCTTTTCCCGTCCATGTGTTGCTCGGGCTTTAGGGGCAGTCCCGCTATATCTAGCAGGGTGGGATAAAAGTCTAAACTTGATACAATGGCATCGGATTTACTTCCCGGGATGGTTTTCCCAGGCCACTTCATAATGAATGGGACGCGAAGGCCCCCCTCATACAACCATCCCTTGCCGGCCCTCAGAGGTAAGTTAGATGTGGCTTCTACTCCAGCTGTTGCCAAACCACCGTTATCCGAATGGAAGATGATCACCGTATTGTCCTCGATCCCAAGATCCTTCACCTTTTTCATGATTCTGCCGACATTGTCGTCCATAGATTCCATCATGCCCGCATACTTGGCATCTGCCTGAACCTGCCTGATTTTAGTCCCGCTTTCGATACCCATCTCAGGAATGGGATTGTTGATTTTCGCCGATTTGGCGAGGTATTTTTGTTCAAGTTCTTTTGTCGTTTCTAAACGTGTGTGAACGGAATAGAAGGAAAGATAAACAAAGAAGGGGGTTTTTGCTTTTGATGATTTTTCCATAAAGGCCATCGCCTCATTGGTCAATCGTGTGGGAAGGTGTTCGCCTACTGGACCGTCAGTCAGGTTTGGGTTTTTATAGGGGCTGAAATAACCACCGGCGGGACCGCCACCATTGGTTCCTCCTTTGTTGATATCAAACCCCTGGTCTGTAGGGAAAAACCCTTGCCCCCCGAGGTGCCATTTGCCTGCGAAAAAGGTGGCGTAATTGGCTTCCTTGAGAGCTTCCGCCATGGTGACTTCTGAGAGGGGAAGTTTATGAAGATACCAGTCCTGCTTCATCAACCCACTTATGTGAGCGGTGAAATGGGTGCGCCCTGCGCTTTTCCCTGTCATGAGAGCTGAGCGAGTAGGGGAACAAATCGAACCACCAGCATAGCCATTGGTAAAGTTCATACCCTCGTCCGCTAGCTTTTGGATATTGGGTGTTTCGTAGAAAGTCTGGGGGTTGTTGGGGCTCACATCGGCCCAGCCTAAGTCATCCACTAAGATGAATAGAAAGTTTGGCTTGGTTTGGCCGTAACTGTGTGTCGATGCGATTAAAATAAAGAGGATTGAAAGTTTACAGACTTTGATCATTCGGTTCATGTAGTTCATTCTATTCTATACTGAGGTAAATTCAGATACTTCGATCACTCGAGGGCTAAGAGAAGTGATGGTAGAGAAATTAAATAGCTTATATGAGCTCTAGATTTAATCTTCAAGAGTTATCTCTGAGGGATACCATTTTCATTCTTGATGCGCCCTCATTAAAACACCAATCTGACTACCTTATGAAATCACCATTTTTCGTCTCCATGACACTTCTCTCCCTCGCGCTTGCCTCACCAGCGCAGGACAAGAAACTCAATAAAATTATAGCACCGGACACCGAGGTCAGTTTACTCGCCACTGGTATGAAGTTCACCGAGGGGCCAGTCTGGTTACCTAAAAAAAGTATTGTCGTTTTCAGTGATATCCCTAACAGCATGCTCATGCAGTGGTCGGAAAAAGAGGGGCTTCTGCCCTTCAGGAAATCCGAGGCCTCGAATGGCAATATCCTCGACCTGCAAGGCCGACTCCTCACCTGCCAACACACGGGACGAAACGTCATCCGCACCGAGCCCGACGGCACCATCACCGTGCTAGCCGACCAATTTGACGAGAAAAAATTAAACTCCCCCAACGACCTCGCGATCAAATCCGATGGCTCGATCTGGTTCACCGACCCCAGCTACGGGCTGCGGGGAAAGCCAGGCGAACTTGCTGGCAACTGGGTGTTCCGACTCGATGCAACGACGAAAAAGGTCACCGTGATTTATAAGGGTTTCGACATGCCAAATGGCATTGCATTTTCTCCCGATGAAAAACGTGTTTACATCGCCGACACCGGTAAGGTGGGGATCATCAGAGCCTTCGATGTGTTAGGAGATAAAGGAGATGAAATAGGAGACAAACCTGTCTTCGAAATTCCGATCCGCTGCGACGGGATGTGCATCGATACCCACGGAAATATCTACACCACCTCCAAGGGTGGTATCCATGTCTTTGATAAGGAAGGCAAAAAAATCGGCATGATCCCGGTAAAAGAAACACCAGCCAATGTGTGTTTCGGTGGGAAAGATTTTGACACCTTATTCATCACAGCCAGGAAGTCGCTATACTCGGTCAAGACTCTTGCCAAGGGAGCCCTTCCACTCAAAAAATAAAGGATTTTAACTACGGTTGTGGAACCTATTTTCAGTCGACTTACTTATGAATCTGACGGAAGCTCAATTATGTCAATCAATCATCTTAGAAATGGAAACTTTAGTTTGAAGAAGATCCTCACGAGTATCTTGTTATTAATCGGTGCACCAACTATCACAATGGCAGCGAAAAGTGCTTTACCGAACATCGTGTTTATCTTTGCGGATGACATGAGTTACGATTCTGTTTCAGCCTTTAATGATAAGATTGGTAACATGAAGACCCCCAAACTAGATGAATTGGTCCAGCAGGGCATCTCTTTCACCGATGCCCATTCTGCTTCAGCCGTTTGCACGCCTACACGATATGGGCTAATGACGGGCCGTTATTGCTGGCGAACACATTTAAAGAAGCAGGTGCTCTGGACTTATGGTATGCCACTTATCGAGGAAAGCCAACTTACCATCGCCGAATTACTTCGTGATGAAGGCTATCAGACGGGTCTCATCGGGAAGTGGCACTTGGGCACCGGATGGAGAAATAAAGAGGGTGAATTTGTATTTGATGGATTGCAAAAAGATCAAAAAGATTATGCTTCAAGTAAGGCTGATATTTCCCGTTTAGAGAAGACCATCGATTTTGCTCAGGCATTTTCTGGTGGGCCACGTGATCATGGTTTTGATTATTTCTTTGGTGTCGATCTCCCGAATATGCCGCCATACACGTGGTTGGAAAATAGAAAAGTGAAATACATTCCCAGTGTGAATAAGCCCGACACGATGTTTGGCACGCCCGGTTTGATGAAAGAGGGCTGGGTGCTTGAGGATATTCTTCCTGGTTTGACCAGTCGGGCCTGTGAGTGGATTAAAGAGTCGGCCAAGAGTGATAAACCATTTTTCCTTTTCATGCCCTTGACCTCGCCGCATTCTCCGATCGCCCCGAGTAAGCGTTTTCAGGGTCTTAGTGGGGTGAGTCTTTATGCCGATTTTGTGATTCAAACCGACTGGGCCGTAGGGGAGGTCTTGAAGGCTTTAGAGGCCACCGGAGAGGCGGACAACACACTAGTAATTTTCTCAAGCGATAATGGCACCGCCCCGGCAGCCAATTTTAGAGAACTAGCAAGTAAGGGCGTCGACCTTCACAATCACTTTAAAGGTCACAAGTCACGCATTGACGAAGGAGGTCATCGAGTACCTTTGATTATGCGCTGGCCGGGAAAAATCAACGCAGGCTCTCAAAATGATGTGACTGTTTGTCTCAATGACTTTCTCGCAAGTTTCGCCGAGATGACAGGTCGGGAACTAGCTAGCCACGAAGGGGTGGACAGCCATAGTATCTGGCCCCTCATCGCTAAGGGAAAGAAAACCTTAAGCAATCACCCCCATCTGGTGAGTCATAGTTATTGGGGTCAGTATAGTATTCGCGATGGAGATTGGAAACTCATTATGCCCTTAAAGAAAAACGGCGTATTTGTGTTATACGATCTCAAGAACGATATAAAAGAAACGGAAAACATTGCTCAGAATCACCCCGAGAGAGTGAAGAAAATGACGGCTATTCTCAAAGGCTACGTTGAAGACGGTCGCTCAACACCAGGCCCGATGCAGGAAAACTTTGAGAGCAAGCGCAGATGGTTGGGCTTGCCCTGGTAAGAAAAACAGAGAGACAGGCAGTTTTTTAAGAAAGAACTTTATCTTCTCTATGGCAGTATTTCCAAACATCTCATCTAAAAAGTAAATTCCTTACAACGTAGAGAGACAGACCCTTTCTGAGAAAATAACTTGAAAATGGCGGAGCGACGGAAATTGAATATTCCTTACTGGCTACTGGCTATCGGATATCGGCTATCGGATATTACCTCCTCCTCATTTATTTGCCGCCGGCCCTATCTTGCCGCCTGCGACAAACTCGGCCTTGGTGGACTTGCCCTGATCCTGCGCCGTCGCCGTTAATTTCAGCACTAACGTCTTCACAAGGGGGCTTTTTATTGTTGCGCCTTGCACATTTGTACAGTGGATACCTTCGAGATTGGCTTACCAAGCTAAACGCGCCAGATATGTTGAACACATCTCTTCAGGCGGACGATCAGCCCACAGATTAATATTATAGCATGGAGAAACATGCTTAGTGCTAGAGAGTGCCGATACTTTTAAATCGAGAGCACAACCAAAGCGCTCAATGATGATTTAATGATCTTCTACTAAATAGAGAGCGATTACTTTTTCTTGTTTGGAAACAACGACTCCTCCAGGCTGTTCTAGTGTCACTACAAAGGTCGCCGGATCTGTGATTCTGAGTTTAGGGTTGATGGCTATAATCACTTCTCCTTCGCTTGCAGGTATATCGAATACGCCGCCATCAACAGGATTATTATCTCTGCTAGGATCAGCAATCCAGAGCTGATATTGAGCTTGTTTAGCATCATTTGCTACAAGGTTCTTGAACACTAGGAAGCCTTGTTGCTTTTCATTATCCCAGATAACTTGACCAGTGGGTTTTATAGTTGAGCCTTGAGCTGCTGGTTTGAATGACATTTCACCAGAGATGGCTCCCGGCGCTTGATTCTCTCGGAGAGTTTTTAATTTCGTGGGAAGATCTAAATCTATACTTGGTTTCGTCACAATAGTGTCTTGAGGTTTGTCGGTCACCCAGACGACGGTTAATGACAAGGCCAGACAAGCGGCAACAGCCCATGGGAGGATTGTTGTTTTATAAAATGGAATAGTTTTTAGTTCACCTCTTTTAGAAGTAGTCTCAGTGGCGGGCGCGTCTTTTTTAAAAGCGGACATATCCTTTAAAATGAGGGCCTCAAGGGAAGCTGGCATCTTAGTTATGTAATCAGAGGCTGCATCAAGGTTTGCAGCGGTTTGCTCTAGTGTGCTGTCCAAGATACATTCCTCATTCTCATTCATTAGCTGCTCCCACTGCTTCCATTCAATTGGTGAAAGGTCACCAAGAATACGGCCAGCTTCTAGCTCTTCAAAGAGTGTCTCTTGTTTAGAATTCATGAATTTGGCTGAGCTTGAGTTTGAGTGAAATCACCGGAGGCTGTGATTTTGTTGCGTAACTCGATGAGCCCGCGACGTAGACGTGTTTTAACTGTTCCGAGAGGGAGATTAATGGATTTGGCAATTTCTGGATGTGTCATGCCTTTATCAAAGTGAAGTGAGAAGAGTTGCTGAGTTTCAGTAGGGAGACCCTGGATCGCTAGTCGGACGTGCTCTGCATCCCAGCAAGTGTTTTCATTTGTTTCTGTGACGATGACATCCGGGTGTTCGTACTCGTGGAGAGCTTCAAATTGCGGTTGCCTCTTCATTTTACGAAGATGGTCGATCGCCTGGCGACGGGCGATTGTGCAGACGAAAGTTTTTTCTGACGCGATTGAAGAATCAAAGCGTTTAGCCGATTTCCAAAGTGCGGTGAAAGTCTCTTGAGTAATATCCTCCGCGTGGCCGTTATCTGAGACATAGCGTTTAATAATACCCCATACGAGATTACCATAAGCTTGGAGACAGGCTTTCATCGCGTCTTCTTCTTGTGCCGCCACTCGTTTGAGCAGGCTCTGTTCACTATTGGATGGAGCGATCACTGGGGCGGTATTAATATTTAGTTGGAGGATTAGGTTACTGCTGGCGTTAGTTCTTTATCATCGGCTGATTAGCAGTGTAAATGTAGCCGTCTAACACTGTTCTGTATGTCCATGCCTTAGAATCTGCACAGCAGGTGATTGCTGCTTTTCTTGTGTTGATTTTCATCATTTTCACTAATTCAAGTTTCATACTACATACATTGTTCAGCATGATAGATTCAATTGCAAGAGCATAAGAGCATAAACTGTAGAACAAGCAAACTTCTGATCATGGTTGCGAGGAGGAGTTCCTTTAGTAATCGCTAATTCTGCAATCACCTTACCATTTTTCATACATTTATTTGCTTTGCTCTTGTTAGAACTTTGAGAGGTAGACAATTGATGATGAAAAAACTCTATCTTTCCTATGGTAGTCCCTCCTAATAACTCCCCTAGAAAATAAAGGATGTTTAGAAAATCCTTAGCTTGGGGGAAACTACTTCTTTTTTAGCGGTTCGAGGTCTACTTTTTTAAATTCAACTTCGGTGCCTTCGGCTTGAAGTGCGATTTGCCCTTTGCTGGCTGTTGATTTAGTTCCGTGGTTCACAAGGGTGTCGTTGACCCACACTTTCACCTCGTCACCTTGACACTCGATGACCATTTTATTCCACTCACCGAGCTTTTTTTCGGAATCATCGGTAAGGTTAAGGACACGCCGCGCATCGCCCTTACTGCCACCATATTTTTGTCCTTCTTTTTTAGGACGGCGTTTATCCATGTTGGGAACTTCAATGTTTTCCTCGATGCACCAGAAGTCTCCGGCATGGCCTGATTGCATCTGAACTTCGATCGATTTTGGGAACATGCCATAGAGAGCGCGTGGCGTAGAGCTATGAACTAAGACCCCACAATTGCCGGGCTTTCCGGTGAAACGATACTCCACGGTAAGTCGGTAATTTTCGTAAGACTTTTCAGAAATCAAATGGCCCTGAGGGTTACCGAGGCTCACTAATTTCCCATCCCTGACGATAAAGCTGGGCTTAATGTCAGGGTTTTTATCGGCACTCGGTACATCGGTCTTCCAGCCTGTAAGGTCTTTTCCATTAAATAATGGCTTGGCAGTGGCTAGTGATCCAACAACTAGTGCTGTTAGTAGTGTTAGTAATTTAATTTTCATGATTTCTTTTTTAAACGTGTGTTTGTAGAGCTATATTTCACTCAGATTCAGTTAATATTAAGGCTTCTTATCCGCAGCTTTCCTCCATGGGATGCTGCCGGCCTTTTGGATGTGCTTCATCAGCTTCGCTGAGAGTTGTTTGGCAATCTTTCCCTCTGCTGGTAGTGGGTTCTTCTCGTAGGGGTCAGCTTTGAGATCTAGCAGCATCATTGGTTCGAAGGGCTGATTTTGCAGTAGTTTCCAGTTGCCTTGGCGGATGGCGTAGTAGGCACGTCCCTGGTTGCGGGGGCCCCCCTCGCGACGCACCCAGATCATGGTGCGATCAGCGTCTCCTGACGCTCCCTTGAGCCAGACTGGAGCGAGATTATGGCCGTCAATTTCTTGGTTCACTTTCACATCAGCGAGTTCACACAGCGTGGGCAGGAAATCCATGGTCATGCCCAGAGTATTGCTGCGTTTTCCTGCAGGGATTTTGTCGGGCCAGACTACGCAGGTCGGGACACGGATGCCGCCTTCCCAGTGATCCTGCTTGCCTCCTCGGAGCGGCAAGTTCGACTGGGCGTGGCTAATCGAGCCACCGTTGTCGGAGGTGAAGATGACGAGTGTGTCTTTGCTCAGCCCAAGTTCCTTGAGGGAATCGATAACCTTTCCGATCTCGTGATCTAGGTGCTCGATAAAAGCGACATTAGCGGCGCGATTCTTATCGATTCCTTTTTCTCTCTCTAGCACCCTGGCGCGCCATTCCTTGGGTGGTTGTATAGGGAAATGGGGAGCGTTGTAGGCGAGGTAGAGGAAGAAAGGTTGCTCGGGTTTCTTGGCGCGATCCTTGAGGTAATCGATTGCCCAGCGGGTGAAGACTTCAGTGGCATGGCCTTTACGATCCTTAGCTTCGATGATTTCCTTGTTGAGGCGCATCCAGTTCACGCCACCGCGCATATGGCTATAGTAATCGTTCATCATGTCTCCTAGAAATCCATGAAAGTGATCAAAGCCTCGGTCATTAGGGACGTTAGGTGATTCATATCCGAGGTGCCATTTGCCAACGAGGGCGGTATGGTAACCACCCTGTTTCATGAGCTCGGGGAGAGTCGGGCCGTTGGGTTTGAGATACCCCCAGTTTCCTTTGTCATCTTGGCGGATGACACCCGGCGCCCCGACGAGGTCAGGGTAGCGCCCGGTCATGAGCGAGGCTCGGGTCGGCGTGCAGACGGTGCAGTTCGCGTAGAACTGGTCATAGCGCGTTCCCGCCTTCATTAAGGCATCGATATTAGGCGTGCGCATGTCCTTAGCACCATAACAGGCAAGGTCTCCGTAACCGAGGTCATCGACAAGGATGAGCAGGACATTCGGTTTACTGGCAGCGGTGGCGGCGTGACTTATAGTCACGGACAAAAAAGTAATGAGAAGGCGTCTAAACATTGGATTTGATAGGAGGACTTAGTCTTCTATTGGCTGTATCCAGATGTTGCGGAAGCGCACTGGGTTACCGTGATCTTGTATTTTCAGATGCCCTTTATCGTCGTGTTTTTTATACTCGGTAGCAGCGTGGGGACCGTTCCAGCCTGTGCCGCCGGAGAGCTCGACGTTGTCATGGATAACGATGCCATTATGAATGACATGGAATTTTGCGTTGCGAGTGACTTCACCTTTTTCGTTAAAGATCGGGCGATGGAATGTGATGTCGTAAGTTTGCCATTCGCCGGGTTTACGGCTGGCGTTAACGAGTGGTTTGGCGCGGCCGTAGAGGGCGCCGCATTGACCGTCGGGGTAAGTGATGTTCTGGTAGCTGTCCAGCACTTGAACTTCATATTGGCCCATAAGGAAAACACCGCTGTTTCCGCGGCCCTGACCAGTGCCCTTGGTGACGGCTGGGGTGGCGAATTCAACGTGCAATCGGCATGATCCGAATTTTTCTTTGCTCTGGATGTAGCCGCTTCTACGGACAGATTCCAATGCCCCGTCGACGAGCTTCCACTTGGTTGCGCCGCCTTTGGTGTCGGTCCAGTTTTGATAGGATTTCTCGCTGCCGTCGAAAAGGATTTTGGCATCGGCGGGTGCTTTGGCGGCCTTAACATCGTAGGGTTTTGGAGCCACTACTTTCGGCTGCGGTTGTTTGGCGGGGTCGGTTTCGTGTACCTTGATTCCGTCGATAAACATGTAAGCGACTTTTTTGCCCTTCTTATCCAGCCGGGTCTCAGTTGTGATGACTGGGGCGGCGGATGCAGGGACAGCGGCGCTGGCGAACAGCGCGAATGTGAGTGTGAGTAGTGTTTCTTTTTTCATAAATGTTTGGCTGATTAAGTAGATAATATGGCAAAATAGTGCAATAGTTAAAGTCAAATGTTGGTGTAAGCGTTTATTCTGTGACTCTAGATATTACGTGGCCGGCCGGTGATCCTTTCACTATACGATCCCGTTATTCGGGATTTGCATTGTTGATCAATACAGATTCCGCCCGATCCTTGCCGGCTTTGAGGGTGTAGCGGCCCTTTTTAAATACTGGGGCTTTGAATGATTTCCCTTGGACGCGCCGACAGTAAATAAGTTCGCCAGATTTTGAATCTGTTAGTTCGACCACGGCATTCTCGAACGGAAGTTCTACTTCCTTGAGGTAGCCAATAGGTTCACGACCATCATTATCGCTGACGTTGAATTCAAGTGGCCAGCCTGGATATTGGGCGGCATCACCACGAGAAATATCGGAAAAACGCGGCCAGCACTCGAAGACGATCTTGCCAGTCTTCTTATGGATACGGACTAATCCGTAGCCATCACCACGGTTTTCGCGAGAGGAGTCCTCACGGATGACTTTCATATCCAGTAGTTCGGGATTGGCGTAGGCGAGCATAGTGATTTTATTGCCTAGGCCGTCTTCGTAGTCGCCAACCCAGGGTAAGGCTGACTTGACAGTTTTTCCGCCGCCGGGCTTTTCGTTTTTCGGCCACCACCAGCGACCGTATATGGTATTGACCAAGGCTGGGCTGGTGAATGCCATCGGCCCATCGCGGTAGCCATCGATACCGTGCTTGACGACGACGGCGAGGTGTTGGTCTCCACAGAGATGGGTGGCGCGTGCCGCACGTAGAAGGGTCAGCGCTTGGTTGCGGCCACGTTGCGGCCAGCCGTTGCAGTCGAGATCTGCCAGAAGCCGGCTCTTCCCTGATCCATGCATGTGGACAGCACCACAGAAGGCGGTCTGTGATAGCGCAACCTTCATCACATCGCCCTCCCAGTCACGCGCCCAGTGGTCGAGAAATTTTAGTTGTCTTTCACCAAGTAGCTTGAGTCCAGGTAGATCGACGGCATTGCGGTCATATACCGGATTATTAATATGGTCTGGGCGTGGTCCCATCTTGGGGATCGTGCCAAGCGGGCCGGTTTTGAATTTTCGGTCTTCTAGAATCGCGAAGCTGACCCCGGCAACGTTGAGCTCGGTGTAGTAAACCCCGATGCCTTGCTTGATCGGGGTAGGGTCGAACGGGTCCGGTAGATTCCATGTCTGCTGGCGCTCAACCATTTTGACGAATGAGGCAGGGAACATGTATCCGCCGTCGGCAGCTCCACCCTTTCCGCTGGATTTCGCGCCGCCTTCACCCCAGAGGTTCCCGTGTCCTACGTCGTGGTCGTCGAGGATGCAAATCGTCGGGCGGTCTTTCATTAAGTCCCTGAACTGCATGCCAAACTGGAGCCAGCCAAAGGTGGCTTCGTCGTGTACGTAGTTCTGGTCACCAGCGAAGAAAAGCAAATCTGGATCCTGTTTTTTGAGGTTGTTGATAAACTGGGTGCGGGTGAACCGCTCCTTATCCTTGGGTGAGTTGCACGACATGGAGGCAACTACGAGGACATCTTTTTCGGTCGGATTCTTACGGATCATTCCTTCAAATTGTGAGACTTTCCCGAGACGAAGCCGGTAGGGAACATCGCGGGTGTTGTCCCAGTCTTCCACTCGGAAGTGGACTGACCATCCGGGGTAAACGACAGACTGTTTATCCACCTTGACCCATTTCCCTTCCTTCTGTAATTCAAGTGTCACCGCCTTAGGCTCGGTGGGTAGTAGCGGGAAACATTGACCGGAAATCTTGAGCACGCCGTTATCGTGGGTGTAGAGGGCGAAGGCCATCGCCTGGCTACGGGGGATGGTGCGGAACCATTCACGCATCGGCTTCTGCCTCTTGCTTTCACGAGGCACAGGTTTCCACCAATGGCCGGTAGCGACGTTATCAGAAGCTCTCGCCCAGCGGGTATCAGTGCCGAACGGAGTGGGGTTGTAATAAGTAGGGTCCAAACTTGGGTTCGCATTTTCAGCCGCATGGGAAGATACGGTTGACACAACGAATCCTGCAAATAATGTTAGCACGATACTTATCCATGATTTTTTCTTCATAACGAGGATAGCTTTAGGTGATTTAGCCCTGATTGCAAAGGCTATAGTTGAACGTGTATCACTACTGTGATCAAACGGCTCAACTATGGTTAGATACTGAGACGTCTTATATTAAAATCTCATCTGTTTTAGCCAGTGACGATGGTTTCAAATACAGATTTTTGTCAGTGACAGAGATGTGATATCGAACTACCGTCTCAATAACTCAAAATCAAACCATCTACCATTTATGAAAATAGTTACTAACTACGTTAAACTCGCACTCGCATGCCTCGCATTTATTCCTACAATCGCGACCGCCGAAAATCCTGAGGCTCCTAAGCTCAAAGTCTTGATTATCGATGGTCAGAACAACCACAACTGGAAATCTACCACACCTGTTCTGAAGGATGCGCTGGATTCTAGTGGCGTGTTTGTGGCGACTGTTTCAACCAGCCCTCCTAAGAAATCTAAGCCTGAGGAATGGGCGAAGTGGCAGCCAAAGTTTTCTGATTACGATGCGGTGCTGAGTAACTATAATGGTGAAATGTGGCCAGATGCTGTGCGGAAGAGTTTCGTTGACTACGTCCATAATGGTGGAGCCTTCGTCTGTGTGCATGCTGCTAATAATTCATTCGGGAAGTGGAAAGAATACAATCAAATTATAGGAGTAGGTGGCTGGGGTGGTCGCAAGCTAGTGCGTGACGGAGTTTGGCTACATGCTGTAGATGGAGAAATAGTCCGCGATACCACCACTAAAGGCGGTTCTGGTGGTCATGGACCAAGGCATGAATTTCTTATCGAGCATATTGATACAGAGCACCCTATCACCAAAGGACTACCAGCTAAGTGGCTGCACACGAAAGATGAGCTTTACTGCAAACTCTGCGGTCCTGCTGAGAATGTGGAAGTGCAGGCGACTGCTGTCTCGAAACTCACCAAACGTAACGAACCGATGGTGCTTACGGTGAAGTTTGGTAAAGGTAGGATTTTCCACACTCCACTAGGCCATGATGCCGAAGCAATGCGTTGCCGTGGTTTCTATGAGCTACTCCAGCGCGGCACGGAATGGGCGATCTCTGGTGAGGTGGTGAAGACCGCTGAGGTGCCAGCTGATTTCCCTACTGCGGAGAAAACGTCTCCAGTTCCGGCACCGACGAACTAAAGCAAATCTACAGACGCGCCTTTCAGGTGAAACAAAAACACCCCCAACCACGGTTTATGGTGATTGGGGGTGTGTGGGTGAATGTTGTGTTAGGCTGACTATGCTACACGGCGGCGTCTGGCGAGGAGGCCTGAGGCACCGAGTGCTAGGAGAGCGATGCTGGATGGTTCTGGCACTGCTGCCGCATCGATCATGGCTTTGCCGTCAGAGATGCTTAGTGCGGAACCACCCACACCGCTGAGGTCTTGCGGGTTAAGCTGTGCATTTGTTGTTGCGATTGCTTTTATGTAACCACCGCCGGCCCCATCGAAATAGAATTGAGCCACAGCCTCATACACCCCATCATTCCCGTTGAACGACAACGCCGAAAAATTATCTCCCATCACAGCACCGTTTCGGAACCCCCCATCACTAAAGTATCGAGCATTTATTGAACTAGATGCGATCACGAGGTCATCGCCCGCCGTAAAATGAACATTACTGCTATTCAACCCTAAATACGAGGACCCTCCGGTGTTTATGTAAAATTTAGGTCCCCCACCCGCAGTATTTGTAAAGAAATCTATACCTAAGGGATCAATGTTCGTATCATTCGCTGCATTCACACCATAAAAGGTTACCGCAGCATTAGCCACTGATGTGGCACATCCTGCCCCAGCGGTCACGGCCAGGTAGGTTGCTAGTTTGTTCTGTCTTAATTTTATTTTCATTTATTTTTGTTGTTTTTGTTGTTGTGGCTCCTGCTCGCGGACATCGCGACCAGTGAGAGTGGTTTAGAGAAGACAGGTACTGCTGTGGCATCGCATTTGGTGGTGGCGTCAGTGTTGCGTCTTTGGTAGCTGGCGCGGCGCTGCCGAGGATTCCCCGGAGGTAGCGTAGCCAGTTCTGTCGATACTGCTCGATGCGCTCTTGGGGTGCACCTTGCTCATAAAGCTGAGCAGTTTTCTCTGTATGGCGGGCAATGCTCACTGCGCTGGGACTGATGTCCCCGGTGGCAGTGAACTGGATGCCCAAAAAGTCAAAGCCGCGGGCGGTGCGGCCGATGAATGTCTTATCAGGATGCTGAGCGAGGCCTAGCTGCTGTAGCACCTGATTCATGATGCGGACGGCACGGCGGAGCTTCCAGCGGCTCTCCGCGAGGATGACCCAGTCATCCATGAATCTGAGATAGCGGATGCCGGGGAGCTTGCTCATGGCTTGGTCCAGTGGGGAAAGATAGAGGGCGCCCATCAGTGGGGATATTGGGCATCCCAGAGAAATGCCTTTTCTACGCTCTGCGTAATAGCCGCCGCGGGTGATACTGCGTTGGCAGTATTGGGAGACTAGATCTAGTGTGATGGGGTCTGAGGTGTGCTGACGGAGTAGCTCTAGTAAGCGAGTGTGCTGGATGTTGGCGTAGTAGCCTTTAGCATCTGAGCGTGCGACATAGGGGTAAGAGCCGCTGCGTAGAAGGTTCTGGATCTTAGATGTTGCGGCTTTCACTCCGCCGCGTCCGGATAGGTGGTAGCACTTTTTAGAAAGATGGGGTAGTAGTGCTGGCTGTAAGTGGAGTGTGAGTGCCTTTAATACGATGCTGTCACTAGGTTCCCAGTATTCGAGGTGAGAGCCATCTGTGCTTTTGATAAGGCGAACAGGGCTGAAGCGGTATGTGTGTGCGGTGAGTTTCTGGGTGATCTTGGGTAGGGTGTGCTTCCATGACCGGCGTAGGTGCCAGATGCTGTGGTTAGCGGGTGCCTTTTCGTGGGCACGGCACAGCCATTGGTAGGCATCATCCAGGAAATGGGTGATGCCGGGAGGGGACGGCTGTGTGCGGCTGTATAGCATGGAGTTGGAATTCTAACTAGCAGAGTTGTAATAGGAGAGGCTTGGCTAGATAATAGCGTGGTGGGTCTTCTGTGCCTTTATTGCGGATGGCTGTGTTTCCGGTTTGCTGGTGGTTTTCTGAATCAGCTCTGAAGGTGAATTTCTCTGGAAAGCCTGGAGGGCAATTGGTCAAGGAGTGGTTCTTTAAACATAATGCGATGAGGTGGGATTTATTTTCCCAGTCTGGGTGAGAGGCTTCTATATGGATGTGGAGTTCGTTCTTTCCGCGCTGGGTGACGAGTAATGCTCCGATGATTTCTTGATCCTCAAGGAGGATGCAGGAGTATTGTTCTTCAAAGTGTTCTTTGTTCGAGCTGTCCCAGTATTGTTTGAATTGCTGAGGGGGCATGAGTGAGAGGGGAGCAACGAAGGCGTAGATCTCTTCGGCGCTATGTCCGCGGATGGATTCTATTCGCCAAGTTCCGGGGATGCGTGACTTGAGGCGGTCATGGATACGTTTGACACGTGCCTTTGCTCCGTCCGCGGGGAGGGTGAAGTGGCGGTCTGTCTGGGCGATGGTGTAGCCTTTCTCAGTGAGCATGGTGTAGCGTGGGTGGTTGCTGGGGAGGGCGGCTTGGTAGCGGAGGTGAGTGGCTCCGGTGTCTACTGCCGCGGTCTCAAGGTCGGTGAGTGCTTGCTCTAGTAATGTTTCTGAGTGGTCAGTGTTTCCTGCAAAGAAGAAGCTGAACTCAACGGTGATTACTTGTTGCTGATCATTCTCAGCTTCTGTCGTTGGAGTGCCTGGTCTGCGCCAGTAGGGGAAGGCGGCGATAATGCGCTCTACTGGGTGCTCTAGCACGGCGACTAGGAACTGTGCATTGTCAGGTATGGCGGCTCCCTGCCCGAGTGTGCGTGCACGGGCAAGCTCGTCTGGGTAGGCAGGTCTGATAATGGGTGTGATTTTGATAGCGGTGGGGGTTAAGAGTTTTTAGTAGAGGCTTGTTTCGAAACAGACTTGTTGCGGTGGAGGTCTGGGTTGATCGCCTCGGCTAGCTTGTCTGGCTGTGGGGCGGTGTCGCCTAAGAATTCCTTCAGCGCGGGGAGCTGGGTGTCTGGGTTGGCGACTAGCTCTGGGTAATCTATCTCGATGAGGTCGATGTTCTGCCTATGGCGGAGCTGGGCGAGGGTCTGCTCGTAGTGGGTCTGCTGGGTCTGGATGAGGTGTTCTTTCTCACTACGTGGCTTCTGTCCCTGACGGGAAAGCATGGTCCACTGGGAATCTACGATCTCTCCGACGGGGCGCTTCATGAAGATGATGCGGTAGCGGTGCTGGGGTGGTAGTGCGGAGATGAGTGCGGAGATGACTTTGATGGATTTGCCCTCTGCCTGCTCGATGATGCGGGGGTTCTTACGCAGTTTCTTGATGTCTTCCCACTCGAAGTATCCCTTTAGGTTATCATCATCTGCGGGGCGTTTGCCATCGGTCATGGGTTCTATGCCGGCGGCGGTGAGCATCTGCATCATGAGTGAGGTGCCGGAACGTGGGAGACCGGAGACGATGAGGTATTCGCCAGGCTTGCTGGAGCCGTCTTCTGTGGCTTTTCTTGCTGCATCTTCCGCTGCTTTTTGACGTTTATCTTGGCGTAGTGCGTGGCGTTCCTTGGCACGGGCGGCGATGCCGGTGCGGAGTGACTGGAGGTGTTGGCTTTCCGCTGCGCGGTGTTCTGCCTTCAGGCGGATGGCATTGCCCTCACAAGCGCGGGCTTTGTCTTCATCCTTGAGCTGACGGTAAACGCTAATGAGTGCTTGGGTGGCGGTTGCGTTATCTGGATTGAGGCGGAGGCTGTTGCGCAGGGCTTGTTCGGCTTCGGGAAGCTGGTTCAGCTGGAGTAGTGACTGGCCAAGCACGGTGTGAGCACGCGGGTCGCCGTATTGGAGCTCGATGGCTTCTAGGGCGAGGGCGGCTGCTGCTTGTGGATCTTTATCATGGAGGAGAGCGGTGCGGGCTAGGGTGAGGCGAGCTTGGTAGCTGTCTGGGTCTAAACGTAGAAGTGTCTGGGCGCTCTGGCGGGCATCATCCCACTGGGAGAGTGCTGCGCTACAGCGGCAGAGTAGCTCTAGTGTCTGAGGGTGCTCGGGTGATTGCTCGCGGACTTTTTCCAGCTGATCCATGGCTGCTTGGTGGTCTCCCTGCTGGAGCTTGATCTGGCACTGGAGTAGGTGGGCAGCGAGGGTATTTCCTAATGATTCTAGGCAGATGGCGAGTGTCTCTTCAGCTTCCTCAGCGAGGCCTAGGTTCAGCTGGGTGCGGGCGAGAAGCTGGGAGTAGTCTGTGCGCTCGGGGTAGGCTGTGAAGCAGTCCTCTAGCAGTGGGAGGGCGTCTGCGTATTTGCCGGTGTAGAGGCAGGAGCGGGCGAGGTTCCATTTGTTCTCACGGTTCGTCTCATCGGCAGCTTCGGTGGGGTCGTCTGAGACTTCGTCAATGTAGCCTAGAGCGACGAACTGCTCTAGTAGTTCCTGACTTTCCTCGGCGGTGAGGGAGCCGCGTGACTGCTTCTGGCCGTCTGGGCTTTCCCATGTTGGGATGGTGGCTACTGGGCGATCATTGGTGAAAATTTCCTTAATGACGCGGCCTTCCATGTCGTCTCCGATGGGCTGGTCAAAGGCGTGGAGGATGGTGGGGGCGATGTCGAGTAAGCGCGCTCCGTAGATGGGCTCTTTAGTGGCTTTGATGCAGGGGCCTTTGGCAATTAGGACGCCTTGATTTCTGTGCCAGACGGTGATGCCTGCTGGGACACGTGGGGTGAAGGTGGGGCGGAGGTGGTCTGAGTGGAAGCCGTGGTCAGAGACGAGGATGACGGTGGTGTCAGGTCCTGCGAGGTGGAGCAGGCGCTGGAGCATCATGTCGTGCGCTCGGTAGGTGCTCTTGATCACGTGCTGGTAGATCTCAAAGTCTTCATCGGTGATGCCGTCCATCTGTGGTGGATGGTAGTGCATGAAATGGTGGCTGATCTCATCAATGGCGCGGTAGTAGATGGTCATGAAGTTCCAGTCTGGATCTGTCTCCATGAGGTGGGTGGCGGCGGAGTGCACGGAGTATGCCTCACCGAGGTATTGGCGGAGGTTGTTGACGCGGTGATCTCTGGATTGGTCAATCTTATGTCCTGCGGGGAGGAAGGGCTGGATGATGTCGCCATCGATCTCGTGGGGGGAGACGCGAAGTTCGTTCATCGTCTTCGCGAGGTCTTCTGGCCAGTAGGTGCCGGGCATAGGTTCTGGCCAGTCGGCTGGGTCTTGGTCGGGCTTGGCGCCTTTGAGATGGACGAACATGTTAGAGACCATTTTGCCGTCGAGGTTCTGCTCCCCCTGAGTGGCGAACCAGGAGACGATGTGGCTGCGGAGTTCTTTTTCTCCGAGCATCTCCCAGAGGGTCTTGCACTGTCGAGACGCAGCAGACACGGGGACGACCTGACCTGAAATGGGGTCAACTTCTGTGAAGCCTTTAACTCCGTGGTGGTATGCCATTTTCCCCGTGGCGACGGATGTCCATAGCATGGGAGAAAGCTGGGGTTCGAGAGTGGCGAGATTTCCATGAATACCGCCGTCCATGAGTGAGCGGATGCCGTCCATGCCGCCTTCTTCTAGGAGGGAGTTGATGATTTTCCAGTCGGCGGAGTCCCAGCCGATGAGGAGGACTTTTTTCTTGGAAGAGGAAGGAGCTGGTGTTACCAGATTTTGATTTGCCATCTGAGTATGAATAGAGTTTTGTATGATGAAATCTAAAGACGATTTATGAGGCGCCTTTTCACCTTTTTTTAAGACAAGGCATATCATAAACTGACTAAACAATAATTTATTTGGCGAGAATTTAGCCACTTAAAATGGTATAGCAAGACTATTAGCTGAGGTAAAATCGTTTTTATATAGTGTGATTTTTTCTTCCTGAGAAACATTTGCTATTTACTTACATTTAAAGAGTCTTTAGTATTTTTCATGAATAGATGTCTCTTTCTTTAGTCGTGAGATGGGAGAGGCTAGTATTCAAAATTTAGATATGAAAATCATCATAGCATGTGGGGGGACTGGCGGTCATTTATTTCCTGGGGTAGCGGTAGCTCAGGAGCTGAAGAGCCGTGGGCATGTGGTGAAGCTGCTGATCTCGCAGAAGAAGGTGGATGCGCGGGCGAGCGAAAAGTACAAGGATTTAGATTTTGATACCGTGCCTGCTGTGGCTAAGCCGCGCACGTTATCGCTGAAAATGATCCCATTTATGTGGAAAATGTGGAAGACGATTGGTCAGTGCAAGCGGATGCATAAAGAGTTTGGGACTGATGCTGTGATCGGGATGGGTGGATTTACTTCCATGGCTCCTGTGTTGGCAGGGCATAAGATGGGGGCTAAGGCTTATGTGCATGATAGTAATGCGTTACCAGGAAAGGCGAATCGTCTGACGGCAAAATGGTGTGATAAGGTGTTTATCGGTTTCGAGGAGGCACGTGAATATTTCCCGAGTAATAAGTATGAGGTGGAGCTGACTGGGACTCCGGTGCGTGATGAGATACGTAGTCTCCCTAGTAGGGAGGGAGCGGCGCTGAAGCTGGGTTTAGATGCGGAGATGCAAACGGTGTTGGTGATGGGTGGAAGCCAGGGGGCGAAGCGGCTAAATAGTTTAGTCGTGGGCGCCTCTAAGGCAATGCCTGCGGTGCAGTTTCTACAGATCACGGGGAATGGAGATTTCGAGCGAGTGAAGGCTGAGCTTGGGGATGCGCAGCACCATAAGCTGTTCGCATTTTGTGATGACATGGCGGCGGCCTATGCGGTGAGTGATCTGGCAGTGATGCGCTCTGGGGCATCGAGCCTGACAGAGCTTTCGTACCTGGGGATGGCTAGTATTTTGGTACCGTATCCGACCGCTGCGGATGACCACCAAACCTTAAATGCAGAGGTATTTGAAAAAGTAGGAGCGGGACTTTTGAGGAAGGAGTCTGATATGGATGCTGGCTCACTGGTGGCAGATCTAACAGCAGTGCTGGGAGATACTGAGCGGCTGGTGAATATGGCGGCCGCGGCTGAAGGATTATCGGTAAAAGATGCGGCTGAGAGGATCTGTAAGGCAGTGGAAAATCAATGATTTTAAAGAGAGCGAGAAGATGAAGATTAAAGAACTAAGCCAGAGACTGACAGACAGAAACGAGCCACTGAGAGTGCATCTCATCGGTGTGGCTGGTTCTGGGATGAGTGGCCTGGCGCTGTTGCTGATAGGTATGGGCCACCGGGTGAGCGGGTGTGATAGAGTTACTAGTCGGGAGACTGAGCGAATGCAGGGAATGGGTCTTACGTTCAGCAGTCCGCATAATGAAGAGAGCATCGTGGATGCGGATATGGTGGTCTATAGCTCTGCGATCCGGGCTGAAAATGTGGCGCTGGCTGGGGCGCAACAACGTGGGATTCATTGTATTCTTAGGGCTGAGTGTTTGGCTGCTATTTTAGGGACGAAAAAAGGGATTGTGATCAGCGGTACGCATGGCAAGACGACGACGTCTGCGATGAGTGCGCATTTACTCCGCCGTGGAGCAGTAAATCCGAGTCATTATGTGGGTGCAGAGATTCCAGTGTTAGGAGCGAACGCGCACTGGGAAGAAGAGGGCGGAGTGATGGTGGCTGAGGGAGATGAGAGTGATGGTACACTTGCACTGTATTGTCCAGAGCATGCGGTAGTGCTAAACATGGAAGAGGAACATTTAGATTTTTATACCGGGCTGGATCATATTAAAGAGGTGTTTAACCAGCTACTAGATCAGACCACGGGGAAGGTGATTTATTGTAAAGAGTGCCCAAATACGACGAGTGTCTGCGCAGTGCGTAAGGGGAGTATTTCTTATGGCTGGAGTGATGCTGATTTCACCGCTACAGATGTGCTTGAGACTGGTGGAACTGTGGCATTCAATGTCTCGTTACAGGGAGATTTATTAGGTCGAGTGGAGCTAGGGATCCCCGGTCTACACAATGCGCTGAATGCTTTGGCTGCTCTTGCGGTGGCGCATGTTTCTGGTGTGCCATTCAATGACTGTGCGCGTGCGCTTTCTACCTTTGCAGGTGCGAAGCGGAGATTTGAAACGAAGTATTTTTCTGATAAACTACGTATTATCGATGATTACGGCCACCACCCGACAGAGGTGGCTGCTACGTTACAAACGGCCAAGTCGCTGGACTCTAAGAGAGTGGTAGTGGTATTTCAGCCCCATAGGTATAGCCGTACTCAGAAGTTGGCGAGTGATTTTGGGAAAGTGCTACAGGCTGCGGATAGGGTGTTTGTAACAGATATTTATCCAGCGAGTGAGTTGCCGATAGAAGGGATCACCGCGCAGACGATCGTGGATGCTATGAAGCTGTGTGGGGGGACGAAAGCGGAGGTGGTAGGCACCGTAGAGCAAGCGCATCATGTAGTGGGGAATGCTCTCCGTGAGGGTGACCTGCTGATTACTTTAGGGGCAGGAAATATTCATGAAGTAGGCACCAAGATAGCAAGAGATGCACAGGTTTTGGAGGAAATACTCCGTGTGGTAAGGGATACTGGAGACACTAAGGCAAGTGGTGAACTCTATGAGCCGATGCGTAAGCACTCCACTATGCTGGTGGGTGGTCCAGCGCAGTTCTGGGTAGAGCCTGGCACGTATAAAGGATTTGCGAAGGTGGTGAAACATTGCCGTGGCCGTGGTATTCCAGTGCGTGTGGTAGGGCGCGGTTCTAATCTGTTAGTCAAGCAGGGCGGCGTTCCCGGCGTAGTGATTCATCCCAGTAAGGGCGTGTTTGGCGAGGTTACATCTGACGGGGATATACTGACTGCTGGTGCTGGGGTGAGATTTAAAAAACTCGCCAGTGTAGCACAGGCGAAAGGCCTAACAGATTTTGAGTGGATGGAGGGTATCCCGGGGAATGTTGGCGGCGGCCTGCGGATGAATGCGGGCGCGATGGGGACTGAAAGTTTTGATCAAGTGGTGGATGTAATTTTCCTCGATGAAGATGGTGAAATTCGCACGCGGACACGGGAAGAGATTGAGCATTCGTATCGAAATGTGCCTTCTTTGAGAAGAAATTTTGCACTCAGTGCCCGCTTCAAGGGGACACCAGGATCAGCAGCTGAGATCCAAGTGAAGATGGATAAGTCGACTAATAAGAGGAAATTATCGCAGCCCAGAGCGGCGAGTGCGGGCTGTATATTCAAGAATCCAGCGGAGATGCCCGCCGGGATGTTAGTGGATGTTCTAGGCTTTAAGGGTATGGCAGTGGGTAAAGCGAGGGTATCGCTGGAGCATGGAAACTTTATCGTCAATGATGGTAGAGCAACTGCTGATAATGTCTTGGATCTGATCGCTGAAATCAGAAAAAAAGCGCGTGAGGAAAAGGGCATAGAGCTTGATACTGAGGTGCAGATTATAGGCGAGGATGAATCAATGTTTTAAGATAGAAAACTGAAAAAAGTATGGATGAAAATTTAAAAATAGCGGTGGCGATGGGAGGTCCAGGATCTGAACATGATGTCTCTATGGCATCTGGTAAAGCAGTGCTAAGGGCTCTAACAGATGCAGGGTGCAATGCTGTGGAACTCATCGTGACTGACCGCTCTATCAGTGTCCCTGAAGATATAGACATGGTATTCAATACCATTCATGGAACCTTCGGTGAAGATGGAGGTTTGCAGAAATTGTTAGACGAGCAAGGCGTAGATTATACCGGCGCAGGCGCGATCAGTAGTGAGCTTGCCTTTGATAAAATATTGAGCAAAAAGAAATTTATTGAAGCTGGCGTGCCAACCCCTAGGAGCGAGATGGTGGATTGTACTGACGGTCTAAAGATACCAGCAATGGATCTGCCCTATGTGGTTAAGCCACCGCGCGAAGGATCCAGCGTGGGGGTGCATATTTGTAGAACATTGGATGAAGCAAAGGCCGCGATGGAGGATGCTATGAAGTTTAGTAATGACGTGCTCGTTGAGCAATTTGTGGAAGGCAAGGAACTCACCGTGGGGGTGCTGGATGGCGAAGTTCTGCCTGTAGTGCACATCGCTCCGCGAAGTGGATTCTACAATATGAATAATAAATATCCGTGGATGAGCGGGGACGGAGGAACGGATTATTATTGTCCCGCAGAACTGAGTCCAGAGCTTACTAAGATAGTTCAAGATGCGGCACTGGCGGCGCATAAGTCGCTTGGGATAGAGGTTTATTCTAGAGTAGATGTTTTGTTAGATGAGGACGGGAATCCTTATGTGTTAGAAGCCAATACTATCCCAGGAATGACAGAGAGTAGCCTGTTACCGAAGTCAGCAAAGGTCGCAGGGTATGAATTTTCGGAGCTGTGTATGAAAATCATCGGTCTATCAATGAGCATTCGAAAGGGATGAAAATAGAAAGACGAAATTATGTTTAAGAGGAAAACCAGTAAATTTAAACCAAACAAGCGCAGGAGGCATAATCGTGAGCTAGTCATGAACGTCACCTCTCCACGGATAGTTTTCTTCCAGTCTCTCAGAGCGATACGCGGCATGATGAAGACGGCACTGATTATACTCGCAGTTGGCAGTGCGTGTTGGTTTGGCTATAAGCAGATCCATGAACACTTTAATAATAATCAGGAATTTGCCATCAAGCACTCAACGGTGACGAACTTTGAAGGCAAGTCAACTGTGGTTCTTACGCGACTCAGGGTGCTGGAAATAGCCAAGGTTAATCTCGCGGGGACTATTTTTAGTGTGGATCTTGATGAGGCTAGAAGACTACTTATAGAGAGGCCAGAGATTGAGGATGTGAGGGTGAAGCGAACCTTACCAAACACGATTGATATTCAGATAGAAGAGCGCGTCCCAGTGGCATGGCTATCCTGCCGTGAACTAGGACTTGCAGGACGTAGTCAGTATAAAGGAGTTCTGTTAGATGATGCAGGGGTAAGTTTTCTCTGTGAAAAAGATTTCTGGGAAGCGGCAAAAAACTTACCTGTGATACAAGTTTCCTCTAGCTCGAAAACAGAATTCCCAATCGGTAAGAAAATGCGCAATGCAGATGCCGAGCGCGCGCTGAGCCTGGTGTTGAAGCTCAGGGAAATGAAGCAACAGCCATGGGAAATCGATAGAGTGAAGGTAGAGAACTTCTATACACTTCATGTAATCAGCAAAGACGAAGTGATCGCTGTTTTTGGAATGCATGACCATGGACGGCAGCTGTATCAGCTCATTTTGGCGAGACAGCATGCGGTGAAAAATCAGCAGGAACTCGCATGGATAGACCTCAGGCCGAAGATGAATATCCCGGCACACTACAAGGGTGGTGGATCAGTGATGCCGCATAGCTACACTCCTAAGAATGAGGTGCATGATGGACTAGACCCATCGACTAGGAGCATACTAAACCAAAACTAAAGTAGAATTAACCTAAGAAAAAGGATGGCGAAATCGACAATACATGTAGGACTAGAGATAGGCACCAGCAAGACCTGCATGGTTGTAGGTGAGGTGAAGGCGGATGGCTCAGTGAAAATTTTAGGGGTTGGCGAGACTAAGACTGTGGGAGTAAGAAAGGGAGAGATCTCAGATTTCCACCAAGTCCGGACTTGTGTTCGTGAAGCTCTGTTAGAGGCGGAGGATGTTTGTGATGTAGAGATTACTAGTATCATTCTATCAGTAACTGGCTCACATATTAGGGGAGTGAATAACCGTGGAACGTTCCGGTTGCCTGATGACGAGGGGGAAGTGGAAGAATCGCATATTTTAGAAGCAGATGAGATAGCACAAGACATCGCGATGCCGAGTGATAATGTGTATCTCCTTAACGTCATCCGTCACTACTGGTTGGATGGTCAGCAGCACATTACTAAGCCGCTGGGATTGCTGGGTAAAACCTTAGAAGCCGACTACCATATCATTCATGGTGCTAAAATGAGGATTCAGAATAGTCTCAAGTGCGTGCGAGAAATACCATTGGATGTCGATGCTGTGGTCTTCGCGCCGATTGCATCGGCCCAGATCGCCCTGAATCGTGAGCGCAAAGATGAAGGAGCGCTCGTCATCGATATTGGAGGTGGAACCACAGATTACGTACTTTATCTAAATGGAGCGGTGGAGGCTTCTGGCTGTATTCCCGTGGGAGGAGATCATATCAGTAATGATATCCATCTCGTCACACACATTCCGTTATCAAAAGCTGAGCAAGTGAAAAAAACCGAAGGGGATGCCTCTGGAGATCCAGCGAAATCAGTTGGTATTGTGACCATTGAAGATGAAAAAGGTTTTCCAGACATCGAGCTAAAGCGGCAGCTATTGAATGATATTATTCGTGGTAGAATGCTAGAGACTCTAGAACTAGTGAAAGAGAGGCTACCAGAAGGCTCACTGAAAAAAGTAGGTACTGGAGTCTTTCTGACAGGAGGAACTAGCCTGTTGCGGGGCATGGGCGAGCTCGCTAATGAAGTGTTTGGCCTGCCAGTGTATCGTCCAGAGCAGCCAGAAGTCAGCGGTGTCCAAGCTTATTTCAGGGACCCACAATACTCTACAGCAGTGGGGCTGATCCGTTATGCCCAAATTATTGAAGAAGAAAAAAATGAGCGTAAATCTAAGAACGGTTTCATCAATAAACTCTCTAAGTTTTTGCCATTTGGGTCGCATTAATAGCTAGAATGAAATCAAAAATTTATATCCACAGGTATTTGATGCACAGCCGCCAAGGGCTGAATAGCAGGTCTCATCTCACCGAGCATGAGGGAGCGTTGATTAAAGTCGAGGTGGATGGAGTATCCGGTTATGGCTGTTTGCACCCTTGGGTAGAACTGGGTGACTCAAGTTTAAATGAGCTAATTAGTCAACTTAAAGAGGGTAGGATATCTAGGCAGGTCAATTGCGCGTTGGAATGTGCCGCTGCAGATAGGAAAGCCAGAGCATTGGGAGTAAGCTTGTTTGACGATCTTGAAGTGCCGATGAGTCACGCTACGATTGTGGGGGGGATTGATAGAGTCGAGTTGGCGGTGGCTGCGGGATTCGATACCGTGAAGCTGAAAATGGGGCGCGATGGGCTAGCGAACTCAAAGTTACTCAATGAATTACATGAAATATTTCCAGAGCTAAGAATCAGGCTAGATTTCAATGGCGTGTCTGGGGTGGGTGCAATGGAGCACTTACTCAGAGAAGGTGGTGAGGGGCTGAGAAGACAGATTGATTTTATAGAAGATCCATTTCCTTTGGGCGATCCAGCCTGGGACACTTTACGGGATAGGTATGGAGTGAAATTTGCCGTTGACCGAGGAGTCTCTAAAGCGGTTGGCGAGTTTGATGTTTCAGTGGTGAAGCCAGCGATCAATAAGATTCAAAAGATCTGTGATGCAGCCCAGATGGCCGGAAGGAATGTAGTGGTCACCAGCTACATGGATCATCCAGTTGGGCAATGCTATGCCGCATACTGCGCCGGAAAGGCGAATGGGGAGTATCTTGGACTAATCAATAAACGCTGTGGACTCATGACGCATGGGCTTTATGAGCCTACAGAATTCACTGCGAAATTAGGAGGTGTGAGTCCTAAGTGGAATAGTAGTAGAAATGCCACAGGTTTAGGATTTGATGATTTATTAGATACGTTGGATTGGGTAAATATTTAGTATATGTATTATTTTTAAGTGGGATTAGCAAATATTGTAATATGGAGCTGTTAAGGTTACGTGATTCATTATTTCGTTTGAATAGCCACTCTGAAATTAGCGCGGAGTAATTCCGATTTAAATTAAAAGTTATCAAAACCTATCTATCTAGTAAGGTATATAAATAATTGCAAAAAATACTTGCGATATCAGAGTTGCAGTCATAAGGAGATGAAGTTATGATCAAAAAGACACAAGAATCTGCAAGAGGTAAGCGATATAGCTCAACAGAGCGAGTTAATATCCTGACTTTTGTAGATAAATACAACGCAAGGAATGGAAGGGGTGGAGCTGCGGCTGCATCTAGGAAATATGACATTTCTCAACTTACTATAGGTAACTGGCTCAGAGCCGCTGGCTCACCATCACCTAAGAGAAAGAAAAGTAATGTTGATATAGATAAGACTCTTATACGTCTCAGTGAACTACACAAGCTAATGGCGAATACTGAAGAGGAACTAGACAAACAGCGTAAAGAATATGCTGAATTAAAAATGGCTCTATAGCCGCACCTCGCTACCTGATAAACACACACACAAATTAACTATAAAATATAAGCGGCTATTCAGAAATGAATAGTCGCTTATGTTTTAATTGATTATACCAAGTGAGGAGGATCCTTAATTTAAGGTAGGATACGGAGCGTTGTCACTAGCCTAGTTATTTCCTTAGACTAGTGAAAACGAGACACGCTTCTTTAAGTTATTCTCCAGCTGAATCTGAGGTTTCCTTGATATCAGTCAGGGCAGCAATGAAGTCACCTAATATGTCCGCAGGCACCATGATCGTATCACGGTTACCACTCACATCTTCTGTGATCTTTACTACTTTACCGCGAGCATTCTGCTTGAGATCAAGGAAAAATATTTTCCTGTCAGCTAGAATTTTTTCAGTATGCAATAGGTCATTATTCTCCACCTTTTCTCCTTCTTTTTAATGATTAAATTAATCACGCTTACCGTAAGCGCGATTTGTTACGATACTGTAGAATTCTCTAACTAGGTCAATGAAAAATCAGAATAATGCCAAATGGAATTCTAAATCCACCTTTGGGATCTGTTACAGATGGATTTATATGATAACGATCGAGGCGGTGATTCAGCAACACATGATCAGGCATCAGATCATGTGATGGAGAAAGAACAGCATCCCTCGATATTGACTTCTATTTTGCAAACCCCTAACTTAACTTCAGATGAAACTCACATTTTTAGGAACTAGCACATCAGTAGGGATCCCAGTCATAGGGTGCAGCTGCCATGTCTGCATCTCTGAGGATCCCAGGCATCTCCGCATGAGGTCATCTGTTCACATAGAGACGCCCACTCATTCTTTGCTAGTGGACTCTGGTCCAGACCTTAGGCAACAGGCACTCAGGCATTCACTATCGAAGGTGGATGCGGTGCTTTATACTCACCATCATTTGGATCACATTGCTGGCTTCGATGAGCTACGAGCTTTCTGCTGGCATAGGGAGGACCCATTACCACTTTACTCCACACCCTCCTGCCTTGATGAGCTGAAACGGATCTTTAACTGGGCATTTTCAGAAGGGAATACCTATAAGGGGTATATACGCCCGCTGGCTGTGCCCATCACAGAAAGCTTTATGTTAGGTGAGCTTAAGGTCACTCCCATTCCTGTAGAACATGGCTCGGTAGAAACGATTGGTTACCGTTTTGATGATAGCGAGTCATCAATCGCTTACATTCCAGATGCTAAATCTCTAAAACCAGGATCTGCTGCTCTGTTAAAAAATTTAGACCACCTCATTATCGACTCTCTTAGAGAAAAGCCGCATCCTACTCATATGTCACTCGCTGAGTCTCTAGAGACCATTGCGACTGCTGAACCAAAGCAAGCTTGGCTGACCCACATCGCTCACGAAATGGACATCGCGAAAGTGGAACCCACACTTCCGCTAAATGTGAAGTTTGCTTACGATACACTCACACTCCCTAACTAAAATAAAGAACTCATGAAATACCTAACACTTATTGCTCTACTAGCATCTCATTGTTGCGTAGTGGCTGCTAAGCCAACGATTACCAGAGAATCCGTGGCTGTATTGTATAACTCTGATATGTCTGATTCTAAGGGGCTGGCAGAATATTACGCCATTCAGAGAGAGATCCCTGTTGAAAACCTAATAGGGCTACCACTTTCACAGAAAGGTAAGATCACCCGTAAGGAATACCAAGACACATTAGAAAACCCTCTAAGAAAACATTTCACAGATAAAGGCTGGTGGAATCTACAAACCTCCAGTGATGGGCTAAAAATAGCGACAAGAAATAAAATACAAGTCCTCGTCTGTATGTATGGAGTTCCATATGGTGTTGATAATGATGGTGATCTAGCGCTGCCAGATGGGGAATATCCAGCTGCGTTAACTAAGCTCAACTGTGCATCTGTAGATAGTGAGTTAGCCGTTCTCTCAGTTCATGGTTACCCTATTAATAAACCTTTAATCAATAGGTATTTCAAAAAAGACAGCACCTTTAGCCAGGCAAATACTCCGTTTTACATGCTCGTGGGAAGGATAGATGCAGACAGTCTGGCTACCTGTAAGCGGATGATCGATGATGCCATTGAGACCGAAAAAACAGGACTATGGGGGATGGCGTATCTTGATCTAGCTAAGAAAGGTGCTGGCTACAAAATAGGCGATGACTGGATTGAGGAGATTGAAGAAAGAAACTGGAAGCTCGGTATTCCTACCACCATAGATAAACATAAAGACACCTATCTCACCAATTACCCCATGAAAGATACAGCAATGTATTTTGGTTGGTACACAGGGAGTGTGAATGGACCGTTTATCAATCCAGAATTCAAGTTCAAGAAAGGGGCTGTTGCCGTTCATTTGCATTCCTTTAGCGCTGCAAATCTGCGAAACCCAAAAGCAAGCTGGGTCGGACCATTGATCTATAAAGGAGCAGCTGCTACCGTTGGAAATGTCTATGAACCTTATCTTGGTTACTCGCACCATTTCAATATTTTACATGAGCGATTGACTCAGGGCTATACCTTGATCGAGTCCGCCTACATGGCTATCCCGCTACTCTCATGGCAGAATTTAGTCATAGGAGATCCGCTCTACCAGCCCTACGGGCATCTGGATGGGGCGGGTGTGGTGACGAATCAGGATAAATTTTATCGCGCCTGTAATATGGCATATAAGGCATGGGGAAAAGACATCCCCACCTTAGTAAGTAAGATGCGTTCAACGGCTCATAAAAAGAATGATGGTAGATATTTTGAAGTATTGGGGCTGTTTAGCCGCTTTGAGGGGGAATTACAGGAGGCTAGTGTGTTCTTCAGATCTGCTCAGAAGATGTATCTGTTAGATTCTGATAAGACTCGCAATATCATTCACGCCATCGACATGCTTATCGAAGATGGGCAGAAGGCGGAGGCCATCATCGCCTGCAAGGCAGCGCTCATAAAAATAGAGAATACCCCAGAGGCGAAGACCGTTAAGTCCAGATTGAATATTCTCAGCCCCCCCCCACCACCACCTGCTAAGCCGAATAAGCAAATCCCTAAGAATAAAAAGAAAGAGTAATCATGGAACCGACCTATGCCTCACTGTTAGATTCTATTAGACCCTTAGATCTGCTTTGCGAAAAGCCGCATCCTGAAATCCAACTGCCAGATGAACTAGAGCTCCAAGCTATCTGGTTTAACGGGCAGTTCGGGAGGGATTTCACCACCCTGTGTGGAAAGAAAGTCCACATAAAACAATTTGGATTCTGGAATCGATCAGCAGGTCCTGATTTCCTCCATGCTGCCATCAGCATCGATGGAGTGACCCATGGCGGGCCGTTAGAAATAGACACGCGACCCTCAGACTGGGAGCACCACGGGCACGATACTAATCCTGCATTTAATGAGACCATCCTGCACGTCGTCTTCGAGCCTTCACTGACACAGCATTACACTAGAACAGAGATCCACCGTGAAGTTCCTAAAGTAGTGGTTCCCTTAGCCATTATACAAGCAGCTCTCCAAGCTCCACTCAGTAGGTCTGCTCCGCTGCATATGGGCAGATGCCATAAGCCGCTAGCCCATTTATCCGTGAGCAGGGTTAACGACTTGTTAGAGCAGGCTGCCAAGCACAGATGCCAAGTGAAAGCCAAACGGCTCATCGCTATCCAAGAGAGCCACGGTAAGGATCAGTCTCTCTGGGTGGCTCTCGCTGAGACACTCGGGTATCGGCCAAATCGGCTATCGATGACGCTACTTGCACAGCGTCTTCCGATCTATCAGCTGCAATCTTACGGAGAGAGAATCCCGGCGCTTATCTTTGGTGTCGCAGGATTTCTCCATCCAGATATCCACCAGAAAGCACCGGATGACTCCCGGCAATGGCTGGAGCAGCTCTGGGAAACCTGGTGGCAAGATCGCGCCGAATACCAGCTTGATCTTGGTAGAGAAATCCAATGGGTACTCCATGGAAACCGTCCTATCAACCATCCCCAGCGAAGGCTCGCCACACTAGCTGTCATCGCACAGCACTGGCCCACGTTCCGCAAACTGTCTACCCAGCTCCAATCTGGTGCTCTAGCAGATTGGCTGAGCTCTCTAACAGATCCTTTCTGGTCATCGCATTACACCCTTGTTTCGCAGGCTTCAGCGAGGAAACTTTCGCTCATCGGGAAAGACAGGATTTCTGATCTCATCATCAATCATCTGCTCCCGCTAAAGATAGCTGATGGGGAGAAAAGCGCATGGTCAGCCTATCAATCTTTCCCCGCACCCGCGATCAACGAAAAAGTTAGGCGCGCGCATTATCGCTTATTTGGAAACCGCGAAGATGCCCAGGTGTTCCTTAAGAAATCCTGGCATCACCAGGCGCTGCTACAGATATACCAAGACTTCTGCTTGGTGGATACTAGTGACTGTGATGACTGCCCGTTTCCCGAGCAGCTATCACATTTTTAATTTACCTGTGGTTTTCAGATGCAGTTATACCCTTTTAAGACGAGCTTTGCTGCAACCCCGAAGTCCCAGAACATTACTATTAATCCAGAATAACTGTGAAGATGGTATTACTATTCAGACTTTCCATCAAGCATGCGCTTAATACCAAGCTCATTGCTATCCTGTAGTTCTACAGGTAAGTTATTCTGGGGGAAATTCTGATAACTAACGGCTCTCGTGTAACGGAAGATAGCCATGGTCCCTACTGAAGTTGAGCGTCCATCTGAGGTAGATGGAAACGGTCCACCATGCACCATCGAGCTGCAGACTTCGACACCAGTTGGGAACTGATTGAAGATAACGCGTCCAGACTTGCGGTCTAAAATTTCGATTAGATCAGAAATGTCATCCTCTGGGAGTGCGTGGATGGATGTGGTGAGCTGTCCTTGGATAGATTCAGCAAGAGCGAGAAGCTCTTCCTGGTCTTGGTAAGTCACTAGTAGCGTGGCTGGGCCAAACATCTCCTCAGAAAGTGTCTTGTTATTCACGAACTCTACTGCTGTGGTGCGGAAGATAGACGGTGCGCCAGATCCGAAGTCATCAGTCGATATATCGAGCAAGGTCTCTACATTTGGTTGCGCCTGGATAGTCGTCGTTGCGTTGTTATATGCCTTGCAGATACCTGCGTTGAGCATCGTTGCGCCGGCTACTTGAGCGGTGAGCTCGACAAATTTATCAGTAAACTGCTCAGCACCTTCCGCTGGAATAAAGAATACTCCCGGGTTCGTGCAAAACTGACCCACACCCATGGTGACGGATCCGGATGCTACTGTGGCCAGGGCCTGAGCTTCGCTTTCAGACTTAAGCACACTTGGGAAGATGGTCACGGGATTAATCGCGCTCATTTCAGCATAGACAGGAATAGGCTCAGGTCTTGCTGCCGCAAGATCCATTAGGGCTCTCCCTCCAGCATAAGAGCCGGTAAAGCCAATCGCCTTTATCTCAGGAGCAGTCACTACTGCTTTACCGATAGTGCGTCCACCGCCATAGAGCATAGAGAAAACTCCCTCAGGCATCCCAGTTTCCTGAGCTGCAGACTGCACGGCATTTGCCACTATTTCTGATAAGCCTGGATGAGCTGAGTGAGCCACTACCACTACTGGGCAGCCAGCCGCGAGTGCGGAAGCTGTGTCGCCACCTGCTACTGAAAAGGCAAGCGGGAAATTTGAAGCACAGAAGACTCCCACTGGTCCTAGCCCAGTCAGCATCGAGCGGAGATCCACCTTGGGGATAGGCGCGCGGTCCGCATCAGCGGTCTCGATCCGTGCATCTACCCATGAGCCTTCTTCTACTAAATTTGCAAACAATCTTAATTGTCCCATCGTGCGGCCAGACTCTCCACGCATCCGTCCTTCAGGAAGTCCGGTTTCGAGTGGTCCGCGAGCGGCGATATCATCGACAACCGCCTCGATATTCGCTGAGATGGCGCGGAGGAACACTGCTTTCTCTGCTCCAGATTTATGGCGATAGACATCAAATGCTGCCTCAGCGAGCTCCAATGCATGGCGCACCTCCTCGTCAGTAGTCGTGGTGGTATCTGGTGTGAGTTTCTCCCCCGTAGCTGGATTAATTGCTGAACCGCAGATCTGAGTGCCTGCGCCACGTGAGTTTCCGATGAATGATTTACCTGTAAGCATGCTGATGATGTAGTCGTTAAATGCTAACGCGTCAAGCGAGCGCTTAATTCTATGCCGATTTTATATGCTAGACGGTGTAAATATCACATTTACTCATCTTTTTTCTAATTTACCCTAAGAAAAGGATGGGTAAAGCGTTTCAGCTAGTGAATAGTCCGACCAATGGGCACAGAAAAATTAGCCATGATATCCACCGCAGATGAATTAGTAGAGTATGCTTTAGCAGAGTATGAATCTCCGCTGATAGGCTATGCGATGAGTATCCTAAAGGATCTGGAACGCGCCAGAGATGTGGTCCAAGACACCTTTATCCGCCTTTACAAGCAAGATGTAGAGAAGGTCAAAGGTGGTCTCAAGACATGGCTTTACACCGTTTGTCGGAATCGAGCGCTAGACGTGCTGCGAAAGGAAAAACGCATGGTCGTGGTGGATGACGAGATGTTTAGCTACACCGCATCTAAAGATCTATCACCAGACACTTTGGCTGACCAGCATGAGCGCGTCTCGCAGTTGATGGGCTATTTAGAAACGCTATCAGAGAACCAGAAAGAAGTGATTCTACTAAAATTTCAGCAAGGAATGAGCTACCAGGAAATCAGTGTAGCCACCGGGCTGACCACTGGCAATGTGGGATTCCTATTGCATAACGGGCTAAAAAAACTCAGAGAAATATTACCCCGAGACTTGCTCTAATAAAAACTTTAAAACGATAAGACAATGAAGAATAAACTCACAGACAATGACCCGAGACTGACGGCATACGCGCTCGGCGAGCTAACTAGAGAAGAGGCAGGAGAAATAGCCAGAATGCTGGATGTACCTCTAAATGGTCCGCTACAACGCGAGGTGGCAGGCATCGATGCGCTCGGCATCATGCTCACTCAGACTCTGGAAGCAAGGGGAGCAAGGGGAGCTGAGGATATCAATCTAAAATTAAGCCCTGGCCAGAGAGACGCCATCTTTCGCTCAGCCAAGGCACCGACAGTGAATGATGTCAGCTCGACTCATCAGTCTAAGTGGCTCCGTCCGATGCTAGTGACTCTCGGAGCCGCAGCGGTAGTGACGATTTCATTTATGGTGCTGGATAATATAGATAGTGGAGAAGAAAAAGTGACCACTTTGGCAGGGGTAAGCATTACTGATCTGTCTGACGATAAACTCCAGGCACCCATTCAGCCAAGTAATGCTGATTGGTTAGAACCTGTGGAAGGACCAAGAATTGTTGGTAGTCAGGGAGGCCGCGATACAAGTCACGACCCAGGCTCTAATGGAGTGTCCACCGATGACGACCCTAAAAAATTAATAGAGCTAATAGAAAATGACTGGGTGAACCGCGCTGATGAAGCCCTAACCCGAATGCCGCTAGCATGTGGTAAAGCGAGTTGGAACTGGGTAAAGAACAGCATTAATATTGACGGTGTTTTACCAGACAAGAATGCAGTCAGGGTAGAAGAAATTCTCAATGCATTCAGCTATAATAATCCATCTGACCTTGAGTTATTATTCACTTCAGCTGGCGTCGAGCTAGTGCAGTGCCCATGGAATAGTGAGCATATGATCGCGGTGATTCTTGTTAAGAACAAGCACACAGCGAGCATCAAAGTAGAGGCCGCAATTACCTTTAGTGAGTCAGTAGAGAAATACCGCTTAGTCGGCTATGCGAAGGCAGAATCAGCACAAGACAATATCATCGCACCCGCTAAAATCACCATGGGAGATGGGGAGAGCCACATCGTCATCTATGAGATAGAGATTGCCGCAGATATAGAACCTGCCGCTGACGTGCTCTCGCTAGATATTCGAAATACCGCGAAGCTTGAAGATAATGTTGAATGGATAACGGATGAAGAAACGCTCAATGTTCAGTTCAGTGATCGTATCTGGACGAAGGCGGAGCAAGATGTGCAGTTCGCGCTCATTCTTACCAGTTGGAGTCAGTGTGTTTCAGAAAGTAGTCATGATGCAGAGATGGATAAAGAGGGGGTCGCTGAAATGATCAGCCATTTTGAAGAATTCCACACTCTAACAGATCAGCAATCTAAGGCTATGCAGGTCCTTAAAAAGGGACTAGACTTACTCTAAGTTGGCGCCCAGCCACTAACGCTGCAGATGAGAGTATCTTGGTGAATCAGTGATAAAAAAAGAGCCACTCATTTAAGAGTGGCTCTGTGTTAAAAATAAGAATTTTAAAGTGAGTAACTGATTACTTCTTTTTGGCTTTCTTAGGGGCTTTTTTCTTAGCAACCTTCTTAGCTTTTTTAGTTACCTTTTTCTTAGCAACCTTCTTCGCTTTCTTGGGAGCTTTCTT
>TARA_B110000879_G_scaffold48569_1_pt1 | contig 73823 bp, 65 predicted proteins | sample TARA_B110000879 | Tara Oceans TARA_B110000879 (sample SAMEA4398094) | marine metagenome | biome: Polar Biome; feature: [SRF] surface water layer (ENVO:00010504); material: water (ENVO:00002006), including particulate matter (ENVO:01000060) such as... | depth 5 m
TCGTCCCCATGCTCTCCATCGAGGACGTTCATGAGCTGAAGGATGATGACAGAGAGCGATTAATTGAATTTGCAGCAAACCCAGATCTAATAGGTGGTGAAGCCTATCAGAATTTTTACCGTAAGCTCTATCAAAAAGGTGTTTTCAAAACACCACCTGTTACTATCCGATTATACGCCTGGTTCGATCGCTTCCAACGCAACCTCGGCCACAGCGATGTGGCTCTGACCGTCGAACCTAAGATCGATGGTGTAGCTGTTTCTATAGTCTACAAAAACCGCGTCCTCGACTACGCTCTCACCCGTGGTGATGGCACCGTAGGCGACGACATTACCCAGAACATCAAGACTATCAGAAGCATCCCACTCAACCTTCCAAACTCTGCTCCAGATTTATTCGAGGTTCGTGGCGAGGTTTTCATGCCTAATGCCGCTTTCGCTGAGCTCAATCAACAACGTGATGAAAATGATGAGCAAGCTTTCGTCAACCCCCGCAACGCCACCGCTGGAACCCTCAAACAGCTCGATTCAAAGCTCGTAGCCACTCGCCCGCTCGACTGCATATTCCACTCATACGGCCTAGTAGAAAATGCTCCCTACTCTACTCTAACAGAGTTTCAAACTACTCTCAAAGATTATGGTTTTAAATCAACACACTGGTTCAAAAAACCAGCTACGATAGATGAATTGATGGCCGCAGTCGATCAACTCAACAATGATCGACACGATTTTCCCTACGCTACCGATGGAGCTGTCATCAAAGTTGACAGTCTATCCTTACAACGAGAACTTGGCTCAACTTCTAAATTCCCCAAATGGGCATGTGCATATAAATTCCTTCCAGAACAGGCGGAAACTTTACTTCATAACATCATTATTCAAGTCGGAAGAACTGGAGTTCTCACCCCAGTTGCCGAGCTAAATCCTGTGTTCGTGTCTGGAACTACTGTATCACGAGCTTCTCTTCACAACGAAGACGAAATCCAACGTAAGGATATCCGTATCGGTGACATGGTCGTTGTAGAAAAAGCAGGCGAGATCATTCCTTCCGTCGTCAAAGTAATTAAAGACAAACGTCCTGTTGATAGTTCACCATTTAACCTCTTCGATTATATTGACGGGAAATGCCCGTCCTGCTCAAAACCGATCACTCGCGAAGAAGGATTCGTCGCATGGAAATGTGTAAACTTCACATGCCCAGCACAAGCAGTCACTAAAATCATACACTTTGCAGGTAAGCAGGCACTCAATATTGAAGGGATTGGAGAATCTGTGGCAGCAGGACTAGTGAATGATCAATTAGTTTCCTCTCCTATTGATCTTTTTAACCTTAGTCATTTCACTTTATCACAGTTAAACCTAGATGACTCTGGAGAGTCTAGGCTACTAGGTGATCTTCGTGCACAGAAAATTCTGGATGAATTACAGAAAGCCAAATCCAAACCACTTTCGACTTGGATACAAGCTCTCGGTATTCCTAAAGTAGGTGAACGAGCATCAATCGAAATCAGCCGTTTACATCGAAATTTTGAAGAAATTTCGAAATCTGAAATCTTAACCAAAAATGCACACAAAGGTACTATGCAAGCTTGGAAAACGAAGAACCCAGTTAACCCCAAGAAATACATTATTTCCGAGGAAGAACGACTAGATCGCAAGACTAAGGCAGAAGAATATTCCCCTCTCGTTACTAAACTAAATCAAGAGTTATCAAAATATCAAATTTCAGGGGAATTAGGTGGGTCGTCTTCTCAATCTATAGTTGATTTCTTCAATTCTCAAGCCGGTTCAGATCTTTTAGAATCTTTAAAGGTAGCCGAAATCAGCCCAGCTTCTGATAATTACAATCCTCTTCGTGCGATATCGAAAGAAAATGAAGAAGGCTCACTGACCGGAAAAGCCTTCGTCATCACCGGCACACTGAGCCAACCTAGGCCAGAGTTTAAGAAGCTCATAGAAATCAACGGCGGCAAAGTGAGTAGCGCTATTTCTGGTAAAACTGACTATCTACTAGCGGGAGAAAGCGCTGGATCAAAACGTGACAAGGCAGAAAAACTAGGAGTTACTATAATTGATGAATCCGAATTGGATGAGCTTCTAAGCTAATGAAAAATTAACCTTTCATCGCTAGCTCAACTGCTTTTCTTGCTTTATCCATCTTACGTTTAACTGCATCATGCTCTTTTCTTAGTATGTAGAGACTTTCTAGCAATCCTCCAATATCTCTCAGTTTTATTTTTTCAGAAAGCTCCTTCAACCGCCCCTCTTCTTCAGGCTTAAGTAGCAACGAAGGGTCACCAGTAGCCACAGCTAGCTTATGCTTACAAATTCTCCCAAACATACCAGCTCTGCAATCACACACCATTTTTATTGAGTTGGATCCTATGGGTTCAACGCTCACTTTGTATTCATTTTCACCGCTTCCTTTTATATCAAAAAAATTCATAGTATTATCCTATTAAGCCAAATAATTAGTGCAACAATCAATTACTTTACTTCATAGACTAAAGTTATTTGGCTCCTAATTTAAGATTTCTCTTCCTCATCCCGATACCCGACCAAGAAATAAACCAAGCACAAGAACACCGCAAGAGTCAGCACCCACCAGAATAGTGGCCAGGTGTTCCAGCCTTCTTGATTCGCATTTTCGTCTGCGGTGTTTTTATAGAGCTGACCCACCGCAAGAGGCCCGATGACTGTGCCCACCGACGTCATTAATGACATCAATGCCTGTGCTTGAGCGCGCATTTCATTTGGCACCTGCCTGTCCACGAACATTTTACCAGTGACAGAAAAGAACGCGTAAATAGGGCCATGCAGTGCCACACCGAGCCATATGAGAGCGAGCATTTCATGCTCACCCGCCAGAGCGAATAAGCCAAACCTCATAATCCCCAGCACCATCGCAATCGTCACAATCCATTTTAATCTCACCCGCACTCCTAGATAGCTCAACATCAGTAACGCACCGATCTCAGCCATTTGCCCCAGCGTCATCTGCGCCGATGGACCCGGAAGCCACGACTGCACCGCAATAGCAAAACTACTCTTATCAACCTCCGCTAGCTCCATCAGCATTTTAGGGGCATAGAGATAGAATGATGCCAGCGGGATCGTGAATAGCATCGTTGTGATGAAATAGACTTTAAGCTTTCTATTCTTTAATAAATCTAAGGCGCTGAGCCCTAGCTTCTCTTTCAGCGTAGCCTTCTGCAGACTGATCACCGGCGGTGTCTTAGGCAACATAAAGGCCGCAAAACCGATGAAAAGGCGCACATAACCTGCGAGCTTCCCACTAGTCGCTGAGGCATCCAGCGCCAACCAGCTCACCACCATCCCTGCCGATATCCAGCCCAGGGTCCCACACATTGTGTAGAGTGGGAAATCCCGCTCCGCATTACGAGAATGCACCAGCGCTACCTTTGAAAGAAGCACCCACAAAGGCGCGGCGATAAACACATTACAAGCCTGGAAAAACATATACCACCAAGGACTCCAACCCCATTCGAGACAAGAAAATGCCAGCCAGAGAAACACTGCCCCTGAGATAGAAAGCACTCCTAATAAATTCTGCGCATGGTATTTCCTGTCCGCCAGTGACGCTACCACCAAGCTAGAAAAAATAGCCAGCGCAGGACCTATCGCCGTGGTGTAGTCGATCACCCATTTGGCATCATAGGCATCAAGAATATTGATCGCTGCCGGCGCCCACAGTCCCGGCGCTACCGCCAGCCAAAAGAACACCACCCCGATCCAGATATTACGGGGGGTGAATGAGCGATTAGAAACTGTTAGATTAAGTGCCAAAATTTATGATGAAAATACCCAGAAATTATGAATGGAATTTTGTCTTTCATCCTCTAAACTGTTGGAACTAACAAGAACAATCTCATGCCTGTATCCCCAACATTCATTAATCCACCCTGTCCGCACTTGCCCGAAATCTATACTCCCCTGCCCATCACTCACGCCAGGAAACACCGCGAAAGCTGCGGCTCAGACTATTTCCAAGCCTGCCTAGAGCTAGCCCAGTCACTCTGGAGATCCGGCTCCCCCGCCCAAGCCATCCTCCAGCTAGATAAATCCTTCATGGCTCAGACCACAAAAAACTTACCTCTAGCATACCACGCCATCCTCTGGGTCATCCAGAATACCCCGGATGATCAATTCCTGGGAAACCCAGTTCGCCATTTCCAGCACCTCGCCAGCAGGATGAACATGAACCAACCAAGCGCCGAACTAAGAATCTGGCGAGCCTGGGCATGCCTCCACCTAGGAGAGAAATGTTCCACAATAAATTATCCAAGAGACACCGAGCAGATCAAAAAAGAGAATCTAACGATTCCTAGTATAGAGCAGACGCTCCAAGAAATTTCTGCCTTAGCTGACTTAGAAGAGCATGAAATGTTAGTGCAATTATTGGTTTAACCTATCTCTTGCACTCAGCACTATGAATGTCCCCTTTACGTCTCTCCCCTCGCTCATTGGTCTGGTAGTAAATGCCAGTCTCTACATCCAGCGCGGTCAGCCATCCGCCACCGTAAGCACAAGTGTCTAGGCAGATGGAGTGACCTAGGTTTACGGGGAGATCACCCTGGATCGAGTGACCGCAGACCATTACTTTTCCTGATGGGTGCGGCTGAGCTTCATGAAATCTCTTCCAGTGCACCACGCTGGCTTTTTGCTCGCTCAGCGGAACCAGCGGGTCCGCCCCAGCATGGACGAAAAAATGCGTAGCAGACTCATAGAGCTTCCCAGCGCTCTGGAGGAACTCCCAGTGATCCGCTGGGATATTTTTAAAGATCCCTCCATAGGAATCCAACGTTTCTCTTCCGCCTACCAAGCCTTGGATCCAAAAATCATAACAACGTCTCCCTGTAAGAGCATCTTCCATTTGCAGCTCATGGTTCCCTTTTAGATGGATCAACTGATGGGTTTTGCGGAATTTCAGTAAAAAATCCACCACTCCTTTAGAGTCTGGCCCGCGGTCCACGTAGTCGCCCAGCGTCACTATGGTGTCAGCGGGGGTCGGTGCTACGTAGTCTATCATCGTTTCCAGCGCCACGCGGCAGCCGTGAATGTCTCCTATTGCTAAAATCATGTGGGTATTTAACAACGAGCACACCCAATAAGAAGTAAAAATTTAAGGTTGAAGAATTACCGACATGCTCCATTCTCTCAGCGTGAGCTATCAAGTATTCGCCAGAAAATATAGACCCAAGACATTTCAGGATGTGCTCGGGCAGGACCACGTGATCAAGACACTGAGAAATGCCATCGAGCAGGACCGTCTCGCTCACGCATACCTCTTCGTGGGCCCCCGTGGCACGGGCAAGACAACCACCGCGCGCATCATGGCAAAAGCGCTGAACTGCTCCAATGGTCCGAGTGTTGATTTCGATCCCGATGAAGATATCTGCGTGGAAATAGCCGAGGGTAGATCACTCGATGTACTAGAGATCGATGGTGCGTCTAACAACGGAGTGGATCATGTCCGCGATCTACGCGAAAATGTTCGCTTCGCCCCTGCACGCTGCCGATTCAAAATCATCTACATTGATGAGGTGCATATGCTCAGTAATCAGGCATTTAACGCCCTGCTCAAGACACTGGAAGAGCCGCCAGATTACGTGAAGTTCATCTTCGCCACCACCGAGCCAAATAAAATTTTACCGACAATTATTTCTCGCTGTCAGAGATTTGACCTCAAACCCATCGATATCCCAACCATCGCTAACCAGCTGATCTTCATCTCTGAAAATGAAGGGTTCAAACTAGACAAATCAGCTGCCTGGGCCATCGCCAAAGGTGCCGATGGAGGGATGCGCGATGCCCAGTCAATGCTCGATCAGCTGGTTGCATTCTGTGGTGAGCACATCACTGAGGAAAATGTGTTAGAGATCTTCGGCTTTACCTCGCGTGAGACGGTCGCCAAACTAACAGATCATATTCTTAATCAAAGCACCGTCGCCGCACTAGAGATCCTGCATCAGCAGGCTGACTCTGGTAAGGAACTAGGTCAGCTGCTAGAAGACGTCATCGGATGCCTCCGCGCACTGCTCGTCTCTAAAGTAGATAGCACGGCAGATAGCGATGGTATCCCACAAGAACTCTGGGACATGCTCCAGAAATCTGTCGAGACCATCGCTACAGACCGTCTGCTGAATTTAGTCGAGATCTTCGCCCAGACCGACGGCCAAATGAAATGGGCAACCAACAAACGCCTACATATGGAAATAGGCGTCATCAAGGCAGTCCAATCCCTCAACGATGCCCGTATCAGCGACGTCATCACCGCCCTCGCAGGAGTCCACGACCTCAGCGCCACGGTAACACAAGAGCAAGAAGTTCCCGCAACACCGGTAGAGAAGACACCGTCGCCTTCGCCTTCGCCAGAACCGGCACCGGCTCCAATAGCTAGTGCAGCTGCTACCCCATCTCCAACAGCTCCAGCTCCGAAAAAAGTAGAAAAAAAAACGGATGAGTTAACCGGTGGGCTGGATAAGTTCATCGATGATGCCGAAGAAGGCTCAACCGAGATAACCTCACCCGCACCTACAGCCACTCAAGCCGCACCTGCACAGTCAACGCCGGTAGAAGTCGTCACACCGGACACGTCCGCGGAAGATGACTTCCAGAAAGACCCGCTCATTCAGCAGGCAATGGACACATTCCAGGCCAGCAGAATTTCCTAACTATTCAACACGTAAAACATAAACACCTAACACCAAAACAACAATGGATATCAACAAACTCATGAAACAGGCCCAGCAAATGCAAGCTGGAATGGCGAAAGCACAAGAGGAACTCGCAGATAAAACGGTGGAAGCATCGGTAGGTGGCGGCATGGTCACCGTAGTAGCCACAGGCTCTGGCGATGTCCAGTCCATCAAGATAGACGCATCCGTCATCGACCCTGAAGACGCCGAATTCCTAGAAGACCTCGTGCTCAAAGGTGTCCAAGAGGCCATCGCAAAAGGCAAGGAAATGGCAGCTGGCGAAATGGGCAAGCTCACAGGCGGAATGAATATCCCAGGGTTAACCTAGGAAGAGACAAAATAAATAACCAATGTATCAGCAGCATAACCAACAATGGTCATGCTGCTTTTTTATTGAGGCATTAGAAAATGCTGCCACTTTTCTAGCAGACTTAACGCTAGTTGATCTCCTTCTTACCATCCACCATTGGGATGGCGAAGTCTGGCTCGATGGTTCTAGTTTCTAGCCAGGCTTTCTCGAGACGCTCCACAATTTCTGGATGCTGACCGGCAAGGTTATTTTTTTCCTCTTTGTCTGCTTCTAAATCGTAGAGTTCCCATGCGCTTTTTACTTTTTTCTTCAGCAGTCCTGTGCGTAATGCCTTCCATTTACCATCACGGATGGCGATGATGCCGCCGTAGTTATGGAAGTCCCAGATCATGAGCTCGTGGCGTTTTGGTGCTGCTTTTCCATAGAAAATCTCAGTCATGTCGATGCCGTCTAGCTTTAGCTTAGCATCATCAGCAACTTCCGCTGATCCAATGGTTAATAATGTTGGGAACCAGTCTGGGAAGTAGGTGGGCTCACTGCTTACGGTGCCTGGCTGTATTTTACCTGGCCACTTCACCACACAGGGGATACGGATGCCTCCTTCATAGCAGCTTCCTTTGTAGCCTTTGAGTCCTGCGGTGGAGTTGAAGAATTCAGCATCACAGCCGCCAATATGAAATTTAGGATCTCTTCCTTTGTGAGTGGTGCCATTGTCTGAGGTGAAGATCACTATAGTTTTTTCTGTTAGACCGTGATGCTCGAGGCGTGCCATGATGGTGCCTACATGTTCATCAAGATCTGAGATCATCGCTGCGTAGGCGGCACGTGGTCGGTCATGAGGAAGATAGCCACACTGACCGCGATACACTCCCTTACCGCCTAGCTTCACATCATCCCATTCTTTAGGATAGAAATCCACCCATACTTTCGGCGGCTGCATCGAGACGTGTGGTTCTAGAAATGGGAGGTAGAGGAAAAATGGTTTGTCCTTGTTCTTATCAATAAATTTCACCGCTTCATCCAATACAAAATCTGATGCATAGTTCTCAGCACGATAATCATCAGCACTGATCAGACCCTGCTTTTTCCTAATGTGTCCAGGGATCGGGTTCTTGTTAATCGTCACCTCAGTCTCGTCACTATCGAGAAAGGGTGGGTAAAAGCTGTGGGCATTGCGCTGACAGTTGTAACCATAGAAGCGATCAAACCCCTGCTTCATGGGAGATCCTGTTGAATCTGATGGTCCTAGTCCCCATTTACCAAATCCGCCAGTGACATAGCCAGCATCCCTCAGGACTTCGACTATGGTTAGAGCGTCTGATGTGAGCGGCCACTGACCCGGAAATTTCTTACCATTACCTGAGTCACGGTTCCCGCGTATCTCGGCATGGGCTAAATGCTGGCCTGTCATGAGAACACAGCGAGCGGGAGCACAGACTGGCGCACCAGTGTAGTGCGCGGTGAACCTCATTCCCTCAGTGGCTAGCTTATCGATGTGAGGAGTCTTTATTTTTAGCTGGCCGTAACAGCCTAGTTCACCGTAGCCCAGGTCATCCGCGAGAATCAATACAATATTGGGCTTCTTCCCTTGGGCGATGGCAATAGAGGAGAGGCTAAATCCAATGATGAGTGGAATAATCGATTTTAGATACATTATGGACAAACTATATTTATTTAAGCAGCATTCAATTTATCTTTTTCTCTCTCTCTTGCTCTTGATGACGTTCCAAACAATAAGACAGACTAGTCTTTTAAAGCACATTCCACTTTTCTCCCTTCTCCATGCGTGATAAATCTTTTCTGTGAGCATGACAAAACAAGATGTGGAAGAATTTCTCCAGACTGAGGACTGGCAGAAAGCCTTTGCGTCTGGTGTTCTCGTTGCTGGGAAGAAGATCGCTCACGGTAGGCTAGTTGCTCAGTCTTCCGCCTCTATTCTAGATACTGGAGATGTGGAGCTAGTAGGCTACGTGATGGATAAGCAAGGTCATCAGCACGAGGCGATCATCGCCATTTGGAAAGAGAACGGGACAATGATGCTAGATGCTTCTTGCTCATGTGATCAGCAGATCAATTGTCACCATAGCGCGGCCACACTAATTCATTTAGCCAGAGGCAAGGGTGAAAGGCTTGATAAAGCGTTTGGCGATGTGGTGGGCGATATTCCACAGCAGTCTCTGACCGCTCCAGATGAACCTCTAGAAAAAAGTAACTCAGAGGTAAGTTTTCTGCTGCGTATCGAACGCAGACCTGCAGGTGATAGGCTGGCGTATTTACCAGATATCTATGCCCATGCGTATGCTAAATATAAAGACCAGATCTATCCACTAGACCCTGCGGGAAATATCCGCGCACCACGAGACAGAACGGCTGAGATGCAGGCACTCCAGACTCTATACGCGCTAGATCTCATGCCCGGTGCCGAACAGCCACCGCCGTCTCTCAAGAAGACTACAGCACCTCCGCATAAGGGCTCGCTCTATGCTCCAGATAAACAGCAGTGGTCACATCCAGATTTCTATTGGCAGAGGTTTCAGCATGAGGCTATCCCTGCGCTGGAGAAGCGCGGGTGGGCAGTACAGCTCTCACCACAAGTGGGATTAAAGCCGCTGATCTTCCGCACTGATACCTGGAATGCAGAGATCGTGGAGGAAGGGAAAGGCTGGTTTAATCTTTCCGCTGGTTTTGAAATCGATGGAGAAAAATTTGAGCTTCAGCCGATACTCGCAACTCTGTTAGATAATGACTTCCTCACTCTAACAGAAAACTTACCTCTAGGTCAGGAATTCCTCGTCTTCCTGCCAGATGGACGTGGCCTAGCGCTCCCGGTGGGGAGGTTTCGTCATATTCTCACTACGCTGGGGCAGATCTTGGAATACAAATTTACCGATGGTCCTATCAAGCTCCAAAAGTTAGACGCCGCATTATTGGCTGGTGATACGGAGATAGAAATTGATGTGCCAGATGACATTGAAAAGATCGCCGAACGGGTGATGTCGTTTACTAAAATAGACAAAGTAGCCCTCCCAGTAGGACTAAAGGCCACGCTTAGAGATTATCAGTTAGATGGATTTTACTGGATGCAGTTCCTCGCCAAATCCGGTTTCAATGGCATCCTGGCTGATGACATGGGACTCGGGAAAACCCTGCAAACTCTGACGCATATTTCAGCGGAGAAAGAATCTGGTCGTGATGGTGGTAGGCCATCGCTAGTCGTCGCCCCCACAAGCGTGGTGGTAAACTGGCAGCGCGAGGCGGCGAAGTTCACCCCTGGCTTAAAAGTGCTTATTCTTCAGGGATCACAGCGACATCAGTTATTTAGCCAAATAGCTGATGCGGATATCGTCCTGAGTTCATTTGCTCTCATTCCTAGGGATTTAGAATATTTCAAGCAACAGCATTTCCACCAGATCATCTTGGATGAAGCTCAGCATATAAAGAACCCTTCGGCAAAAATTTCACACGCTGTTAGAGAACTAAGTTCTACCCACAGACTGTGTCTCTCAGGGACCCCGATAGAAAACCATCTTGGTGAGCTGTGGAGTCAGTTTTCATTTCTCATGCCCGGTCTACTAGGGACGGCTGAGAGCTTTAATGAGAACTACAGAAATCCCATTGAGAAAGATCATAGTGAGGCGAAGCGTAATCTTCTGAATGCTAAAGTAGGCCCGCTAATCCTACGTAGAACCAAGCATGGTGTCGCGAAGGAACTGCCTCCTAAAACAGAAATTTTGCATAGTATAGAGCTCCACACCGAGCAGAAAGACCTCTACGAGACGGTGCGCTCTACGATGGATAAGCAAGTCCGTCAGGCGATCGTCGCGCGCGGCGGGCAGGCGCAGATTGTATTTTTAGATGCACTGCTCAAACTCCGTCAGATCTGCTGTCACCCTACTTTATTAAAGCAAAACCATAATGCTACGGAGTCTGCGAAGTTTGATTATTTAGTCGATCTGTTAGAGACGCTACGCAGGGAGAACCATCGCGTGCTTATCTTTTCGCAGTTCACCTCTATGTTGAGTCTGATAGAAGCTCATCTTATCGCGGAGGAGATGAGTTATCTCATCTTAACAGGCGCCACTAAGGACAGGCAATCACTAGTGGAGAGATTCCAAGGCGGTGAGGGTGAGGTATTTCTCATTTCACTCAAGGCTGGCGGAACTGGGCTCACACTAACAGGCGCGGACACCGTGATTCATTATGACCCTTGGTGGAATCCTGCCGCGGAAAATCAGGCTACGGATAGGGCTTACCGGATCGGTCAAGATAAGCCGGTCATGGTACATAAGCTAATCTGTCAAGCTACGGTGGAAGAGCGTATCCAGCAAATGCAGAAGAGGAAAAATATTCTAGCAGATAATATTCTGGATGGTAGCACGCAGAATATTGATCTGAACGAGGATACGATGCGAAAGTTGTTAGAGTGATCTGGGGCTATACCTGAAAAAAGACAACGGTGAATAGTAAGATAATGACCATCGTAATACGAAATAAATAATGATGAAACTTAGTACCTTCCCTAACTACAGGAATCATTTTCATTAGTCCCGAAACTAAAATTGATACTAGTATGAGGTGGATCCCATAGTTCGACCACTAGAAGGCTGATCACTTAACCTCACTCATTCTTATTGATTGATAATTCAGGCAACATGTACTTCTTTTTCTTCAATGACACTTTCAGATAAAACATTATTAGAGAGTTTCTCTAATAGATCTTTGTAGTAGAGTAGCTCCATGCGGCCATCATGATGTTCCACGATGCAACTCATGGTCTCTACCCAGTCACCACTATTTAGGTAATGCGTACCCTTTACATGCTTGTCTGCGGGGGTGTGGATATGTCCGCAAATGATGCCTTTGTATCCACGGCTACTCGCAAGATCATGTAACTTATCCTCATATTTATCAACGAAGGATACAGCAGATTTTACTTTTGATTTAATAGTTTTAGAGATAGAAAAATACTCTTTACCACGCCATGATCTATACTTATTATAGTATCGGTTCACACTCAGAAGAAAATCGTAACCCATTGCTCCTAAATTTGCTAGCCAACGGTGATTAGTGCAGACGCTGTCGAATCCATCACCATGGATAACGAGATATTTATCACCGTTCGGACAGATGTGGTCGGCTTCTTTGACCATCTTTAGCCCCCCGATGTCAACTGGTAGGAACTGGGTCATGAAGTCATCATGATTGCCTCTTGTGTAGATAACCTCACAATCGTCTTGCTCAGATTTCTTGAGTATGGCGCGGACTACTTTGCTGTGAGACTTTTTCCATTTTGCTTTTCGCTTGATGGCCCATCCATCGATTATATCACCATTGAGGTAGAGGCGTTCACAGTTGATATTTCTTATCACGTCTAGCACCTGTCGCGCTTTGGAGTCTTCAGTTCCGAGGTGAATATCTGACAGAAAAAGTGAGCGGTAGTTGAGAGGGGTCTTATTTTTCACCCTGCGATGTTTATTCGGCTTATCAGCAATTATTTCTGTGAGATAATCAGAGAACCTATCGGTGATAGAAGCCCAGGTTAGTGGCTTAATGGTTGTAACAGCCGCGGCCTTGATCTCTTGGTTGCGATAGTTTTCAAGTGCTTCGGAGAGAATCCCCTCAAAGTCAGTTTCATTTCCTGGCTCACAGTTGTATCCGTTCATCCCATTTTTAATATATTGGGCTGATGCTGCATTCCGGTAGCTCACTGTGACATTCCCACTAGCCATCCCTTCCAACAAGACATTACCAAATGTCTCTGACTCGCTTGCGAAGACGAGTAGATCTGCTGAGGCGTAGTGAGCAGCGAGTGCCTCTCCCCTTAGCACTCCGGCGAAGTGAAAACTACCAGCGTTGGAGTTAAGATACCTTGCTTGTAGTTTATTATCTAGCGGGCCACCCCCAACGATGACTACTTTGAGATCTGGAGAGGCCACCATCATCTTCTCTAAACACCCTAGTGCAAATTCCAAATTCTTCTCAGCAGCCACACGACCTACGATGATTGCAACAGGAGTTTCTGCGCTCGCACCCCAGCTAGACCTAAGCAGATCTGAGCGCTTACCTGGGTGAAACTGCTCGGTGTCTATCCCGCGTCCGAGTAATCGTAGTTTTTTAAATCCTGCAGACTCAAGGGTGTTAAGAACATCCTGAGAAGGAACGATGGTACAATCTGATTTATTATGAATTTTGCGGAGTAGTGCTAGCACTGGTCTCTCTATTTTGCTTAATCTGTAATCCTTCAAATACTGGTGAAAATTAGTATGGAATCCAGATGCCACCGGAATCCCAAGCTCTCTAGCAGCTTTGATCGCTGATATCCCGAGGGGGCTTTCTGTCGCTACATAGATTACATCTGGACGCTTTTGCCTCCAGCGTTTACGTAACTGAAGCGGACTGGGTAAGCCGACCCGCACAGCTTTATAGCCAGGGAGAGACATGGACTTTATTCTCGTCTCACCTAGCTTCACTACTTCGCCAGTATGAACGATATGGACGTAGTGACCGAGTAGCTTAAGATTATCCGTTAGCTTGCCTAAGGTCATCGCCACACCGTTTACGTCAGGGGAAAATGTATCAGTTACAATTTCGATTCTCATGTGGCTATATAAATAACCATAACACACTACACTGTAGAGATCTACTCAGTGACTTTACCGTCACTTTGAGGGAGGAATGGGGTGATAAAGGCGTTCTCGAAGGTGAATATTTCTACGAAGTCTTCTTGCCGATCGTTGTCCTGCTTGCCAAAGGCTCCTTCCTGAATGAGCAGGAATACCATGTCGCCGATATCTGCGCAGCGGTGAATCCCCCACTCGCTAAATAGGGTGGCCGCCATGGGTCCAAATTCCTTTAATGCTAAGTCACGGAAGCCATGCAGCAGCTGTGAGGCCGAGACGTGTTTGGAATTTTCTGGGGCTTTAACAGAAGCATTTTGGATCGTGAAATCCAGCGCCTCTTTTAGAAAGATGAACGCCTCTCGCTCGAAACGCCCATCCCGCGTGATAATTCTGCTAATCGCTACCTCATACTGCTCCTCTTGCATAAACCGACCTTGCGAAGTATTTATTTTGCTGACAAGTTTTAGTTTCTGCTCGTTCCATATTTATCCAGCTTTGCGCCGATTATTAAAGCGAATATCATTGTGAATAACTTTGTGGTAAGTCCGATAAACTATTGTTTATCAGGGAGGTGACTACTTTGTCACATCATGTCACGCTGTCTATATTTAGTGAGATAAAATGGAAGTTATTAATACATACTAAAAAACACAAGAAAATATAATCTATTAGTAATGAACTATATATGAAACTAATAAAGCTAGCTTTAAGAGTTACATACAAGTTATTAACAAACAGAAATAGAGCCTCCAAATAAATTAGAAAGAAAGTGTTGACCTCGAAATAGGCTGTAAAATGAGGGGTTTGCGGGTCATGAAATTGTTTGTGAATAATTTGGGAGTAACAAGTTTCATTTTTCTAATCAGGTAACTATTCATTGCATATAAGCCGATGAAATAATTTTATTTTATGGGTAGAAAACAATAAACGAACCTGAATAATATTTTGTATTTTCCCTTGCAACAACTTTTGCGCATATTTTGCTATTACTATCGTCGAATCAATATTAAAGTTGGTATTTAAAATGATTTCACTTGCTAAAATTAACATATGGGAGACATTATAGAGTATCTGTAACACATTATGTTCCGTAAATTATCCGCAATCATTCAGCTTACTCTGATGCTAGTTGTGGTTGCCACGTCGCAATCCAGCTTGAGCTACTGTTTGTGCGCGCATGAGGTCTACGCAGGTGACTGTTCTTGTGGAGAGACAGCAGATGAGGCTGTTCAGAGAAATTCATCTTGTCCAGATTGTGATGGAAATTGCCCACTAACAAAAACTGAAACAGTTCTAGTGCAATTAGAACAGCCCCCCTGTAATCATTGTATTATCGACTTATCGATTCATGTTGATGATTTCATACTGGGTTCGCTTGGTGGATTTTCAACCTCTACTCAGGAGGTGATCGCTCCGCAGTCAGTTGAAGTAGTAGCTTATCAGTTTGATAGCCAATCTTTTCCCATAACTGTTCACGGAATCCGTGGAAGCCCTACGCCAATTTTGACGGCGTATTCTGTTCCAATATTTGTGAGAAACTCCGCGTTTCTGCTCTAATTTGATCGTTTTACAGCGACCGCAGCTTCTGCTACGCTCGCCACTCTTGTAACCAAAAACACACCCGTGAGCGTCTCACTTGTGTCGTCTTCTCAAGAAGAAATTCAATCAAATCTCATCACAAATATATCATGTCATTAGACGATCTAACAAAATCATCCCCAAATATAAAATCTGATCATATCGGGAACCGTTCTCATTCGGGCTCACGTTCACGAACTTGGATACTCCCCCTGTCACTGCTGCTGGGGTTCATCATTATCCTTGCTTCACTTTTCGGTAAGCGATTACTACCTGCTACCACAGTGCAGATAGCTCCAGTAATCACTATCCGCGCCGGGCAGGACGAAAAGAAAGTAACGAATCCAGTAACCCAAGCAACTGATAAAATTACGCCAGTAGTTAAAGTTAGAAGCAAAGGGTCGCTGCTTTTTCAAGCTTCTGGGTGGGTAGAGCCAGAACCATACACCACCTATGTTCCGGCCCTAGTCAATGGCGTTCTCGATAAGGTCCTGATCCTAGAGGGTCAGTCGGTTAAAAAGGGAGAACTACTAGCAACTTTGATCGATGATAATGCCACGTTTGCAGTTCTCGAAGCGGTTCAGAAATACTCTGTAACGGAAAAACAGATCGAGGCGCATTGTAGTGGCATCGCGATTGTTGATGCCGAAGTAGTCGCCTCCAAACGCAAGATCGATGCTCTTAAAATCCAAGTCGAGGAGAGTAACGACCATTATGAACGTCTAAAAAAACTCAGCTCAGGGGCCGTTTCTCAGCAACAAGTCGTGAAAGCTAGATTAGATCACGAACGGCGCCAAGCTGTCCTTGATGAAGCCCTCAGCGAGCTACCGAGATTAGATGCCAAGCTAATTCAAATTGAGGCAGAAAGGCAAGCTATGCTAGCAACGCTCTCAGTCCTGGAGACACAACAAAAACTTGCTCAATTAGCGCTCGATAGAACGAAGATCGTGTCGCCCATGGATGGAATAGTCCTAAGGCTTCATGCCGCACCTGGGCGCAAGCGCATGCTAGATATGGATGATGTTAATTCCGCAGTCATCGCAGAGCTTTATGATCCAGAGCACTTGCAAGCACGGATCGATGTGCCGCTGAATGAAGCTGCGGGAATATCGGTCGGCCAGACCGTTGAAATGAATTCAGATTTGTTACCAAATAAAATTTTTACTGGGAAAGTATTACGTATTAATGGTGAAGCAGATATTCAGCGTAATACTTTACAGGTAAAAGTATCCATAAAAAATCCAGATCTAAGGCTACGTCCAGACATGCTGGTGAGAGCTAAATTTTATGATGGAGGTAGTCAGAAAAATGATGTGCTTGGATCGCCTAATCAATCTAACAGATTATCCATATACGTCCCAGAGAAAGCATTGGTTTCAGAAACACTCGTCTGGGTAGTAGCTCCTGATAACACTGCAGAAAAACGTAGTATTAAACTAAGCTCAGAAATCCGTGATAGTCATCGACTAGTACTAGATGGTCTACGCTCTGGCGAATCTGTCATCTTGCCACCTTTCACTAACATCCAGCCCGGGACTCGCCTCGAATTCACGGCTACTAACCATTAATTATTATGTCTCAACCTAATCTACTCATTTCCATCAGGTCTGTCACCAAGTCATTCACCAAAGGTAAAGCTACCATCACTCCGCTGGAGAATCTTTCATTAGACGTTTCAGTAGGGCAGTTTCTATCGCTCATGGGTCCCTCTGGTTCGGGGAAAACAACCTTGCTGAATCTGATTGCTGGGATCGATACTCCTACCTCTGGTGAAATTTTCATCAACGGTGAGGACATCTCTAAGCTCTCGCGCTCTCAACTCACGAAGTGGCGCTCTCTGCACGTAGGCTACATCTTTCAGCTCTATCATTTAGTGCCTATCCTATCTGCCTATGAAAACGTAGAGCTACCACTTTTATTAGGGCGTCATAGCAAGTCCGAACGGAAGAAGAAAGTCCTCGCCGCCTTGGATCTGGTGGGCCTAGGAGACCGTGCAGACCACCGACCTTCAGAGCTTTCTGGCGGACAAGAGCAGCGCGTGGCTATCGCCCGGGCTATCGTTCATGACCCTGATCTACTAGTCGCCGATGAGCCAACGGGTGACCTGGACAGGGAGTCTGCGGATGCTATTTTAAATTTACTCGATGATCTGGCCACCAAGCACGGCAAGACGGTAGTCATGGTCACTCATGACCCTAAAGCCTCAGCTGCTGCACACCGTGCTTTGCAGTTAGAGAAAGGTCAGTTTGTAGAAGAAGGACATCTACTTAGCACTAAATAAATTACTATTATGAAACTCATCTCATTGACCACTTTAGCTCTGAAAAATCTAACCCGTCACCGCCTTAGGTCGTTATTCACCATCCTCGGTGTGGCTGCTGGAATGTTTCTCTATGCCTCGGTGCAAACGATGCAACATTCGCTTTCGGAGGCCACCCAGAGCACTGCCGCTGATACCACCTTGGTAGTCTATCGGGAGAATCGTTTCTGCCCAATGACCTCACGTCTCCCCGAGCATTATTTATCGACCATCCAGCGTATCCCTGGAGTCCGTGAAGTCATTCCGATTCAAGTTGCGGTAAACAACTGCGGTGCATCGTTAGATGTGATTACCTTTCGTGGTGTTCCCCCAGAGACTTTGAAAAAATACAACCCCAGCATCAACGTGACTAGCGGTTCTTATGATGACTTCCTCAAACGGTCTGATGGCGCCCTCGTAGGGCAACATTTTGCCGACAGACGAGGACTTTCCGCAGGAGATAAATTTGAAGCCGTGGGGGTGAATGTCACCGTTTCAGGTATTATTTCTTCTGACTCCCCGCAAGATGAAAACGTCGCCTACGTGCATCTACCATTTCTCCAGTTAGCCTCGAAGGTGGGGCTCGGTGTAGTGACCCAATTTAATGTAAAAGTGGACAGTTCTAACCAGTTACAATCTGTTTCAGCCCAAATCGATGAAACCTTTAAAGCAGATCAACAACCTACTAACACCCGACCAGAAAAAGCATTTTTTGCTGAGACGGCGAAGCAGATGATAGAGCTCATTGGATTCACTCGTTGGCTCGGTCTCGGTGCTGTGTTTGCAGTTCTTGGCTTAGTAGCGAATGCTGTGCTACTTGTAGTCAGGGGCAGAGTGAAGGAAACGGCGATCCTGCAGACACTCGGTTTTTCTCGTCTCGATATCGGCATGATGGTGGTGATCGAAGGTATCCTGTTAGGGCTCATGGGTGGACTCATCGGTGTGATCGGAGCGATGGCATTTTTCAAATTCAAAGCTTTCACTCTCGGCAATGAAGGTCTCACGCTAGCTCTAAAACCCTCAAATTCGGTGATGATCAGCGGTTTATTAGTAGCGGTAGCACTAGGGCTACTGGCATCACTTTATCCTGCATGGAAGGCGACCTCTCGTCCACTTGTCCAATCTCTAAATTCATAAATAAAAAATGTTACCATTCACTTACGCAATCAGAAACTTATTTCGTGATCCTACTCGACTCATCCAGACCGTTGGCGGCTCGGCAATTGTTGTCTTATTACTGATCGCAGCAGTATCACTAAACCAAGGCATGGATAGCGTACTCTCAGCATCTGGATCTCCCCAAAACGTGATCTTGATGGGTAAAGGTTCAGAAGAATCTATCGAACGATCAGAGATAGGTATAGAAGCAGAATCAGCTGCAAGCACTTCAATCGGAGGAATAGAAACTACTTTAGGCGTCAGCGCTATTTCTGGTGAAATAATTTACCAAGCACCGATCCGCACTTCTAGTGGAGGAGTAGAGCAAGCTCTGCTCCGTGGAGTGCTAGAAAAGGCGCTACTAGTGCACAGATCCGTGCGTTTGTTGGAGGGACATTTCCCTGGTCCAGGTGAGGTGATGGTAGGACATCTGGCACATCGTAATATGGGGGTTAATCTGGAGGAACTAGAGTTAGGTAAACTGATTTATTTTGGCGATGCAGAACTAAAAATCTCTGGCCGGTTCTCCGCTCCGGGCACGGTGATGGAATCTGAAATATGGTTTGATCGTAATGACCTAGCTACGTTTACTCAGCGAGACTCGCTCTCATCGATCACAATACGGTTTTCAAGTGGGGAAGATGGTGTAGCTGGCGATGTATCAGATGCCGAGCTGTTCGCCTTTCAGCGAAATGATCTAGAGCTATCTGCTATCCGTGAAGACAAGTATTATGAAAAACTCAGCCTCTTTTATGAGCCTATAAAAGTAATGACTTGGGTAACTGCCGCACTAGTGGCAGCTGGCGCTGTGTTTGGCGGACTAAACACTCTCTACGCAGCATTCGCAGCAAGAATCAAAGAAATGGCGACCCTACAATCGATTGGCTACACCAGGCTAGCACTGTTTATTTCTCTGATTCAAGAATCGCTGTTAGCTACTCTCACAGGAACTCTGGTAGCCTTCGTGATTGCCTACTTTTTTCTCGATGGCGTTACGGTTCCATTCTCAGTCGGAACGTTCACTTTGAATCTGACTCCAGCAGTGATTCTGACAGGACTTGTGACTGGGGTTTTACTCGGATCACTCGGTACAATACCACCAGCGATTCGCTGTTTATTGCCATCACTGCCAAAGGCTCTCCGTTCTAGCTAAATCTCTAACAACCAACCAAAATAACAACCAACCAAAATAAATAGATGAAACTAAAAAATAGACTATTAACCACCCTCGGTATCGTTGCTTCGATAGGATTCACTTCCTGCTCGGATAAAAATGACGAAACTTCATCAGATCCTACTAATAAAGGCGAAAGCATTGATCTAACAGAGTTCATCCTCAAGGAAGAACCTGCCGATGCCGTTGATATCTTTGATCTACGCACGACGGCTACTTCAGGAAACTCCGTCACATTTAAAGGAAAAATCATCGGGGCTGAAAAGGTCTTCATTGACGGTCTAGCCGTCATGATAATGGGTGACCCTAAAAAACTTACGAGCTGTGACTTACGAGATGGGGACGGCTGTCAACAACCTTGGGATGTCTGCTGTGATTTACCTAAAGATAGGAAGGCATCGATTCTTACTGTCCAGATACTAGATTCCTCTGGTAAGCCACTAAAAAAAGGTCTCAAAGGGCTAGCTGGAATCAAGGAATTAAATCACCTCACTATCACGGGTGTAGTTGATAAATCATCAACTAAAGACAATATGTTGATCAATGCCACAGGCATATTCGTTCAACAATAATTCGATAAATCATGTTCTCTCGACCCACCATTATTTTGCTCTCATGTGTTACTCTAGCTGTTGTTACTGGCTGCGGAAGCATACAAAAAAGCACCCCTAACCCTACCTTAATTAAGCCAATACAAAGCACATGGTGGCAGCAGTTTAATGATGACGCATTGAATAAAGATATTGCGATAGCACTCACGGCCAATCCAGATTTACAAGCAGTCGCCACACGCATCGCTCAAGCCGATGCCGCGATCTCGTCAGCCAACGCTTCACTCCTTCCAAGAGTAAATTTAGGCTTGGGTTTTCTGGTGGGGCGGAAGCGAGAACCTGACCTTGGCCCATACACGCTAGCGCCCTGGCGCAGTGGCGCGTCATTAAGTTGGGAGATGGACCTGAGTGGCAAACTACGTGCCGCAAGAAAATCTGCTGTCGCGAATAAGGAAGCCAGTGTTTGGGATTATCATGCGGCTAGGCTAGAGCTCACAAGTCGTATCGCTGCTGTGCGGTTTAACATTTACCGCTTCAATGCAGAGATAGCTTCTTTCCACGAGTCACTCGCAGGCAGTAAGCGTATTCTTATTTTACGACAAGAACAACTCGGGGCAGGACTAGTGGCAGAAGCTCTGGTCAACAAACAGCAAATCGAACATACTCGATTAGAGAGGCAGAAGCTCGATGTGATCCGCTTGAGAGACCTCAGCATCGTCCAACTAAATACTCTACGAGGTGGCTCACCTACCTCAAACACCTTGCAGGATAGTTTTCCAAGCATTCGATCCATAGCTAGCAAACCGATCAGCCAACTCCTAGCGAGCCATCCTAGTCTGCTTGCAGAAGAAGCTAGAGTGCGGGCGGCATTTCAACTGGAGCGCTCAGCTAGACTCAATTTGTTACCATCGTTTGCTCTAGGTGCTGGAATTAATGGCGGCCAGACTTCACTAGTAAATCGGTACCGTGTCTGGGCTGCACAAGTTGGTCCATCATTAGATATTCCCATTTATGATCCAGCGAGGCGGGCTGCACTAAAAACCCGACAAGCCCAGCGAATGGAGGCATCTGAGAATTATAAAAGCGTGGTGCTAAAAATACTAGCAGAAGTAGAGTCCGCCCATATCAATCTCAATAGCCGCAGCTCACAAATGGCAGCTTTGAAAATTGAAAGATTAGCGATAACGAGGTCATTAAACCATTCACGGGAAGAATTCCAAGCGGGACTCATTTCTCAAACTAACTATCTAGACACGGAACATCAGTGGCTAGAATCTATTCGCTCAGAGGCTGCGCTGAGGCAGGCGGAACTAAATGCATCTATTAACCTTATTAAGGCATTAGGTGGCGGCATGTAGATAGTTGAAAATAATAAGCTAATACCACTATCACTGTTCAAATGTTATTAGACAGGTTTGTGGCTACTGAGCCACAGACCTTTTTTATTCTGGCTAATGGCTGCATTAGTAGCTAATTTCCCTCAATGCAGATGACGATGGAGAAGCACCACCCTAAGATTTCTCCATTTATGGAATATCTTGAGGGACTGAGAGCTCGTCCATCGTCAGAAGAAGTGACTCAGGAAATGCAGGGGTTTGATATCTCCGCGACTGAGCTAGGGGATTATGTCCAATTTCATCACGATACTTACCGTAGAAACCTCATCTTTGAGAACGAGTATGTGCAGCTGCTTTGCCTCTGCTGGAAGAGTGGTCAGCAAAGCCCTGTCCATGACCACTCTTCCTCCATCTGTGGCGTAAAAGTGATTAGTGGGATTGCCTCAGAGACTACTTACGAAATGAATCCGGATGGATTTATCAAGCCATTATCTACGATAGATTACTCCGAAGGGGTGATCGTCTCAGAGGACTCAGATATTCATCACGTTTCAAACCTACAAGACATAAATGAGGATCTGGTGACGCTTCATTGTTACTCTCCACCACTGAAGAAAATGAATCTATTCTCTATCAGTTCTAAATACCCACAAGTCTATGAGCCCGTCAATGAATGGCACATAGATAGTAGTGGCATCTAAAATTTGCATTTATGCCTGATCCTTTTCAGCCTGATAAGAAGACCGCTAAACCTAAAAGCGGAACTAAAAGCAAAACACTCTACGAAATGATAGAGAATGAGGAGCTGGACTCTTTAGGATCAATGGAGGGAAACTCCAGCATGCATGTCATCGATATCTCACCGCCGCAAAAACTCAGCGGTAGCAAATGGCAACTTCTCCCTGGCTGTGCTCTTGCGATTCTCATCACCATTCTGGCTGCACTCATTCATGAACTCCCTTTTGCACCATTCACCATAGAAGGTGCCGCGATGAAACACCCTCTTGGGGTCTCGATCTTGGCTATTATTCTAGGAATGTTGGCCGCCTCGTTTTTGAAAATTTCTCGTAAAGTCAAGATTGGTTGTCGCTGGTTAGCTGCTTGGTTTATTCCCATCGCTATCGTGTGCTTAGGATCGCGAATGGACCTCACTATTCTCAGAAACTTAGGCCTCCCACTGGTTGGTATCGTCATTTTAGTCATGATCATTGCTGTGTTGTTGGCGCTTGTGGTTGGTAGAATGTTGGGTCTCAGTAGAAAAGCTTCCTACCTTCTGGGCGTTGGCTCTGCTGTCTGCGGAAGTAGTGCCATCCTCGCAGTTGCACCAGTGAGTGAATCCGACGAGGACGACGTGGTGCTCGCAGTAGGCACCGTGAACCTCATTGGACTACTCGCTATGTTTAGTTGCGTATTTCTCACATGGTATCATCCAAATATTAGTGCCGAACTCTACGGAGCGTTCTCTGGCGCTAGCATTCACGCCGTGCCACAGGTAGTAGCGGCAGCGGCGAGTCATAGCAGTGACGCATCTACCATCGCCTCCGCAGTGAAACTCATGCGTGTCACTCTGCTAGTGCCCGTAGTATTTATGAGCGTCTTCTTTTTAGCTAGGGATAGAGGCAAATATATAGGGGCTAGCAAGAAGTCTCTGGTATCTTATGTCCCTTGGTTTGTTTGGGGATTCGTCATTGTGGCAATTCTAGCATCTAACAATCTCATTCCAAATTTACTCTTTCCCGGACAGGGTCTGATAGAGAGCGTATTTTACGACTCAGTGCACGGACTCACATTTCTGAGTAAATGGTTACTCGCTATATCCATGGCAGCCATAGGGTTACAAGTAAACATCAAGGCCCTCTTCACCTCAGGAGGTAAGGCTCTACTCTGCGGACTGATCGTTTGGATTGGTATGGCGCTCTCCGCCTACTTCCTACTAAGACTCTATTTCAGCTTTTAGTCTGGGACAGTGAGCTTTAACATAAGGTCCACCATCATCGCTGATTTACCCAGCGCGGAAGTGAGCTTCAATGAAGATCCACGCACATCGTGGGCCTTATACTGATCATAAGTATCTCGCTGCATGCCTATCATTTCTGGCATATCCCAGCCTCCATGTTGACCGTCAGCGATAAGATAGGGAATAAAAAGCACTTGCTTCTTTTCCGCAACTTCTTGCCACTCGTTAATAAATGGCGGCTCCTCTAACCAGAGATCTGAGATCTGGCCAAAGTTTGTTTTTTCGCGAAGTGCCGCGATGTGATCTAGTAAGGTATCCTTCGAAGTAGCGCTCTTAGTAGAGCCATGACCCAGGAGCATTAGAGTCGTTTCCTCAGGCTTCCAGTCTCCCATTGCACGCTCTGTGAGATCAATAATCACGTCTTGAATAAATGACTGTAGCCCCAGAGGCTTAAGATAAGTGACCTCCATCCCCTGCTTCTCAAGTTGTAGTTTTTTGGGAATCACCTTATCCGTATAGTATCCTTCAGCGAGAAAGTTTGGTAAAATAATCACCTTCTCAGCATCCACATGATCCAGGCATTCTTCGATGAATGGTGTCTCCTTGAGAAACCCACAATGCACAGAATGGAATATATCCATCCGCCTAATCGTGTCGGCATGAAGCCGACAAGGGATAGAAGAGCTAGGGTGTATTGATGACCCGTGTCCTAATAAAACTAACGCAGTATCTTTCATAAGGGTATTATTCCAGCTAGTTGGGGCTGAGACAAATGATTTTTTTTCACCATGTAATCTCTGTTTCCGCTCGCTGCTCGCTGATGGCACGGTGATCAGTTCAGATGACAGATTAATCCACTAAGCCCTGAGCCATTCGGATATCCCTAACTGCTTCTGCCATGTCTGGCGCTTTGAAGGTGGAGGAGCCAGCAACGAGGACATTTGCGCCAGCGGCAGATGCTACGGCAGCAGTTTCTATGCCGATGCCACCATCCACTTCGATATGGTAACTTAGCCCCCTGAGATCACGCATTGATGAAGCTTGCTCTAATTTAGGCATCACTTCATGCATGAAGGATTGACCACCGAAACCAGGCACCACAGTCATACAGAGGAGCAGGTCTATCTGATCGAGATAAGGCAAGACATCTTCCATTGGAGTGGCTGGGTTTAGAGCCAGCCCCGCCTTACAGCCAGCATCTCGAATACTTTTCAGCGTTTTACTCACATCGTGGTCTGCCTCGATATGTACAGTGATCAGGTCCGACCCAGCTTTTACAAATCTATCTATGTAATGGTCTGGCTTGGCGATCATGAGGTGAACATCGAGAAAGATATCATTGCTCTCGCTGACGGCATTGACCATATCAGGACCGAAGGAAATATTATCGACGAAATTTCCGTCCATAACATCAAGGTGCATCCAATCTGCGCCCGATTGAATCGCACGAGAGACTTCAGAGCTTACCTTTCCCCAGTCTGCGGCCAGTAGTGACGGGGCGATTATCTTATCGGTGCATTGCCATTTTTTCATGCTTTCGGTGTAACCGATATGCAAAGAGCCGCCAAGTCATTTTAATTTCACGATCAGACATTATGACACAAATGACAAGGCTTCGAGTTGCGATCTTCCTCAGTACAATAGAGAATCAAAGCAGACCAAAATTAACCATGATCCAAAAAGACAATATCCACCCAGAATTCTCTCGCCAGCTAGGCAAGGAGGAGAAGGAATCACTACTCGCTCAGCGAGGCGTGGTGTTGTGGCTCTGTGGTCTCTCTGGCTCGGGGAAATCCACCCTTGCAAATGCGCTCGAACGCTCACTTCACGCTGAAGGGAAATATGTAGTCATCCTCGATGGAGATAACCTCCGCAGCGGGCTGAATGCTGATCTAGGATTTAGCGATGAGGACAGGAATGAGAATATCCGCCGCACTGCCGAGGTCGCGAAGATCCTTAGCAATAATGGCGCCATCGTCATTCTTTCACTGATTACTCCGCAAGAAAAATTCCGCGCCCAAGCTCGTAAGATCATTGGTGAACGTTATCAGGAAATTTATATCAAAGCAGACTTCGAGACCTGCAAGCAGCGCGATGTCAAAGGACTTTACGCCAAACAAGCGAAAGGTGAGATTAAGAATTTCACCGGAGCGGGATCGAACTTCATGGAGCCAGAAAATGCTGATCTCGTGATCGATACTGACGCTCTAACAGAAGAGTCATCACTACAAAAACTCATTGAATTTTACAGAACTACAGACTATGGAAAACTATAATTTAAGTCATCTCAAGCAGCTAGAATCCGAGGCTATCTTCGTCCTTCGCGAAGCAGCCGCTCAGTTTGACACACCAGCCCTACTATTCTCCGGAGGTAAGGATTCTGTCGTAATGGCGTATCTTGCTTACAAAGCATTTTACCCAGCGAGAATCCCCTTTCCACTAGTGCATATTGACACAGGTCATAACTTCGCGGAATGCCTCACATTCCGTGATGCCTTTGTTGAAAAATTTAAGACTAAGCTCGTAGTCGGCAGTGTCCAGAAGTCTATCGATGACGGTCTCGTTAAGGAAGAATCCGGCCTCAATGCAAGCCGCAACGCACTCCAGACAGTGACTCTTCTAAACACGATTGAGGAACATGGATTTGATGCGGCTGGTGGTGGTGGTCGCCGCGATGAAGAGAAGGCCCGCGCCAAGGAGCGTTTCTTTTCACATAGAAATGACTTCGGTGAATGGCAACCCCAGAACCAACGTCCAGAACTCTGGAACATCTTTAACGGCAGAAAACAACACGGCGAACATTTCCGATTCTTCCCGATATCCAATTGGACAGAAATGGACATCTGGCAATACATCAAGGCAGAAAATATTGAACTCCCATCACTCTACTTCGCACGCGAGCGTGAGGTAGTTAAGAGAGGTGGCACCTACCTAGAAGTGAACGAACTCGTGCAGCCACGCGAAGGCGAAAAAGTGGAGACACTACTCACAAGATTCCGCACTATGGGAGACGCTACCATCACGGGCGCTGTCCTTTCAGATGCCTCTGATCTAGATGCTATCATCGAGGAAGTAGCTTCCGCCAGAGAGACTGAACGCGGTAACCGTGCCGATGACAAACGCTCAGAAACCTCCATGGAAGACCGCAAAAAAGAAGGTTACTTTTAACCTCCAAATAGGCTCGCTAGAGCCTAAAAATCATCCCATTAACTACTTACTAATTTACTAATTCACTAACAATATGTCAGACACAACAGGCTATTTAGACATGGACTTACTCCGCCTCACCACTGCAGGAAGCGTGGATGATGGCAAGTCCACACTCATCGGGCGACTCCTCTACGACTCTAAGAACACCTTCGATGACCAGATGGAAGCAGTCGAACGCTCTTCTGCAAAACGCGGTGATGAAAACATCAACCTCGCACTCCTAACAGATGGCCTCAAGGCCGAGCGTGAGCAGGGCATCACCATTGACGTCGCCTACAGATACTTTGCTACCCCTAAGCGGAAATTTATCGTTTCAGACACTCCCGGACACATCCAGTATACCAGAAATATGGTCACCGGCGCCTCGACAGCGAACCTCGCCATCATCCTCGTGGATGCACGGCTCGGAGTCATTGAGCAGACGATGCGCCATGCCTTTATTGCTAGCCTACTCCGCATCCAGCACATAGTGATTTGCGTGAATAAAATGGATCTTGTGGACTTCTCTGAAGAGGCCTTCAAAAAGGTAGTCAGTGATTTTAAGCAGTTCGCATCACGTCTGGAGAACGTCGTCGATGTCAGCTTCATTCCTATAAGCGCGCTGAAAGGTGATAACGTAGTGGATGCTTCAGAAAACATGGATTGGTATAAAGGAACCACCCTCCTCTACCATCTAGAGACTGTTTATGTCGGTAATCAAGAAAACCACGTAGAGGCTAGATTCCCCGTGCAGTGGGTGATCCGCCCGCAGTCAGATGAGTTCCACGACTTCCGTGGATTCGCAGGCAGAGTGGCTGGTGGAGTCTTCAAGCCTGGCGACGAAATCATCGTCCATCCATCTGGCTTCACTACTAAAATCAAAAAAATCTACTCGGCTGACAAAGAACTAGATCAAGCATTCAGCCCACTTTCCGTCACGATGACTACTGAGGACGAAATCGATATTTCCAGAGGAAACCTGATTTCAAAGACTAACAATTTACCAAAGGTAAATCAGAACATCGAGGCGATGGTCTGCTGGTTCTCTGAGAGCTGTAAGTTAGTAAACCGTGCCAAATACATCATCCGCCATACTTCTAATGAAGCTCGCGTGGTCGTTACCGAGGTAAAATACAAAGTCAACGTCAACACCTTGCACAAGGTAGAAGATGACAAAGACTTTAAGCTCAATGATATTGGCAAAATCACTCTCCGCACCTCCGCACCACTGATCTATGACAGCTACCGCAAGAACCGCGCCACAGGCTCATTCATCCTCATCGACCCGCAGACCAACGAAACGATTGCTGCAGGAATGATCGTATAAAAAAATCTCATGCAAGGAATTTGCTATCTAACAGGAGCAGGACCTGGTGACCCAGATCTGCTCACGCTCAAGGCTCATCGCTGCATCCAGCAAGCAGATGTGGTGGTTTTTGACGCACTAGTGAATCCAGAGATCCTTACTTTTGTGAAGGCCGACTGTGAGATGATAGACGTGGGCAAGCGAGCTAAATGCCACACCATGAAGCAGGAGCAGATCAACCAAGTGCTGGTGGAGCGCACCCGTGCTGGGAAGATTGTAGTTAGGCTAAAAGGCGGTGACCCAATGATTTTTGGTAGAGCTGGCGAAGAGGCCGCTGAACTGGCGAAGCATGGACTCAAATTTGAAATCATCCCTGGTATTTCTTCCGCCCTCGCTGGACCGGTATCCGCTGGTATTCCGCTCACGCACCGCAACCACGGTGCACAGCTCACCATTTTCTCCGGGCACGAATGCAACAAGGACTACACTGGTGAAACCGCGCTTGATTATAAGCAACTCGCCACCGCTCCGGGGACGAAAGTCTTTCTCATGGGCGTCTCCTCGCTACGCAGAATCACAGAAAAATTGATTTCTAACGGCGCCCCAGCGGATACACCTATCGCCATGGTGCGCTGGGCGACAATGCCTGAGCAAAAAACTATCCGTGGGACACTATCTACCATTGCGAACATCGCAGAATCGGTTAACTTTGCCTCGCCAGCTGTAGGAATCATCGGAAGCGTAGTGGACGAGATCGATAATTTAACTCTGTCCCAGACAGCAAATAGCTTCAAATCACACATTCCAAATCTCAAATAATTCTTACCATGTCTTCTCTATTAGACCAAAATCAGCAAGCTCTCCTTGAGTCACTCGCCGCCACTCTAACCCCTGCTCAGGCCATCTGGGTCAGTGGCTACACTGCCGCGCTCGGCAGAACAGCAACATCGACAGCAGCATCCGCTCCCGCAGCTAAAAACATCACTGTACTCTATGGTACTGAGTCAGGAAACTGCGAGATGCTTGCTGAGAAAGTCTCCAAAGCAGCCAAGAAAAAAGGGCATAAAGCGAAACTCACTAACATGTCAGAAATTTCTGCCAAAGACCTCGCTGGGATAGACACACTATTCGTGATCATCAGCACTTGGGGAGATGGTGAGCCACCGGAAACAGCCGATACATTTTATAACGAACTCATGAAGGGCGGAATCGACCTCAAAGGAGTTGATTTCTCAGTCTGCGCGCTAGGAGACACTTCTTATGATAAATACTGCCAAACAGGAATAGACATCGATAACCAGCTCGAAAAACTTGGTGGTAACCGCATCGCAGACCGTGTTGATTGTGATGTGGACTTCGATGATGCATTTGCCAGTTGGGAGGCAAACATCTGGGAAAAGCTAGGAGCATCATCCGCGACTGCATTAGCAACAGCTGAACCAGCTCCAGTCAGTGCTGAACCAGCAGTAATATTCGACAAGAAAAACCCTTACCCTGCAGAAGTTCTTGAAAGCGTGCTTTTAAGCGGAGCCTGCTCAGCGAAAGAGACTATCCATGTTGAGCTCTCACTCGAAGAATCTGGATTCCACTACGAGCCAGGTGATGTCCTCTGTGTCATCCCACAGAATGCCGACGAAATAGTAGCAAACATACTCGCAGTTGCAAACATCACAGCGAGCGCTGAGGTCGAACTCAAAAATATCGGTAAAACCACTCTAGGCTATGCACTTAAAAATTACCTAGATATCACGGGTGTCTCCAAGAAAGTGGCCACTAATATCCAAACTCTCAGTGGTTCAGATGATCTTGCCGCACTTATTGCAGGTGAGGCTAAAATAAGCTACAAAGACTGGTGCTACGGCAGAGAAATCATCGATCTTTTAGAATATGTAAAGCTACCAGCAACTCTCACAGCTCAGCAGCTAGTGAATTGCTTCCGCGCACTTCCTCCGCGTCTTTACTCTATTGCATCCAGTCTCAAGGCCCACCCGGATGAGGTTCACCTCACCGTCGCTGCTGTCCGTTATCAAACTTATGACAAGGACCGTAAAGGTGTCGCATCCAGTTTCCTGGCAGACGAATGTAAAAAAGGCACCAAGGTAAATGTTTACCTCCACAAAAACAAAAACTTCCGCCTACCTGAAAGCAACGACACACCAATCATCATGGTGGGACCTGGCACAGGCATAGCCCCGTTCCGCGCATTCATCGAAGAACGTGCCGAGGACGAAGCAAAAGGCGCAAGCTGGTTGTTCTTTGGAGATCAGAAATACAATGAAGACTTCCTCTATCAGCTAGAGTTCCAAGATCACCTCAAGACCGGGGCACTCACTAAACTAGACCTCGCCTTCTCCCGTGATCAACCAGAGAAAATCTACGTTCAACACAAAATGCAAGAATCAGCCGCTGAACTATGGATCTGGCTAGAAAAAGGAGCACACTTCTACGTCTGCGGAGACGCATCCCGCATGGCTAAAGATGTGAATGATACCCTCATAGATATTATTTCAACCGAGGGTAAGAAGACCAAAGAAGAAGCCACCGAATACTTAACCGCACTCAAGAAAGACAAGCGTTATCAGCGCGATGTTTACTAGGCTTCAATATTCAATACTCAATATTTAACACTCAATTCAATATGTCCGACTCAAAGAAACTACACGCCAACGAAGCACTCAAAGAGAATAGCGATTTCCTCAGAGGTAATCTTGCAGAAGAATTTGCAGATACCTCCACAGGTGCCATCTCTGCGGATAATCAGCAGCTCAGTAAGTTCCACGGAATGTATCTCCAAGACGACCGTGATGTCCGTGCCGACCGCCGCAAGCGCAAGCTAGATAAAGCCTACAGCTTCCTCATCCGCGTCCGCATGCCAGGAGGTGTCATCACTCCTGAGCAGTGGCTCAAGATGGACTTCCTCGCAGACAACTACGCCAACGGCACGCTCAAACTCACTACCAGACAGGCATTTCAGCTTCATGGTGTGGTCAAGTTCAACCTCGTCCAGACCATCCGCGAAATGTATGATGTGGCACTGGATTGCATCGCCGCCTGTGGTGATGTGAATCGCAACATCATGTGTAATCCTAACCCGGATCTCTCATCAGCACATGCTGAAACCATCAAACTAGCTGATGAAATAAGCGCGCATCTTCTCCCACAGACTGGTGCTTATAATGAAATCTTCCTCGATGGTGAAAAAGTCCTCAGCTCCGAGCCAGAGGAAGAGAAAATTTATGGAAAAACTTACCTCCCGCGTAAATTCAAAATAGCCATCGCCATCCCACCATCAAATGATGTCGATATCTACGCTCACTGTCTTTCTTTCATCGCCATCATCGAAGATGAAAAAATCATCGGTTACAACGTCTCTGTAGGCGGCGGCATGGGAATGACTCACGGTGCAGAAGAAACCTTCCCGCGCCTAGCAGATATCATCGGCTTCATCACTCCAGATCAGGCAGTGGACGTCTCGGAGAAAGTAGTCCTGGTTCAACGAGACTTCGGAAATCGTGAAGACAGAAAGCAATCCCGCCTCAAATACACCGTAGAAAAAATGGGTGTAGATGGATTCACCGCCAAACTAGAAGAATACCTCGGCTACAAGCTCCAACCGGCGAGAGAATTTGAATTCACAACCAATGGCGACAACTTCGGCTGGTCAGAAAACTCTAATGGCAACGCTAATCTCAACCTCTTCATCCCAGGTGGACGCGTGATAGACACCGCTGACTACCCAATGAAAAAAGGTCTCAGTGAGATAGCCAAGATGCATCAAGGAGAATTCAGACTCACCGCAAACCAGAACCTCGTGATCTCTAATATTTCCCCAGCTAAGCGTAAGGAAATGCAGCCACTACTAGAAAAATACGGCCTCATTACAGCGTTAGAATCATCAGCAATGAGACTCAACTCCATCGCCTGCGTAGCTCTGCCTACTTGTGGACTCGCACTCGCAGAAGCCGAGCGTTACCTACCAAATCTCATTACAGAACTCGAAGAAGTATTAGAAAACTGCGGCCTCAGACATGACGCCATCACTATCCGCATGACAGGCTGCCCGAATGGCTGCGCTAGACCATTTATCTCAGAAATCGGCTTCGTAGGAAGAAACCCCGGAAAATACAACGTCTATCTTGGCGGCGGATTTTTCGGCCAGCGGCTCAACAAAATTTACAAAGAGTCAATTCCTGGGGAAGAAATAAAGCCCCTCCTCACTCCTATCATTGAACACTATGCTAAGGAGAGAAATGACGGCGAACACTTCGGCGACTTCGTCATCAGAGCCGGCTACGTAAAAGCCACTACGGCAGGGAATAATTTCCACGCTATATCATGACCGCAACAACCGATGCCCTAAGCGCTTTTGAAAAAATGAAAGCACCTGAACGTATTCAATGGTTAAACCAAGAATACGGCTCGAGACTCCTGCTCTCATCAAGCTTCGGGATACAAGCCGCGGTGATGCTTGATCTCGTTTCTAAGCATGCACCAGAGATCCCTGTCGTCTGGATCGATACCGGCTATCTCTTTCCAGAGACCTACCAATACGTAGAAGAGCTCAAGCAAACGCTCCACCTGAATCTCAAGGAATACCAGCCACTCATCACCGCTGCGCGCCAAGAAGCCGTCCATGGTAAACTCTGGGAGCAAGGCGAAGAAGGTAATGCTCAATATGGGCTCATCAACAAAATAGAACCGATGAACCGCGCACTTAATGAGCTAAATTCAGATGTCTGGCTCAGTGGACTACGCCGTACTCAGTCCAGCACTCGTGTCCAGCGACCATTTCTAGAACAGCAGAAAAAAACCCTCAAGGCTTATCCTATCCTAGACTGGACCCACGCCCAAGTTCAGCAATACTTCCGCGACAACAATCTCCCCAAGCACCCGCTAGAGGCCAAGGGCTACCAGACTATGGGCGACTGGCACAGCACCAATCCAGTAGCCGAAGGAGAATCCGCAGAAGACTCCCGCCACGGCGGAAATAAATACGAATGTGGCCTCCACCTGAAATCAGAAGCCACGGACTTTCAGATTTAAACGTAATGGCTAATAAGCCTTTAGCGAAAGAAGAAATCACGGCTTGTGTGTGAGGGAAAAAGGTGGATGATAAAGGCAGATGCAGCAAAATGGTATAAATAGTGAGGATATCCTCAGTCAGTGTAAAGAAAGCGGGCTAAGGCGGACTAAGGCGCTTGAGGTGCTAGTGGAGACACTGCTGGAAAAAGACTTACCGATGACGCTGGCAGAACTGGCGGAGCATGCTAGCCTTACTGAGCTTTGTGATAGGGCTACGGTTTTCCGGTTGCTACAGCGCTTGACTGATAAGGGAGTCATTCGTCGATTAGGTCTGCATGAGAGAGCCGCCTATTTTACGTTATTGATCCCTGGAAGGCATCAGGATTTTTTAATTTGCACCACTTGCGGAGACATAGAACCAATCAAAGCTGCCTGCCCGGTACATGCGCTAGAAAGAGAAATAGCAAGCTCTACGGGTTATGCTGATTTGTATCATGAGTTGGAGTTTTTTGGGACTTGCCCACCGTGTAGCGCAAAATGACTTTAAATCATGGATGATGATCAGTTAGTCGATAGTTTTGTTCAGTTTCATGAGGTGGAGAAGAATTCATCACCTCGGACGTTGCGGAATTATTCGCAAGCACTGGCGGCATTTCAACACTTTCTGGGTGATCCATTCCCAGGTTGGAAAAATTGTTCATCGGATGATTTCAGGGCCTATTTATTTCAATGTATGAAGGACGAAGTGTCACGTGCTACGATCCGGCTGCGCTTCGCGGCACTGCGATCATTTTACAAGTATCTGGTGCATCGCCATGGGCTGAGTAAATCACCGCTGAATGATATCCAGCTGCCTAAGGCTGAGCGCAAGCTGCCGGTGATACTAAACCAAAAACAGATTGTAGAGCTACTAGAGATCCCGCTAAAATTAGAGCTCGATAAGCAAGCACCTAGCTGGATGCCTATGCGTGACACAGCTATTCTAGAGTTATTTTATTCTACTGGTATGCGTCTATCAGAACTAACTAGTCTAAACATAGAGGATATGGATACCCCAAATGACTGCGTGAAAGTACTGGGTAAAGGTGGGAAAGAACGCATTATCCCGATTGGGTCTTATGCAATGAAAGCGGTTCAAAAATACCGCAGTGAAGCGGAGCATTACGAAGGCGCGCTCTTCATCTCTAAGCTCCGCAAACGACTATCAACTCGCTCTATCGGTAAGCTATTACACAAGTATCTGGCAGCAAGTAGCATCCCATTCAATGTGACACCGCATAAGCTGAGACACTCATTTGCCACGCATTTATTAGATAATGGTGCTGATCTGAGATCTGTCCAGTCGCTACTAGGCCATGCCTCACTTTCCACCACGCAGATCTACACCCATGTGACCAAGGAGAGACTAAAGGTTGCCTATGATGAATCTCATCCGAGAGCAAAGTAAGCCAAATAGGGCTACCTAGAAGTCTAGGTAGATCTCGGTACGGCGATTTGCTCTTCTGGCCTTCGGATCATCGGCTCCATCTTCTTTGGTGTGCTCTGGTCGTCTTGGCTTACTGAATCCATAAGCCTCGGTGACTATCTGCTCTACTTTTATACCCTGCTTAGTGAGATATCTTTTCACTGAAGCAGCACGCTTTTCTGAGAGTCCTTGGTTGTATTGATCACTACCCTTGCCGTCAGTGTGGCCAGAGAGCCTTACTTTCTTTCTGTTATCAATTTTTAATAACTTAGCAACGATACCTAGCTGCTTTTCCGTCCTTTCTGTTAGGCCATTAGAATCGAAATCAAAGTAGATCACAAGCATGTCTCCTCCATTTGGGCTCTTGATCAGTGGAGTGTAATAGACATCACCACCGGCAGTTCTTTTCGCATAATCTTCTAGTAACCTATCGAGGTTGATCTCATGGATCTGCCACGGCGAGTTAGCATTATCTCTGAGGGTGTTTACTGAGAATTGCGCATCACTGCCATCACTAGCATTCACATTCACATAGAATGCAGATATCAGCTCAGTCATACGTACTGCTTGGAGTGGTTTTTGTTCATTTAGGCGATAGGCTCCGTCTTCGAAGAGGATACAGAGGCCGGCTATCTTTGCATCAGACACATTATCAAAGTCCGCCATCATTCTCGCTTTATAAAAGTTTTGACCGATGAGCGCTTTGAGGAAATTATTAGAGAAAGCCAGCGAGTCCTTCGCCTCAAGCTCAGCATCTCGCTTCTGGATTTTCTCAGTAGTCAGCGCCACACCATTCTCATCCATATTCGAGAGTGGCAGCGTGACCTTGTCTATTTTCCATTTACCGTCCTTCTGTCTAGTGGTCTGAATCTGTATCTTGGAAGCATCACTGAGATATAATGCCCAGCGGGAGGTTTTGCCGGCCTTGATTTCACCGATTAGTTCCATGGCTTTTTCTTCACGGAGCTTCAGCCGGTTTTCTCCATAGAGCTTTTTGAGCTGAGCAAGTTGAGCAATGCTCATCTCTCCATTACCTAGTATTTTCGCCAAATCTTGGATGTCTCTCTCTGAGTCGATCTGAGACATTCTCTTCATGACGCTTGCCACGAGCTCTTCAGGGTCATCAAATGTCATCTCCATCTCTAGCCGATCTGCTTCATCGTCTACTTTAGTCTTCTCAACATCCGCGTCCGCATGCGCGTCTGGGATATCTGTGGATGGCTCAGGGGTGGGCTGAGGTATGGAATCATTTCCAGGATCAGCTTTGGACGTGATTTCGGTAGTGACTGTCTGAGGTTTAACCTGATCATCTGACTTGGAGAAATAAGACAAAACTAAATAAGTGCCCACACCAAAGGTTAAGGCTACAAGACCGAATATGATAGTTTTAGTTAATGGTTGAGCTGACATACCTCGCTAATTTGCATCAGTTAGCGATATTTATCTAGTAATTTATGAGAAAAAACTTCCCTCAAATGCTTTTTCTTTGTCATTTTGTGGTAGAAATTCTATTATTTACAGCATGTTCAATATCGTTATGGTTCAACCCGAGATACCACATAATACAGGGGCTGCAGGGAGATTAGCACTTGCTACGGGAGCCACTCTGCATTTAATCGAGCCGCTAGGGTTTGAGATAAATGACAAGGCGGTTAAGCGAGCCGGGCTCGATTACTGGAAGGATGTATCTGTGAAAACGTGGAGCTCATGGGAGGAATTCGAGACTCAATTAGCCAATGATGCTAGACTATTTATGCTGACAACGAAATCTTCACAACCGTATTGGGGTAAAAAATTTGAACCTGGTGACTATCTCATATTTGGCAGAGAAACTAAGGGGCTCGATGAGGAACTCATCTTGAAGCACGCAGATAATGCGATCACTATTCCCATGACCTCGGGAAGCACTAGGAGTCTAAATTTGGCCACTAGCATCGGTATTGTACTTTACGAAGCTGTTAGACAAAATAGCTAGTATCTGAGATACTTATGATTAAAAAATTTACTCGCTTAGCAAAGTATTTTTGCTTAATTTCAGCCCACTTATGAAACTTTACCGTCTTTCTTTAATCGCTCTAATTTGCGCACTTGTTCAATCTTGTAATGCTCCAATTGTAAGAAATACACTAGGCGCTCCAGCCCGCCTTATTAAGAGCGTCACGGGGCCTATTTTAGGCCCACTATCGGGACGCTAGCTTTTTAACAAGTTAAGCTTATACCATCCTCACAGTGATACTGGATTGATCGTTTGATGGAATTATTTATTCTGCATCTCTTTCTGTAGCATCATTTTTAGCTGCTTAGCTGCCTGTAAAGAAAGCTCCACCTGCCCCGGTGTAATGCGATCACTAACTGATTCATGCGGGTAGGCCATAGCCGGATGTTGCCAGATATTTTCGGTAGCTCGCCAGTTAATTTTATCATTGAGAGAAAAACCTCCACCTGCACGCAGATTAAAAACAGCCTCTAGCTCCTCATCCTTTTGCATAAGGTTGCGCCTGTTACCATCGTGTTCCTTAGGGAGGAAAACGAATCTGAGTGTATTCGGAAATCTTTTCTCACCTGCCAGGCTCTTAATAACCGCGGTAGAAATAGCCAGCAAAGAGGAGCGGGCTACTGCGTTAGATTCATCCAGCTCGATAACCACTACTGTGATGATTTTTTCGTCTTCGCCTTTGATATCGTAGTATCCAAGATTAGAACTATAACCCTGGGTGGGAAGGATTGTGAGGTAATTATTGATTCCTAGAGTGCTAGAAATATGCCGCAGGAAATAGTCAGTGTTTTCATCTTGAGAGAGAAAAATTTTCGCCATATCGTCCTGAAAACTATCTTTATCAAATATCTGGGACGCTCGATATTGTGCAATATCTGTCTTAGCTGCCTCCTTTTTTCTAAAGTTGATATTACTCAAAACAACGCCCAAGCCCAAGCCAATAGGGATGAGCATCAGGATCCACATGAATTTTTTTGCACTTTTTGCGTCTTTGATCTCTTGCCCAGTTTCTGGATTCATGATAATTACTCTTCTATTATAAGTGTGGAAATAACTTCTTTGGCAGCCCTAAGGTGACAGCCGGGATCACCTAGCTGAGAGACCGCTTCTTTCATCTCGGATCTCACCTTCGCGGTATGTATAGGGTCTGTGATAAAAAGTTCTAATGCTTCCTTGATTTGCACTGGATCCGCCTCTCCCTGGATAAATTCATCCACCACTTTCTTACCCGCGAGTATATTTACCAAACCAATATGCTCTATCTTTATCAGCATCTTTCCGAGTAGGTAGGTAGGGAATGCTATCTTATAAACAAGGCAATATGGAAGACCATACCAAGCCGCCTCTAATGTGGCTGTACCACTGGCGATAACTCCACAATGCGCCTGCTGCATAAGCTTATGGCTACCACCATCTGACCGACTAGTGATCTGGATGTAGTCGCCTGTGAGCTTGGCTTTATCGATGATCTTCTGCATCAGTTCAGCAAGCTTCTCGGTGGCTGCGGGGGCTTGAAATCTGAGATTTTCATTTTCGTTGCGCATCCTACGTGCAGCATCCAGCATGACTGGAAAGAGCCTAGAAATCTCACGCTCACGGCTACCGGGGAACAGACCGATAAGGTTCGGATCTCGGGTGACATCTATTTTATTCTCTACTAACTCATCTACGACGGGATGACCTACGAATGTAGTGGAAAGCCCCGAGTTCTCGTAGAGTGGCTTTTCAAATGGCAAAATACACAGCATCTTATCGAGAATAGCTGCCATCTTAGGAATGCGCCCTTTATTCCATGCCCAAACTTGGGGGCTGACATAGTAGATGATCTTGGTGGCCGGAAGCGCCTTACGCACAGCCTTTGCCATTCTGAGATTGAAGCCAGGGTAGTCTATGAGAATGAGTGCATCTGGCTGAATTTGCTTGAGCTCATCTAGCATGGAATGGAACTGTTTCTTAAACCAACGGTAGTGTTTGAGCACTTCTACAATACCCATGACAGCGGCTTTTTCTATCCAGTCACGGATATCACCACCGCCAGCTTGTCTCATTTCTGGACCACCATAACCGAAGAATTCCACCTCTAGATCAACCTTACTCAGCTCAGACTGAATGGCGTGAATAAGCTCAGCTCCGTGGGTATCCCCACTGACCTCGCCTGAGATCAGATAGATCTTCTTCGCTCTCATTTGTATGATATAGAGTATTATGAGAGAAATCTCAACGGAATTATTCTGCTTTTAGAACGGAAGCGAGAAGAACGAGAGTCCGGTGATCGTTTGGGGATGGTTACTTTGCTGATTTCTCTGCTTTCTCTGTTTTCTCTCCTCCTTTAGGGAGAACGTTGGCGATCGCACTTTTATCATATTTGACAAAGACTCCCTCGGAGAGCCTCAGTGAAACTGTATTGTCGCTTATCGCATTTACTGTAGCATGCATACCACCGATGGTGACTACGTTGTCGCCTTTCTTCAGGCTAGACTGGCGCTCGCGGAGAGCCTTGGCACGCTTTTGCTGAGGGCGGATCATCACTACCCACATAATGACGAAGAGTAGGACGAAGAAGATAATTTGGCTCATGCCTGCTGCGCCTTTATTGGCGATAATTTCAAATGTATTTATTGTATTCATTGTATTATTGTTGGTTGTAACGTTTTGTAAATTCTGATTTGAAGGTCGAGAATGTGCCGTCTTCGATGGCTGCTCTCGCACGCTCCATGAGACGTAAATAGAAATGCAGATTGTGGAAAGAAAGCAACCTCAAAGCTAACATTTCCTTCGCTCGCCACAGGTGACGGATGTAGCTACGCGAAAATCTCGCCACGCTTGGGTGGGTAGTCTCAGTGAGCGGACGCTTATCCATCTCAAATTCCTTATTCTTAATATGTATAGGCCCCTCATCTGTAAAGGCTAAGCCGTGACGCGCCACGCGCGTGGGCATCACACAGTCAAACATATCCACACCCCTAGCGATCATTTCTAGCATTTGCGGAGGCGTGCCCAGCCCCATGGCGTATCTTGGCTTATCTTCAGGGAGAAAAGGCACGGCATTATCGATAGCACGGATCATTTCATGCTCAGGTTCACCTACGGAAATACCGCCTACAGCGTAACCATCAAAACCTAGTTCTACTAGCTCGCGAGCAGACTTCTCACGGAAATCCGCGTAGACACTACCCTGCACAATACCAAAGTGCATCTGTCGGCCAGTGCCAGATTTCGGCTCATGCTGCACAACCCATTCCTTACATCGTTTCGCCCAGCGGGTGGTTAGTGAGAGTGAGTCTAACGCGTATTTCTCCTCACAAGGGTAAGGTGGACACTCGTCAAACAACATCGCTATATCACTCCCGAGAACAGCCTGTATCTCCATACTAAGCTCTGGCGAAAGCATCATTTTAGAGCCATCTAAATGGTTCTGAAAGCTTACTCCCTCTTCAGTGATTTTACGTAGTTTAGCCAACGACCATACCTGAAACCCGCCAGAGTCCGTTAAAATAGGCATATCCCAATCAATAAATTCATGCAAGCCACCAAACTCACGGATCACATCTAGCCCGGGCCTTAAGTTCAGATGATAGGTATTTCCCAAAATAATCTGCGAATCCATCGCCACTAGATCATCTGGGTGCAGCGTCTTCACAGAGCCCTGCGTTCCCACAGGCATAAAGATAGGCGTCTCTACGACCCCGTGCGCAGTGGTAAGCCTCCCGCGCCGGGCTTTCGTCTCAGAATCAGTTTTTAATAGTTCGAACACTGGGTCTTGTTACACAGGAATTTCGACCATGAACAGCCACATTTGTAGAATCTGCATAATTTAGAGTATTTTTTCTTTCTCTCCCGGCTCAGTTTACATAGTCTATTGCCAAGAAACAAATCACTATGCCTAGAATCATCATTACAGAGCCTGGTAAAACGCCTCAGCCATATCGTCTCAAAACCGATCGTATTATTACTAAGATAGGACGCGGGGAAGATAACGATATCATCATTACTACAGGTTCGGCCTCCACATATCATTGTAAGATGAAGCGTATCGAGGGTGGATTCATACTAGCGGATAACAATTCCACGAACGGTATCAAGCATGGAAACACTCAATATTCGGTCATTGATCTCGCGGATGGTATTACAGTGCAGATCGGTGATGATATTAATATGGAGTTTACTCTCAGTGAGGATGAGAAGGATATTCTAGCGCACGAGGATTTTGAGCCGCAGCAGAAAGCAAGCTTTCCTAAGTCTAAAAGTGAACCTGAGCCAATAATAGAATCTTCGGTAGAAGAAGATGATGATGACGCTATCGTTCTGGAAGAAGCAAAATCAATTACTAAATCTAATAATGATTCTTCAAACGATGATCCTGAAGCATCCAAACCTAAGCTACAAACAAATGCAGCCTCAGCTAACCCCCTAGCCGTTAGCAAGCCAGCCGTTACTCAAACTAATTCTAATTCAAGCTTAAGCTTCATTATTTTCGTAATTCTCGCTATCCTTTTCTTTACTAGTGGACTAGCTGTAAGACATTATCAAGATCACAAAACCTTTATATTCTCCAAGTAGTCAATTTTTTTTACTTAGCGCACGGCGTATCCCTTCAGCTTTATGAAGCGTCTCCTCATACTCAGCCACTGCATCTGAATCCGCCACGATACCGGCACCCACGTGATAGTGTAAATCATCGCCTTCATGGACTAATGTACGAATCACGATGTTGAATTGGCTCACTTGATTGAACCCAACATAACCGACTGCTCCTGTATAAAGCCCCCGCTTTTCTACCTCTAGCTCATCAATTATTTCCATGGCTCGTCTCTTGGGTGCACCCGTGATACTCCCACCCGGAAAACATTTCTCTAAGGCCAGCCAGTGATCCACATCACCTCTCAGCTCTCCACTCACCTTTGATACAAGGTGATAGACGTGCTCTAACTTTTCTAACTTTAACATTTCGTCTACTTTCACACTTCCGTATTCACAGATTTGACCCAAGTCATTACGTTCTAAATCTGTGATCATGATAAGCTCCGATCTCTCTTTGGCAGACTCTAATAGCTCCCTAGCTGATGCTTCATCTCGCTGATTATCTTTAAATCGTGGTCGAGTCCCTTTGATCGGCCGCGTTTCTATTCTCCTCCCATCCATCTTAAGGAATGTCTCTGGTGAAGAAGATAGCACCTCTCTGTCTTGCAGGTTCAAGTATGCTGACATCGGTGCCGGGGAGACTTCCCTCAATATATTATAGAGAGAAAATAACGAGCCAGTGATGAGCTTAGCGCTAAACTTCTGAGTTAGATTCACTTGATAAATATCTCCTGCACGGATGTATTCTTGAATACTATGCACCCCAGAAATATAATGATCCCTAGTAGTATGTGCCATGAAGTCACTAACCTCAAAGTCTAACAATTCACCATCTAACAATTTCCCAGAAAGACTACCCACCTCAAACCACTGTGCTTCATTATGATCAAAAAATAGGCCCGATTCATAAATTCCAAAACAGAAATCACCATCATAATCAATCCAGCCAAATGCACCTCCCACAGGAAGTGAAGAGGAATTTAAACAAGTGTACTCTTCCATAACTGACCTCAGATCTGAGAAATCACACCCCTCCCCCTTGATGATCTTTACTGGCTCAGCGGTAACAATGGAGACTGTTTTACGACTACTCTCTGGCAAATTCCCCGAACTATCAAAAAAAATTAATCCTTCAAGGTGCGACAATTTCCTAGCAACCTCAATTGGCTGTAGATCTAACTCTATTTTTCTACAAGTAAGTTTCTTCATCTCCTCTCTTAACTCCTCTATCAAAACCTCTCTGGGTTCTGCTCCTTATCGTAGTCTATCCTATCAGCTAGATTCCTCGCTTTCACTCGGTGATCCCGCTTGGCTCTTCGCTCCACTAAGATCTGACGCTTCTTTTGCCTCTTCTTCAAATCCTTTATCTCCTCTTCTAATTTCAGGAAACTTTCATACCGTCCCACATCCAGGCTCCCATCTTCCACCGCAGATCTGATTGCACAGCCTTTATCCATACCATGCTTACAGTCATGAAACTTGCACTCACTCGCCACCTGCTCAATATCCGAGAAGCTCTCGCGCAGCGTCGTCTCATCCGTCCACATCTGCACCTCTCTTATACCTGGATTATCAATAAGAATCCCACCACCTTCAAGCACCATCAGCTCTCTTGCCGTTGTTGTGTGTCTACCTTTCCCTGTGACCTCATTCACATCGCTAACCCATTGCCACTCCTCACCGAGCAGCTGGTTTACAAGTGTGGATTTCCCCACTCCGCTTGATCCCACTAGCGTGATACTCACCCCCTTCTGAAGATAGCTTTTTAGGACTCCTAGTCCTTCATTTTTTACCGCACTAGTAATAAATACATCTGCATTATTACTAAGTTCAGAAATTTCTGCCCTAGCCGCCTCATTCACATCATCTGGAAAAAGATCGCTCTTATTTACTAGCACTACGGCCTTTGCACGGCTTCTCTCTATAAGCATGAAGTACCTCTCCAAACGGCGTGGATTAAAATCTGCACCAGCATCAGTGACCACTACCACAACGCTCACATTTGCTGCCATCACCTGCTCCTCACTGCTCTTACCCGGTAGTTTCCTAGAGAAACAGGTCTGTCTCGTCAGCCTGGCTCGTATGACCGTTTCCTCACCCTTATCGCCCACGTCAAGCGCCACCCAGTCACCCACTGCTGGGAGTGCCGCATTGGATTCTGCATTGTGAAAAACTTTCCCACCCATGATGACTTCTAACTCATCGCCTCCTTCAAGCAGAGCACCATAGGTAATTTTATTATCGCGAATCAACCTAGCAGGAACCCAGCCCATGGCAGTGAAGGGCTTAAACTCTGCGGAATAATCTGCGTTCCATCCTAAATCTTCTAACGTCATCTGGGCAGACTCTATCCTAGTAAGCTGAAAAAACAATAGATTCTACCGCTTCTGCTAACTTAACTCGCTGTAGCTTGCCCATCGCATTTCGAGGGAAATTTGGAACCATAACAGGCTCTTCGAGATGATGTAACCCACTCCAAGCAAGATTCCGAATCGGATCAATCATTGAGGCCTGGTCAACCACAGGAAATAATTTCATCCCGCGGCGTTCGTCAGAGAGAGGGATGAGGTAAACCTCATACTGAAGAACTTCTGTTAGACTCTTTTCTAAAGAAGAAACATCCACTAACTCACCAAGAATCTTCACCTGTTGATCAATACGCCGTAAAAATTTCATCCCCATCTTCCCATCTATTTCTATAAGATCAGCAAGATCGCTAGTCGTAAACCAGCCATCTACCTTAGGGTCTATGAACTCAAAGTCGCCCAGACTACCAACTAAATAACCTTTAAATAAGCAATCACTCTTCAGCTCCAAGACACCCTCGTCACTCAAGCGTGCCTGCCAGCTATTAATAATATTCAGAAAACCACTGCCGGTAAGTTCCCCAGTAGCGATTTGAGAACCAGTTTCAGTCATTCCGTAACTCTCCTTAATTGGCCATCCTAGCTTGCCTGCTCCGCTCTGCAACTTAGAATCTAATCTGCCTCCACCTACCACAACCACTCTGACGCAATCTGGGCAAACAAGCCCTTGAGCCACAATATCTACCAGTTGCGTTGGCACAAGTGAAAGAATACTCACTTTATTCTCAGTAAGAAAATCAACACAACAACGTGCAGACCATCCCACAGTGAGAGACACAAGCTGAGCTCCAGTCAAATGCGCCCGTGCTACAACTCCCAGCCCTCCCACATGATAAGTAGGCAGGACCAAACCCAAAACATCATTTTTCGTCACCTCGAGATGGGCATTTACCAGAGCGGCATGCTTGATTAGTCCTTGCTTTGAATGCACAACCCATTTTGGTGGCCCCGAACTACCAGAAGACTTGATCAGAAAGCATGATGATACCCATTCTAATAAATCACTCCCTAAATCTAAGCCATCAACTGCAACCACCCCTTCCTCTGCCGATAGACAATACGTCACATCATTTTCTAATCTCTCCTGCCATAGTATCGCATCAAAATATGACTTTGCCTTCATACTCTCACTATAGCCAATAAAAAAGCCGATAAGCAACCACGCTTATCAACTTTAAATAAATTTTCAGCTCAGAATCTATGTGATTTTGACCGTCACTGGAGCATTTGGGTTCCCATATTAAATCAGCTTACGCCACAGTAGTGAGAAACATGAAATAATGATGATAAGTTTCATGATCAATTGCTCAAATGAAAATTACTGCCCTCTCCAGTTTTTCTCTTTCAGAGTAATCTGATCATTTACATAAACTTTCTGCACCATGTCGGCAGGTACCCTCATATCATATTTGTAGATTTTTCCATTTCTGAGAAGCTCAACACGGTTCTGCGCTGCGAAGGTTGTAGGCCCCGCTTGGGATACCACATCGATCAGCCTCAATTCAGGTCTATAAGGTTGTGGTCCAGGACGTCCCACTTGACCAGAAACCGTGAGGAATTTCTGAATTTTATCAGATGTTATTTTATCCCTCTTCTTCGCCTCCTCATTCTGCTCATACAAACTCTGAATAGAAATAGTTGGTGTTGTATAAATCTGAGCATTTCTATACGCGGCTTCAATACGCCTTGCTAGAGATGTCGTAGATAAACCACTAGTGCTAATCGGTGTATTCGTTAGATAGGGCAGAAATACTTCATTAGCCGGAGACACTTGGTAAGCACCGTTAATTTGAGCCTGCTCTCCTTGAGGCACTCCTTTTATCATAATAGTGAGCGTGTCACCCTTAATGATTTTCGCCTGAGCAAAAGATGCTATCATCAGCGTTAATAGTAGTATTAGTTTCATAATTTTATAATCTATTTTGTATTATTGGTTTTTCTGCTAGTAGAGATCATTATCATCCTTAGCAGTCGGATCAGACGATTTACTTACTATTCTTTCTGGCGTTTCTAATGCCTTTGCAGATGTCTTATCCTTATCTATTTCAGATGGAGCATAGTAGGTGTAGTAACTCGTGTAGTACTGGTATTGGCTATCACTTCTAATATCAACGTTATTGAGCACTACTCCTAGAACTGTTCCGCCTACGTTCTCGACAGCTTGCTTCACTCTCATAAGCATATTTCTAGGCAGCTTACGATGCTGAACAACAATCATTGTGAGATCCACCTCAGACGCTAAGACTGAGGCATCACTGACACCGAGTATCGGCGGTGAGTCAATAAACACAAGATCAAAGCGCTGCTTCACATCTTGCACCATCTCAGACATTCTTCTAGAGTTCAGTATCCCAGCCGCATCAGCAGGCAGAATACCAGAAGGCATGAAGAAAAGGTTATCAACCGGTGTCTGAAGAATCACATCCTCCAGAATTAAATCGGTAGTTAGGTAATTTGTTAGTCCAACTGTGTTATTGATATCGAAGAATGTGTGAAGTCTAGGACGTCTCAAATCAGCATCAATCATCAGTGTGGAATACCCACCCTGGGCACAGATGTAAGACAGGTTCACTAGTGTGGTAGATTTACCTTCGCCAGCTCCACCAGAAACAACTGTGATCGCGTTATCATCTGGATTCTTTCTATTGAACTCAATATTAGTTCTAAGAATTCGGTAAGCCTCCGCATCTGGGCTAGCCCCAGCTTGCCTATGCAGGATTCCAACATCTCTTGGAACAACTGCAAGAACCGGCACCTGAAGGTATCTCTCTACATCTTCAAGGGACTTTACTGATGTATCCATGAACTCTAGCGTGAATGCAATGCCAATACCAAATATCAGTCCTGCTACAGCACCGAGTGCCATGTTTAGCGTCCAGTTCGGAGAAACATACTCCTCAACGTCAGGAGTCGTTGCGAATTCGTGAAAAACAAGTGGATCTCTCTCAAGGTCTTCACCAATAGCTTCAGTAAATTCAGCCTCTTTGATGGAATCTAGAATAGCTAACTCTCTCTCATAGTCTTCACGCACTTTACCAAATTTCGTTTTCTCTTCAGCACTTAACATCAGGTCATCTTCTTCTTTATTGCTATCCACTCGGAGTTTTTCAACGTTCTCATTAAAAACCATGAGGTCTTGAGCTAGTTTTTGTCTAACGTTAACGACTGATCTAGCTAACCTTTCATCAATTTCGTTAATACTTACATTTAAAGTTTTAATTGTTCTGTGATTAATTCCTAACCCACTAGAAAGTGCGCTTGTTTTACTCTGTTTGTAACCACTTAATTGGTCATAGTCCGTTTTCAATACCGCTGCCTCAGATCTGCCTGAGGCCATCAGTGTGACCATCAGTTGTTCGTCGCCCAAGCCATTGAGTGAGCTTACAAACGATTCTAATTCGTCTTTAGTTCTCTTTGCTTCTTCATAAGCTTGATTTGATCTATCATACTCATTCGCATCTGAATCTCTATTTGCGTATAGCCTCGCGTCTTTCCCGTGGTAAGGAATTTGTAACCTTTTCGATAATGCGTATAATCTCGTTCTATGATCTTCGACCTTATCTTCCTGTATCCTTCTCTTATCTTTAAATACATTAATAGCTTCTAACCTCCGCTTATCTAGGCTATCGGATCTTCTCTGACCGTAGGATTTAGCCACTTGGTCAGCAATCAACTTCACATCTTCACGCTTTCCATGCCGAACTGAAATTTCAATCAAATCAGTTCCTCTTTCTTGGGTAGTATTTACTATTCCAGATAATATTGTAAGCGTATCCTTCTCTCTCATCCCCCATCTTCGAGATAGCTTGAGCTCTTCATTCACTTTCTTCAATGTCTCTTCAGACTTAATAATAGCAAACTCAGTCTGCAAGAACTGACGAGTATTCATCATCCTAGCATTATCACCGACTGCAAGAGCTGTGGTTTTTTGACCGTAGGGATTGATCTGAACTAATACTCTACTTTCATACATTTTAGGCATGACATAGGTAATTACTGCCGCTGTTAAGAGTACTAATATAAACGTAAGAATGATCATCCCATATCTATTTTTCACTACCTGCCAGTAATCAATAGCGTGTAGGTTTGCCTCACTCGCGTTAATGTTATTGTTTGTTTGCATTATATTTTTTATGGAATCTCGTTCTATTGACGAAAATATTAATTTAGACATTAAAAAGCCTTCACCATGTATTGACACAGTGAAGGCTCAAACGTTCAGATATTTCGATACTTTATTAGAATGTATAATTCGCGCCAACCTGAAAGCGAGTACGATTAAAGTCTCTGTTAGGAATAACAACCGCGTCTGCATTGGTGTAGTTGAGAGATGCATTTAATGAAAAAGCATCATTTATCATGTAAGTAGCTCCCGCATAGATATTAAATGTATCTGTTTCACCATCGGGATTCGATGGTGCATCTTTGAAATCAGACGAATTATAATTTGCGCCAGTAGTAAGAGTTACTTTACTGGACAGGGCGTAGTCAACAGCGGCTCCAAAATTAAGGTTTATCTGATCTTCATATCTCTGACCATTGAACACCCCATCAGTATCCTGTTGTGAGTAGCGAGCAAAAATACGCGTTTTGAACTGACTATTAACTTTGGATATGTAACTTATATCACCAAAAGCATTATTCCTATCACTGAATTGAGCTCCAACTTTAACTACAACTCTTGAATTATCTGTGATACGATAATCAACTCCAACACTCGAAGTTATTCTATCATTATCATTCGTAGCATGATCTATTTTTGAATAGTTGACTTCAGCGGTTAGCGTGGTTTGAAAGCTAAGCCAGTAGCGGAACTCATTATATACTGAGAAATTGTCTACATCCCGGTTACTACCATCATAATTAGCGGTTGAATAACTGATGCCAGTATAAGTACCGAGACGGTCTGTCCAGCGGTAACCAATAGAATTGTCAGTAGTGGCATAGGTGTATTCTTCTAGCTCACGTGAGGCTACCACTCCGTAGAAATTGCCTAAGTCTAAACCATAGTTGATATAGTTACGGCTTATTAGACGAACTCTGTCGTTGATTCTGTGGTTTAGATTTAGCTGCAACCTACCGTTATAATCAACATCATTTGGCACTGCATTATTTTCGTAATAGGTGGCACCAACAGTGGCGCTAAGATCCCATGACGTTTGCTCATCACGAACCGCTAGGCTAGCTCCTAAATTAGCTCGTGAGTATGCGGAACCTACCCCAGAAGTACTTGGAGATGTAGGATTCACGTTGTCGTCATATCCAAATGAAGTTTCTAACGTGTATTTAAGAGGTGATGATTCTTTCTCTTCAGAAATTGGATTAACATTAAACAATCCTTGTGCACTTGCTACTCCTGTGAGTAATGCCGTTATGGTTGTGTATTTAATTAGATTCATATTTTTTGTGTATTTAATGAGATTCATATTTTTTGTATAAATGGATAGAAATTAAGATTAATTCGTTGAGTACCCATTACCAGGAATACTAAAATAACCACCGCTTAGCTGACTCACTGCATCCTTGAAACTTTTAATAGCTTCATTAGCTGAGGTGTTATCAGCAGCTGTATCTAACCTCATATGGAAAGCGTAAAAAACCTCTGAGATTGGGTTGCTTAAGATAGATTTAAATAATAAGTTTCTTACCTGCGCTGACAATTTACGAACCTCCCCGATAGTCAACTTCCCGTCATTATTTTTATCCGCTTTAGCAAAGAGTTCACTTTTACCGTTAGGGATTTTATTGGCCATCACTACCATAATCTCAACATACGCGTCTGGAGCTACGGCGAGTGCATTATTAACGATTAGTGAAATTTTCTTTGGAGCCGCTTCGATAGCCTGCTCTACAATTTGCGCTACGAGCTTCTTATCTGCTTCTGTGATAACAATAGCCGCCTTAACGACTTCACCTGCACAGGCTTCATTAGCGGCAATTTGCTTAGCTACGATAACAAGAACAAGCTTTGGCTTTGCTGTAATTGCTTCGGCAACTTGCTTTGAGATCACCTTACAATCTGCGGCGGCAGCTATTGGGGCTGCTACAGCGAGGACAGCACCTACAAGTGCGAATTTGAATGTATTTATCATAATTATATTTTTGGGGTTGCGGTTGGTTATTACTTTTTCGAAATATCTGCACCTGTCATGACCGCTTTTACATATCTTAACGATATAACAAAAAACGGCTTTTAAATGCATCTATATCTATATTATTCAGATTTTGAGTGTTTAAGCAACTATTTTCTGTGATTTCAAAATTAGTTTATTTGCCTGCCAAGTCATAGTTTTCCCCTCATAACCGACAAACCCACTGATATTAAAGTCCTGTAGGATGATCTACAAAGTAGTCACAAAGTAAATATTTCGTCTTCAGAACCTCAATTAACTTAAGAACTCCGAAGGTTTCTGTCGCATAATGCCCTCCATAGATCACATTCATACCTAGTTCTTCTGCTAAAGGATAACTCCAGTGCGGCCCTTCCCCCGTGATGAAAGTGTTAATTCCAGAGTCCGCCATCGCCCTAACTTCTGAGCCTGCGCCACCAGTAATAACACCCACCATCCCCACGCTGTTAGATTTTCTCCCGTGACAGAAATTAACATTGCCTCCAACCGCTAGTCTCACTCTCTCTACTAACTCATCTAGCGATAAATTCATATCCTCCTTGAGACCTAACAACTCACCTTTCCATGGATGAAATTTCTCTGTATCGTGCATCCCTAATTTCTCACAAAGTAATACGTTATTCCCCCATTCATGATGAATGTCCAATGGAATGTGCGCACTGTAAACTGCCATATTAGCATCCATCGCTAACTTGAGCTTTTCATACTGACTACCGACTACTTTCTGGGCGCCATGCCAGAACATACCATGATGCACGATCAGTAAGTCTGCTCCAGCAGCGATCGCCTTCTTGAGCACAGGTAATGAAGCATCTACCGCAGCAGCGACCTTCGTCACACTGCCATCATTCTCTAACTGCAATCCATTCAGTGCCCCTGGGTAGTCTGGAACTGATGCGATCCGCAACTCTGTATCTAGATATCTAACTATTTCTTCTAATTCTATCATAATATTATCTTATTTATTATAAATTCATGCAGATCACTCGCCATGACTATATTCCAATGACGCATCTCGCCACCGAGCGACAAACTCATTTCAGATGCGTGCAGAGCGTGCCTGGGTATCATCAGATCATGCTTCATTTCATCATCCATCCCGGCCTCAATGAACCTTAAATAGATCTCCTCATTAGCGCCATAAATCTTATCCCCAACTATTGGAAATCCAGCATGCGCTGCATGCACCCGGATCTGGTGCATACGTCCTGTCTGTGGGCTCACTTTTAGCAGACTCATTTTTCGGCCTAATATCTCTACTCGCTCTTCTACCCTTATCTTAGTCACGCATCGCTTGCCCGATTCATGCACCATTTGCTTCACATAAATCCTACTTTCCTCCACCTCTCCTTTTCGTAGTATCGCCGCGTCGATAATTTTCTCATCCCAATCTGGCCAGCCATGCACTAAAGCAATATAACCCTTGATTACCTCGCGCCTCTCCATCGCCCTCCCCAACTCCCTCGCCACGCTCTTATTAGTAGCCATCAGCACTAGTCCACTCGTCTCTCGGTCCAATCTATTAATAATGCTCAACCTCGCCCCATTCGCTATTTCGTAGGATAATAATTCTTCTACACCACCTAATAAAGTAGGTTCATCACCCCTGTCATTTGCTGGATGCACTATTAATGGCGCACCTTTATCCAGCATGATCCAGCCGTCGCCTTCGTCCACTACCGTAAATTTCTCTTCAACCGCAATCACCCCCCTGTAGAAATCTTTACCCATTTACCGTCACCACTATCTCCCTATGGTGGCTTGCCCGCCTGTGCTCGAATAAGAATATACCTTGCCATGCACCAAGCATCATTCTTCCGTCCCTCACTGGCACCGTCTCACTGCTCCGCGTCAGCGCCATCCTTATGTGTGATGGCATATCATCTGGCCCCTCGCAGGTATGCTGAAGGTAGGGCAAGTCCTCCGGAACCAGCAGATCAAAATAAGCCTCCAGATCTCGACATGCCGTAGGATCAGCATTCTCCATCAGCACCAAGCTAGAGCTAGTATGTCTATTGAAAATATTGACCAAACCCTGCCGCACAGCGCTCTCAGCCACCAGACTCTCTACCTCTGCCGTCAACTCATACAGCCCTTTACCTCGGGTTCCTACCTCGATCGTCTTCATGAAAACCATTGTTAACAACTTTATTTAAAAGATTAGTCCTTGTCCAACCTATTCATTATTTAGTTTAGCTAAACTAAGTAAAATTCTTGATTATTGTAGCCTCTTATCAAAAACAACCCCTCACCAGCAAAACCCTTACTAAATTATAAGAAAAAAGAACATTTAAAGCTTGTTACCCTACCCTAAAATTTAATAAATCTTAGGGCTGTTCTAAATAATAATAGCAATTTCTAACATTCCATGATATGCTTAACGACGTTATGGCAATTACGAAAAGAACACGTTTCTCACGTCGCGTCCCAGATCATGTGACAGATGAGATCGTTCACGTATTAGGAGACGACGACAGTTTCTTCGGTTTCAATGATCTCTTCGAACTAGTATTCGAGAGACTCAAAGAGCGCAACGCAGTAAGCGGCGGCGAAGAAATGCTACGTCTCAGAGCATATGAGAAACTACAAAACCTCGTCACACGTGGCATGGTAGAAAAGCAAGGCAAAGAATACAAGGGCCTAGCTAGACTTCCAGAAGCACACAGCACATTCGAGGCTGAATAAATAAGATTCCGCATTTTTATGCTGGATATCATATACAACTAACCTTAAACCTTAGCCCGTGTCGCACATAGCAACACGGGCTAAATTTTTAGAACCATTACCATTTAAAACAATACCACTATGCTAGAGCAATACTTACCTGTAGTCTTCCAGACAGTCATCGCCATCGGATTTGCAGCCATCGCACTGGGACTCAGCGTCCTACTTGGCAAGAAAGGTCGCAAAGGCGGTGCTAAAGACACCGTCTATGAATGCGGCATGCTCCCCGTGGGTGATGGCTCACCCAGGTTTTCGGTGAAATTCTATCTCGTCGCCATGCTCTTTGTCCTCTTTGATATCGAGGTAGTCTTCATGTACCCATGGGCACTCCAGTTCAAGGAACTCATCGCCATCAACGCCAATGCACTTTGGTCCATGTTTGGTTTCGTAGGCATCCTTACCGTCGCTTACGTTTATGCGCTCCGCAAGGGTGCACTTAGCTGGAATAATTAATTACATACCCTACTCATTCTCATCTCCACATTCACCTCATCAGGTGGTTCTTAAGAAGGATTAGTCGATGAAGCAAACGTTAGTGATTCTCATTCTGCACTCGTAAAGCAGCACCCTTCAGAAGCTTCAAAAGCCATCAGCTCAGCGCCCGGATTTTTTTTGAAATCAATTCAGAAAGAAGATGATAGATAATTTTCAATATTGAAGTAACGTATCAACAAATATCTACAAATTCATCCGAAATGCACTCGAAACTCACATCACAAAGCAAGCTCGCCAAGTTATTATTAGTATTGCTCACAGCCACGGTATTCAGCCATGTAACCACACTCGAGGCGGCTGAACCCATAAAAGCTAAGACAGCCGATCAATTAGTAGAGAAAATTTTCGAAACTAGCATGATTTCGCCCCCTTTGGCAAATTTCCATCTGAACCTAAACTACACAGCCTCAGAAGAATCTTCCCTAAAAATAGGCGATCACTACCTACAGCCTCTTCCACTTGGCAAACACAACGTTAAGCTCAAGCTACAGCAGTACAAAAATGGCCCCTCACTCATCTCAATCCATATGGATGGTGAAAGCCTATTTAAGAACAAGGTGATTAAGCTCAGTGGCTCTTCGCCACAATATTTTCGGGCGAAGCCGAATGAATTCCCCCTTGAAGGAGACTTCACCATTTTCACAACCTTTTCTGTAAAGGAAGATGGATCACTTTTCATGCGTGGTGATACATCTGGAAAGTGGAAGTCTGGAGCCAAAACTTTAGCAGTCGAAAACGGGAAACTCATCTACGATGTAGGCTGGGTCGGTAGTATAAAATCGATGAAAAAGGTAACTGATGGAAAAGATCATTTCGCTGTCGTGCGCTCACGAAATGGCGTGACCGAGCTCCATCTCGATGGCAAACTGATAGGAAAAAACGAGAACCTGGCGGTAAAAGACACCGCAGGCCATCTGTTCCAGGTGGGCCACGGGACTAACTTTGTAAGAAATCTAAGCAACGGAAAAGTCACCAATATCCGCTACTGGAAACGCAGTATCTCTGACAAGGAACTCACAGACTTAGGTGCCGGAAAGCCAGAAAAAGTAAACACGGTTGATAGCGCTTGGGCTCCTGAAATTGAAGAAATCGATCCTTCTTCAAATTGGCTCAGAGGTGAGCAGGTAAAACTAGCTCTACCCCAGACTGGCGTGATTGTTCACTCCGCAACGATACAGCCTCTGGACCTGACTGACCATGCCAAATTAATCAACGGACTAAATGTTAAGTCACTCGCCCATGGAAAAGAAATTTATACCACTCTCTGCGCCACTTGTCACGGCGACATGGAGAAGGAGGGAAGTCTCCCAACCGCCATGCGCTTTCATACCGGTGAATTTAAAAATGGTAGTGATCCCTACCGGATGTTCAAAACCCTGGAAAAAGGATACGGAATGATGGTTCCCCAGACTCAATACACGGCTGAGCAAAAATACGCCGTAATTCACTACATCCGTGAGACCTTCCTAAAGAAACACAACCCATCTCAGTATGTAAATACTGACGATAATTACTTAGACAGCCTACCACTTGGGATTCATAAAAAAGCTGTTAAGCAAAAGGTTAAGCCGAACACCAAGCCTTATCTAGAAATGGACTACGGACCTTACATGATGGGAACCTTTCAGATAGATAAAAACATCAACAACACAGCCCAAAAAGGAATCATGATTCGACTAGACAAGGGAGAAGGCGGAGTGACAAAAGGCAATAGCTGGATACTCTATGATCATGACACCATGCGCATCGCCTCCGCCTTTCAGGGTAGCTTTGTCAATTGGAAAAGCATCGCATTCGATGGATCTCACGGCACTCACCTCTCCACTACCGGTGAACCGATCCTCACTAATAACAACCAACCAGCTTGGCAGAATCCAGTAACTAAGGACTGGAAAGACCTCAGAGTCATCGGCCGAGACGGAAGACGCTATGGACCACTACCTAAATCCTGGGTAAACTACAAAGGGCTCTACAAGAATGGCAATGACATCATCGTGAGTTACACCGTAGGGAAGACTGATATTAAAGAAAAAGCTAGCCTCCTCAGTGACCGTATCTTTATCCGCCAATTACAAGTTGGCCCAAGAAATCAAGAACTGATCACCCTACTAGGTAAACAATCAGAAAAGCTCAGCTTTGCACTCAATGCCTCCGCCACTGAAGCTGGAGTCACTATCAAATCAAAAGAGGGAACCCTCTACCTCCATATCCCAAAAAGCACTCATGGCATCAATATTATGCTTGGATTTGCCGAAATGAACGCTGAAGAAATAAAATCCTCCCTGCCAGAGCCATTAAACTTAGAAGCCCTCACCAAAGGCGGCGCAGGTCAATACCAACAAACCATCACCACACAAGGAACCCAAGCTCAAGAAAAAGCCGGCTCACCATTCTTAGCCGACGAAATGACCCTACCAACCATTGATTCATCACCCGGGAAAGTCTGGATGAGACTGGGAGGCTTCGACTTTTTCCAAAATAATCCTGACCGGGCCGCAGTCTGCACCTGGCAGGGAGACGTCTGGTTAGTCGATGGCGTCGCTGGTGACCTTAGTGAACTTAAATGGAAACGAATCGCTACAGGACTATTCCAGCCACTCGGTCTTAAGATAGTGGACAACAAAATCTACGTTACCTGCCGTGACCAACTCGCCAGACTTCACGACTTTAATGGCGATGAGGAAATTGATTTCGTAGAAAGCTTCAACCACGACCATCAAGTCACCGAGCACTTCCATGAATTTGCCATGGGACTACAGACCGACGACCAAGGAAATTTCTACTACGCTAAATCCGCACGTCACGCCAAAGTAGCCGTCGTCCCTCAGCACGGCACACTGCTTAAAATAGCAGCCGATGGCTCCTCTACAGAAATTATAGCCACCGGATTCCGCGCCGCCAACGGCGTCTGTATGAATCCAGATGGAACCTGGATCGTCACTGACCAAGAAGGACACTGGAACCCTAAGAACAGAATCAACTACGTTAAAAAAGGAGGCTTCTACGGTAACATGTATGGCTACCATGATGTCACTGACGCATCAGACAGCGCCATGGAAAAACCCCTCTGCTGGATCACCAATGCCTTCGACCGCTCCCCCGCAGAACTCCTCTGGGTTCCAAAAGATGCCGCATGGGGAAAGCTAAATGGCACGTTGCTAAATCTCAGCTACGGCTATGGAAAAATCTACACAGTCCCTCACGAAATAGTCAACGGCCAAGCCCAAGGAGGCATGTGCGCATTACCTTTACCGAAATCAGACACAGGTCTCCATAGAGGTAGATTCCACCCTGTGAATAAGCAGCTCTATGCAGCAGGGATGTTTGCATGGGCAGGCTCGCAGCGCCGTGATGGTGGCTTCTACCGAATCCGCTACACCGGAGAACCCGCGAAAATGCCGATCTCCGCTCAAGCTAAAAAGAATACTTATTCTCTAGAGTTCTCTGACCCCATTCCACCAGGCACTAAATTCTCAGTAACAGCCTGGGACCTCAAACGCACAAAAAAATACGGCTCAAAACACTACAATGAAAGAGACCTAAGCGTGACCAAAACCACCATCTCAGATAACAACGTGGTACTAACCATCCCAGATCTAGCTGTGACCCGAGGACTAGAAATTCTATGTGTATTCCCAGATAAAACCACACGCACCATACATGCCTCAATTAACACTCTGAAATAATGACTTACTCAATCATTCTTGAGTTTCCTAAAAAATCGGTTCCTTGCATAAAAAAATGCGCCGCCGCGTAAAAACATCTTCACCCGCGCTAGAAATTCGTCCATACTCTTTTCGTGAACATTACTAATACCGATATCGATCCCGTCCGTGAAAATCTCCGTCAAGAAGGCTTTGCCCTCATCGATGAAACACTCAACTTTCTGATCGATTCACTCTCAGATGCACTCACCTCACTCGGCGAGGACGAGCTCATCCCCTTCCTCCCATGGAGAAATGTTACCCCTGAGTCTGCCCCACCAGAGGGGACTCCGCAGCTTTACTCAATAGGGTTTCAGCTGCTCAACATGGTAGAAGAGCGCGTCTCAGCAGCCATCCGCCGTGAGCGAGAAAATGAGCTAGGAGCAGACTCTATCCGCGGCCTCTGGGCACGTTCCCTGAAAGACATGAAAGACCTCGGGCTAGATGAAGACCAGATCCTAGACGTGCTCAAGGACGTCCACGTAGAACCTGTCCTCACCGCTCACCCTACTGAGGCAAAACGCGCCACCGTCCGCGAGCGCCACCGTGCCATTTATGAAGAACTCGCCAGAAGTGAGCACCCTAAATACACAGACCGCGAACGTCGCCGCATCAAGGCAACTATTTCAGCCACCATGGAGACTCTATGGCGTACCGGCGAGATCCACATGACTCGCCCAGATCTCAAACAAGAACTCCGCAACGCTCTCTACTACCTGCGTGAAATGTACCCTGCTGTCCTCAACAGGCTGGATACCCACTTCACCGAAGCCTGGAGAGATGCGGGATTCTCCGTGGATAAGCTTCGTAACTCTGGCAAACTCCCTAAAGTCACCTTTGGCACCTGGATCGGTGGTGACCGCGATGGCCACCCGCTCGTTACCCCTGAGGTCACCCTAGATACCTTATCAGACCTTCGCTACCACGCCATCGTCCTGATGCGTAAGGAGCTAAAGAACCTCGCCTTCCACCTGACTATTTCTAAGCAATTTCAAGAAATCCCTGCCGCACTAACAGAACGTATCCAGCAAATTGCTCACCAGCTAGAGAACCCATCCTACGCAGCTGGCATCCTGCACCAAAACCGCGAGGAACCATGGCGACAGTTCGTCTATCTCATCCGCGGAATGCTCTTTGACACAGGAAATGGTGAGGACAGAGGATACCAGCGTCCTGAAGAACTCGATGCTGATCTTGCTCTTCTAGAAAAGACCCTGCTCAGCACCGGCTGCCTCCAGCTCATCAAGCTCCACGTCACACCACTGCGCCACAAGCTCGCCATCTTTGGCTTCCATCTTGCTACCATCGATATCCGCCAAAACTCAGAGTACCATGACAAGGCAGTCTCTCAGCTACTCGTTGCTGCGAGCATCCACGATGGTGAAAATTTCGAGACATGGAGCGAAGAAAAACGCTGTGAATTCCTCAGCACCGAACTCCTCTCAGCCAGACCATTCCTACACGACACCGCATCCGCCGGAGAAGAAGCAGACTCAGTGCTGGACACCTACCGCGTCATCGCAGACCAGGTCGAGAACTACGGCATGGGCGGCATCGGAGCTTTCATCGTCTCCATGACTCGCTCCGTATCTGACCTGCTCGTCGTATACTTACTCCAGCGTGAAGCCGGTATCCTAGTGCAGGTTGATGGCGGCCTAGCCTCACCCATCGAAGTAGTCCCGCTCTACGAGACCAAGGACGACCTCGATTCATCTCAAGACCTACTCGCAGGATTCCTAGATCACCCCGTGACTCAGCGTAGTTATAAACTACGTTATCCAGAAGGAAACCCCTTCCAGCAAGTCATGCTCGGATACTCGGATTCTAATAAAGACTGCGGCATTCTATCCGCCCAGTGGTCACTCTACCGTGCGGAAAAAGCGATGGTAGAGACCGCCGCTGAACGCGGTCTGCGTTTAAGCTACTTCCACGGTAGAGGCGGTACCATTTCCCGTGGAGCTGGTCCTACCCAATGGTTCATGGAGGCACTGCCGCATGGCTCACTCAGCGGACATTTCCGTATGACCGAGCAAGGAGAAACTATTGCCCAGAAATATGCTAACCTCTCTAACGCCACCTATAACATCGAGCTACTCATCGCCTGTGCTGCCTCCACCGCGGCCAAGCACAAGTATGCTCCAGCACCGGTAGATCCATGCATTCAATTCATGCCTAAGCTCTCTGAAGGCTCAGAAGCGGCCTACCAGAAACTACTCAAAACCGAAGGCTTTATCCCGTTTTACCGAGAAGCCACCATCATCGATGCACTCGAAAATTCCCGCATCGGCTCACGTCCATCACGCCGCACCGGTAAAAAAGAATTTTCCCTCGATGACCTCCGCGCCATCCCATGGGTATTCTCCTGGACCCAAGCCCGCTTCTACCTCACCGGATGGTTTGGCGTAGGCTCAGCACTCAATGCCATGAAGCAAGACAGCCCCGCTGACTACCAAGCACTCAAGGACGGGCTCAAAGAATCTACCTTCCTCCAATACGCACTCACCAACGTAGAAACCAACCTCGCCAGCGCCAACCGCGAACTCATGATCGCCTACAGCGAGCTATGCACAGATGATACGCTCAAGGATCGCTTCATGGGAATCATCCTCGCAGAATTCGACCTCACCAAGGAACTCCTCAGCGACATCTTTAACGGAGGATTCGACCAACGCCGCCCAAGAATGAGCAAGACCCTAGCCATCCGCGAAGAGCCACTCAAGGTCCTCCACAACCAGCAAGTGGAACTCATCAAGCAATGGCGCGCCCTCAAAGCCGAAGGAAAAGAAGAAGCCGCAGAAGACCTCTTCCCAAAAATCCTCCTCAGCATCAACGCCATCTCATCAGGACTCAGAACTACGGGATAAGATAAAAGTAACAATTGCTTAAACCTTCATCTAGAAAGATCCTGCTGATACATTACTTTAATACCTGCATTACGTAGAATTTCGGCACCGAAGAAATGGTCATCTAGGTGAAACGCCATCAGAGTGAAGCTCTCCGGGTGGGAGAGCAGGCTGTAGGCGAAGTCGATATTTGTCTCGCCGGCTTTGAGGATTTCTAGGCATTTCTCTAACTCTATGCATCCTTCGCGGAGCGCCACTACCACCATATTACAGCTGGTGTGTGGGATGCCTTTTTCTAAAAATAACTGTCCCACGATCTCGGGATCAGTCACGATCATGCGAACGATAGTGGCGTCCTTCGCGTCCTGCATGCTAATACCTATAACGTCTTCGCCGCACTGACGCACTAGCTGCATGAGCGAGCCCAGTGAGCCCACGCGATTTTGCAAAAATACGGAGAACTGCTTCACTGGTTGCCCTTCTTTCTTGATGATTATCTCTGCCATTTCCTAATATATTTTTTCGTTATCACTATCTTTTGATGCCCATGAGTGGCAGTATGGTGAGCTCACCACTATCAATATTTTCAATAATAACTTCCTCATCATTTACGTCCATCACTTTGTAGGCCGTCCCCTTGAGATCATAGAATGTATCATTGCGCTCAACGATAAGATAATCGCCAGTGGCGTTTATTTTCAGCACCGCAACAGCTTCTGCAACTTGCATTTCATAACCAGCATAGAGTTCTCTGAGCTGTCCCGTTTTCTCGTCCTCTATGAGGAGAGTGACCAGTTCTTTGTCTTGCCCGCCAGTGAGTTTGTTGTTCACTAATTTCTTTTTGATCTGCTTCACCCGAAGACCTGTCATCCCGATCTTGCTCCCTTCCTGCACCGCCGGGTATGCCTCTTGCTCACCCTTACTTGCTCTGAGGTCATAAATTTCCACTCTCCCCGTATCATCCGCTTTCACTTTGATCGGAAGAGTTTTCTCCGCATAGGCCGCCATCGTCACTTCCTTTTCCACAGCCACGCTATCAGCTAACTCTAGAGGTAACTTTTTCCCCTTGATACGCTGTAACATCACTTTCTGTTTAGGTTTAGACTCTGGATTCGCTACATCAACTATATCAGCTCCAGCCACGGTAATTAACCGGGAACGATCCATCGCCTTTTGCACCAGCTCTTCCAGTTCCTCCTCGCTCCATTCCAGCGCTAGAGGGTCTGTCTTCGCATCGGTCTCGGACTCTAACAGAACTGCCAGCACTCTTTCATTCCCCTCCGCAAAATCCTTCGCTAGCTTGCCATCATCTGATACCGCATATAAATTAGCACCTACTGCGAGCAGCGCTTTTGCCGCTCTATCATTTCCGCGCTCAGCAGCGATCATCAGGCTCGTTTTCCCTCCGTTTCTCGCATACACGGAAGCCCCATATTTCACTAACACCGGAATCGTCTCATGCTGATCCATATTCGCCGCGTAGAGCAGACCAGTGTCTAACATTTGCCTGCTTTGCGGAGCGAGTAAATGGATCGCCTCAGCAGACTTCCCATCCATCGCATGAATCAGCGCAAACTTACCCGTCTTATCCTTCCGCCTTGCATCGGCACCTTTTTCTAAAAGATAGCTGATCACCTCCCCATTCTCAGCTTTACCAGCTCTAGCAGCCGCCATTAGAGGAGACACTCCGCCTTGATCTGCTGCTAAGATATCCGCCCCATTTTTCACCAGGAAATGTAACGCCCTCACAGAACCAGACTCTGCCGCAACATAGACTACAGAGCGCCCCTTGAGATCCTTCTGATTAAGATCAAGTTTTCGCTCCTTAAAAATCTTTAAAGCCTGGACATCATCATTACCAACCGCTTTAAAAAAGCCGATCTGATCCAGATTATAGCCCACAAGCTTAAGGTTAGCCTCATCCTCTTGCGCCTGACTTTTTCTGCCACAGCTAGTAACTAAGAAACTTCCCGTTGCTAACACCGATATAAATACCAAACCTATACATCGATGCATACCTCTTTGGTAGAATGCAGATTTGCTGAAGATTCCCTTAATATTCATAAATCAAAACTATCATGAGGTCACTTATCGTCAATCCTCAATCCATACATCAGCGCTAGGTAAATAATCTCCCAAATACTATTGCAATTAAATCTCATTTTCAACAAATATAAACATCATTAATTAACACGCTATCCCTTGACCCCTGTAAAGTTATGGGTATAATAGGGTAATATAAACAATACTCAAATCATGATAAAAGAACAATTAATAAACGCCATAAATGCACAAATCTGCCAAGAGCTTACCGCTTCTTACAGCTACCTTGGAATGTCCACCTACTTTGACGAACTGAGCTTAGACGGCTTCTCCGGTTGGATGCAGAACCAGCACTCAGAAGAGCACGAGCACGCCATGAAACTGTTAAATTACCTCCAAGACCGGGGAGGACGTGTTCAACTTGCATCCATTCCTAGCCCACAGATAGAATTTAGCTCTATCCTAGAAGTCTTCGAGATCTCTCTTCAAATGGAAATCGAGAATACTAGCTCTATCAACAAACTTTACGAGCTAGCTACAGAGCAAAATGACCACGCCACAAAGAGTCACCTACAATGGTTCCTAGATGAGCAAGTCGAGGAAGAAAAGAGCATGGAAGACATCATCGCTAATCTCAAACTTATTGGTGATGACAAAGCTGGTCTACTCTACCTGAATGATAAGTTAGGTAATCGCACTTCAGAATCTACAGATTAATGCCTTGTCCCTAAATTTTACTATAACCAACTGTTCTTAAGTAAGGCAGTTGGTTTTTTTGTCGGAAAAATGTAACCTGTCTGCACTTTAATTCTAATATTAAAATAACAACAGTTGACAAGAATTCAGATTATCTGAAAACAATAACTTATAATACTGACCTAATAACCTAGTAAGCTTATGAACAATAAACATCTATTCATCATCCCCATTCTCACCCTCATCTGTTGTAGCTCAGCCATCGCACAAGACATTCATCCTAGCCTCAAGAAGACCGCCTCTAAAATCGATACTGCTGGAGACTACATCAGTATGACTAAGCTAGACGGAGACATGGCCGCTATCACCCAGTATTTAGAAATCATATTCAAGACTGCCAAAAAAAATGGCGAATCTATCCCAGAAAATCTTAATGCTAAAGACCTCCTCAGCATCCTAGGACTAAATTCGCTCAAAGCAGCAGGCAGCAGCTCTAAAGAACTCGATAATGCGTGGATCAATCACAGCTATCTCGATAATGGTGGCTCCAACAAAGGCTTATTCTCACTCCTTGGTAAGGCTAACCAAGACTTCGTGACACCTACCATATGCCCAGCTGGCACAGACCTTGCTCTCCAGATGCAAATGGATCTCCGCGAACTAACACCCATGCTCATGGAGCTTGCTAAGCTAAGCGGTAAAGATGAAATGACAGCTAACATGGAAAAGAATATCCCTGAGCTAAACATGACTCCCTCCACGCTACTCGCTAAGTTAAATGTAACCGTGAGTCTCGCTCTCGACATCAACACTGATGAGAATGCACAGACTAATCCCCTCGCCCTCATTTCTGGCGCAAATGCCATCGCCAGAATCGATGGCCTCAACTGGTTATGGGATAAAATAGGTGAGCAAATCATCGCTCAATCAGGGATTCCATTTGAAAAATCTGAACTAGGCGGAGTCAACACCTACACCTTCCCAGCAGAAATGCGAAAAAATATGCTGGGATACTCACCACAACTCATCATTGATAAAGCTAACGGCCACATTTGGATCAGCTCTAAGTCAGAATTCTACGCAAAATGTAAATCTGGCGAAAACTCACTCGCAAACTCAGCAGCATTTAAAGCTGCCATGGAGCATCTTCCATCCAAGGGAAACTCGATGATGTATCTCTCTAAAGAGATGCTTCACACCGCTAAATCTCAGTATGATAGCGCTGCAAAAGTTGGCCTATTTGGCAAGGACTTCGCGAAAGGCAAAGAAATCCTCGACCGCCTCATGGTGGACATCACCGAATCTAACAAAGGCTGGGCAATAGTCCTAGGCAAAGACGACGACGGAGTCATTCTCGCTAGCCGAGGCCCCGTTGGTATTCAGCACTTAAAATACCTCGCGTCTGCTGTGCCTATGCTTTTATTCAACAGTAGCAGTGCAGAAGCACTAGATAGAGAGGTTGGAGAACCCAGACGCCGTAAAGTGATAGAGTAAATAACCTTTAAACTCATCCGCGCATTGGTTATGTTACCAATGCGTGGAAAATTTTGCACGCAATGATAATGAGCGAGATAAGCGATGAACAGCGGCACATCCGGAGTATCCTAGATGGGAATACTTCTGCGTTCACGCACATCATCAATGCTCACCAAAACAAGATCCGTGCCTTCATCAACAAGCGTTGCTCAAACTCTGCAGACAGCGATGACATCACTCAGGAAATTTTCATCGCGGTATATAAGAACCTCCATCAATATAAGTCCGAGTTCCCTTTCAGCGCCTGGATATTTGGCATCGCTAGGAATAAAGCAAATGAACATTTCCGTAAGGCGAAACGCTTACCTATACCTAGTGAGCATACCGAAGATGTAGGGCACTCAGACAATCCTCAGAGCCGTATCTTCATCGCCGAAAAATCCAATCAATTCTGGAATGAAGCGAAGCGCATCCTCTCCGAAGAACAATTCATAGCTATCTGGCTCAAATACCAACAAGACCTTCAAGTCACCGACATCTGCGAGCACATGCAGATCACTCAATCAAACGTTAAAATTCATCTCTTTCGCGCTAGAAAAAAACTCGCGCAGTCCAAACTCATCAACAACCTCACACTATGAAAATAAACGCCAACAACGAAAATAATCACTCCTGTGAAATCATCCAGCTCTCCATCTCCGATGCTATCGATGCAAATGAGAACCTCAATCGCGCAGATAACCAGCATATCGAATCCTGCGCTGAGTGTGCTAAATTCCAACAACTCTGGGAGACAGAATCACCCGTCTCCGCCATCGCCTCTGGGCCACTCACAGAGCAGCAGGACCTCATTCAGCCTATCATTTCCCAGCTAGAGCAGAACGCAAAAATCGTTCCACTAAAATCAAATAACGTGATCAAAGCTAAGTTTTTCCAGCTTGCCTCTATTGCTGCTATTATCGCCATCGTGAGCGCTTTCAGCTTCTATAGAATAGACGAAGACAAGCCTAATGTCGTAGATATCAAAACTCCTGCTTCTAAGGAGGTCCTCAACATCAAAATACCAACAATTACACTCACTCTCACAGAAGCAGAGATTGAGAAATCACTTGAGGAAAACTACCAGAACCTAAGCCAATCTGCCACTGAAAAATGGAAGGCAACTACCACTAATTTTGCACGCGCTACAGAATACATCGCTAACGGCACGCACTATATCTCTGCCAAGTATCTCAATCCTATAAATAACGAATCTACCGGACCTCAGAGCTGATCAATACCTCAGCCAATTGCGCTAAATCCCCTTCAGTATGACTAGCCGTCACTGTGATACGTAGCCTAGCGGTACCACGAGGCACCGTAGGATAGCGGATGGCAGGAACGAATATCCCAAATTCTAGTAGCCTGTTAGAAATTTTGAGCGCTTCATCCGCCTCACCATCACCTACTCGCCAAGGAATAATCGCACTTGTTGGTTTGATTTCTCTTTCAACAGTCAGCATGGAGGTAAGTTTTCTAATGTTACTCCAGAGCTTTTCCCTACGCTTCTCTCCTTCACTAGAGGTAAGGATTTCTAATGCCTTCGTCGCCGCCACAGCCTGCGCTGGTGGCGGGGCAGTAGAATAGATAAAAGCTCTCCCACGGTTCACCACCAAATCAATGATCGCCTGTGAACCTGCGATATAGCCGCCAGCCACGCCAGCGGATTTCCCCAGCGTTCCCATATGTATGTCCACATCCTCAGCACAGCCATAATGCTCTATCAGTCCTAACCCCCTATCCCCGTAGATCCCTAAGCCATGAGCCTCATCCACTAGCAGCATCGCGCCATACTTTTTTTTCAGAGAAATAATTTCCTCTAACAACGCTACATCACCATCCATACTAAACACACTTTCCGTTACTACTAGAACTCTTCCAGACTCCCTAACAGAACTCTCTAACAGACGCTCAAGTTTAGCTAAGCCATTATGCGGGAAAACCCTAATAGTGGCACCACTCAGCTTAGCACCATCGATCAATGATGCGTGTGCCAGCTTGTCTAGAATCACCGTATCGCCCTTTCTCATCAGCCCGCTTAAGGTCGCAACTGAGGCTGCGTAGCCAGTAGAAAAGCTAAGCGCGGCCTCACACCCCTTCAGCTGGGCGATGTATTTTTCTAAATTTTTATGCGGAGTCATCGAGCCAGTGATTAGCCTGCTCGCCCCACTACCCGCGCCCCAGACGTCCAGTGCATTCTTCATCGCCGCGATGATTTCTGGATGACTTGCCAATCCTAAGTAGTCATTCGAGGCAAAATTCACCACACTCTTCCCGTCTAACAGAATCTCTCTACTCTGCTCGCTACCCACCCAGCGGAGAGCTCTTCTCAGAGACTGCTGCTCTAGTTCTAACAACTCCTCTTCAGGTGATCTCATTAGTTTGTTAGCTTATTTGCAATTAGCGAGCTGGCTGCTCCAAGCTCCACTTCATCAAGCTGGCAGAATCAGCCCAGATCTTAGCAGGAGTCGAACCGAGACAAACCACGATCACTGAACGTCCGCGTAGCTCACCATAGCTCACGAGACAACGCCCAGCAGCATGAGTATATCCAGTCTTGCCACCCATGCAGTACTTCACTTTCTTGAGCAGTTTATTCGTATTCGTCAGCCAGTGTTTCTTCCTCCTAGGAGGTTGAAAATAATAGCCACTGATCGCCATGTAAGTTCTTAGCGTGGGAATCCTTACTATTTTCCTCATCAGTATAGCTATGTCCCTAGCAGTGGAATACTGACCTGACTCAGTGAGTCCGTGAGGATTCACAAAGTGAGAACTCTGCATTCCTAGTTTCTTCGCACGGGCATTCATTACTGCCCTAAATTTCACCTGACTTCCTGCCACATCACGCGCCAGCGCCCTGGCCGCATCATTACCAGACTTCACCACTAATGCCTTTAGTAACTCTCTGCGCTTGTATGTCTCACCGGATCGGATGTAAATTTTAGTCGGTTCCACCTTAGTATCCGTAGTCTGGACGCGCACACTGTTCTCAAGCGATCCCGCCTCCATCACACACAGCGCAGTCAAGAGCTTCTGAGTAGAGGCCACCGCACAGCGTTCCATGGAATTTTTCTCATAGAGTATCTTCCCAGTCACATTATCCACCACGATCACCCGCTTGGCGTGAACTTTAGGCACCGCAGCTTTTGGCATAGGAGTCGACACACTAGCCTTACTCACACTCTGCGCATTAGCTAAGGATGGGGCCGCTACGATGAATACCGCAATGAATAAAGTTGTCGTTAAAAATCTATTTATCATAAGTCTGTATGCTACATACTCTATGGTAGGGTCACTAACCATGAGTAATTTCGGAAAAGTTTAAATTTAAGATTAAGGGCTACTTTGATATTTTCAATGAGAAAGACTCTATCTTGGTAATCACAGTTTGTAGATTCCTCAAAACCTATGATAAATGCATCCTTCAACGCCCTCCCTTGAAGGTAACTAACTGGATAGACACTCGCAGTATGAGGAATCTTAGCTTTAGCCGCTGAATCTGTAGATGCTGTCTGCTTATGCCCTATAAAATAGACAGCAGATGCCTCTTTCATATCACCTATTTCCACAAAACTCGAACCTCCTACCAGCGGAGGCATGAGTGTTTGGTGCGCGTCTGGAACCTCTTTACTACTATCCGCTAGATTCCCAAGCTCCACATCTGCATAGCGACCTAAATAAAAGAAATCTGTGTTCAAATCTGCAACTATCCCACCATCTTCTATTAGTAACCTCGCCTCACCTTGACCTTCAGGAGCGGCCTTCGGATTAGGATGCTTACTTGCACATGCCTGAGTCGATAAAAGCACCAGATCTCCTGTGTCTCCCTCTTGGATCTGGCATTCGACACACGCTGGCCAGAACAGATCTTTCCCATGCTGATGAAACAGCAGACCTGCATCCCTTAAGGCACCTCTAAGTGGTTCAAATTTCTTGCCATAAAATAGAGGTTTGCCGTCGCCTATATTAAGTGTTACTAAAAAAAAGCTAGAGAAGCCATAGATAGCGCACGATTCATCATACGTGTAAATTATGCTATTCCTATCATGAAATCAATCAAAACGCTAATAATCCTAAGCTTGTTCATTGCTAATACTCAAGCTGATGAAACTAAATTAACTGACACAAGACCAAACATCTTGTTCTGCATCGCCGATGACTGGGGCTGGCCTCATGCCCAGAGCTATGGAGACAAAGTAGTCAAAACCCCAACCTTTAGTCGTATCGCTAAACAAGGAATGCTTTTTGAACACGCCTATATCTCCGCACCCTCCTGCACTCCTTCACGAAATGCCATCCTCACTGGTAAATACCACTGGCAACTAGGACAAGGAGTAAACCTCTGGAGTGAATTCCCAGCAGAGCATGCCACTTATCCAAGAATACTTGAGAAAAATGGCTACTTCATTGGATCATACCGTAAAGCATTTGGCCCTGGAAAAGACCTTCCTAAGCCAGTAGCCGGAGACAAGTTCAAATCACCAGCTGAATTCTTCAAGGCTCACCCCAAAGACAAGCCATTTTGCTTCTGGTTTGGCGCTAGTGACCCACACCGTGGTTATGAAAAGGGATCAGGTGTCAAGAGCGGCATGAAGCTAGAAGATGTCAAAGTTCCAGGATCCTTACCAGACGTAAAAGAAGTCCGCTCAGACATCTGCGACTACTATTTCGAAGTGCAACGCTTTGACCGCGAAGTAGGTCAAGTGCTAGACCTCCTCGAATCTCAAGGCAAACTTTCTAACACCATCGTCATCATGACTGGTGATCATGGCTACCCATTCCCTCGGGGTAAATCTAATCTCTATGATCTAGGTGCGCGCGTACCACTCGCCATCATGTGGGGTGATAAAATCAAACCTCAAACCTTCAAAGACTTCGTCAGCCTTGTCGATATTGCACCAACTATCCTCGATTTCACTAATATCCCAGCACCACAACTCATGAGCGGTCGATCGCTCAAGCAAGCTTTAGTCGAAAGTCTCACTGCCTCCGCCAATCGTAAGAATGTGATCTGTGGGAAAGAACGTCATACTCCTTGCCAGATAGAAGCCCTACATGGCTTCCCAATGCGCTCTATACGCAACCACGACTATCTCTATATACACAACTTTAAGCCAGAACGCGCACCTGCTGGAGTAGGAGAGCCTAGACGCTGGCGACACTATGGTGACATCGATAACGGTCCTACAAAGTCATTTATTATGGAGAATAAAGATAACCCAAAATATAAAAAATATTATGAATACTGCATGGGTCAGCGTCCTGCAGAAGAGCTCTACGATAACCGCAAAGATCCAGATCAGCTCAATAATCTCGCTACCGATCCCAACTACGCAGCAACTAAAGAAACCCTCAAGAAAGAACTCTTCAAACAACTCAAAGCCACCGGTGACTTACGCCTAGTAGGTCGCGGTCATGAATACGAAAAAATTCCGTATAAGTATTACCCCTCATCCCCCCCCAAAAAAAAACAACCTAGAATCACGCTAACATAAGAAGCATTGTGCTTCGCACGGAAGCAAGAGGCAGCCCATGGTGAAGCGCAACGCAACCATGGGTCCAAAGACCCACAAGCCAAGAGCGCTGAAAGCCCGATACATCCTGCAAAGCACCAAGAAAATTCTGTCCCAAAAAGCCTAAATGATCCCCAATGCCACCTCCATCATCTCAGTGAATGATGACTGTCGCTCCACTGGAGGTAAGCTTTCACCCGTGCGGATGAGGTCAGATACCGTACAGATGGCGAGTGCCTTTACTCCCAGCGCATGATGCTCAGCCGCCAAACCATAGAGCCCTGCCGCCTCCATTTCTATCCCCAAAATATTCATCCCCTCCAGAGTATCAAATACCTTCTCATCCGGGTGATAGAAAAGATCTGCTGAGAAAAGATTCCCCACTTGAACATCACGTCCCTGATCTTGTGCCACTTGCACCGCTTTTAGAAGGAGTCCGTAGTCCGCTGAAGCTGAAAAATCCATCCCACCAAATCGTGCACGGTTCACACCAGAGTCAGTAGAGGCTCCTATCCCGATGACAATATCCCGTAATTTCACCGCCTTACTCACCGCTCCACAACTACCCACACGGATCAAGTTTTTCACCCCATACTTAGTCACTAGTTCTGTGGCGTAGATGCTACTCGATGGGATCCCCATTCCAGTCCCCATCACAGACACGCGCTTACCTTTATAGTTCCCTGTGTAGCCGAACATATTTCTAACAGAATTCACCTGTTTCACGTCATCTAGAAATGTGTCCGCTATAAATTTCGCTCTCAGTGGATCCCCCGGAAGTAAGCATGTCTCTGCGAAATCCCCTGCCTCTGCCTCAATGTGTGGTGTCATATGTTCTTTAATTATAATTTAAATACTTACTTCGTCATCCAATGCGCCAAAATCCATTTGTAAATCTCTCGACCAAAGAAAATCCCAACCATCCCCATCACAGCAGCTAGATAACGGGGGTGCTGTTAACAGCAACTTCAGAAAAGAAAAGATCAAACCTACCACAATGCCAACTCCTAATGCTAATAAAACCTCATACATGACAACATTTCTAGCATCGCATTTACTGTCTCACAATGAAATAATACATCTCGATTATCAGTCTAACCGAGCTAGCGGCAATCATTTCAAATAGCATTCTTTTCACCATTTTCCCCTTGCATGAACGAAACCCACTTGTCAGTATGCCGATGATTTATTCTTTCGTCAGAGCACTCAAACATTCGCCGAAATAACTCCTAACAATAATATGAAAATACACAAAATTTTAATGACGGTTCTCAGTGCTGGCGTAGCTATAGGGTTTTCCTCCTGCACCAACGGCACGGGTGGTGGACTTTCTGCCTACCAGGCCTATGACAGGCCGGCAAAACTCCCGCAGAACCCTGCGGCTGTAAAAGTCAAAGTCTCGCTTTCCAAGCAACGGGTTTACGTGATGGAGGGAAATGAGATGCTTCTTGTGATGCCGGTTTCGGTAGGAAAAAGCAGTTCACCCACACCGCGAGGAACTTTCCGTATCTACAACAAAGAAGCGAAGCGCCGCGCAAACACACACGGTTACGCAAAAACCGGTAACCAGATCAGATCGACCTATCTCAGTAAGAAGCCTGCAGGCGCGACCTTCCGCGGCACACCGATGCCATACTGGTGCGAGTTCAAATCAGCTTACGGATTTCACACCGGCTGGGTGAAGCACAGCCCCTGCACCCACGGCTGTATCCGCATGCACGAAAACCTATCCCCGAAATTCTTCCGGCTCGTATCCAACGGGACACAGGTCAACATTTCCCATTCACAACCGGAAGACGCAAAATGGTCGAACATCCCTCTTCCTCCTGATGCAGGCCCACTCCCCAACTATCCAGTCATTAGCATGTATTGGAACGACCGCTACTTCTCCCAGCACAAAACCCCAAAGTATAACTAATTTCTAGTAACCTTTCTGAGCACGCCATTCACTAGGATGGCGTGTTTTTTTGTGGACTCATTCCACTTCAAACTAGGCTTTACCCTAGCACCGCTGGATGGACCAACGGCTAAATCAAGAAGCCTCTCGCAAAAAAATCCTAGCCATTTTTCTGGGATGAGAAATAATATCGCATCTACTCCCTGAAAATGTCACTGTCCAAACGTCGCTCTATACTGAAAACTTACCTCATGCATAAAAAATCACGATCCCAACCAATCTTCGCCACCACCATTCTTATTCTCGCCTCAATGTTCGCGGGAAATATCACCCAAGCCAAGGAGCGCCCACCAAACTTCATTTTTGTTCTCAGCGATGACATCGCCCAAGGCGACATCGGTGTTTACGGTCAGGAGCTGATCAAGACACCTCATTTGGACAAGATGGCCGCCGAGGGCACGCGCTACCAGCAAGCATACTGCGGCACCACCGTCTGTGCACCCTGCCGAGCTTCGTTTTTTACCGGTCTGCATTCAGGCCATAGTCCGATTCGTGGTAACTGGGAAGTAGCCCCCGAAGGGCAGTTGCCGATCCCGGCAGCAACAGTCACCATCGCGGAAGTCGCGAAGTCGGCCGGATACGCCACTGCCACCTTTGGTAAGTGGGGTATGGGGTTTTTTGATTCTACCGGTAGCCCATTCAAACAGGGCATGGACCACTTTTTCGGCTATAACTGCCAGCGCCACGCACATTCCTATTTTCCCACCTACCTCTACAACGACGATAAGCCATTCCTGCTGCCTGGAAACGACGGCATAGGGGTTGGTAAAACCTACGCCCAGGAGCTGATCCAGAAGGACATGATCAAGTGGCTGAAAAACCACGCCAACAAGCCGTTCATGATGTTCTACGCACTCACCCTGCCACATGGTAGACACGAGATCGACGACCTCGGAATCTACAAGGACAAACCATGGACCGAAAAACAAAAAAACTACGCCGCCCAAGTCACCCGCGTCGATACCGACATAGGAGAAATGTTGGCCACTCTAAAAGATCTCGGCATTGATAAAAACACACTGGTCATCTTCACCGGCGACAACGGCTCGTCCTTCAGCCCCGAATCGGAAATCGGAAAACGCTTCAACCAGGCCAGTAACGGACTCCGCGGGTTTAAACGCGGTATGTATGAAGGAGCCCTTCGCCAAGCCGCTTTCGCCTGGTGGCCGGGAACCGTGCCCGCGGGTCGGGTCGATGAACAGCCATGGGCATTATGGGATCTGATGCCTACCTTCGTCGAGATGAGCGGCGCAATACCACCGCAGGGATACGAAACTGACGGGTTCTCACTACTCGCTTACCTCAAAGGTGGCAAGGCGCCAAAGCGGGAGTACTTCTACTGGGAACTGCACCCCGCTCACCACACAGTCCAAGCCGCACGCTTTGGTAATTGGAAAGCCGTCCGCAATGGGGTCAATAACCCGATCGAGATTTATGACCTTGGCTCCGACTCCGGAGAGCTAAATAACCTCGCCAAATCCCGCCCAGAACTAGTAGAACGTGCCCAGAAAATTTTCACCGAAGCACACCGTCCTGACCCCAATTGGCCACTCGTAGGCCGCAGCAAGAAACATATCGATAGTTCTAACGCGGCATGGAAACTCAAGAGATGGCGCGATAAAAATAACTGGGTGCCGGAAAACGCCCGTTAATGACTGGGCGACGGTGGCCGACCATCACACCCCAAGCTAGCAACCTCACCACCAATCAATTCTCAAATGACTCGTAAAAAGTCCATATTCTCCTCATTACCACCTATAATCTCCACGCTAAAAGGCCCTAGAGCCCGCGCTGGGCTAGTTCTGTTCGCCTTTGCCTTCACGGGTCTAGTGGGTGTATCCGTCCTGCCAGTGACAGCGGCAGAAGCCGCGGCACCAGTGACAAATAGCTCAGCACCAGACTTTGGCCGAGAGGTGTTGCCGATCCTCTCCGATAAATGCTTCGTTTGCCACGGGCCTGATGCTGACAAGGACGAGGTGCGTCTGGATTCCTATGAAGGAGCAACCGAGAAACTCGGCGGTGGCGTTCACGCGATCGATCCAAAGGACCTGGCAAAAAGCGAATTGATCTACCGCATCCATGACAAGGATGACCCCATGCCGCCCGAGGATGCCGACAAACAACTCACTCCACGGGAGCGCGATGTTCTGAAGCGTTGGGTAGAATCTGGCGGGAAATACGAAAAGCACTGGTCCTTCGTTAAGCCTGTCAAAATCGCCAATGGCAGTATAGATAGTCTGATAGAAAAAAAACTCACTGCGAAAGGACACGGTCATGGCCTAGCCAAAGAAGCATCACCGAATGTATTGGCGCGACGCGTGGCACTCATCCTCACCGGGCTTCCTCCAGAGCCTGCCCAGTTAGATCGCTTTCTCAAGAGCGGTAACTACGAAGGTCTCGTGGACGAGCTGCTCGCCAGTGAGCGCTATGGAGAGCACCAGGCACGCTACTGGCTAGATGCGGTTCGCTACGGAGACACCCATGGTCTACACCTGGACAATCGCCGCGGCATCTATCCTTACCGTGACTGGGTGGTGAAGGCATTTAATGACAACCTGCCCTTTGATCAATTCAT
>TARA_B110000879_G_scaffold2788_1_pt1 | contig 71195 bp, 58 predicted proteins | sample TARA_B110000879 | Tara Oceans TARA_B110000879 (sample SAMEA4398094) | marine metagenome | biome: Polar Biome; feature: [SRF] surface water layer (ENVO:00010504); material: water (ENVO:00002006), including particulate matter (ENVO:01000060) such as... | depth 5 m
CTTTAACCTTTAACCTTTTTCCTTTAACCTTTTTCCTTTGGTAGGGATTGATCGCCGAGCAATCCACGAGCAACGCGAGTCAAAGAATCCGGCTCCATCAACCAAGCAACAACCAACCACTTTAACCTTTAACCTTTAACCTTTTTCCTTTTTCCTTTTTCCTTTTTCCTCTCTCTGCTCCATAGATGATTCATTTTTCCAGGCCATCATTAGCCATTAAATGTAACGGTGGTTTATTTGTCTGTCTCTTTATTTTCTGACCGGGCAATCGCCAAGCGCGTTCCGTCGTGCCCCACGTCGGCGCTTCGGTGAACTTCATCCTGCTGAGAATTAGAAGTAATAATCGGGACACATGCAGCCGAACCTAACCGGGAAGCCTCAGTCTTTCGGCACAGGCCCCAACCTGCCACCTTCGACAAACTCAGCTTTGGTCGTCGTCTGACGGGTGTCTTCTTTCCCTTGGCTGATCTTACTGCCCCAGCGCACGATGCAGTTCGTTAGCGAGTGGCTACTCCTGAGGATATGCGAGACCGATGCCCGGAGCTGGCTGAAATACGGAACATCAATGTGCTTGTGCTTCTAGGCAGTTCTGACAATCTCTCCTAAGGATAGTCGCCAATTATGGCGTCTTGGTCTTCAAGCAGCGCAGTACACCCGCACTCTCATTCTAACCATGATAATCCAGATAAAAAAGAATCTCGGCCTTTACTTGGCGCTTGGCATATTGTCTTGGGCTTCACCACTTTGCGCAAAAGAGCCTGCCCAGAAACAGACAAATCGTTACAATGTGCTCTTTATCGCGGTGGATGACCTACGTCCGGAGCTGGGCTGTTACGGCGCGGATTATGCTCAGACACCCAACATAGACAAGCTCGCCAGCACCGGAATGCTCTTCGACAAACACTACGTCCAGGTCGCGACCTGTTACAGTTCCCGCCTATCGATGCTGACTGGCCGCAGTCCAAATGCCGCCAAACAAAAACCACAGGCTGGGGCGCGATTTCTGCCGGAGCTTTTTCGTCGTAGCGCTTACCACACGACCTGTATTGGTAAGATCTCGCATTCACCCGACGGGCGCAGTTTCCAATACAATGGGAAAGGCGACGGCAATATGGAACTTCCCAATGCTTGGGACGCTCTGCCAACCCCCTTCGGACCCTGGAAACGCGGCTGGGGCTCGTTTTTCGCCTACGCTGGAGGCAAGCACCGTGAAGATGGCTTGGGAAACAAGGACCTGATGCAGTTCACGGCGGAAAAGGACAACGATCTTCCCGATGGAATGATGGCGGAAACCGCGATCGAGACCCTGCGTGAATACAAGAAATCAGGGCAGCGATTTTTCCTTGGTCTCGGTTTCTTCAAGCCACACCTCCCTTTTGTCGCGCCGAAACAGGATTGGGAGGCATTTGCAAATACGGATATCCCGCTGCCGCCAGAGGACAAGATCGACTCCAAATATTGGCACGCTAGCGGCGAGTTCTACAAATACAAAGCGCCGTTCGAAAAGTCGCGCCCCTTGTCGCGGGAGGCCATCTTGAAATCACGAAGGGCCTACCTGGCCTGCGTCCGTTACACCGATCGCCAGGTCGGCAAGGTGCTGGACGCGCTAAAGGAACTGGAACTCGATCAGGATACCGTCGTGGTGCTGTGGGGCGATCATGGCTGGCACCTCGGCGAGCAGCAGATCTGGGGTAAGCACAGCCCATTTGAAAGAGCCAACCGCAGTGTCTTGATCATACGCGTGCCCGGCATGCAGACCGCTGGAGTCAAGAGCAGTGCCCTGGTGGAGTCCTTGGATCTCTATCCTACCTTGATCGAGCTTTGCCAGCCCTCCTTTAACAAGACCACACACCCACTTGATGGCGACAGCCTTGTGCCCTTGCTTAAAGGAGGCTCCGGGAAAAAGAGTGACGTCGCCATCAGCTACTGGAAGGACGCCATCTCCGTCCGTGACCAGACTCATCGCTTGATTTTCAACAAGAAGAGCAATTCGTCCGCGCTCTACGATCTTTCCGTGAACCCCGACAACGATACTGATGTCGCGGCGCAGTTTCCTGAGATCGTAAAACGGCTGAAAGATGCTATTTCAGAATAGAACATGATTCTATCGATGAAAGAAAAACGCCACACAACAAAAACATCTAACCTAAAATAAATCGAAAACACTATGAAAAAACTAACTCTACGCATCCTCGCATGCGGCATCTCATTCGCTTGCCTTTCAACCGACCTAAGTGCAGAAAGCAAGAAAATCAAAATCTTCATCTTGGCCGGACAATCCAATATGCAAGGCCATTGCACGAACTCTGTGATTGAAAACCGCGTAAAAGATCCAAAACTCAAAGTAGGTTTCGAAAAATACCACCAAGGTGGATCCTTCGTCAAAAGAGAGGATGTGTTTATCAATCATATCGAAAAGAAAATGCATGGCCCCTTGAGCGTAGGCTATGGCGCCACTGAGCAAAAGATTGGCCCCGAGCTTTCTTTCGGATGGACCATCGGCGACAACCTAGATGAAGAAGTGCTGATCATCAAGGCGGCCTGGGGAGGCAAGTCGCTTTACCGTGATTTCCTATCACCCAGTGGCAAGAAGCCAAGCGATGCCTTTATTCAAGCGCTGGAAGATAAAGCGAAGAAAAGAAAGAAGCCCTTCTCAAAAGAAGAATACATCCAGGAGTTCGGACACTATTATCGACAGATGATGGCAGGCGTTGATGAAACACTCAGCAACCTCAAAACCTACGCCCCCAACTATAAAGACCAGGGGTATGAAATTGTGGGCTTCGTATGGTTTCAGGGATACAATGATAAGTTCTCAGATCATTCAACAGGCAGCTACCAAGAAAACATGGCGCATTTCATCAGAGATGTCCGCAAAGACTTAAAATCACCCAAGCTCCCTTTTGTGATAGGAGCTATGGGCCACGGTGGCACCGCTCAAAAAGGAACCACCAAGATCCTCGCTGACGCGCAAATAGCCACCGCCCAAATGCCTGAATTCAAAGGCAACGTCATCACCGTGAAGACCGCAGATTTCTGGGATTACGATGCGGAAAAAGCCTTCAAGAACAAAAAAGAAGATCCCGACACCTGGGCAAAACTTGGCAGCAACCAAGGGTATCATTATTTTGGTAGCGCTGCATTCTTCGAAAATACAGGAACCGCTTTCGCTGAAGCGATAATCGAATTAAACAAATAGAAGAACTAAGATTTAAATGATGAAAAAGCTGTTTTCCAAATTATTGTCGCTGCAAGTGCTGCATGTGCTGTTCAGTTCAGGTGTCACAGCCACCGCTGCTCAGCAGGCAGAGGATCTGACCCAGCCCAATATCATTTTAATCTACACCGATGACCAAGGCTATGGTGATGCCAGTTGTTATAATAGCGCGTCCCAATTTCAAACACCCCATATCGATCGTTTGGCTAAGGAGGGCATGCGTTTCACCGATGGTCACTCCTCTGCTACTATTTGCTCCCCTTCTCGCTACGGTCTTCTTACGGGGCGCTACTCTTGGCGCACCACACGTAAGCAAGGCAACGCTCCTGTCGATGGACCTTGTTGGATTGCCAAAGACCGCTTGACGCTGGCCTCACTATTACAAAAGAAGGGCTACAACACCGGCATGTCTGGCAAGTGGCATTTGGGCATGGATTTCCCGGGTTCTAAAGGCAAAAGGATCGGTTGGGATAAGGACATCGTGGATGGACCAAACGCCAAAGGCTTTGATTATTATTTCGGCATCCCAGCCTCCATGAATTATGGCGTGCTCACCTATATTGAAAACAAAAGAGTGCTTGAAGAACCATCGCTGTGGACCCACAAAAAACCTGGTGAGGCGATTGAGGACTTTCGCTTCATGCCTCCTTATGACGCCCAGCCTAAGAAAAAAGGCGACATCGAGATCGCGCCTTCATTTCTCGATGAGAATGCTCTCACGGAATTCACCAACAAAGCTCTGGCTTGGTTAGAGACGGTGAAAGCGGATGCCCATCAGGGTAAACCTTTCTTCCTTTACCTGCCGCTAAGTTCTCCGCATAAACCAGTGGTGCCCAAAAAAGAATTTGTCGGCAAGAGCAAGGCCGGGCTCTATGGCGATTTCATGATCGAGACCGACCACCATGTCGGCAGCATTTTGAAATTCCTTGATGACAACAATCTCGCAAACAATACCATGGTTGTTTTCACCTCTGATAATGGCCAGGAAAATACTTATCCCATCCGTGCTAAAAAATACAACCATCACTCTGGCGGTGGCTTACGAGGCGGCAAAAGAGACCTCTATGAAGGCGGCCACCGCGTGCCTTTCATCATTCGCTGGCCCAATGGCATCAAGCCGGGCAGTGTCTCCCACGAAACGGTTTGCCAGACAGACCTGTTAGCAACTTTTGCAGACATTATCGGCACCCCGCTTAAGGACAATGAGGGCGAAGACAGCTTCTCACTAAAACCCATTTTCAGTGGTCAGAAACTCGATAGAGCCCCTCTCATCCATCACTCATCAGGTGATGTGTTCGCGATACGTGAGGGCGACTGGAAGCTGAGCATGAAGGGAAGAAAGCAACCCAAGCAACTAGTGAACCTCAAAGGTGACCTAAAGGAGAAAAACAACCTGCTCGATAATCATCCAGCCAAAGTCAAAGAACTCACAGCAAAGATGACCACCATCATTCTAACCGGCGGCAGCAAGCCCAGTAAAAAAACCAGCAACGACAGCCCCACCCCAAAGTCGTGGCCTGGTATCAAATGGATTTCAAAACAGTAATTTGGCCCTTATTGATTACGTTTATAAAATGTTGCATGATCCTATTTTATCGTGCTCTGCTGACCTGAGCTAGGTATTATTGATTCCGTATTTCCAATACTTGGCTCCAAGTTAATCCCGATCCATGGACTGCCCTTCTCCATCAATCCTCAACTCCAAGTCGGCTTTTGAGCGTAGAGGGACAGGCCCTTGGAGGCAATTTCAGTTTTGTTGCTCAAACCATCCCAAGGCTTCGATGAACTGTGGGTGGTAGAGGGAATGTTTGCCTTCGTGGAATTCGACACGGACTTCTCTCATGCCGTTTTTCTTTAGGCTTTTCTTCATCTCGTCTCCGGTAGCCTTGGTTGCGATTTCATCCCATTTTCCTGTTCCCCAAAAGACGCTGACTTTTTTGTAATCTGATTTACTGATACGATATTCCTTTCTGGCTAAACCAGAAAAATCTTGGTTCGTGTTGGCGAGGAATAGCCCAGTTAGCTGGTAATCATTTTTTAGCATATAAGCGGCTGGCCAAAAAGCCGCTTTCCCACCACCAGAGAACCCGCCGGAGACAAATTTCCATTGTTTGAACTGTGGCCAGACCTGACTGAATTTATCTATCGCACTGACTAGATCTAGGTTGTGAGTTGGGCGACCTAGATTCGAGTCAAACGCAATACATATCCAGCCTTTGCCGACACACTGCTTTGAGAAGAACCCTGCCATGGCAGTGTTACCTTGTTGAGTTTGTTTGGCGTTATTTTGTGCGGTATTTGCGATGAATACCCGCTGAGATTTGCTTGGATCAAATCCCTTAGGCACGGCAATTCCAATGCGGAAGCCGGTTTCGCCGGTTTTGAGATGCTTCTTGGCTGCTTTGAGCGCCTCTGGACTGTAGTCGTAGTTGTAAACATTTACTTTGCCACCTGCGATGAGTGGTTTACCATCAAATTTCATCTCGCCGTTGGCCGCTGGCTTGACCTCTGGTTCATCCTTTTCGGCATCGTCTTGCTTTTTAAGCCACTCTTCGCAATATTTTTGATCTGCTTCGCTCAACTTAGATAGGGGGATTTCCACTTCTTTTCCCTTGAGGAGAACAGTGACAGAATCTATGTCGGCACTCACTATATTGGCCTCTATTTTTCGCCCCGTGGTATTTGTCCACGTCCTTGCGGACACTATGGTTGGAATAAACAGGAGACAAATCCCTATGATTTTTAGTAATATATAATATGGTATTTAATTTTCTAGCGGTGAAGTCAAGCCAATTGACAGCATAGAGTGACAGACCTGAATGGCACGGATACTTGCTTGCAAGAGTGTATCGTACGATTCAGAGGGATATAGGGGTGGTTGAGAAAAAGAGTTGATTTTAACCAGTTAGACAGTAAACTGGGCATGTCCAATAAACTGTCACCATGACTACATTATCCTACACACATACACGTAACCACCTAGCAAAGGTTCTCGAACAAGCCGAGGAGAACCATGAGGCAATTATCGTCACTCGTTCTGGTAAAAATCCATCAGTCATCATGTCGATGGAAGAATTCGAGAGCTTGCAAGAGACGCTCCATCTTCTTTCTTCCCCACAGAATGCGTTACGAATGCAGAAGAGTCTGGCAGACTACGAAGCAGGCAACTTTGTGAATGGTGACTTAATCGAGACGAACTAATAACTAATGGAACTTGTATGGCTACCTCTCGGCTGGGAGGACTATCTCTATTGGCAACAGAACGATAAGAAAATTTTGAAGCGAACAAATCTGCTCATCAAAGACGCAATGAGAGATCCATTTGATGGCATTGGAAAACCTGAACCTTTGAAAGCGAATTTTACGGGTTGGTGGTCTAGACGAATTACAGGCGAACATCGTCTAGTCTATAAAGCTGAGAACAATCGTCTCATCATTATGAAATGCCGCTATCATTATTAGCCGATTGTACACTATTGACTAATGAACTACCCACATAAACTATCTGGGTCCATCCTACCCCTTAAAAAGGGTAGAGGAGTTTAGAGGGACAGATCCTTAGCGGCTCTGGACCCTTAGCGGTACTGTCTAGATAAGAAAGTCTGCATCGCTTGCCCTAATAATACGATCAGCTCATCATGGCTTCGATGTCTTCGATCTCACGCACGATTCCCGATGAGAGATGCTCGTATCCTGTCTCGGTGATTGCGACATTTTCCTCGATGCGGAAGCCGATGTTTTTGTCTTCCATATAAATACCGACATCGATGGTGAACACCATTCCTGGTTGAATAGGGTCACCTTTTGGTCCAACGTCGTGAACGTCTAGTCCGATGTGATGGGTGCCAGGGTGCCAGTAATATTTACTGACGTCCTCGTCTTTACCTAGGTATCCGGCAGCGACCAATTCCTCGCCCACCCGGCGGCGCGAATGAGCCTCTATATCTTCAAAGGATGTTTTCCCTGGAACCAGTAATTCCATCAGCTCGTTGTTTACTTTGAGTGCGATCGAGTAGACTTCCTTCTGTGCGTCGGTGAATTTGCCGTTTACGGGAAATGCACGGGAGATGTCGCTGACGTATTGGTTTTTCCGAGCGCCGACATCGGTAAGGATCAGATCCCCATCCACGAGTATTCCCATGGGCTCCTCGTAATGAATGTAGAAGTTATTCCGTCCTCCGGAAACGATACTGGCGAAGGCAGGCTCACGCACTCCGGCATCTGCCAGAACCTTGTTGAAAACCCCTTCAAGCTGGTATTCATACATGTCCGGTCTTACTGCCTTCATCATCGCATGAATCCCATCACGGGTGATGACGAGAGCTTCTCGAATATGCGCGATTTCCCCGGCATCCTTGATCGTGCGCGCTGCGCAGATGATCGGGTAAGCGTTTTTTAACGTCACGGATGGGCTAGTGGATCGGATTCTTTCGCTGTGCTGATTTTGCGGCGCGTCCATATGATCAACATCGTATTTATCAAAATCATACCACAAGGCCGAAATGACCCCAGAGTTGAGAAGAGCTTTGAGCGCCGGTTCAAAGGCTTCAACATCACTGACGGTTTTAATGCCGGAATCTTCCGTGGCCTCCTCATGGGAGATCCGGTAACCATTCCAGCGCTCCGCCATGGGATCCTTTTTATGGATGAAGAGTGTTTCTTCGATCTCTCCACCCTTGTTGACCGCCATGAAGACGCTGTTGCTCTGGGTGATACCGGTCAGGTAGAAGAAATTTCGATTGGCAAAAAAGGGGTAGCTCGCGTCGGCAGTCTTTCTGGGGGCTGAACCCGCGAAGAAAATGAGGCATTCCCCAACATTCAAATTTTCATAAAACCGCTTTCTGCGCAATAGGTGTGAACTGTTCATGGGAATGGCATAGTGGGAAAGCCCCTTAGAGGCAAGTCAGGATATAACATTAATAGCATAGAGTGATAGAGCCGAATGCACGGACTTAAGCGGGTTTCTTGTCATTATTTCGGATCTTATAATTTGTACGTCTTTTTATTGCTTAAAGAGAATAGAGTGACAGACCCGAATGCACGGACTTGAGCGGGTTTCTTGTCATTATTTCTATGGTGAATTTCTTTAAATTGATGTCTTGCTTGGGTTAGTCATTGGAAGCCCTCAGGTAGTCTTTTGCGAGCCTCGCAGTAAGCTTTAGTTTGAGGAGAAGGCACAGGCAAAGCCTAGTTGTCCCCTCCATGCCTGGACCTTGCTTACAGCTTTGTGACAGCTTGCGTTAGATTCTAATATTTGAGAACACTTTACTGGACTGACACTTTTCATCCAAGCGTCAGAAGACCTAACACCAGGAAGCTGGGTAAGTGTGGCCAGCCGCCTCCGTGATCAGAGTGTCTGGCAGGTAAGTGCCGGAACGACGATGAGCGAGAGCACTCCAGCTGTGTTCATGTTTACGGATTCTCTTACTGGATTTAAATCCCGGTTTTATCGACTTGGAGTCGACGACCAATAAATAGATCAATAAACATAAAACTAAGTTCAGCAACTATTAAGCTTCTGCTGTATAGATAGAGGCAATTCCGCCGCTCAATGGTTCGCAGCGGGGTTCCTTGAAGCCTTGCTGGGCGATCAGGTCGCACATAGCGGAACCACTTGGAAAGTCTCCGATGGAGCCAGCTAGATAGGTGTAAGCTTCTTCCTCAGAGGTAAGTTTCCCTGCTATTTTTGGTAAAACCTTGTTGAGATAGAACTCGTAAGGCTTACGAAGCAGACCTTCTGGGGAAGAGAAATCTAGAACTAACAAGTGGCCACCCGGTTTGATGACTCGGCGCATTTCTGTCAGTGCCTTCGGATAGTCTGCCATATTCCGCAGACCAAATGCCACTGTTAAAACATCACAGCTGTGGTCATCGAATGGCATGTTCATAGCATCCACTACTTGGGTGTTTTTCACACCTCTTCGAGAGGCGTGGGCGAGCATCTCGGGACAGAAATCTGATGCTATCATTTCTGCATCATAGCAAACTTTCTGCAACTCTATTGCCAGGTCACCAGTCCCAGTAGCAATGTCTAAGATGCTGCTCGGTGCCCAATCCATGACGATCTGACCAACTCGCTTGCGCCAGAGAATGTCTGTACCCAAGCTGAGCACGTGGTTGGTGAGCACGTAACGATCGGCTATTTTTGCAAATGCGTTTTTGACGAAGTTAGGATCTTGCATGATTTCTGTTAGATTACTTTACTGGGAGTGACTAGAAGTTTAGTCTGGGAGGATATCAGTATAAATTCCTGGATCGCTATTCGGGATTTCCTGAGCATTACAGACTTTTTCATAAAACTCACGCGGGCCCACCCCACCAATAACTCCATAGACATAACCACTTTCTCTGAGTGCTTCCATCGACATAAATAGCAGGGCCTTTCCTATCCCGGTGCCTCTTGCATCCTCACTGACTCCGGTGGGTCCGTAGAATCCCTTGGCGGTAGTTTCCACACAAGCAAACCCTAAAATCTGCTTATCTCTGGTGGCGATAAAGCAGGTCACGGGCTGGCGTGACATGGCAACCTTGACCTCGCTAACCCACTTCGGCGAGAAGTGTTCGCCCACCCAGCTGGCGACGATGTGACGTTCGTAAGCTCTGGCTCTGCGAAGGATGATCCCCTGCTGGTCTATCTTCGTATAAAGTGCGCTAGAGTCTGGTAGCTCAAGGAGATTTACGATCATGTCTATCATTACTTTAGGATAGTCCCGTAATATTGATTTACAAACCTAATAATTCCATAAATGGCCAACTCTCGATTTCTTCCTGCCCACGGATGACATCAGTGATGACCTCGACCCCACACATATCTTCCACAATCCCTTTGTTAGTAATGGTAGCGGTGTCGAGTTCCTCAATGAGGTTATTGAATACTAATCCGGCGGGCTCTATGCCACGCGAGCGCATTGCTTCAACGGTGAGTAGTGTGTGATTGAGCGCACCGAGTTTATTGCCCACTACGAGTATCACTGGGTCGCCTATCTCGACAGCCAACTCGGCCACACAAAATTTCATCCCATTGATAGGAACCAGCCAGCCGCCGACTCCCTCGGTGATGACACAGGCGTGTTCACTATTGAGTTGCCGATGACCACGGATCAGAATATCCTTATCGATCGGTGAATTTTCAAACATTGCGGCTACATGTGGTGCCGCCGGCGTCTTCATCCAGACTGGATTAATCTTGTCTAACTGCTCATCGCTTGGCTCATTAAATCCAGATGCATCTGCCATTTCCAGCGCATCATTTCTATCGCCACAACAGATCGGTTTATAGCCTATAGCATCTACCCTCTCGCTCCGTAGCGCACGGATAATGAGTGAACTGATGTAAGTTTTGCCAGCATCTGTGTCAGTGCCTGTGATAAATAATCCTTTGCTCATAATGTTTCTTGAGGCTTACTAGCTGATTTCTTTTAGCTTAGCAAGACAGACCTCTGAGGCGCAGCTTGGATCATCATTATTAGTCTGATTCAGAGCTTTCCCACACCCTCCCAGACACGGCCTCGCTCCCTCTGGCCAATCCAGCGGATAGTTCGCGATGACGAGGCGCATCCTTCTCACCCCTACTTTTGAGCGAGTGACACCCATGAGCTCAGCTAGCACATCATCTGGACAGCGGCCTAAGAGGTGGTCCCACTGTGACCAACCGTCATTATTACCGCTACGCTTTACCTTTTCTTTCTCGGAGAGGATCCCTATACCCCTCTTCTTCTTATGCGCCACGATGGCACCCACGGTGCAACCTACCAGCAGAGCTAAATCTTTATCATCTACGACACCTATTCTTGACTCCCATTTGTCCCAATCCACTTTCTTGCGCAGGTCGCCATCGAACCTTGCTATACCTAGCTTCTCACGTCGCACACGGACGCTTCCCGGAGCGCAGCCTATTTTCTTAGACAGTTCAGAGTCTGCCATGCTAGGGATCATTTCGTCCCACAGTTTCCAGTCCACCGACTTACGCTGGTTATGCGCCGGGATGGCTAGCTTCTTTCTTCGCAGTACTACTGAGCCTAGTGAGCAACCTACTTTTTTTGCTAAAATTTTATCCTCCACTGTGCCGAGCACATCATCCCATTCTGCCCAATCAATACGCGGATGAGCACCGCGCTCACCTGATGCCGCGACGCCTATTTTCTTTCTTCGCATACTTACTGCTGCCAGTGAACTGCCTATCTTTTCCGACAATTCCTTGTCGGTTATCTTCCCAAGTTGATCATCCCATTGGGCCCAATCAATTGTGGTACGAGGTTTACGTGCCATATACTTACTTTCTCATCCTCTATTGGTTCTATAATGTAGTTCACAGCAGATCTGGTTAAACACCCCTAATTAGGTTGTGGCCGCTAAAGTCACTTAGGCTCTGCTGTCCTATCATTTTTATGAATGCTCATATGAGCTAGAAACAACGAATACTGAAGAGCAAAATTTAGCAAGAAATTTGTGTATCTAATGATTAGATATTTACTTCACCTCTAAGGTGATAGATAAAACAAATTGTGAGTAATAGTGAATTTACAGCAAGAATAAGATTTATCTCTAAGCTAGGACTGTCACTCCACGACTGTGGAGCGTCGAGTCATCGTATAGGGAAGCATTTAACAAAGCTCTCTAAGATACTAGGTATTCATGGTGACTACCTCATTGCCCCAACTAGTATCACATGCGTCTACTGGAAAGATGATCCCTCAGATCAAACCATTATCATTAAGCGAGCACATCCTGGCGGGGGTGACCTTGGACGACTAGAGCAGCTAGACTCGCTGATCGAACAATTTCAGAGTCACAAGCTGAATTTCCAGGAGATGTCCGAGTCTCTAGATGAAGTACTAGACCGACCTAAATTCTACGGGCAGTTCGTCGGTGGCTGCTCCTGGATGGTTGCCAGCTTTTTCTTCTCAACACTGCTTTCAAGGAGCAGCTATGACGCCTGTGTGGCATCGTTCACATCGTTAATCATCTTTTATCTGCTCGATTTTTGCTCCAAGCGTGAACGCTTCGACAACCTAACAGAAATCATCGCCACAGCGATATCAGGGATCATTATCTCTATTGTCGCCTCCTTTAACATCCCGATCAATATCCCCTTCTGCATACTTTCATCGATCATTGTCCTAATACCAGGTCTATCATTTTCAGTAGCTCTGAATGAGATAGCAAGCCGTGAGTTAATTTCTGGAACATGCCGGTTTGTCGATGCCGTGATGTCTCTACTCAAACTCTACCTCGGAGCTCTTATCGGAGTAGGATTAGGGTCACTCATCTTTACAAACGCCGATACCAATAGCCTGCACAGCATTCAAAACCTACCCACATGGATCATCTGGCCAGCATTGGTTATGCTAGCCACATCCATCACTGTAGCATTTAATATCCACCCAAAATTTCTTTTTTGGTGCCTGCTCTCATCCATCATCGCCTTCGTAGTTTCACTTTACGGCACAATGTATTTTAATCAGACCACGGGAATTCTCCTAGGAGCCTTTGCCGTCGGAATTTACTCTAACTTATTCGCAAACATTCTCAATTACCCAGCATCGATGGTGCTGACTACAGGGATTATTTTCCTAGTCCCAGGAAGCAAAACCTACATTATCCTGAACACCTGGATCACCGGTGAGCAGATGGTCAGAGGGACCGAAAATGCCACCCAAGCATTCCTTATCAGTATCTCACTCGTTGGCGGTTTACTCCTATCTAACGCTATTGTCCCTACTCAGAAGAGTCTTTAGATTCACTGCCCATAGTAGGCATCCGGCCCGTGTTTTCTTTGGTAGTGCTGATTGAGAATGTGATCAGGGATCGGAGCTGAATTAGGATTTAGCTGGTAGGTCATCAGTGCCATTTTAGCGCAAGCTTCCAGGGCGATGCTATTGTCCACAGCCTTCGCTGCTGACTTCCCCCAGCTGAATGGCGCGTGGTGAGTGAGTAATGCGGCGGGCATTTCTATCGGGTTAATTTCACACTTTATGAAATGCTCCACGATGCTCACGCCAGTGAAGTGCTCGTAGTCTTCTGCCACCTCCTCTGCCGTGAGGGCGCGGATGATAGGAACAGTCCCGTAAAAGTGATCGGCATGGGTAGTGCCGTGACAGGGCAAGCTCATTCCTGCTTGGGAGAAGGCAGTAGCGGCGGGGCTGTGAGTATGAACCACTGAACCTATATCAGTAAAATGACGGTAAAGTTCGAGATGAGTCTTGGTGTCTGAGGACGGCTTCAGCTCTCCTTCTATGACCTCCCCCGCCAGATTCACCACAGCCATGTTGGATACTTCTAATGCATCGTAATCCACCCCGCTGGGTTTGATCACTACCAGTCCGCTCTCACGGTCTATAGCACTCACATTTCCCCAGGTGAGTGTGACTAAGCCTGCGGTGACAAGCGCTTTATTGGCATCTACTACTTGTTGTTTGAGTGCGTCAGTCATTATTTTTTTCGTTGTTGGTCTCTTATATCCATGAGCTCTTTCATCACCTCTGCGAGGTTACCGCTCGAATTAGTAGTAACTCCAAAGGAGTCGTGAAGAGTGCGGTAAAGTTGATAGAGACGTTTATAGATAGCTTGGTTTTCTGGGATCGGCTTATAAATGACATCGAGATATTTCACGCTACGTTGCTGGAGAGTCTCCAGGTCAGTATAGCCTACAGAAACTGCCGCCAAGATAGCCGCACCCATAGCACATGTCTGGTCAACGCTGGAGACGCGCATCGGCTTACCGATGACATCCGCATAGATCTGCATCAGAACTGGGTTCTTGAGCGAAAGTCCTCCGATGTTTACCACCTCATTGATCTCGACTCCGTAGTCCTCCATCCGCTGGATGATCGTGTATGCTCCGAAGGCGGTGGCCTCGATGTAGGATCGATAAATTTCATGCGCTTGGGTTTGCAACGTTTGACCTAAAAGAAGACCGGATAATCTAACATCTGTTAGAACGCTACGGTTACCATTATTCCAGTCGAGCGCCAGCAAGCCGGTCTCACCAGGGGTAAGTTTTTCAATTTTCTCACCCATGGTTGCAAATTTCTCACTGATGTCTGCACCATAGGAATCTGGGACGATATGATTCACTAGCCATAGAAAAATATCTCCTACAGCAGATTGCCCAGCTTCTATCCCAAGCAGCCCAGGCACTACTGATGAGGTCACTTGACCGCAGAGTCCGGGGACATCTGCTAGATCTTGATCTGCCACGGTGATATCACAGGTAGAGGTGCCAAGGACTTTAACCAGTGTGCCTTTTTTCACTCCCGCACCGACAGCTCCCATGTGACAATCAAACCCACCCACAGCCACTGCGATACCTAGTGGCAACCCTAGCTTTTCTGCCCATTCTCCTGAGAGATTACCAGCTTTTTGATCGGAGGGGAAAGCCTCTCCATAGAGGTTGTCTCTGAGATCAGCTAGGGCAGGATCGAGTTCTTTTAGGAATTCTTTATCGGGAAGTCCTCCCCATGTCTCATTAAACATCGCCTTGTGCCCAGCAGCACAGATAGAGCGTTTTAAAGTAAGTGGGTTAGTGTCTCCACTGAGTTCAGCGGTGAGCCAGTCGCAGTGCTCTACGTATGAAAATGCAGCATCAAACACCTCTGGAGCAATGTTCTTGATACAAAGTATTTTTGACCACCACCACTCGGAGGAATAGGTGCCGCCACACTTCGCGAGGTATTCTGGCCTTATCCGTGATGCTAGTTCGGTAATCTGCTCCGCTTCTTTGTAGGCGGTGTGGTCCCTCCACAGCCAAACATGCGCGTTGAAATTATCTTTGAACTCAGCTGTTAGAGCGAGAGGAGTTCCAGATTTGTTGACTGGGATGACGGTTGAGCCGGTAGTATCGACTCCAATAGAGATAACCTTTTCTACAGAAAATGATGGTTCTAACTTCACCGTTTCAGCAACTGCTCCACGGATAATCTCCACACACCCATCAAGATAATCCTGCGGGTTTTGCCGAGCGAAGTTAGGATCGCTAGCATCGGTGATGATGCCCATTTCTCCTGACGGATAGGGAAACACCGCTGAGCCAAGCTCTGCGCCAGATTCTAAATTAACCACCAATGCGCGGCAGGAATTAGTCCCGTAGTCTAAACCGATGGAATACATTATTTTAACAGTGATTAAAGGTTGTTAGAGATATGCTTAGCCACACGCTGATTAAAGTCTTCAAGGTTTTCCCAGTGAAATGCGTGTCCTGATCGAGGATAGAGATGCAGTGTGCTATTCGGTAATTTCTCATGTACTTCATCTGCCATCCAGCGTGGCGTGAAGACGTCAGTCTCGCCTCCAATGACCAGAGTCGGCGCGGTTAGATTCGATAGTTGATCGAGAGTATTGTGATCAGTGCAGACTGCACATTGACCCACTAGCCCGTGGAGTGGTTGTGGGTTCTCAGCAACTGAAGCATCCTTTCTACCTTCTATGAGCCCCTCATGAAATTCCGGATTATCCCAACTACGTTTATCAAAGATCAGTAACTGAAGATATTCCATAAAGTCTTCGTTTTTAAAGTGTGCCTTACATTGCAGAATGTGAGAAAATACTGATTTAGCAAAATGATCACACCGCGCCCAAGTACACATCAGAGTGACACTCTTGACTCTCTCAGGATAGAGCAGAGCGATCTGCTGCGCGACGACACTTCCCATCGAACAACCTACTAAATGCGCTTTTTCGATACCTAAATGATCTAGCAAATGGATCTGATCCTCAGCCATCATTGCTGAGGAATAGCTACCCGCAGGTTTATCGCTTAGACCCACGCCTCGGTTATCTGGTGTGATACACTGAAACTGCTGGCTCCAATCCGCGACATGATCCGCCCAGACTTCTCCAGCAGCGGTGATCCCCATGATGCATAACACTGGCTCCCCTTCTCCATGAACATCGTAATGCATGGTAAAATCATTTTTAGTAAACGTTGGCATAGATGGTTGATACTCTATTATGAACCTCATGCCAAACCTAAGTTGATCTCTTTTCTTAAGTAAAAAAAACGCTACGAATAAAGATCCGTAGCGGTTTAATCAAAATTTAGTCTAACTGCGCAAATTAAAACCCATTCTTCTGCGGGATGATCCGTAGTTCTACTCGACGGTTCTGGGATTTGCCAGATGATGTAGCGTTTGATGCTACTGGTCTTGACTCACCTTCTCCCCTAGTGAGGATTCTCATCGCGTTTACGCCGCGGGAGTTCAGCACGCCAGCTACTGATCTAGCTCTTGAAATAGATAAGTTCTGGTTATATGTCGCTGATCCATCTGAGTCAGTATGACCTACGATACTGATACTAGTGAGCCTGTATTTGCTAAGTACGAGCGCTACAGATCCTAGTGTCCTGGAAAACTCTGGCTGGAGGTCAGCACTTCCAGAGCGGAATGTGATATCGCTCGGCATGTTAAGAACAAGCTCATTACCATTTCGTGAAACGCTAACGCCTGTCCCATTAAGCTGACGGCGAACTTCAGCCTCCTGAGTATCCATATAGCTGCCGATTCCGCCACCAAGAAGCCCGCCGATCACAGCTCCCTTCAGCGCGTCCTTGCGATCACCAGTGAGTGCTCCAATAGCAGCTCCCCCGAGTGCTCCCATCAATCCGCCTTTCATCGTTTTAGAGTTCTGTTGCTGACCTGTGTATGGATTAACTGATGTACAGCTAGGGAGAGACACTATTGCGGCGCATAAGATAATTGAATATATTTTTTTCATGATTTGTTTGAATTTGATTTTATGATTAGATGATTAATAGGTTTCTGCTGGTGATCTGACGTATTACTAGTAAATAGTATTCACCTTAAAGTTCATTTATAAAGAAAAAAACTCATCGAAGGAAATCCTCATGAGGGCCTAGACGCTTATAGTTACCTTTATTTGTCGGAACTGGAGCCCCCTCATTTCATCTAAATATTACGTAATCAATAAACATTTCCTCTTTACCTATTGCTATACACGGTTAGATTTCAAAAATATTGTTTCATAAGTGATTCTAACCCTTGTGGCTCCGTTTAAAAAATCAATAACTTGATGAAAATTTTTGAATATACCAGTATAGCCCTCGCGCTCATCACCGTCATTCTCGCTATCTTCTTTGATCGTTTAGAAATTGACCTTAGCGCACCGTGGCAACAAGTAGTGGGGAACATACACCCACTTCTACTCCACCTTCCAATAGGCGGACTAACCATCGTCTTATTAATAGAAGTTGCCAGAAAAAAGAGCTGGATTAAGGCTGATGAGAGCCTGCTCTATTTTGTACTCATCTTCACGAGCCTCGTTGCTAGTGCCTCATTTTTCACCGGGTTCGCATTATCTATGCAAGGTGGTTACCCCAGCGAACTGCTCAACAACCATCTATGGAGTGCAGCCCTATACGTCTGCTTTTTAGCACTATGTGCATCCCTCAAGGGCCGGCAATCGAAAAAGAATAACAGCCCTTTATTCTGTCATTTAAGTATCGGTGGTGCCTGCGTTTGCATGGCATTCACTGGTCACTATGGCGGACTAATGAGTCATGGCGACCCTTTGGCTCCATTTTTTGTTAAAGATCAACCGATTGTCACTATCGATACAACTAAGCCAACAGAAGAGCTTCTTGTTTTCGACGAAGTCGTGCACCCCATCCTCAAGGGAAAGTGTTATTCTTGTCACGGCAATGGTAAAACAAAGGGAAAACTTAGCCTGAGTAGTTATGATGAGATAATAAAAGGGGGAAAAGCAGTAGGCGAAACATTGATCCCAGGGGATCACAAAAAGAGTTTACTGATCAGTTCGCTCCTGCATCCTATCGATGATGATAAACACATGCCCCCAGCAAAGCAGACACAGCTGTCTGAAGGCGAGATCGAGATTCTCACATGGTGGGTTGCTACGGGAGCTAATCGTAATGACACTGTTGCCCAAGTTCAGCCCCCTAGCGAAATCATAGCCGCGATTACTGGCTTGGTTCCTAAAGAAATACGCGAGCAACGTGAAATGGACCGCCTACAGAAAATTGCCGCGCAAAAGAAAAAAGCAACAGAACACCGGCTCGTATTAAGTAAAGAAATTCAGGAAACAGTGCCAGCCAAACTGAGACCCATGCTCAGGTTTGTCTCACCCCATGATGCGAGTATCCATTTTTCCTCGGTGTCCCTTCAAAATGATTTTGGTGACAGCGATTTCGCAGCACTCACTGGCTTTGCGAAGTATTTCACCTCTGTAGATCTGAGCCATTCTTCGATTAGCACACCCACTCTAGAAGCTCTATCATCATTCAAAAACCTTCATAGCCTTCGCCTAGCTGACACTAAGATTAACGTAGCAGACTTGGCGCTACTGAAAAGCTTGCAGACTCTCGAAACTCTCTCGCTCCATAGTACTGAGATCGATTCCACAGCGCTAGAACATCTGAGTCAAATAAGCTCACTTCGCCACCTCTACCTCTGGTCAACAAAGGTCGCCTCTGCCGATATTGAGGTATTTAAGAAGAATCATCCACAAATTAAAGTAGTCTATTAAATAATGCTAAATCGAATGTTTAAAAACATGATCATTATCCTAGCTCTGGCGACCAGCGCTGGGGCATCTGAGCACACTGGTGTGCAGTTCGAGGCGAGGCAAATAATTGCGCATAAGTGTTGGAAATGTCATGGTTCTGAACGTGATGAGGGCGAGATCCGGTTGCATACTCGGAAACATATTCTCGACTCAAAAACGGTAGATCTAAAGAACCCCCTCCAGTCCGAAATACTCAAGCGCATTAACTTACCAGAAGGACACAAGAAGCTCATGCCTCAAGAATCTGACCCACTGAGCAAAGAGGAAATAGCGATCCTGACTCAATGGCTTGAAGGAGGGTTAAAGTGGGATGGTCGGGGTGCTTTTAAAGAAGCCCCCATGGCACCGCGTGAAGTTAAAGAAATCTCTAACAGCAAGTTCATAAACCCTATTGACCAGCACGTGGACCAGTATTTCAAAGCTGAGAATATCTCATGGAAGTCGGTGGTTGTGGACAGGATATTTCTTCGCAGAGCCTATCTTGATACGATCGGGCTACTGCCAACTGAGACGGAGGCTGCTGAGTTCTTATCGAGTAGATCTCCTAATAAGCGACAAGTGCTCATTAAAAGCTTACTCGACAGAAATGTAAACTATCAAGAACACTGGCTCACATTCTGGAATGATCTCCTCCGTAATGACTACTCTGGCACTGGCTTTATCACTGGTGGTAGGAAGCAGATTACGAAGTGGCTGCGTGGCTCTCTTCAAAGCAACCAGCCCTACAATGAGATGGTACAAGACCTCTTTAGCACTAAAAAAGAAGCGCAAGGGTTCATCAAAGGAATCCAGTGGAGAGGGACGGTCTCGGCAAGCCAAACAGTAGAGATGCAAGCGGCTCAAAACTCTGCTCAAGCATTTTTAGGAGTCAACATTAAATGCGCCTCATGCCATGACGCCTTCACCTCAAATTGGAGCCTGCAGCAGTCCCACGAATTTGCCTCTGTCTTCAGTGATAATGGGTCAATCGACATCCACCGCTGCGACAAAGAAACAGGTCGTAAAGCAACGCCAAAGTTTCTCTTTGATGGGCTAGGGGTCATAAAGCCTAATGCACCACTTAAAGATAGGCTTGAGTCACTAGGGAAAGCTCTAACACACAAGAAGAATGGCCGTTTCAGCCGCACGGTAGTGAATCGCTACTGGACACTTCTCATGGGCCGCGGACTGGTTTTCCAAGTCGATGAAATGGATTCCCCCACATGGAGTCCCGATGTTCTCGATGATTTATCCTACCGCTTCGTTGAAAATAATTATGATCTTAAATGGTTGATCACTGAGATCATGAATTCAAATGCCTATCAGTTACCAAGTGTGCATTCTGAATCTAGAAACCAACTAGCTAATGATGAATTTGTCTTCCAGGGGCCAATCGTAAGAAGAATGACAGCTGAGCAATTTGCCGATTCTTTCTCGCAGACAATCACCCCGATCTACTCAGTCGATAAGCAAGGTGAGATCATCCGAGCCGGTGCAAAACCCCGGGACTCATTCCAATCTGCTCTGGGAAGACCAACCAGAGAGAATGTTACTTCGGTGCGCTCGGAGCGAGGAAATTTACTCGAAGCGCTAGTGCTTACCAATGGCACAGTGCTTGACTCAGCCTTAAAGCAAGCTGCGGAGCAAGCGTTCAAGGAACACGGTGCCGAGGTTGAGGGATTTGTTAAGCCGCTCTTCCAGCGCGGACTGAACCGACAGCCTACCGAGAAAGAACTCCGCTTGCTGGTTTCCTTCTACCAAAAGAATCCAAAAGCAACGGCTTATCACGATATCATTTGGATATTCATTAACTTACCCGAGTTCCAGTCTATCTTCTAACATCAGCATTAAAACCGCCTACAACATTCATTATTATGCAACGCAGAAACTTTTTAAAATCACTCAGCGCCAGTACTCTGGCGACACTGGGAGCGACACTTCCAGGCAGAGCATTTGAGGTCAAGCATGACCTCAGCACAGCCACTGCAGACCACGTGATATGGATCACGATGGCTGGCGGGATGGCACACACTGAGACCTTTGACCCCAAGATTTACACCCCATATGAGAAGGGCCTCCACGTCGATAAGGTGCTCTCGACATTCCCTTCTATTCCCACCAGCGTTGATGATCTTCTATTATCAAAAGGCTTAGAGAATATGGCGGAGGTGATGCATCTTGGCACGCTCATTCGTTCCTACCAAGCAGCTGATCTAGGTAATATATTACACACCAAGCATCAGTACATGTTCCACACTAGCTACCAGCCACCGCAATCAGTTGATGTTCCACACATCGCCTCTTGGATTTCTCATGAAATAGGCGGAATCAATCCAGTATTACCTAACTGGATCAACATCGGCCAGCAGTTCGTGAAAGGCGAAAAAGAGGAACTCAAGCACTTCCATAGTGCAGGGTTCTTAGGAGCACAGCATGGTCCTTTCATTATACCTGACCCTACACAATATCTTGGAAGCGTGAACCCACCAGCGGGGATGGATATTTCCCGCTTTGAAAAACGTAACTCGGTTTACCGCGAGATGTTAGATAACAGCCCCTTCAGTGATGCCCTCAGTGGTTATCAAATAGAAGGGTTTCAGCGTTCAATGGAGCAAGCCTACGCATTAGTAAAATCCCCATCCGCAAAAGCTTTCGATCTATCACTTGAGGACGAAAAAACACACGAAAGCTACGGAGACAGTAAATTTGCTAAAGGCTGCCTAATGGCACGCAGATTAGTCGAGCATGGTGCTCGATTTATCACCGTGAGCTCAGATTATATTCCATTTAAAAGCTGGGACACTCACAAAGATGGCCACCGCACAGCAGCTAAAATGAAGCAAAAAATTGATCAACCGATTGCTCAATTGATCAAAGATTTAGAGCAGCGTGGTTTACTAGAACGCACCATCGTATTCGTCGGAACCGAGTTTTCACGCGACTCGTTGATTGAAGGCCGCCAAGGAAAAACAGTTGGTGACCAGTCTCAAACCCCCAATACCATGACGGATATATCCCATTACGGAATGCACAGACATTTTACTGATGGCATTTCATTATTGGCTTTCGGCGGCGGATTTCAGCGCGGGCTAGTGTATGGAAAAACTGCCGATCACCGACCTTGTAAAGTCATTGAAAACCCAATAAAAATTAACGATATCCACCAAACTATTTACCATGCACTAGGCATTGCTCAAGGCACTCATGGGATTACTGAACAGCGGCCATTCTACAGCACTCCAGACGGCAAAGGCAAAGCCCGTATGGCACTACTAAAGCCATCCTAAATCTTGTCCTGATCTATTAAAAACAATGACACTAGCTGAGTCCTGAGTCTCTTTTCCAGGATTTTAAGACCGTTAAATTAGCAGTCACTTTAGTTTATTCTTCATTCTCTTCTTCCGCTTTGCAACAGCTACCGCCTGCAGCTCGGCTATTTCAGCTCGAGTATAAAGCTTCTGATACTCGTCCGTCCTAGCACGCATGCGTTTGAGAAGATCGATATGTTTCGGATCATCCACGAGATTCTTGAGTTGGTCTGGATCTGTTTTGAGGTCGTAGAGTAACTCCGCTACTGGCTTTTGATTGAAGTAGCGAGCGTAGGTGAAACGATCACTGTGCACGCCCCGCCAATCTGGAAGACTTTTATTAGAGCTGTAGTGTTCAGTGTAGAAGTCCTCACGCCAAGATTTAGGTGTCTCACCCTTCAGAAAAGGAACCAGGCTCATCCCCTGGTATTTCTTGGGCACTGCGATTCCAGCGAGTTCCAGTATCGTAGCCGGTAGATCAACATTCGTCACTAGAGGAGAAAGCTCCCTCCCTCTCTCGCCACCACCAAGTCGTGGATCGTGAATGATCATAGGGACTCGTAGTGATTCCTCGTAGTGGCTCCATTTTCCAGCGAACCCACGTTCGCCCATATAATATCCATTATCTGCGGTGTAGATCACCACAGTATTTTCCAGTAACCCTTGCTTTTCAAGCTGCTGCTGAACCCTACCGATCACTCCATCCATCCCAGTAAGCATCCGGTAATAGGCGCGCATGTTAATACGATACTTCTCTGGTGTGTCCCAGCGCCAGAACCAGCGTATGCGGTTTAGGGAGTTCTTAAGAAAGTCAGGTTGCATATCGAAATACTTCGGATCTCCTAGGCGAGGCGAAGCTGGCTCGATGTCCTCATACATTCCATCAGCGGTTTTAGGCCATGGAAAATGTCCGGTTCCCGGCACATGGTCGTGATCCACCGCGTGAGCAATATTAAAACTCATGTAAAGACAGAATGGTTTCCCCTTCGGTTGCGATTTAATAAATTCCACCGAGCGATCTCCAATAACCTCGGCACTATGCCTTTTAGAACCATCCGCAAGCTTCACAAAATGTGGTCCACCATTATAAATCTTATGATCATCAAACATTCGCTTTAGAGCAACGAGGCCCTTCCTAGAGTATATTTGCTCTCTAGTAAGTCCGTTGGCTTTAGCAAATTCGACCTCCTCAGCAAAATTCACATGCTGCTTACCATAGAAACCAGTTCTATATCCGGCTGCCCTAAGTTTGACCGGAAAGCTCGTATCCACATCCATCTTTTGCATCGGAATCGCTGGAGCAAGACCTCCGGTGAAGCCATGACCGGTCTGGGTTAGCCCACTGAAAATTGTCGCACGACTCGCCATACAGATAGGCATATTAACATAAGCATTCTCAAACCGAACACCCTGCTTCGCAAGCCGATCGATATTCGGCGTCTTTATCACCGGGTGACCAGCACAGCCCAGAGTATCGTTGCGCTGATCATCAACGAGGATGAATAGAATATTCGGCTTCTTCTCAGCAGCATCATCAGCCACGCAAATAGGCGCAAATCCACAGTAAATAAGGGCGATGGTAAGATAGTTGATTCGTTTCATAGTAAGATCAAAAATTTAGATTATTTAGCTCTATGCGTCAACCTCACATGACTTATTTTAGTAACCGTTACTCTCAGGTAGACTCTCAGTCTGTGCGGAATGCATTTTCCTCCTCCAGAAAATAATTATTTATAGTCTTTAGCTCTCAAACTGCGTTCTCATCATTCTCTGCCTTGATTGCGCGGTGCGTTAGAATAAAAAAGAGCCACTCAATTATGAGTGACTCTTTTTAAAAGCTGGTGGGCAGAGAAGGATTCGAACCTTCGTACACTTACGTGAGCAGATTTACAGTCTGCCGCCTTTAACCACTCGGCCATCTGCCCATCTGTTATTACAGATAAATTCAGTCGTTTCAGACTGCGGTTAGTTGCCTCTCCTGAAGCGAGAGTTTTCTACGCACTGGTGTAGATTGTTGCAAGGTAAAAATAACTCTTTTTTCGCTTTTTTATGATGCTAGTCTGCTGCCAGAAATGGAAGTCACTTCGGAACAAATTAAATCCTCAATCAAGTTCATCGCTAAATCGTTAGGGTTTAGTGACTGTAGGATAGCGAAGGTGAAGCCTGCTACCCATGGAAAGCGCTTTCAGGAATGGGTGGATGCAGGGACTGCAGGCGACATGAAGTGGCTGGAGAAGAATGTGGATCGCCGACTGAACCCTGCCGAGGTTCTAGAGGGAGCTAAATCAATGGTGTGCATGGCGCTAAATTATTATCCCGGTGAGCATGATCCTGAGGATGGAATTGATTACAGTATAGCGAGATATGCTTGGAATGAAGATTATCACGATATTATAGATGAGAAACTGCGGGATATGAATCTGGCGATGGAAGAACTGGGCGGCAGGCAGAGGTTTTATGTTGATACAGGACCTATCTTGGAGCGGGACTTCGCATCAGATGCCGGACTGGGCTGGAATGGAAAATCTACGATACAAATCCATAAGTCGCTGGGGACTTGGACATTTCTTTGTGAACTCATCACTACGCTCGATCTAGAGCCAGATAAACCACTTGCTGATCACTGTGGGAAGTGCACAAAATGTATCGACTTCTGCCCTACGCAGGCAATCACTGGTCCTCGCGAGATGGATGCACGCCGATGTATTTCCTATCTAACAATAGAACATAAAGGAAGTATCCCGTTAGAGCTTCGCCCTCTAATGGGTGATAAAATTTATGGTTGTGATATTTGTCTAGAAGTATGTCCGTGGAACAGGTTTGCTAAATTGAGTAGGGAGACGAAACTGCATGCGAAGACCGAAATCTTCCAGCATTCGCTGAAAGATTTCCTAGCATTTACGGATAAAGATTTCCGCCGAGTTTTCGCGAAGTCCCCTATCAAGCGGATCAAACGCACCCAATTCCTGAGGAATGTGTGCGTGGCGGTGGGTAACCGCGCCGATGTTGATGATCTCGGGACATTGGAAGACTTGCTTCTAACAGAGCCTGATCCACTCATCCGTGAGCACGCAGAGTGGGCTGTGGCCGAGATTAAAAAGACAACTTCACGTGACTAAATTAGCAGGTTAAATATATTTCAGTCATAAGAGAATAAAGCTTGCGATAAGGATGAGGCGGCCTCAGCATTTTAGTAATCATTACGATACCAGCAGCCTTAAAAACAATAAACTATTATGCAATTAACGATACTTTCCAGAGCACCTAAATGCTACTCCACACTTCGACTTGTCGAAGCCGCGACTGAGAGAGGTCATAAAGTCAGCGTCAAAGACCCATTGCGGTTTGCGATCGATATGGATGAGGGTGAACCAGATCTTTTCTATCGAGGGAAAAGCATCGCTAATACGGATGCTATATTACCTCGTATTGGTACTTCAATCACGCGCTACGGCACTACCGTTGTGCGCCAATTCGAGCAAATGGATGTCTATACACCTAATACATCCAGCGGGATATCTAATTCACGTGATAAGCTCAGGAGTTTGCAAATTTTATCACGTCATGACATCGGCATTCCACGGACTGCTTACGTGAGTGATAAGAGTGATGTTGAAGACGCTATTAAGCGCGTGGGAGGAACACCAGTGATTATCAAACTCATTGAGGGAACTCAGGGAGTGGGTGTGATTTTGGCGGATAAACCAGAAATTGCCAAAGCAATTATCGAGACGCTTCACAGTGCGAACCAGAACGTGCTGATTCAGAAATTCGTAGCTGAAAGTAAGGGTAAAGATGTCCGCGCTTTTGTGATTAACGACCGTGTAGTGGGTGCTATCCGCCGTACTGCTCAGGGACAAGAATTCCGTAGTAATGTGCACCGTGGTGGTGTGGCTACAGCAATCGACCTCGATCCAGAATACGCCAAAGCAGCGGTAAGAGCAGCGCAGATCATGGGGCTGAAAATCTGTGGTGTGGACATGCTAGAGGGCGCGAATGGTCCGCAAATCATGGAAATCAACTCATCACCAGGGCTAGAGGGAATAGAAGGAGCTACGGGTCTCGATATCGCTGGCGAGGTAATCGATTTCATCTATGACCAAGCAAACCTACCTGAAATCGATCTCCGTCAGAGACTCACTGTGAGCCATAGCTATGGAGTCACAGACCTCAGTATTTTAGAAGGTAGTATGTGGATTGGCCAAACAATTGAGCAGACAAGACTGCGTGATGAAGACGTGGTGGTGCTGACGCTGAAGCGCGGCGAGCAAGTCATCTCGAACCCTAAATCATCACGTGTATTAGAAGCGCAAGACACGCTACTTTGCTACGGAAAAATCAAGAACATGCAGAAAATGATCGCTGATCGACCCAAGCGCAGGCATGAACTAAGCCCGCTACCGTCTACACCAGTGACTGATGGAACAACACATGACGAGCAGCAATCATCATGAGTGATTCACCAACCAAAAAAACGATACCAAAGCCGAGAAAAAAACGCCCGATTAACAAGTGGGGCAAAACAATTATTAATCCCGGTGAACGCAAACGAATCCGTCTCAAGGCGGGTGAAAGTTTTATCGGAGTGGGAGTGTATTTGCCTCTGCTAGTGTGGCGCGGGCTGGAAGATGGCCCGGTATTAGCGATCACTGCTGCAGTGCACGGCGATGAGATCAACGGCACAGGAGCAATCCGGAAATTGATCCTAGAACCCCCCTTTGATCTCAAACGTGGGACGCTAATCTTAGCCCCTGTATTAAATAGCTTGGGATTTGAGCGCCACAGCCGTTACACTCCAGATCGACGCGATTTAAATCGCACCTTCCCAGGAAGCAAGAAAGGAAGCCTTACAGGCAGACTTGCAAACTTAGTCATGAAGGAAATTGTGAGACGTAGCGACTACATCGTGGATCTTCACACCGCGGCTGTTAGGAGAACTAATTTTCCAAACGTTAGAGCTGACATGAGTAATCCAGACTGTGAGCGACTAGCCAAAGCATTCGGTGCTGAAGTCATCGTGAACAGCACAGGACCAGATGGGTCATTTCGAAGGGAAGCTTGTAAGGCTGGCTGTCCTAGCATTATTCTAGAAGCTGGCGAAGCGCTCAAAGTAGAGTCTGCGGTGCAAGATATGACGCAGCGAGGACTCATCCACATCATGGCTGAACTTAACATGATCGATGTTACAGATGACCTCCGCCCAGAGACTTCACCACACCAAATGATCGTCCAGAGTTCCAGCTGGGTGAGAGCTGGGTATGGTGGGTTTTTAAGATTCCACGTAGCACCTGGGGAAATCGTTAAGAGGGATCAGCCCCTGGCTAGTAACACTGGCCTGCTTGGCAAAGAACTCGAAACAATCATTAGCCCGCATGACGGACTCGTGCTCGGAATGACCACTATGCCCGCAGTTTTGCCAGGTGATCCCGTTCTTCACATCGCTCTTTCCGATACGAGTAAGCAGTTCCGCACATTTGAAAAAAGTGTCGATAAAATGGACGATGACAACCTAGAAAACCAGGTTCGCGATGGTCTCGCTGCCGGCATTACCGTGGAAGAATACACCGATGCTGATGTGGGAAATGTGAGTGATTCTGAATAGTAAACTAACAAGTTCACATAAAACAGCCCATAGCGAAACGATCACTATAGGCTGATTTTTATCACTCTTTAAAGCGATAACTTAAAGCTTAGCCTTCTAGGTTAGCAATATAATGTTCGGCTTCTAGAGATGCTGCACAGCCTAATCCAGCGGCAGTGATGCCCTGACGGTAGACGGTGTCTGCTACATCGCCAGCGGCATAGATGCCTGGTGTCTTAGTCGCTGTCTTTCCTAGAATCGGTATGATGTAGCCACCTTCATCGAGGTCGACGAGTTGCTTGTCAATGAAGCCTGTATTTGGATCATGACCAATGGCCATGAACACACCTTCTACTGCTAGTTCAGACTCTGTACCATCGACAGTATTCTTAAGCTTCACTGCACGAATACGCTTATTATCATCAAGTACATAACCAGTCACTCCCGAATTCCAGACCGGTTCTATTTTTTCATTACTGAGAGCGCGGTTTGCCATAATCTTAGATGCACGAAGCTCGTCACGGCGGTGAATAATATAAACCTTACTGGCGAACTTAGTGAGAAAGGTCGCTTCTTCCGCAGCAGAGTCTCCCCCACCAATAACACAGACTGGAACATCTCTATAGAATGCTCCATCACAGGTAGCACATGCAGTGAGCCCTGCACCAGATTTAACCAGTTCCAATTCTCCAGGTAAACCAAGATATCTAGCAGATGCGCCAGATGCGATGATCACAGTCTTGGTCTGATAGGTCTTCACATCGTCTGTGGAGAAGACATTCTTAGCGTGAACGGTAAATGATTTATCGGCATTCTGTTCGATACCTGTGACCTCGATTCCATTTTCAACCTTAGTTCCAAAGCGTTCAGCTTGTTGCTGCATTTTCTGCATCAGTTCTGGACCTAAGATTCCGTCTGGGAAGCCTGGGAAGTTCTCCACATCTGTGGTGGTAGTGAGTTGTCCACCTGGCTGTGATCCAGTGAGCATAAGCGGGCTGAGATCTGCACGTGCAGAGTAGATAGCGGCGGTGTATCCGGCGGGACCGGTTCCGATGATGATTACGTTTTCCATGTTGTTATGAGATGATTACTTAAAATTTATTTCGAGAGATTCTGTCTTATTTCAAACAGTCATGACTTCTTTTTCTTTAGCAGCAGATTCTTCATCTACTTTCTTGCCAAATCTATCTGTGATTTCCTGCACCTGAGCTTCAAAGTCATGCTGAGAGTCCTCGGTGAGGACGTTGTCACTCTTCATCTTCTTAGCAGCATCCATGCCGTCTTTTCGGCATCCTCGAACACGCACTTTAATGTCCTCGCTGATACTTCTGACACGCTTGACCATTTCTTGACGACGCTCTTCGTTTAGCTCCGGAATGGGGAGCCTTAGGAGTTTACCTTCGTTCACGGGATTGAATCCTAGCTGAGCCTCTCGGATACCGCGGTCGATATCATCTGCTGTGCTCGGATCATGCGGCTGGATGACGATCTGTCTCGGCTCAGGAGTGCTGATGATCGCTAAATCACGGAGTTTCATCTTCGTTCCGTAGGCTTTAACATCAACCATGACATTCTCTACTAGCGATGGTGATGCTTTACCGGTACGGACCGATGAGAATTCTTTATTCATGTGGTCGATGGCAGATTCCATTGCCATTTCTATTTCTGCGATTGCTTCTTTAGGTTCCATAATACTATTTTGTTAGATGTTTCTATTTCTGTTAAGTTAATTTGCTAGAAGATATTAGTTACTGACCATCGTGCCGATTTGCTCACCAAGGATCGCCTTAGTAATATTTCCAGGAACATTGAGATCGAACACCATGATGGGGACCTTATTGTCCATGCAGAGTGAAAATGCAGTGGAGTCCATAACCGCGAGATGGTCATTAATACAAGTTTGAAAATCCACTTTCTCGTAGCGGACTGCGGTAGGATCTTTCTTTGGATCTGCAGTGTAGACGCCATCGACCATGGTTGCCTTGAGGATAGCATTGGCGGACATTTCGCTCGCTCTGAGTGCAGCGGTAGTGTCTGTAGAGAAAAATGGGCTGCCTGTCCCAGCGGCGAAGATCACCACGTAGTTCTGGCTGAGCTGGCGGCGTGCCTTGCGGCGGATGAATGGTTCGGCGACGTTCTTCATCTCGATGGCCGACTGAACAACGCAGGGCACTCCTTCTGCTTCAATCGCCGACTGGACGGCAAGTGCATTCATCACTGTGGCCATCATTCCCACGTAGTCCGCAGTGGCTCTATCCATGCCACGGGCAGATGCGCTAGCACCTCTCCAGAAGTTTCCACCACCTACTACGATGGCTATTTCTATGCCTTCCTTATGGGCTGCAGAAATTTCTTTTGCGATGCGCTCGACGATCTCTGGTGAGATATTATCTTGGCTACCTACCTCGCGCAAAGCTTCACCGCTAAGCTTGAGAACTACTCGTTTAAATTTTTTTTCTTTATCGCTCATACCGTCATCACTAAGAAAACATTTCAGTAGCTGAATTGTGAAGACAATTCGCACGGCTGATGCATATTTTTATCAGCTCACCCTATTCAGGAAATGATCAATCGCCTCGATCGCTCCTAGACTAGCTCTTTGTTTACAAATATAGCCACCCTGCTCACGCACGTGTTGCTTCACATCATCATCAGCATTAGCGGGACAGGCGATCATGCCCGCATAATCCTTGTGCAGCATATCGATGTCATTGTGCCCGTCACCAATGGCAAAGACCTGCTCCTTCTCCACCCCGCAGCGTCTAACGATCTCTGCGAGCGAAGTTCCCTTATGGTAATCCTTGTGACTAAATCTCAGATAAATAGTATTGCGCAGGTAGCCTAGATTCTTATATTGCCCTATCTGAGCGTCGATAAAGGCAATAATCTCCGCCATTTCCTCCACAGAAGTAGCCACTATACCAGCTGGATCACCCGCTTCCGTGATCCATTTCGCACTAGTTTCGTTCTCCACATGATCACGGACAATATCGATAAATTTCCTCACTCTCCGATACATCTTTTTATGATCTTTCTCGGACCGTTCATTCCATTCCGCCACAGGAATCCATCGATTCAGCGCCCCCGGCGTATAGAGCTCTCGCTCACGTGCAATCAAGAAATCTGGTAAAAACGGAAATTTACCCTCCATAAACCCCGAGATCATCTGCATCTGAGATCGACCCGTATTGACCCCCCACATCCACCCCGCCTCGCGGAACTGCTGAATCACCTCGAAGAATCTAGGATCCAGCTGAGGATCGGACTCAGGACAGACCAGCGTCCCGTCGAAATCAAACGAAAGCACTCCAGTGATTTTCTCCGGCATCGGTAATGGTTGCATAAGTTGCATGTGTAAAGCTTTAGATGCTCTGTCAAAGTTTAGCAACTGAGATCTATGTTTATCTACCCCTCTGGCGGAGCCTACTGCTTGGGCAGAATAAACTCATCTACGGCGCGGTAGCTGACCCTGTTTTTTCTTGGATCAACGTAGAAGAAAACGTAATTCCTCATCGTCTTCGATGAAGGCCACTTCATGGACTTGATCACTTTATTGCCTTTGGCTTCTCTAACCCCGAGCATCACGTGGTAATACTTTTCATCTCCAAATCCACGAGGCGTGATGACCGTGCCTTTTCCTGGTGCCAGAGCCATCTTTGTCTTACCAATGAGACCTAATACTGGTTTGTTTGAGTTATTGTGGAAATAGATGTCACCTCCTTTGAAGTTAGGATTTTCAAAGGGTATAACTAAGGGTGAGTATGCGCCCCTGTCCTTGGTTGATGGGAGCAGGATAACCACGAAAGAATCACCTTCTTCTGGAAGTTTAACAGCAGCAATCGAAACATTTTCATCCACTGCAAATACACTAAAGATCCTAGCGGGAGGCTTCTGAGGAGGAGACAGATTATTCATCGGAAGATCAAATGGATCAGAACGTAAATCTTCACTCACAAGCACCACTTTACCTAAGTTACGAGGTATCCTCTCTGCAAGGAAACGCACTTCTACTTTGCTCATATCCTTAGCCTTTTCCGCTGCACTCTGAAATGCTAAGGCAGGCAGAATAGCAACAATTGTCAGTGCTAAGTAGGAGATTAATAATTTCATCATGAAATGGAGTATCTAGATTTCATTCGCATTTAACCAGCGGAATAAGATCATATTAAAACGACGACCATAATCTTTGTTTACTGTTATAATCAGATCTAAAGGAAGAATTTCAGGATTATCGGTGGTGTCAATATAATCTCGGTTACGTTCGACGACAGCCTCGCACCATGCTTGCGCCAGTACATTGCCCTTATTGTCCAAGGACTCTCCATAGGCGCGGATGATGAAGCTGTCTGAACGTGCTGAGAGAATAGGTGCGATTGGAGTTAGAATATCTCCTTGCTTGACGTAGGATGGAGCACCGTAGTTCATCGCGCCCTCTTCTGCCTCTGGAAACTCGAACCTAGAAGCGACTGAAGGGTCAACCCCGCGTCCAGTATTCTGTTCTTTATTAATTTCAACCTCATCAGAGTCTAGCGCACTTTGGATCGCTCCTGAACGCGCAAGCTTTTTATCAGTGCCTACTCTGCGATTCACAAAATCTGATAAACTCAAGAACGGTCCGCGCTTGCGCACCTGCTTCACGATGGCAATGGCGAGTTCCTCAATCTCATCATCCGTGAGAACACGGCGACCAGTCCACTGCTCAGCACTGGGGACATTCTCATCCTCAATAATAACATTTCTCGGAGCATTGATACCTGCAACAGGAGTCTTGCCGTCCTTTGGAGCTATTGATTCGCTACCATCCACACTGCTTACCACAATCGGGCGGTCTTTTAGCGAGCCTAAGACCGTCTTCCATGCTTCGACTGAAGTTGAGTTGACGTTAAACATTCCATCCACCCGCAAGTGACTGGCGACACTTCTTACCGCTAAATCGTTTGGCTTGATGCCATCGAAGAATGAATTGACTAATTTTTCTGCTTCAGGTCCACCTGACCGTGGAAGATAGCGAGTTACGGGAAGAGGCTTTGTGTAATTGAAAAACTCAAGTGCCACTGTTTTCTGATCACGCTCTGCACCAAAAGCTCGGCTACTCTCTGGAGCTATTCCAGAGAAAAAGTAGTCATCCCATAGCTCGCGGTTAGCAAGATAAGAATGGTCAGCAAGCGGATCTGGGTAACCAGCTATATTATGAGTAGTCTTGTCGGATGGGATCACTGAGGGTGCCAGGGAGTTGCCTATCGCATGAGAAATCTGCGGTTCTAATGGATAGAGCTGATTGGTATGGTCAGGCTTTCTGCCCGTCTCGCAGGGAGTATCCCTGGTGGGCATGTTAAATCCGTTGGCAAACGAGTGTTGCAGTGCAGCGAGCGAGACGATCGGCTGACGCGGCACGCTGTGGGTGTTTACAAAGCTGGCTCCGAATTGCGCACCTAGACTTGATCCGAAATATCCCTGTCCGGTGATGGACTCGTCCAAAGGGGCGTCCAGCCAACTTGTCATTCCGATGACCGTTGTTTCGAACGGCATCATATCGCGCTCCCGTTTGGACAGATCGTAGAAATTGTGGCTATATGCCCGCGGATTAAACCGAGCCATCATCCTCGTACTGGACAGATTTTCTTCCTCCGTTTTTGCAAAGTAGGAATGAACCATGAACGGCGCCTTTTCATTTATCAGCCCTGAGACCGGGAGATCCCGCGTCTCGGAAGGCCCCTCAAGTACAGGAAATACCTCGGGATGCTCATTAGCACGTATATCCAGAGGGTTCGGACCCCAGTATCCTCCGTATCTCCTTTTCTCCCCAACCTGAGCACGTGAATAGCCTATACGACTGTCGACGGACATGAAGCTGTGAAGGCTCCCCCCCCTGCCACCGAGATTCAACCAGACGTGCGTGCGGGCAAATTTACTTGAATTACCCGACTCAGCCGTTGCCCTAGGCGTAACCGTATAAGAAATTGTGTCAGTGGCTGATACTACCACATGCTCGAGATCAGCAATATCGCCGCTACCCAATGAGCTGTTCTCAGTCAGTAAAGGCACCCGAGCACCTCCTCCATAGTTGAAACCTTTTTTGCCATTGAATCCCTCCCAGCCACCGATACTTTGCCCTCTCTGGTCGCTGGACAGATCACCATCTTGCGAAATTTTCACCACTTCCCCAGGCTTCAGTGTGAGGGCTTCCTCCACGCCGGCATTCAATTTCAAGAAATTACCATCATTTTTCCGATTCGCTGATTTGAGAATTGAACACTTTATCTCCGGGCCACCGTTTATCGACACGTTGATATCGTAGGGAATCATCCAAAATGAATAAAGATAATTCCATTGTCTACCCTCGGCATGCCTAGGAACGTTCACGGGCACGTCCAGCGGATTCCACAGCGTCACTACCGGATCAAAGTTCAACCATAAAACGTACTTCCCATCCTCACTAGCGTGTGGGTCAGCCTCGAATGAAAAGACCGTCTGATAATTGATCGTGATCGGGTGTTTGAGCCGATCCCAAGTGTCTGAGTTGAGCTCTGCCTGCGTTTTCTTCGTCTCAAGGTAGGCCACATCAACGGGAATGCTGCCGCCCGTAGTATAGTTGAGTCCTCCACCATATTTAAGTTCTTTATAGAGATGGTAATAACCCCAAAGCTCCATGAAATTGATACCAACTTCTTCATTACCAGACATTGTGCTTTTAGCAGTATAGAGAACTTCTTCAAGATTTGTTAGATCTGGAGCACCAGTATAAGTCTCCATTTTCATCGAAAGATCCTTCCGGAAGCCTCCGTCACGGACGTTGGTTAGCAGACCAGTGGAGAAGGCTGAAAGGTCATGAAATAAGGGGCGTGGCGCTCTGATGTCCGTTAATAAATGCGCTGTCTGCTGCCAACTGGTAACTTTGGCCAGTTTCGGGTCATCAGAGTCTAGATCAGCAAAAGGCTTAACGTCCATGACTGACGCCAACTCAACGGCATTGCGCGGAGCTGTGTGTAGATTGTTACGTGTCAAACCTAGAGAGGTTCCTTCTGTTGGGGGCGGCGTGCCAATCGCAGCTTTCACACCCTGATCACCTATCCAGTAAGCAATTCGACCCCTGTTATTGATACCATCGCTTATACCCACTAGGGGCACGCTGACATAATCTTTAATGTCAGCACCCACAGTGCCTGCACCCACTAACTCCATTGACTGAGCGCTTGGTAGAACGCTGTCTGATAAATCTAGCTGGTTTGTGCTGCTAGGATCACCAGAGATCAGCCAAGAACGGAACTTAGGATCGGGACGAGTTTCTGAATCAGGTGTCCATGCATCGTAAACTCCCGTCCAATGCCTGTTTCCAAGTGCTGCAGAAGTCACACTACCGTCACCACTCGCATCACTACGTTGATCCGCAGTCATGGAAATTCTCTGGTCAGGTCCAAGATGAGTCTGAAGTTTACCGATCGCTAACATCAGCGCGTATCTCGCGTTAGCTTGGGCTTCAGCTTGGGCAGAGTTCCTAGTTATCTCCCTAGTTGTAACGGTAGACAGACTCATCATACTCAGTGCGATGATAAGTAATAAGCTCATGATAGAGATCGTTGAAATCAATGCAAAACCTTTGTTTACCCCTTGAAAAGATGGGTTTATGTATGTTCTTGGAGTCATCGTGTGAAAAATTTGACTTAAATATTTTAGTGCTGTTAACAAAAGATAAGCGACTGTATGCGCAATGGTAATATAAATATTGCTTACTTTAAAGTAAGCTACCTCATAAAAGAGGTAGATTATAAACGGTCATTTTTAAGTATTAGCGAATACGCGAACTGGCTGATACTCACTAATCTATAAAATCTCCCCCACTGCCTCATAAATCAATTGGCAAATCAAGATTTCAGACTATCCTAACTTCATGCCTGCAATAGCTATTGACCTCAAAGAAGAAATCCTGCGTCTCAAGAAAGAGCGCAACGCCGTCATTCTCGCTCATAACTACCAGGATGGTGAGATTCAGGATATAGCTGACTATGTGGGCGACTCTCTAGGACTAGCATACAAGGCGCGAGATACTGCGGCTGAAGTCATTGCTTTTTGTGGTGTGCATTTCATGGCGGAGACAGCTAAGATCCTCAATCCTAACAAAACCGTGATCCTTCCGGATAAAGATGCTGGCTGCTCGCTCGAAGAGTCATGCCCTGCTGAAGACCTAGAAGCGTTTCTTAAAGCCAATACTGAGAAAAACTACTACGTTATTGCTTATATTAACTGCTCAGGTGGCGTGAAAGCGCTCTGTGATGTGATCTGCACCTCAGGAAATGCCGTCAAAATAGTCAACAAAGCACCCGCTGATAGACCGATCCTTTTCGTCCCTGACGCAAACCTTGGGGCTTGGGTGATGGAGCAGACGGGCCGTAAGATGGATCTCTGGCAGGGAGCTTGCTATGTGCACGTCGAGTTCACTCAGAACTCTATTAATAAGATCAAAGCGGAGTATCCAGATGCCCTTGTAGTGGCTCATCCAGAGTGCACTACAGCGGTTAGACTACTTGCGGATGAAGTTTGCTCTACTGAGAAAATGGTATCGTATTGTCAAAATTCCCCAGTAAAAAACATCATCGTCGTCACAGAAAGCGGGATGCTCCATAGACTGAGAAAAGAGGCACCTGATAAAAACCTTATCGCTGGACCCACTGATCACTGTGCCTGTAATGACTGTAAATTCATGAAAATGAACACGCTTCAAAAACTACATGATTGCCTCAAGAACCTCTCCCCCACAGTAGAAATGCCTGAAGAAATAAGAGCACGCGCTGAAGCACCAATTATCAAGATGCTAGAGCAGTCTAAATGATTTCAAATTTCTAAATTATGAAAAAAATACTAGTCACAGGAGGAGCAGGATACATCGGTTCTCACACATGCATCGAGCTTCTCAACTCTGGCTACGAGGTCGTTATCGTTGATGATTTCACAAACTCTGTGGCTGAGCCTATGAAACGAGTGCAGCAGCTCACAGGGAAGCCACTCAGCTTTTATGAGGTTAACCTCTTAGATAAAGACGCACTTGATGCCGTCTTTAAATCTGAAGGAACAATTGATGCCGTTATTCATTTTGCTGCGCTAAAAGCGGTTGGTGAATCTGTCGAGCAGCCTTTAATGTATTACACAAATAATATATCTGGATCACTCACACTCTTCGAGGTGATGCGTGACAATGGTGTCTCTAACATCGTGTTCAGTTCATCTGCAACAGTCTATGGTGACCCAGTAGAAATCCCGATCAAAGAAGACGCCGCTATTCATGCGACTAATCCATACGGTCAAACTAAGGCAATGATGGAACAGATCCTGATGGACACGAGCCACGCGCACGACTGGGGCGTCATCTTACTTCGCTATTTTAATCCCGTTGGTGCGCACGAGTCTGGTCAGATTGGTGAAGATCCAGAATATCCAAACAACCTACTTCCATTCGTGAGTCAGGTAGCCGCAGGCATCCGCGAGCATGTGACTATCTTTGGGGATGACTACGATACGGCAGACGGCACCGGAGTGAGAGACTATATTCATGTGGTAGATCTGGCTCGGGCGCACGTCAAGTCGATCGAAAAACTTACCTCTAATGTGAACAGCACGCTTATTTACAACATCGGAACAGGCACCGGCTACTCAGTGAAGCAGATGGTAGAAACCTTTCGTCAAGTCTCTGGAAAAGAAATCAAGACAGTCATCGGGCCCCGCCGTCCGGGAGACATCGCGGAGTGCACAGCAGATGCCACGCTGGCGAATAATGAGCTAGGCTGGCACGCAGAATTCGGCCTGCAAGAAATGATCGAGTCCGCCTGGAAATGGCAGTCTAATTATCCAAATGGATATAAGACGCCTGAGACTCATCAAACAATCAAATAGTCTGTGAAATAAACTTTCAATTCAGAGCGTATAATATTAAAATATGAGCATTAAATTATCGGTATACTCCATCACAGGAATCCTAGGACTAGTTGCATCATTAGTTCTCGCTGATCCTCTGCCACCTAAAGATAAGAATAAGCCTTTTATTAAGAAAAAGACGCAATCTATCCGCACTGAGACTCTCACTGCCGAAGAGCAACTGAAAGGCTTTAAACTTCCCGAGGGCTACATCATAGAACTAGTCGCATCTGAAGAGCATGGGGTCATTAACCCTATCAATATTTCTTTTGATGATGCGGGGAGGCTATGGACTCAGACCGCGAGTATGTATCCACTTGACCCGGTTAAAAATATCCCGTGGAACACCTTGCTTAAACTTATGGATAATCCTGCGGAACAGGATAAAAACCCAGAATTTAAACGTATTAAGGATCTCTATCAACTCAAAGCAAAAGGTGAGGATAAAATCTTGATTTTAGATGATATCAACAAGCCTGCTAGCAAGCCGCTTCGTGTGTGGGCTGATGGACTGACTATTCCGCAATCTGTATTACCCTATAAAGACGGCGCTTATGTCTGCCACGGGTCTGAGCTCTTCCTACTTCGCGATACTGATGGCGACGGGAAGTCAGACAAGATGGAGCCAGTTCTCACAGGGTTCGGATTCACAGACACGCACACCATGTCACACACCTTGGTGAGAGCACCCGGTGGTTATGTTCATTTCTCGCAAGGGGCACTTAATAAAGGTGAAATCAAACCAACGAAATCTGACAATAGCATTCGGATCGATTACAGCAAGATCGTCCGCTTTTCCCATGATAAACAGAGAGTAGAACTGGTGAATTCTGGACTAAATAACATCTGGGGATTTCAACTCCGAGGCAAAGGTCAGTGGTATCTCACTGAGGCAAACGACTTCGGTTTCTCAGTAAACCCAGCCGAGCCACAAACTGGATTCAGAGGCATCGGAAATGCTAAACTCCGTCCTTATCAGCCGCTTATCCCAGTGAACCATAAATTCAGAGTTGGAGCCAGTGGTATCTCTGGTTTGGAATTCATGGATGATGCCACCGGTTCATTCCCTGCTGAGGACTGGCAAGATATAGCGCTACTGGCTAATCCCATTACATCAACGATCAATGCAGTCAAAATAACTCGTCTTCCTGATGGTAGCATTTCAGCCGTCCACTTAGAAGATTTCCTTACCTCTGAGGACGATTGGTTTCGTCCTGTGAATATAGAGTTTGGTCCTGATGGCTGCCTCTATATTGCGGACTGGTATAATAAAATAGTCTCACACAATGAGGTGGGCACAAGTCATCCAGATAGAGATAAAACACATGGTCGTATCTGGCGCATCCGTCATCAGTCACAACAACCACGCAATATTCCAAACTTGATGAAGTCCCCTACTCTTCAGCTAGTAGAGCATCTTAAATCTGGCAGTCTATGGGAAAAACGTGCTGCCTGGCATCAGATAGCAGATCGTCCTCATAGTGAAAGTGACAAACAAAGACTCACCACTAGCTTGATTGAATTAACCAAAGATCAGTCGCAGACCATCACTACCCGCATCCATGCGCTGTGGTCTCTTGAAAGTTTGCGTCACTTTGACATGACCATTGTCACCGCACTCCTCAGCGATAAAGATGCTGACCTAGTCCGTGAGACCATCCGCACACTAAGTAGCTTCAAGCTCACACCCGCGGCAGTAGATACCCTCATCGCTGATAAGCTCAACCATCCTAATCCGATGATCAGAAGCCAGGTGCTACGGACTCTAACAGACATTAACGCCGCTGACAAAAATACCATAGCCACGATTGTCGCTGCCTGTAACCCTGCTCTTGTGGGCAATGCTCTGGGTGGTAGCTATGAGAGAAATTTTGAGCGATTCCTCGCTCGTAAAGCCCTAGAACAGTATCCCACCGAGCTGTCTGCCTACTTCAAATCTCCAGAGTCGAATAGCGCGCCAGTGGAGAACAGACTCTGGGCACTTCAGGCTCTCCCTAGTGAGCAAAAGAAAGCGGCATTCCTTATTGTTTGGCAACAAATCTCAGATAAAACGCTAGATGACGAGACGTTCATCGCTATCGCTAACATGCTCGAAGATAGCGATATATACGATGCGGTAAAACAGAATTTTTCTGAACCCAAGAACGCAGCTATGTATGTGAAACTCTCTATAAATTATCTCTCCAGAATTCAGTCACCGCAGCTAATAAAAATCCTCACGCCTGCTGTTAGTAATCTATTAGATAAGCCAGAGACTCTAGAATTAGGCTTGAGTGCCGTTCATAAGCTCAAGGTAAACGGGCTTCATGCTAAAATTGTGAAGATTCAGCCTAAGGATGAGAAATCGCTAAGCCTCCTGCTAGCAGTCTACTCGCTCCAGCCACAGCACTACCTGGAAAATTTATTGAGCATCATCAATAAAAACAGCCAAACGAGGGACATTCGCTTGAATGCACTAGCCTCATACATCAAACCAAAACGCAAAGAAGGCGCAGCTATTCTGGAGAAATTAATTAACTCAACTCCCGCTGATCAGCATCAGGAAATCACCGATAAATTTTCGCAAAGTAAGCAAGGATGTTCATTACTATTAGAAATGTACACTCAGAAAAAACTTACCTCTAAAGCATTCTCTCTCTCGGCAGCTGAACGGATCAAAACATCAGCACGTAGAAATCCTGTAGCAAAAGAGTTGGACAAAATTGTCAGGCAATCAAAGGCGGATGAACAGAAACTTAGGCAAGGGAAAATCATGAGTTTTCTGGCTGCTACAAAGAAGCTCAAGGGCGACGCCATCGCTGGTAAACAGACATTCCAAAGCTGTATGATGTGTCACAAGGTAGGCACCGAGGGTCAGGAAATAGCACCTGTTCTCGATGGATCTGCCCACCGCGATACTACCCATCTACTCACTGCCATCGTAGATCCAGATCAAGCAGTTGAAGGTGGTTACGGTCTGTATCGTGTCACCAAAAAAGACGGCTCTACCGCAGAGGGATTCCTCGTAAAACAAGATAAGAAAGGCGTCACTATCGCTATGATGGGTGGCAGCACGGTATTCACACCCACCACAGAAATTAGCCGTTCCAGCTTCGTTGGCAGAAGATCGTTTATGCCAGACATGTTTGGCAACATGAATAACCAGCAAATGGTCGACCTCTTAGAATACATTAAAACACTCAAATAACCTGATGAAAAAAACTCTACTCACCTGCACCATATGCACCATCGTTTCACTCACTGAATGTGAAGCTAAACCTCTCGTATCAGAAGCAAAGAACAGTGATATGGTGACACTGTTCGATGGTAAAACCTTGAGTGGCTGGAAGGCCGTTAATCCCGCCTTAGCCAAATACTGGGCAGTTATCGATGGCGTCATTACCTGCTCAAGTGGGGATAAGAAAATGCCTAAGAATACTTACCTTGCCACTACTAAAGAATACCAAAACTTCGAGTTCACCTGTGAATTTCGCCTTAGTGGGGATCAAGCCACTGGACTCATCAACAGCGGAATTCAATACAGATCGATTATCAAAAAGAAAATTATTGGCTACCAAGCTGACATTGGAAAAGGATACTGGGGTGATATTTATGATGAGCACCGCCGTGGAAAGCTGATCTCAGGAGACACAAAGGAACTGTATAAAGATTTTAAAGATGATGATTGGCACACATATAAGATCATCTGTAAAGGCGACCACCATCAACTGTATATCAATGACTTTCTTGTAGCAGACTACACCGAGAAGGATAAAAATATCCCCAGCAAGGGCGTCATCGCACTACAACTCCACAGTGGCGGAATCGCCAAGATGGAATACAAAAATATTCAGATCAAAGAGCTAAAAGCTACTGATATAAAGTAGAACTTTTGGAAGCTAATCTAGATCTGGGTAGCATTTTGCTGTCTAGCGATGTCATTGAGAGTCAAGATACCGAGTAGTCGATCTTTGTCTGTTGCACTCAGAACAGGAAGTTGCTGGATGTCATTTTGAATCATTAGATGTGAGGCGTCACGAATCGAAGCTTCCGGGTGGACGAAAATGACAGCTTGATTCTGGACTAAATCTAACACTTGAGTCTCCGGCCCGACTTCTTGGAGTTCATGTTGACTAACGACCCCTTCAAACCTCCCCTCTTCACCGATCACGGTGTAGGCATGGTGCTTAGTTCTGCCAGTCTGGATTTCGCTCAGGTTTTCTTCGGCAGTGAGCCAGGATTTCACGGAATAGACATCGTGCGTCATGATGGCAGCCACAGGAAGATTTCGATAGTCTTGAGCACCCCTGTATAAGGGCATGCGCTTCAGCGAGACTCCATCACCTAGCAAAAGTGCATCGTAAAGTGCGATCGGCCGGAACTTTCTAGAGATGGCCCAAGAGAGCATATTGCCACCCATTAAGGGCAGGATCAGCGAGTAGTTTCCGGTGAGTTCGAAAATAATAATCAGTGAAGTGAATGGACAACGAAGCACTGATCCAAACATCGCTCCCATCCCGAGCAGCACACAGCCGCCAATGATTTGGGATTCATCAGTAATCGTCAACACATCGAAGTAGTTATTAGACTTCACTAACAAAACGCCAACGACACCACCAAGGATACCGCCGAGGAAGAGCGTGGGTGAGAACAGTCCGCCACTCCCGCCGGATGCGTAGTTGACCACGACAGCTACAAATTTAAACGCTAACAGAGTGATCAGAATTGACAGGATGAGCTGGTTCTCAAATGCCGCCTCGAGCGACCCATAACCAATACTGAAAACACCGTGCTGAGCATTCCCTGCACTGCTAGTCATCCAAAATGCGAGGCAACCTAGCATGCCACAAATGAGTCCGCCCGCAGCGGGTGTGTACCACGAATTAAGCCATGTTCTAGATCTAATGAATTTCCGCGCAGTGAGGATAGAGCCGACAAAGAAATGCCCCATTAGCCCCGCAATCGCACCGAGTGGAATGGCAACCAGCATCCAGGCTGAGGTTTCGTAGTCGAGCGCTAAATGAGTGTTGAGCACCGGGTCTTCACCTAAGATAGAGCGAGATACTGCCGCAGCGATGACCACCGCCACTACCATCCCACCGATTGCTTTCGTGGAAAAGTTATCTAACAGCTCTTCAAAAACAAAAGTAATCGCAGACAGTGGCGCGTTAAATGCCGCACCAATCCCCGCCGCCATCCCCACTGGTATCATAGCGCGGACACGCTCTGTATCTAGGAAAATAAACCGGCCGATACGCGAAGCAATGGCAGCAGAAGCATGCACCATGGGACCTTCTCGACCTAATGAATTACCAAGGCCTATATAAACCGTCCCCAGTATGACACGCCACATTCCTGTAAAAGTCGATATCCGGCCACCTTTATTATAATAAGCTTCCTTCGTCTGGGGAATGCCACTCCCTAAGGCACTAGGCACCCAGTATTTAATCGCTAGTCCACAAATAAGACCTCCCAGCGTAGGAGCAGTGAGCATGATGGCGACGAATCCCCAAGTCTCGTGATGGCTCGTGGCAAAATCCCACAAATGGTGGAACGTGCCATGAATCATTAGCTGAAAAACAACCGCGAGCAATCCACATAATAAGCCACAGACCACGCAAGCAAGTAAAAACCTCTGCTGATCGTTTAATTTGATTCGGAGATTCTCAGAAATACGAGAACTCCATTTACTAGATGAATGGGCCACTGGTTACTTGTTCGATATGCTTATAAAGCATTTCACGATGAAGGTCGAGCGAGCAGTTTAGTTACTTCCTTGTCGCCGTTTAAGGGCTATTGCCTATTTAATACTTTCGGAAGAATCAGCACTGCGGCATACTACCATCATTGATTTTTGTATAGTGACTGCGCACCAAACGTCCTTAGAGATCTTAATTTTTTGAGGGTTGCTGTTTATATAACGCAACTTGCTGTGACCCTCCAAGGATTTATTAGCTGGATGCCAATACATCCAGATCTGATATGATGACTAACGAAGACTTACTCCACATCCATCACGATGACCTTTTCCGAGCGGTGTCCGTGCTCGGCTACGAAAGTGTGATGATCAGGATCTACTTGGTAGGCGTTGTGGCCTTCAACGTTATCAAAACTAAGATACAATGAATAGTCCCACGATTTATCAGTAACTGCGCGGTCGGCTGTGGCAGCTGGCTTACCCCACCCTCCGCTAGCTACGTGACTAACTCCTTTGCAGAGGTTAAGTCCATTTTCGAATGCTGCTCTTGCTTCGTCTGTCTTGTGCTCGGCTTTTAGCCAGAAGTATACGTGGTGTTGCATGATAATTATGAGTTTAAAGGTTTAAGTTTAAAGATACAAGCCGTTAGGTTTAAAAGAGGCCAACTACTTTTCCATCGGCATCAATATCTATTCTATTGGCTGCAGGAACTTTGGGGAGCCCTGGCATGGTCATTATGTCGCCACAGATCATGACAACAAATTCTGCTCCTGCTGAAAGCCTGACTTCGCGGATCTTCACCAGGTGATCTTCAGGTGCGCCTAGTAGTTTGCCGTCTGTGGAGAAACTGTATTGAGTTTTAGCCACGCAGATAGGATAAGTTCCAAAACCTTCTTGCTGGAGTTTCTTGATCTGGCTTCGCACTTTGCTGTCAGCTTCGATGCCTCTAGCACCGTAGATTTTCTTGGCTACTGCTTCCATTTTGTCCCACAGAGGAGCATCATCTTCATAGACGAATCTGAAATCTGCTGGGGTAGTTTCTAATGTGTTCACCACTTCACGCGCGAGGGCTTCTGCTCCTGCACCGCCGTTCGCCCAGTGGTCTGCGAGCACTACTTTTGCTTGGAGATGTGCTAGTTTATTGGTGACGAGATCGATCTCTGCTTGAGTGTCAAAGCTGAATTTATTGATCGCTACGATACATGGTAGCCCGAAAACATCACGAATATTATGGATGTGACGTTCGAGGTTTTTGAGACCATGCTCAAGTGCAGTGAGGTCTTCTTCCTGAAGATCAGCAAGCTTGACTCCACCGTGATATTTAAGAGCTTTAATGGTGGCGACAATGACTGATGCATCTGGCTTCAAACCTGATTTACGACACTTTATATTAACAAATTTCTCCGCACCAAGATCCGCGCCAAAGCCCGCCTCAGTGACGACATAGTCTGCTAGTTTCAGTGCGGTCTGGGTGGCGACTACGGTGTTACATCCGTGGGCTATATTCGCAAATGGCCCCCCGTGGACGAAGGCTATGTTACCTTCGAGGGTCTGTACAATGTTGGGCTTGAAGGCATCTTTTAGTAACACGGTCATCGCTCCATGGGCATTGAGATCACGAGCTCGGATAGCGTTCCGCTCTCTAGAGTAAGCCACGATGATATTGCCGAGCTTCTCTTTCATTTCAGCAACGCTGGTAGAGAGACAGAAAATAGCCATGACTTCGCTGGCGACCACGATATCGAAGCCATCAGTTCTGGGGTATCCATTACCAACCCCCCCCAGCGCGACTGTGATATCACGAAGCGCGCGATCATTCATATCGACGACCCGTTTCCAGACCACGCGCCGGACATCGATCTGAAGATCGTTGCCGTGGTGAATATGGTTATCCAATAGTGCTGCGAGAAGATTATTGGCTAGTCCGATGGCGTGGAAGTCTCCAGTGAAATGGAGATTAATATCTTCCATCGGTACTACCTGAGCATAGCCACCTCCTGCGGCGCCGCCTTTCATGCCGAAGCATGGTCCTAGTGATGGCTCACGCAGACAGACCACTGCTTTTTTCCCGATGCGGTTTAGCCCGTCTGTTAGACCTACCGATGTCGTAGTTTTCCCCTCGCCCGCTGGAGTGGGGCTAATCGCGGTGACGAGGATGAGTTTCCCGTTCTTGTTGGACTTTATAGACTCAATATAATCGAGAGAGAGCTTAGCCTTATAGTGACCATAAGGCTCTAGATGCTCATCTGAAATACCTAATTTTTCCTTAGCTAATGGCGCGATGCGCTGTATTACGGCTTTCTGGGCGATATCAATATCTGTCATGGGCTTTTAATAATACCGCTGACTGATTCAAAAAAGCCAAATATGTTATTATTAGCGAAAAAGTCATTTTTGTGATTTCATCTGAGAGAGAATGAGGCAGGATGGTAGGCCTAATCCATATGCAGTATTTATCCACTATTTCATTTCCTTGTGAGCTTTCTGAGTATTCAGAGATCATCGATGTGCGCTCTCCATCCGAGTATGCATTAGACCATATTCCAGGTGCCATCAACTTACCTGTGCTCGATGATGCGCAGCGTGCCACGGTAGGCGAAATTTATAAAAGTAACCCATTCGAAGCTCGCAGACTAGGTGCTGCGCTAATCTCTGCGAATGTCTCCGAGCATATCCAGAATAAGATGATGGAGCACGGTATAGACTACTCACCATTACTATACTGCTGGCGGGGAGGGATGCGCTCGCGATCATTCACATTCATCCTGAAATCAATCGGCTGGAAACCACATGTGACACAAGGTGGCTACCGTGCATTCAGGAAGTTTATAGTCGATGACACTGAAGAAATTTTCCTAAGTGAAGGATTAAATTTGCAAGTTCTGTCAGGTCTTACAGGTGTCGGTAAAACGCGTCTACTAACAGCCATTCACGAACAAGGTAGCCAGGTGCTAGATCTAGAAGGTCTGGCTAATCACAAGGGTTCATTACTGGGTGGAACACCTAGCTCGCCACAGCCTGCACAGAAGAAATTTGAGACTGATCTCTGGCATCAGATGAAGCAGTTTGATCTCAGCAAACCGATCTTCACTGAAGCTGAGAGCAATCGCATCGGTAACGTGCACTGCCCACCCGCGCTCTGGAAGGCACTGAAGAGGTCGCGTGTGATCAATGTGCAACTGCCAGTCACCGAAAGGATAAAAATTCTCAGGGAAGAATATCCCCATTTCCAAGAGAATGCCGAGGAACTGAAGCTCCTCCTCAGCAAACTGATCCCACTTCGAGGGAACGAACAGGTGGAGGAATGGAACGCTCTGATCAATAATCAGCAGTGGGATAACTTTGTCCAATCTGTCCTAGAAACCCACTATGACCTCTGCTACCGAGCTCCTGGCGGTGAAAATTCCAACTACCAGAAATCTTCAGGAGATGTGGTGATAGAGGATGCTAGTAAAGAGAGTTTTAGTACGGCTGCAAAACAGGCAATACTATTAGCGTGTTAGGTCAGAGACCTTTTTAAAATATCCATATTATGGCCGAAATAATTATCCCTATTCTACTCCCAGTAGCTCTCATCTTGGTGATGACTGGAGTCGGAATGACTCTGGAGCTAAAGGATTTCAAGCAGGTTGCTAAATTTCCAAAAGCCTTTCTGCTCGGAGCCCTTTGCCAACTTATTCTCCTACCGATACTGGCAGTGGCCGCGGTTACCATTACCCAGCTATCAGGAGCGCTCGCAGTAGGGCTAATCATCATTTCTCTGTGTCCCGGAGGCGTCACTTCAAATCTCTTCACCTATCTAGCTAAAGGCGATGTGGGTCTATCCGTCTCTCTGACTGCTGTCATTGGCTTCATCACACCGTTTACTATTCCATTCGTACTGAGCTGGGCGCTGGCGTGGCAACAGGTTGACTCAGCAAGCTTCTCCCTCCCCATCTTATCTACCATCATTAAGCTCTTTGCTATTTCTGTGCTACCTGTCCTTATTGGGATGTTCCTCAAATCTCGACTAAAAGAAAAAGCCACAAAAGCTGAGCCTTGGGTCAGAGTGATTTCTTCTTCCGTCCTCGTTCTGGTGATTATCGCTCTCTACATTAAACTAGGAACGGAGAAAGTGAACGCATTTGCCGTGTTAACAGGCCCAGCATGTATCGCATTAAACCTTGCAGGTATACTGCTCGGTTTTGGACTATCTTGCCTTTGCAGACTCAATGTCTCACAGCGAATCAGCATTACCATGGAAGTAGGACTACAAAATGGAACCATCGCTCTGCTAATCGCCGCGGAAATCCTCAAAAACGATGCTATGATCATCGCCCCATGTATCTATAGCCTCTGGATGATGATACCCGCAACTATTGTGGTCTTTCTAAGTAAGCGTGTTAAGAAACTAAATTTATCTTAACTATCGACATGGCCTAAGAAATGAGTTATGGACTTATGAACATAATAACATTCATTCCCCCTAACTTTTTAGATGGCACGTCAAAATACCAGGAACGCTAAACAGCGAACTAACGCCAGAACCTCCAAACGGATGCGTTCTCAAAGTGCTGCACGGAGGAAAAAGCCTTCGAGAATTTTTGGAGTTTTCCAATCAGCCAGTAACCGTGCGCAGCAGCGAACTAATCAAAGAAATTGGAAGTCACGTGGGATGAAATCTGTCAATGCGTCCATCGCACAGCAGTCCGATGATGACTACAGCCTGCCTGTCATCCATCTTATCCTGAGAACGATTGTCGGTATCTTCTTGATCTTTCCGTGCTTCATTTCCACCGTCGCTATTTTTGAAATCAATACCTTACCCTCTACGTCTAGCGGTTACTGGCAGCAACTATTCCATGCCGAAGCCTTTCTGTATTTTTCGATAGGTTGTATTCTCATGTTAGGCTGGTTCTGCACTAAATTATTCAGAAAAACTTTTCTCTACCTCTACGTCCTAGGGCACGAACTCACTCATGCATTTTTCATCTTTATCTGTGGCGGGAAGATTTCTGGATTTAAAGTCACCCCAGATGGTGGCTACGTGATCACGAATAAGACCAATGTACTGATCGCGCTATCCCCTTATTTTGTGCCGTTTTGGAGCTGTATTATACTGGCTATATCCTACATCACTCGCTTCTTCATAGAGGTCCCGGCACATGATGAAATCCTGTATTTCTTAATAGGATTCACCTGGACATTTCACTTAGCCTGGACCATCTGGATGATCCCGCGGGATCAACCAGACCTGAAAGAAAACGGCTCATTTTTCTCACTCACCATCATTTATCTGGCTAACATCCTCCTACTGGCCACGCTGCTCTGCGTCTCTCCATCAGGGATCACATTTAAGTCATATTGTTATCAGTGGATCAATTTATTCATTGAGAATAGTCTAGCCTTAATCAGCTGGCTAAAGGGATTATAATACCATCTCTATCCTTGCTGGTTTTTATTCATCCGCCTGAAATATCGTTCGTAATGGAGACAATAGCTTGAATCAAAAGTGAGTATAGTGAGCTCATCATGGCTAATGTCGCTCACCTCTTCTTCAAGCTGCCCCTCTCCATCAAAAAATCTTAGCCCGATACAACTATCAGTATCTGATTCTTCGATAAATCCTATTAAGAAGAAATCGTCTCGCTCATCTTCCAGCATCACTACTTTATCAGCCGCTAGACTCCGCACAAATTGCGTAATCGAACTTTCCCCATCTCTAGCTTCAGGGATAGTCTTTCCGAAATCCACCTCTACCATTTTGCCTTCTATCTGAAATAATCGCTTGTGAAACTTCTGTGTGTTTCCATGCTTGATTGCTGATACGAATTCCCTCTTCACCATCATAAACCCATCAAAAATAAAGTCGTATTCTTTAACCATCAGTAACCATTCTTTATTGAAATCCAAGATGAATCCATGCAGTTCATTTTCATCGATATCTTCACGTTGAATAGAAATCAAATTCTGCTTCTTTTGGTGCTCACTAAGCACTATATCTGGGATTACTTTCATGCATGCAGTATCCTGTAGTTGGCAGTAACGGTCAACAACTACTCGCTGTTTAGCTAGGCCAAAATTCAAGCGGGCCACTGATTTCTCAGCGACCCGCTCTCATTTCCGCAACACACACAATTGTATCATGAAAAAAATGATCTCCAGCCTCTCTCGCTGCTTCCCTTTTCTTGCATAACTAGAAACTAGAGTAAAAATTCACTCCACTGCCATTATAACAACTAACCCAGTTTATACCCCCACCCATCTGGGCACAAAAAACCTAGAGACTATTTCAAATACATAGACAGACAGTATAGATTTGGGAAATGGTCACATCTGTCCACTGCCTTTCTAGCAGGTAAAAAAACTTTTACTCTTTCACTATCTTCACAGGCGCTGGTGGAAGTGAGTCTAGAAACAGTTTCCCGTAGCGTTTCGTCACTACTCTGTTGTCGAGGATCACCACTAGTCCACTGTCATTTTCACTACGGATCAATCTCCCCACACCCTGCCTTAACTTAATGATCGCTTCTGGCACCGAATATTCCATAAAGGCATTCCCTCCATTGGACTCGATCTGTTCTATCTTACAAGCGACTAATGGATGATCTGGCACGCTGAAAGGTAACCTCGTCACAATGACATTCGACAAACTCTCACCTGGCACATCCACGCCAGCCCAGAAACTGTCGGTCCCAAACAAAACACTATGTATATCCTCACGGAAAACATCAATCATCTGGTGTCTCGGCATCCCATCTCCCTGCACTAGCAGACGCCAACCCATTTCATCGAAATAATCTTCCATCGCCTCAGCCACATTTCTCATCACTCTATAACTGGTGAATAACACAAATGCCTTACCCTCGGTGTATTTTAACACCCTCTCTATCCAGTGCACGAGCGCAGACTCATACTTCTCCGTGCCAGGGTCAGGCATCGCCTGCATCACATAGATCTGCATCTGATTCTGGTAGTCGAACGGGCTCCCTATCTTTAGAAACCTGCTCTTTTCCGCTCCTACTCTCCTGCGGAAATATCCTAAGTCTTCATCCCCAGCGCCGAGCGTAGCACTCGTTAGCACACAGGTCTTACCCTTACCAAACATCGTCTCCCGCAGCCTATCCGCCACATTAATAGGGGCTGATTGCAACACCAGGTTCTCGCCATCTCGCCCAGTCTTCTCCACCCAGTAAACGCTCTCCTCATCATCTTGATCGAGAAACATCTTCAGACTCCCATGCATCTCACGCATTCTTCGCGCGCCGTCCATCAGCTCGTTTCTCACCGCACTATCCTTCTCTAGAGCCTCGGCAGCTTCTTCCACTGCTGTCCAGAAATTCCTCAGCGGTAGAGCCAAGCTATTCTCCACTAGCTCTGGCTGTCTCACACGAAACTCCCGCGAAAACTGTCCAAAATCCACCACCTCACCCACATCCTCAAAAAATATCTCTGCGACCGCTAACAACTCCTCCGCGCACTGCATCCCCTCGCCATTTCTCATCGTTTTCAGAAGCCCACGTTTCGTCTTGGGATTATAAAGCCGCTGCACATCAAACCTCATCCCTGCATGGCTCAACCTCAAGCCTAACTGCTTAGCCGCCACATCCTCTAGAGTATGTGCCTCATCAAGAATAGCAAAATCATTAGCGAACAAATACCCGCCGTTCCCTTTCTCACCTAACTCGATGCTCTCTACCTCTGCCGCAAAAAGAGTGAAGAATAAGGTGTGATTCACCACGATCACCTCCGCTTTCTCAGCCCGCTTTCGCACGTTCTGATAAAAGCACGCATCGCCATTACCGCAAGATTTCCTCGTGCACACATGCGCCTCGCTACACACCTGACTCCAAACCTTCGAACTCGGTTGAAAATCCATATCACTCAAACTTCCATCGAGCGTTTCCTCTGCCCAGTCATAGATCGCTCTCAGCTCCTCTGCCTCACTGCTAGAGAATAAATCCCCAGGCCGCTCCATTGCTCTACGCAGTCTCGCTGGACAAATGAAATTCCCTCTCCCCTTCAGTAACACCGCATCGAAATCCAGCTTAAGTAGCTTCTTAACAATAGGTAAATCCTTACTCACCAGCTGTTCCTGGAGATTAATCGTGTGCGTTGAGATCACAGCCTTCCGGTCATTTTCTATAGCAAATTTCACCGCAGGAATCAAGTACGCCAGAGACTTCCCGACCCCCGTCCCCGCCTCTACAGAAAGCACCCCAGTGTTCTCAAGCGTCTCTGCCACCGCCACAGCCATCTCTTGTTGTTGTGGTCTATAGGAAAAGTCTGGAGACTTAGAAAGCATCCCAGTTTCTGAGAATACCTCTTCTATCTCATGAGATAACTTCACTCCAGAGTCATCTCCCCTTTCATCAGTACCTCCCGGGCCACTGCCTAATCCATCGTTAACAGAAATCATCTTTGCAACTCATTTTTAATCCATCCATCTACGAAAGAAAGCACTATTTCCAGAAAATCATTCATCACTATCTAAAGTGTTGTCAAACCAATCAATCACCAGCATCATTCGCTTATGTTAAGATTTTCAATCATCTTTCTCTTATTAGTGATCGTCACCATATCCAACAGCTGTAGCAACGCTCAGAAGCCAGTCATATCCAGTAGCAGTAGCAACGCTCAGAGGCCAGTCACTGCACCGACCCCTGAGGCAAGGGCTCTCAACCAGATATCAATCCAGAGATATGGCTGCGGTCCCGCCTCACTCATCAATGCCTACAGATTCGGCTCGGCGAAATGGAATACCGCAACTCATAAAATAGTCGGTGATACGGATAAAGAACAGTTTGATTTCATCGTGAAATACTATGGCAAGATCTTCTCCAGATACGCCCATAACAGTATGCGCTGGGATGCTCGCTCTGGCATCAACGGGCTAGACCTCGCCGATCTTGCTAATGATTTCCAGACTAGACGCAAGCTCACACTACCTGAGCTGAAGCACACAACTCACTTCATCAAATCTAAAGAGGGCCACAAGGCTCTGCTCACCGTAACTCATAAGCACCTCACCAAGTCATTACATAGCGGATTTCCGCCAATCATTAGTATTAAGAGGTTCGCCCAGCGAGGCCGCCTTTGGAGACAAGTCCACGGTCATTTCGTCGTCCTCTATGAAATCCCGAGTTCCCTTCCGCCAGAGGCCACATCATTTGAGATAAAATATATCGATCCGTCGGGCGGCAAGATAAAGTCTGGCACGATCAAAATCCCTGAAAAGGTATTCTTTGCTATTAACAATGCCAAGAAAAAAACGCTATTCCGTAAGTCTCCCACGCTCATAGTCGACTTTCCGCAATCCCCCCTGGGCCGGCATCTAGTCAAAAAAAATGAGCGCAGTGCCACGATCCTCGCGGCTAGCATCACTCCATAGCAAATTAATTTTTTTATCTTTATCGACCGTGAAGACAAACGATTCTTAAAATCGAAATAAACAAAAGAAAAACTATATCCAAACTTGCCCTAGCTAGCATTCTGTATTAAGCAATTTAAGTGGATAATTAACATAGAGTCCTCTTTATCATGAACAAACGAATATTCAATACCAAGCTGCTCCTCACATTACTGACGCTAGCCATTATCACCACATTCACGAGTTGTGGATCTAATGGCAACTCTAGAACAGCAAACCCTCTGGCTACCAAGCCTCTGAAAGCTGTGTTTGTAAATCCATACAAGAAAGGAACTTATGACCACTTTAAGGGCGGAGCAAACTATCCCAAGACAAACAACGTGTTTAGAGATAGAACCCTGCTCGCTGAAACAAACTCTGCAAATTCCAACATCATCATCAATCTAAGTCTCCAGCGTGCCTTCCTTATGAAGGGTGACCAAGTAGCCATGGACTACCCAGTTTCTACAGGTAATTCTAGACATCCTACTCCTACTGGAAGTTTCCTTATACTGGAGAAGATTGTCGATAAGCGCTCTAATCTCTACGGTAAAATGCTTGATGTAGATGGTAATGTTGTAAAAACTAATGCAGATGTAAGAGACGACGTTGTCCCCGAAGGAGGTGAATTCCTAGGAGCCTCAATGCGTCACTGGATGAGACTCACAGGTGATGGGATCGGTATGCATCGTGGTAGAGTTCCACGCTACCCAGCCTCACACGGCTGTGTCCGCACCCCTGGTTCAGTAGTATCTACTGTCTATAACAAGGTTCGCCCAGGAACATCAGTCACAATCCAGATGTAGTCTCTCATTTTAATCTAACTCAGCCTAGACAAGGGTAATGAAACTAATTAAATTAATAGCTCTCGCAGTCATACCAATGAGTAAATTCTTTAAAATCAGCTCTGTCACACTGGCAGTATTCCCCTTATTCCTCATCGCTAGTTGTGCTGGCGGTGGTGACGATCACTTTCTTTCACCAGCTGGATATCTCGGTACGCAACCAGACCCAACAATACGAAGTGCTAGGATAGCTAATGAGCCCGTGGGTGAGTTCTACTACGGCAGACGCTACTACATCAATAACACCCGCTTCTGGGGATACCTGCGTAAACCAGGTCAGCCATGGCAGAGTTCAAAGCTCGTCCTCATGAACGAGAGTAGCAAAAGAGTCCCAGACAGACTCCCTGAAAACGAACCATCGGGCGCACACTACGGATATGATCAGAACTACGAGTATCGGATCAGCGGAAACTACACTGGCAGAAAAGCCTATGACCCTAACTCTAATTTACTTTTACCTGAATTCAGACCCACCAGCTTCACCCTGCTAAACAAGAAGCCAGGCTGGATCTTCTCACAACGTGACTACTATGATCCTAAGAAGATCACCCTCAGAGCTAGATAAGAAGTAAGAGAAAATAAAAAAATCTAATTGATCATGCTCAAAAGAAAAAGAGACCTCCTTTTCTATTTCATCAAAGTCGCCTTGATCTCATTCTCTGCGGCTTTTTTAATGTCATCATGTGCGATTGTCTCATCATTCACTCAGGCTGATCAGTCAACTCCCCCGCGTATTCTAAGTTCTCACCAGACCCATGCATTACTCACTAAATGGGCAGCCAGAAACTACCGAAGCCTTCCTGGCCACACCATCACTTACCGCTCCCACCATCCATTCGCGAAGCAGTTTTCTGAAATTAAAAGCGGCTACGCCATTAACCCTCTCACGCATCGCACTAAAGGGATCGGACTAGCATCCACTATCAAAACTAAGACGAATAATCCAACTAGTTCAGGAAACAACTTCACCCCTATTACCCCAAATGCTTATCTGACAAACCTACAACCTGCAACTTTAGTCGCCACCCAGACTCGACTTAATGGTAACCTAAGCACCCATATCGACATCTATGACCCCCGCTCCAGTAACCATCAGCAGCAAGCTCTAGCCTATCAGCCAGAGATCGTCATGGATTACCTCAATGCAATCCCAGGAAACTCCACCCTCGATATCATGGGCTTGATCATGCCACAAGAGTATGATGAATTCCGAGGTTTCTACCTTGCTGAACCGTATGATAGAAAGCGGATCCCTGTCCTCATGATCCACGGTCTAGCATCAAGCCCAAAAACATTTATGGACATGTCGGAGGCCATCAATGCAGATCCTAAGCTCCGCAAGAAATACCAACTTTGGTATTACTTCTACCCCACTGGCACCCCCTGGATCGCTTCATCTAGTGAGTTTAGGAAATCCTATCGAAAGCTCATTCAGAAACTTGATCCGAATAAAAACGACACCAATATCCGCAAAACCGTTCTCATCGGCCACAGCATGGGTGGACTCATCGCGCGAGTGTCACTATCCCACCCAGGCGAAACCCTCCATCAAGCCTACCTCGGAGATGTTTCGCTATCTAAAGTATTCAATGATTCTCAGCTAGAGAAAATCCATGATTACTTCCATTACAAGCCTCTCACAGAACCCGCTAAAGTGATTTACCTAGCGACTCCACACAGGGGGTCTAAAATCGCAGATGGTGTCATCGGCTGGATTACTAATAAAATCATCACTATCCCCAACTTCATCCTCCAGCAGACCGCAGATGTCCTTACCCTAAGCCGATGGGAGCGTTCTAACCTACCAGAACACACTAAAAAACTACTCACTACAGGTGAAAGCTCAGTAAACCAACTGCAGCCTAGTAACCCCTCACTTATCGCCCTCAACCGCATGCCGATACGCAGAGGACTGAGCTGCTACTCCATCATCGGCGATATTGGACAACCCCTGTTTAAGTTCGAAACCGATGGCGTAGTTTCCTACCATAGCTCCCATATCCCCAACAGTCTCTCCGAACATATTATTCCTTCCTACCACGATATTTGTGGTAAAAAAGAAGCTATTCGTGCCGTGCTAAGTATTCTCAACGAGTAACAAGCTGAGCGATGAGCTACTTTTTACTTTGATTTCACCCTGACTCAGGCAACATCTGCGCATGAACTTTGACACTATTATCCCGAGACACGGCACTGGATCTATCAAATGGGATCGCCGCCCAGAACTCGATCCCTTCTGGGTGGCAGACATGGACTTCGTATCACCGCAGTGTGTACTAGACGCTATTCAGGCGCGCGTGGATCACGGAGTCTTTGGCTATGCAAATGCTCATGATGGACTCACCGAAGCACTCACCCACTATCTAAGCACTCGCCACAAAGCAACAGTTAACGCCGAGCACATAATCCACCTTGGGGGACTGGTCGTAGCGCTTTCATTAATCACTAGAGCTTTCGTCTCTGCTGGCGAGTCAGTCATGACGTGCACCCCAGTTTACCCCCCATTTCTCGGAGTAGCCAATGATGCAGGTGCAGAGACAATTCAGGTGCCACACGTTATAACAGATGGGAAATATAGCTTTGACTGGGAAGCTATGGAAGCCGCTGTCACTTCCAAAACAAAGATCTTCATCCTCTGCAACCCGCAGAACCCGCTAGGCAGATCATTCACTAAAGCTGAAGTCACTCAAGTGGCGGTGTTTTGTGAGAAGCATGATTTGGTGTTAGTCTCAGATGAGGTTCATTGTGATCTAGTCTTCAATGAAGAGGTTCAGCCATTCTTCAGCACCATTAATCTACCTGAGAATCTAAAGCAGAAACTCATCGTCCTTCAGGCTCCATCCAAGACATATAATGTGGCGGGACTCGGCTACGCATTTGCTATTATTGAAAATGATAGTGTGCGCAGAAAATTCAATCAAATCAAAGGACACACGCTCCCAGAAATTAACTGTATCGCCTTCTACACCGCTGAGGCCGCCTACCGACACGGCGAGCCATGGCGACAAGAACTACTCGCCTACCTCAAGAAAAACCGCGATACCATTACTGATTTCATTAGAAATGAAACGCCCTATCTTAGCATCCCAGACATCGAGGCAACCTATCTGGCGTGGATCGACTGTAGCAAACTCGGCTTAGAAAACCCTGCCGTCTATCTAGAAAAAGACGCGGGCCTTTTCCTCTCTGACGGAACTTACTTTAGTAGTCCTCAGCACATCCGCTTCAACTTTGGCTGCCCGCATGAACGCGTGCTGGAAGGCCTAGAAAAAATCAAAACTTCTTTCGATAAAATCGACATCGTAACCTAATAAATCCAGTTAACCCAATCACTTTCATTATGAAACTCATCACAAGTGCATCACTCCTCGCCCTAACATCTCTGTTAACTACTGCGGCTGAATCGTCTACCGATAAGGTCACTGATGGGGAAATCAAGTATGGACTCGAGGCCCTAAGCACTTGGAGATCTGAATACATTTACCGTGGCTTCAAGCTCGCGAATAAAAGCATGGAGTTCCAGCTCGCTGGCCAAGTGGCTCTCTCTAACACAGAAACCATCGACATCGGAATCTACTTCGATACCGCCACTGGCGATGGAGACTTCACCGAAACTGGTGCCTTCATTGATTTTTCAAAAAACATCGGCGACCTCACCTACTCAGCAAAACTGACCCTCAGAGACTATTCGAACTCACCATTTAAATCAGGCGCAGACATTGGAGGAAGTGTGAATTGGAGACTGAATGATAGCATCGACTTCACCGCCTTGCTAAGCTATGACACAGGAGCGAAAGGCGCCTACGGAGAAATCAAAGCTTCAGCCTACAAAGAAATTTCTAACAGCTCCTACCTCATCTTCAATACAGGCATCGGAGCCACTACTGACTATTATAATCGCAGCGGCCTCCACCAACTCTTCGCCAAACTCGAATACACCTACAATATCAGTGACAACGTCTCCGTCGCGCCCTTCGTAGCCACCAGCATAGGCATCCACGAAGACGCAGAAAACTCTCTCTTCGGAGGAATCTATTTTGCCGTTAGCTTCTAGTAATTGGGTAACGCTCAATATTATACCAGCCCAATGAAATTGGCATAGCCAAATCGCCCCTCCTACTCAATATCTCATCCTTCACCAAAGGTGAAATTTATACCAGCCCAGTGAAAGGCAAAGCCGCATCACTGGGTCATCATAAAAAAAACAGCCGTTCTCTGAAAGTGAACTTTATTTATCTGCACCACCAGCCTCCCGCGCCACCAGCCACAGACTGTCCGATAGCCTATTTAGAAACAACCGCGCCGTCATCAGAGCATCATCCTCCACTGCCCAGCAAGCGCGTTCAGACCTCCTGCAAACCGTCCTTGCTAGATCAAGATAAGCAGAAGCCAGCTTGCCTTCTTTCCCCGGTCTCGCCCATCCTTTGAAGCGAATTCCTTTTTCAGATTCTGCCTCAGAAATGATCGTTTCGAGCCATTCCACATCAGCAGGCTCGATACCAGAGTATCCTTTTTCCGCATATTTATCATGATCATCCTCATGAGTAGCAATCACTCCCATAAGACCCACTAGCCTCTTCTGAACCTCATCGACCCACTGCTCCATTTCATCGCTGATCTCAGCATTTCTAACAATGCCTAACACCGCGTTAAGTTCATCCACAGCCCCACAGGCCTCAACCCGGGCGTCGGTCTTCGCGATACGTTTGCCAAACATTAAATCCGTCACCCCTTCATCCCCACGTTTTGTGCATATGCTCATAATTGAAAAGCTAACGTAGCAACCGAAAATGTAAAGTCTCAGAGACACGACCTATTAAAGAAGTAAGCCCTTTCAACTTCCCATTTCCCTAAAGGGGAAAATCATACCAGCCCTGGGAAAGGCAAAGCCACATCCCAGAGTAATCCAACCATCAACACCGTTCTCTAAAGGAGAACTTTATGCTGATAAATGGTGACTACATCTTCAGCATCTATGATCAACCACAGTATCATCACTTGAATAAGTTGAGGTGGACCCAAGAGTTCGACTACCAGAAGGAGAGGATGAGTCGTAAATAAATGCCTTCAGCTCACGTCCGAGACTTACTCCTCTCGCAGTTATAAATGTCATTAAAAGATTCAAAAGTCAAACATCTCTGATGTGCGATCCATCCAACATCCTCAACCATTCCGCCGTGCCTTCAGCACGGTAATTTTTGTTCAATCTTAACCCATGACTGAAGTCATAGGCTCTGAAACCGCTCTCCCTTCAGGAGACAGTTGAAAACCCATTTTAAAGACACCACCATCAACCCAAGTTCAGCTCCATCAACCCAGTTCCGTAAATTCCGTACCTTCCGTGGTTCAAAATCCAACAACCCCCACGTATAACAGCAAAGCTTCACGTGGTTTAATCGCGTGAGCCAGAGGCTTTATACGCGACAATCTCAGTCATCTCCCCATCTTTAAAATCATAGCCAGGTATCCAGAGGTAATCTTTTTTGTTCTGGTAAAGAAGCAATCCCTTTTTGGTTTCTACTACTTCGCAGAACTCGCTCCAGGGCACAGTTACCTTTCCTGAGCTACCGTCCATGATGACCTCATCTACGTTAAATGTGTAGTTGATCATCGTTTCATAGGCTGGATGCTTACGGAGCTTTCGCTCATTCCACATCTGCCAGATCATAGGACGCATGTAGCCTACCGAGCCTAACAGAATAAAACTGATGGTGATGAAATTCGCAAACTTATCACCTTTTCCGTATGTCTTAATGGCAAAAAAACCACCAATAACAACCATCGCGATACAGACGAGTCTACGCAGGATTAGCCAGCGGCGCCAACGGTACCATAAATGCTGGCGAAAGGAACCGTGGTGGGATCTTCCGTCGAACATTGATTCTATCTTAATCGCCTGCTCCATGTCAAATTACTTCCCTTTAGGCAGTGATGCTGCGGCCACGGCTTGTCCATGACGCTTCATCTTCTCATCTGGCTGAGTGATGTTGATCTGCCTCGCTAGCTCTGGGAATTCTAAGTCTAAAACTTCCTGCGCCTTATCAATCATGACCTGTCCGCCAGGGCCGGATGTAGCACGTCCCATGATGATCAGGGTCTCGATATGATAAAATTCTGCGTAATGAGCAATGGCGTAACCGAAGCATGTGCCGATCGTCTCATAGATCTGACGCGCACCGTCACTACCCTCGAGCATTGCCTTCTGAACTTCAATAAGCTGCTCAGGGAATGGCATATCGCCGAAGCTAAATCCCGCTGCGGGAGCTAGACGAGCCACACCCTGCTGACAGAAGAACTGCACACCACAGCCCATATCACCTGACCACTCATCATTAGGCCCGTTTTCACGATAGTCGATAGGAGCGAATGCTAACTCGTTGATCTGCGTTGTGACATTACCATCTGGATCCACATAGCCCACTGCCTCAGATGTCCCCATCGCAATTCCCAGAACGCTATTGGCGGTCATACTCATAGATCCTGCAAGAGCGGTCACTTCACCATCGTTGATGACCTCGTATGGCACACCAGGATATTCCTTCTCGATAAGGTTTTTAAACATTGGTCGAACCACTTCATCGAACACTTTCTCATCCGTAATCCCACGGAAAAGTGACGCGATTCGCACTTCGTTATTGATATAGACTCCAGCGGACGAACCACCAATAGCATCCACTGTTGGTAAGTGCTCGGCGGCTAGCTTGAGTGAGTCAATAATCCCATCAGACTGATAAGAAGGATCATCTTTGAAATACGGATCCCATGGGATTTCTGTAGAGAAAACGACTTCACCATCGATGACAGCAGCGCATTTGCGATCAGAGCCACCAAGGTCGAACCCTATGCGGTTACCTTTTAGGTGACGTCCGATGGGAGCAGCGACTGCCTTTTCTGCTGGGATCTCCGCAACAGAAGTGGCAATGACCTTGATATTCTGGCTGAACATCCCTTTACCAATAATATCCCAGTCAAAATGACGCGCGCCAGTTTCACTATAAATTTCTCTGATCTGAGCTGCTAAAGTATCATTACCAGCGATAAAGATATTACATCCGCCCTTACCCCAGAGAAGAAACTTGATGAGACGCTCTACGTATTTAATATTAAGTGCTACGTTATCGCCTTCATGAGAAAGGATCCGAACATCGCTTCTATAAGTAGTGCCATCAAGCCGCCCCAGTGCTATCTGAACATCGTGTGCTCCAGTATCAGCAGCTACCTTCTCATCAAACGCTCTTCTCCAGAGCACTGCTGGGACAAATCCCTCATCCAGCACAGGCTTTATTTTAGGTTGAATATTCATAGTGTGATAGAAATGATTTTGATCCTCAATAATCAAGACAAATTGACAAGTAATAGATGATCCATATAAGGGAAAGAGCAAAATGTAAGGAATTACATTTTCTCACCTATCAACTTGTCCACTTTTCTCTAGCCAAGTGAAAATGTGTCTCTGCAAACTTGCGAATAAGGGTGAATTTCACCTTCCTAAGAATACAACAACATAACAAAATATTACGTTTAATCAATTCCAAGAATTCGCCTTTAAAGTTAGCCTCGTAGATATGCCAGTGATATTCATCCTCGGTGCAGGCTTCTCAGCTGTGGTCAAATCATTAGTCACCAATTGTGTTATGCCAATCTTAGCTCTCTAGGTAGTATTAAAAGGGTAGAACTAAAAGGGTAGAACTAAATTTGATAACCTCAAGTGGGTGCTGCCAGTAAAGGAAACGAATATGAAGTTGCTTTCAACTAAAGAGCTTTCTCGATGAGTTCATCGCCTTCACTTTACTAGTCTAAATTATTGTGAAGAAATTCATCGCTGCATTTGATGAAAAGGAAGAAGAACAGCCAGACGAGCCAAGCGAGGCAATCAAGCTACTAACGGAAATCCGTGATACTCTGAAATATATTCTCTAATAGTAAAAACCTAGCTCTATTATTAGCGATGCGCCCAGGATCTGGGCGCACCGCTTTTTTGTCTTTTATCTTCCCCTATTCCTATTTACCAGTAGCTTTAAATTCCCATGAAAAAAATTCACTCTCACATTATCGGCCAAATTTGCTTTCCCTTGCTGGCTCTATTATTTCTAAGTTGTGAGGCTTTTTCCAAGGCTCACTGCTGTGGGGAAGTGAAAAACCTGCATATTTATTTACTGATTGGTCAGTCTGACATGGCTGGACGAGCAGAAATCCCAAAGAATGCGAGCCGTGTTCTTGAACGTTGTTTCCTCCTCAATGAAAAGAACGAATGGGAACCAGCCAGGGTGCCTCTGAATCGCCACTCAGGTATCGGTCAGGGCGTCGATCTCCAGAAACTCGGGCCTGGTTACAGCTTCGCCATGAAAATGCTAGAGCAGAATAAGGACATCTCGATAGGGCTCGTCGTCAACGCAGGTGGAGGATCTGATATTGAACCCTGGATCGCTCAAAAGCCGAAGTCTTACTGGAATACCCGAAAACGCACAAAACGAGCCCTTGCCGACGGAACATTGAAAGGGGTGATTTGGCAACAGGATAAAGGAAGCAGCCAGATTCGCGGTGCGGTCCTCGAAAACCTTACGAACTTCGTCGCCAACGTCCGTAGCGACTTTGCCGACACCTCCCTCCCTTTTGTCACTGGCCAATTACATGACAGTCCAAATATTAATGCCGAGATTGCGAAGATCCCGCAGACTATTCACGCCACAGCCTTTGCCAGCTCTGAGGGACTAACCACGAGAGACAACTCACATTTTGATACTCGTAGCCAGTTGTTACTCGGCGAGCGATATGCAGTGCAGATGATCCAGCTTCATCAGAAAAGAGACGCCGCCAAACCCGTTGTGGCTCCCTCTGACATCAAGTTTATCGACACCCACGTCCACGCCATGGTTCTGAAGGAAGGCGGCTTGGAGGCTGTTGCAAAGTGGATGAAAGATCGAAATATCGATCGCTGCATCGTCAGCCCTCTCAGTCACAAAGGGTCGAGAGCGTGGACCGAGGAAGAACGTAAGGTTAGGCAAGCCAATTACGCCAAATACAAAGGTAAAATCGAACGCATGTGTATCATCGAACCAGGCGAGGTCGAAACTGTCGATCAGGCAGTCAAATTACTAAAACGTGAGATCAAGGAGGGCGCCATCGCTTTCGGGGAGCACTACGGTAAAGGCCTCATGTTTGACGACCCCAAGAACCTACTACTCTACGAGGCCTGCGAAAAAGTGGGCTTACCAGTGATGTTCCACATCGATCAGAACAAGAACATGGTTGAGCCAGGTATGAAACGGGTCGACCGCGTACTCAAGAAATACCCGAAGTGCAAGGTCATCGCTCACGCTTACTGGTGGCGACAGCTCGGTAATGGAAGCTGCGACCGCCAGCTCCAGGAAAACCCAAACCTTTATGCCGACACCTCTGGTCACGTCGTCATCAACGTACTCAACCGTGATCGTAAATACGCGCGAGAATTCATCATCCGAAACGCCGACAAACTCCTGTTTGGAACCGATGAAGGTTGGTGGTCATTCAAAGACCGCAACAAACAGATGAAACTGCACTACACCTTCTTCGAAGAACTTAACTTACCTGATGACGTCCGCTACAAAATCTATCGAGGAAACGCAGAAAAACTCTTCGGCTGGGAGAAACAAGTCAAAAACTGATCCGGGGAAACTTGTCGTCGGATAATAGATTAGAAGTTTTCAGAAATTCTGAAAATGCCGACCAAGCTAACCCACTTGCATCTCGACCATAAACCCTCTTTTTTTTCTTTTAGCTTTCCCGTTCTTTATTTTCCTCTAAATTTTTACTCATATGAAATTGTTTCCGCCTCACATCATCTGTCTCGTTTTAGGTATCACTGGTATCACCGCAATTGCGCAGAATACTCCTCCCGTAAAATCCTCACTCACCGCCGCGAAATCATCTGATATTTATAAATCTGTGGTCCGTATCGAAGTCGCTTCACAGACACCTGACTACAAAATCCCATGGAACTCTGGGAAATTTGGTGGCGGTACTGGAACTGGATTTCTCATCGGTAAGAATAAATTCCTCACCAATGCGCACGTCGTTTCAAATGCCAGACGCGTGCTGGTCACCATGCATGGATCGGCGCGCAAGCACCCTGCCCGCGTCCTGCACATTGCTCATGATTGTGATCTTGCTATCCTAGAAGTGGAGGACTTCACGCCATTCAGCACACTCCCTCATTTAAAAATAGGCACCGTGCCGCAGCTAGAGAGCCAGGTCCGGGTGATTGGCTACCCGGTGGGAGGTGATCGGATTTCAGTGACGCGTGGTGTGGTCTCACGGATAGATTTCCGAGCTTACGCGCACACTAGATCTGACCAGCATCTCGTGGTGCAGATCGATGCCGCGATTAACCCAGGAAACTCAGGCGGACCCGTGCTACAAGAAGGAAAAGTAGTGGGGGTGGCTTTCCAAGGCCTCACCTCAGCAGATAACACCGGCTATATGATTCCCACACCGGTGATCAACCATTTTCTAAAAGACATCGAGGACGGAACTTATGATCAATATGTAGCACTTGGCGTCACCAAGTTCCCACTTTTCAATCCGGCGATGCGTAAGGTCTATAACCTCAAACAAGATGACCCGGGGGTCCTAGTGGCCAGATTTTACAAGGATGGCCCAGTGGATGGCATACTTAAAGAGGGTGATATTCTTACCAAGGTCGATGGTAAGTCTGTGGACAGCGCCGGCAGTGTCGAGATCGATGGAGAGCGCGTGAATATGAGCGAGATCGTAGAGCGAAAATTTGCGGGTGACACGGTAGCACTCACCTTCATCCGCGATGGTAACGAACAATCAGCCAAGGTCACTCTCAAGCACTTCCCTGCCTCTGCTATTTATTCAATCCAGTATGGTAAACGCCCTAAATACACCATTCAAGGCGGGCTAGTGTTCCAGCCGCTCTCTAGAAATCTTTACTCCGCCCTGAGACTTTCGAATCCAAGAGTAAGAAGGTTATTCGCCAAGTATCTTACAGAAAATATTTTCAAAGAACGCAAGGACATCGTTATCCTCACCAAGGTGCTGGATGACCCTATCAACTCCTCTATTTCCAGCTTCACTGGGAGCGCTATCGAGTCGATCAATGGAGTGAAAATTACTGATATGCAACAACTACATGAGCTGCTCAACCCAGAAATTATGCCGGAATTCTTCGTCATCAGGTGTGATGGACTGAGCCGGCCACTCATCCTACCAGCTAAGAATATCCAGAAGCACAACACGCGTATCCTCAAAACCTACGGCATTGATAAAGCATCTTACCTAGGTAAGTAAAATCATCCTAACCAAGGCGATCTAATCATCTCTAACTATCACAACTTTCATGAAATCAATCATTACCATTTTTCTCTTCTCACTCTGTGCCTATGCCGCAACAGCCGCTGCAGAAAAACTCCCTCTACTGAGAATTTCCTCAACTAGTCAGGAATATAACATCTCCCAGCCTTGGGAGAAGAAACCGACCCGAACCCGTCGGGGTATCGGAGTCCTCGTAGGTAAAAACCAGATCATCACCACAGCTGAGATGGGTGCGAATGCTACCTATATAGAGATAGAAACTGTGGATAGTGCTACCTCGATGCCAGCGAAGACGATCGCTATCGACTACGAGGCTAACCTGGCGCTCATCAGCGTCACAGATCCGGCTCATCAAGAACTAATTGCTAAGATGCTGCCGATGGAAATCTCCCCCAGCCCGAAGCTAGATGACACCGTGCAAGTGTATCAGGTAGAGGACAACGGTAAGCTACTCGTGACCAACGGCGTGATCCGTGGTGCTGATGTGGTTTCCTCTTTTGTTGATGGACATTTCTTTCTCGCCTACGAGGTAAAGGCCTCCATGCAGAGTACTGCGAATAGCTTCACCATCCCAGTCATGAAAGATGGTAAACTGCTGGGTCTACTCACCAGCTACAGTAGTGAAGAGCAGTTACTAGATGTCACAGCACCAGAAATCATCCGTGCATTTCTAGAAGATACCAACAATGGCAAATACATTGGATTCCCCTCTCTCGGCATCAGCGTGAGCCGCACTAGCGACCCACATTTCCGCACATGGCTTAAGCTCAGCGACTCCCAAGGCGGCCTATTTATCCAGCGCATCACCCGTAACAGTGCTGCGCAGAAGGCAGATATCAGGCAAGGTGATGTTCTACTCGCCATCGATGATAATAAATTGGACCGTAAGGGCTACTATAAATCAGAAAACTACGGCCCACTCCACTGGGCGCACCTCATCGGAGGCAGTAAAAAGTCTGGCGAAAAAGTGACTCTCAGCCTACTCAGAAATGGTGCAACGATGACTAAAGTGGTCACTCTAAGCCGACAGCCAGAGGGTATCATCCCCTCTCATATGTATGGCAAAGCCCCTCGCTATCTGGTGAAGGGCGGATTCGTTTTCCAAGAGCTAACTAATTCCTACCTCAAAGTCTTCGGAGACGAATGGAAAACCCGCGCTCCTCTCGGGCTGTTAGATGCTTTTAATCATCCAGAAGATTATGAGATGGGCCGTAATCGACTCGTCATTCTTAGCCGTACTATCCCGACAGAGGCCACACTAGGGTACGAGAGAATATCCAGCGTCATCGTGACCAAAGTAAACGGCAAAGAAATCGCCGATATCCCATCACTCGTGAACGCATTCAAGACACCAGAAAAAAATGGAATTCACACCATCGAGGTAGATAATGTGCTAAAAAAGCTTTATCTTGACGCAGAAACGGCCGCTAAAGTGGAAGCTAATTTTTTAAAGCAAGGCTTACCGAGCTTATCGAGAGTTGAGGAGTAGACCACCCACTTCCGAATAATATTTCAACGACCTTGGGATACTAAGCGCGCACTTAGTGTTTAGATGCTAACAGTATTCAATGACCAATGATTTCTAGAACCCCGCCATAAAATCCCCGGCAAAGAAGTAACTGATACCATTTGAACAGTGATCGTGGTTTGATAGAAAAACAAAATAATGAGAGTCGCAAGGCAGTAGGAAGGCGCATAGCGTTGCCAGGTCAGCGGCACTCCAAAGTTTGACAATTGTTACCTAACCGGGCGCCTTATCCAGACCGAACACTGCATGCACCGCTCTAGCAGCGGCCTCAATCTGGGGTTCTTCCACAGTGACTGCTATCTTAATCTCGGAGGTGGTGATCATCCCTATGTTGATACCAGCATCGCCTAATGCCTTAAACATTTGTGCGGCAACACCCACATGTGAGCGCATGCCAATTCCTACACAAGATAACTTAGCGATACCAGACTCGGTAATCATTTCTGAGTCCGTGCTAAGCCCTGCGATACATGGCTTCAATGCAGCCTGAGCTCTGCCTAGATCATCGCTGTGCATGGTGAATGAGTGACGCGCTAGACCATCGTGCGCGATGTTAGAGACGATCATATCAATGTTTACCTCCGCGTCTGCTAAGCAGCAGAGGATGGTGGCTGACATTCCTGGCTCGTCTGGGATACCGGTGATGGTGACTCGGGCTTGTGAGCGCTCTATCGATACGCCTCTGATGACTACTGCTTCCATTTGATCGTGTTCTTCTGTGACTAGGGTTCCTGGATTATTATTGAGGCTGGAGCGGACCTCGAAGACGACTCCATATTTCTTTGCAAATTCTACTGAGCGCGACTGCATCACCTTCGTTCCTGATGATGCCATTTCTAGCATCTCATCATAGGATATCTCCGGCAGCTTACGAGCATCTTTTACCACGCGTGGATCACTGGTATAAACACCATCAACATCTGTGAGTATCTGACAGAGATCTGCCTTAAGCGCAGATGCCACAGCAATGGCGGTGAGGTCTGAGCCCCCCCTGCCTAGGGTATGAATCATCCCATCGTTACGAAGACCCTGGAAGCCGGCACAGATGATCACCTTGCCTTCATCAAGAAAGCTCTGCATCATAGCGGGATCGATTGAAGCAATTTTACCGCGTGTATGAGAGCCTGTGGTCATGATCCCTGCTTGTCTTCCGGTGACCGAAACGGCATCGACCCCCATTTCCTGAAGTGCCATGGTCACAAGTGCGATGGACTGTTGCTCGCCAGTAGAGAGCAGCACATCCATCTCGCGCTCGGATGGAGAAGTGGTCAGCGCACTTGCCATCGCGATAAGTTTGTCCGTGACTCCTCCCATCGCAGAGACGACTGCTACGACTTGGTTCCCTTCTTCATGAAGAGCCTTGATGCGGTTAGCGACATTGCGGATGCGATCTAGCGATCCTACTGATGTGCCTCCATATTTTTGAACGATGAGTGCCATGGTAATCTGAGAATTCCCTCTCGGGAGATGAAGTGAAATAGAAAACTTGGAACTATGCAAGGATGAGATGCGTAATAACCCCTTTAAATTTGCAGGCTATAAATTTGAAATCCGTAATCCTCTAGTCTTCCTAAAAAAAGACCCATCCAGTAGATACCGGATGGGTCTAATGATCGTATAAATGTTCTAGATGATATTACTTAGAGGCTGAAACGTAGGATGCTTGGGATACACCTTTGCCGATTTTTGACTTCTTGATCCAGCTCATTGTGCCACGAAGCTTCTCACCCACTTTTTCGATCTGGTGCTTCTTGCCTTCTTCACGGATTTTGTTGAAGTTCTTACAACCGTCCTTGTATTCCTCCATCCACTCTTTAGCGAATTGACCTTTTTCGATACGCTTGAGCTGTGCAGCCATACGCTTCTTGACTGAGTCATTAATGATCTTAGGCCCTACCGTCACGTCACCGTATTCAGCAGTCTCAGAGATGGAGAAACGCATTCCTGCGATGCCACTCTCGACCATGAGGTCCACGATGAGCTTCAGCTCATGGAGACATTCGAAGTATGCCATTTCTGGTGCGTAACCTGCCTCAACGAGAGTTTCAAATCCCGCCTTTACAAGTGCTGACGCACCACCACAGAGAACAACCTGCTCACCGAATAGGTCAGTCACTGTCTCTTCTTTAAAGTTAGTCTCGAAGACACCAGCGCGTGCACCACCGATGCCTTTAGCCCATGCGAGCGCGATGTTCTTCGCTTTACCAGTCGCGTCATTTTCGATAGCGATGAGAGTAGGAACTCCCTTGCCATTTACGAACTGTGAACGAACGGTGTGTCCAGGTCCCTTAGGAGCAACCATGATGACGTTGATATCCTTAGGAATGCTAACGAACCCGAAGTGAACGGCGAAACCGTGACAGAAGATAAGAGTTTGACCCTTGCGGAGATTTGGAGCGATGTCCTTCTCATAAACTTCTGGGATCACTGTGTCAGGAAGGGCAAGCATGATCACATCACACTCTTTCACTGCATCTGCTGTGCTAGATACCTTGAAGCCTAGCTTCTTAGCCACTGCGCAAGATTTTGATTTAGCGTAGAGACCAATAGTGACATCGCATCCGCTTTCCTTTAGGTTTAGGGCATGTGCATGTCCCTGTGATCCGAAACCGATTACTGCAAGTTTTTTACGCTTAATACTAGCGATGTTGCAGTCCTTATTTGTGTAGATTTTAGCCGCCATCTGAATGATATTGTTGTGTGGTTGTTAATCCGCCTTTAGTAGGTTATTTCGTTGAGAAATCGGATATTCAGAGGTTGCTTAAATCTACTTCACACTAAAAGTCAAGTCATTCACACTAGTTATCGATAAATAATACTGCTTTTTTTCGTCAACATCACACATATTTCAGTTGATCAGAAGTAAACTTTATTCATATTGTCCACACACCATCGTAATTTTACCTGCATGATAGAGAAAACACACTCAAACGAGTCAAAAAAGACAAAGGACCACTTTATATCCCGGCTGTATGACTCACTCAAAAGACACCCCAAACGTATTGTCTTCACTGAAGGGGAAGATGTGCGGGTTCTAGAAGCGGCGGCTCAGCTCGTCAAAGAACAAGTGATAGCACCTATTCTACTGGGTGATAAAGCACGTATCAAGGTGCTTGCTGAGAAAAACAACATAGACACCTCACTCATTAACATCCTAGATCCTAAGACGGCTTCTGACTTACCGTTATTCTGTAAAAGGCTAGAGAATATTGGTAAATATCAGAGAAAGGTCATCACTGATCCGGAAGAGCTAATTTCTAGACCGCATAATTTCGCAGCCATGATGCTGCAGTATGGCCAGGCAGATGGGATCGTCTCTGGAAACAAATCTCACCCCACGTCCATCGCCAGAGCAGCGGCAAACTTTCTTAAACCACTCGCGCACGTGCCAAAAATCTTCAGTGCTGTAGCCATGACGGCCCCTCACATCGAAAATTTCGGCAAAGAAGGACTCATTATTCTAGCTGACTGCGGAGTGAATCCCGAGCCAGATGTAGCGGAGTTAGCAGCGATCGCCATTGAGACAGGTAAGCTAGCCCACCACCTGCTTGGCCGCACGCCAAGAGTCGCCATGCTTAGCCACTCTACTCGCGGTAGCATGATTACCCCATCTTCGCAGAAAATGAAGGCCGCTACTGTTCTTGCTAGAGATATCATTGCCAGAGAATACCTTGAAATAGAAGTAGATGGTGAACTTCAGGCTGATGTTGCTTTAGATACCGCTGCTGCTAAAATAAAACTCAATGATACCCGAGCTCATCACTCAGCCGACGTCCTGATTTTCCCTAATCTCGATGCCTCGCACATCGCTTACAAGCTACTGCAACATGTAGCAGGAGCGAACTGCTACGGCCAACTCATCATGGGACTCACTCGTCATGCAGCTCAGGTCCCCATGACCGCGACTGTTGATATGATCGCAGGTACCGCCGCCCTAGTCGCTTGTGAATCCATCAAATACAGACAACTCAATCCAGACGAGGAAGTATAAATGGAACGTTCTGATACAGGTCTATTTATTGTTATTGAAGGAATCGATGGAACAGGGAAATCCACTCAAGCAAAGATGCTCGAAAGAGCATTAGTGGAAGCGGGCCACACCGTCACCTTAGACAGGGAACCATCTGATGGCCCCTTCGGAAAAATCCTTCGAGACAGCGCCACCACCGGCAGACTTTCTCCACAACAAGAGCTCGATCTATTTCATCAAGATAGAAAGCACCACCTAGACAATATTATCTTCCCTGCCCTGCAGCGAGGCGAAACCGTCATTCTGGACCGCTACTATTTTTCCACCATGGCATACCAAGGCCAGCGAGGGTTTGATCCACAAGAAATCCGCGAGACTAACCTCAGATTCGCACCAAATCCAGACATCCTTTTCATCCTCGACCTCGCAGTGGATCAGGCCAGAGTGAGAATTGGTGTGCGCGGCGACACCACCAATGAATTTGAGCAACGCGATGCCCTGCAATACTGCCGCGATACATTCCTAAGCGTGAGTAATGAAAAATTTGCCCACGTCATTGATTCCTCTCAGAAAATCGACCAGATTCATCAGCAAATGTTAGATGTTTCCTTAAAGTAGCTCCGGTAAGGTTGTCGCTACTGTCAATTATAGGTGATAGGTTTAACACTAATAGACAGTATCTATATTTTAGCAGAAATCACTGATTCATGCGTTCAATTCATACCCATTTTAAGGTCATCATCTCCAGCATCCTCTTTCTAGGCTGGGCCTGCACCATCGCGTCCTGCTCTAAACAGAAAACGGAACCTTCTTCAGATATTAAGACAGAAGAGATCACGCCTACAGAAAATAAGCAAGGCACCTATCACAACGAACATGAAACCGTCTCGCTAAATACTCCCCTCTCATTTAACGAGCACATTCAGCCCATTCTCTCAGTAAA
>TARA_B110000879_G_scaffold122182_1_pt1 | contig 66805 bp, 51 predicted proteins | sample TARA_B110000879 | Tara Oceans TARA_B110000879 (sample SAMEA4398094) | marine metagenome | biome: Polar Biome; feature: [SRF] surface water layer (ENVO:00010504); material: water (ENVO:00002006), including particulate matter (ENVO:01000060) such as... | depth 5 m
CTTAGCTTTGTTCTTAGGTGGCTTATCTGAGTCACTGAAAACCGTCCACTCGCGGTTAGACTTGGGGACTTCAGCGGGTTTTATCACCGCATTGGCCAGCTTTTCTGAATGAAGAACTGTTCGGCTCATTTCGCGCCACTTTTCCACCATGGCCTGTAATCGTTTTGGCTCCTTGTCGGCCAGATCAACGTTTTCAGCGCGGTCGGTCGCGAGGTTATAAAGTTCCCATTGCTGCCCTTTGAAGCTCACCAGCTTCCAGTCACCATCCCTCAAACCATAGTCTTTGGCGAACTGTAAATAGATAGGCTCTTTTCTTATCAATGGCTTTGCCTCCAGGATGGGTCGGAGTGAGATTCCCGAGACTGGACGTAATTTCCTAGATGGGTGTTCGGTTGGGATCTTAGCCTTGCCAAAATCTGCAAGCGTTGGCAGCACGTCAATGAGGTGGGCTGGTGTATCAATGATCTCTCCTGGTTTTGTCCTGAGCCCCTTAGGCCAGTGAATAATACCAGGGGTGCTGATGCCGCCTTCGAATTGATTCTGTTTATAAAATTGGAACGGAGCATTTCTAGCCCATGCCCAGCCGGTGGAATCTCCAAAGGAAGTCTGAGCATTAGTCGGCTTCGCATCGAGTAGCGGGTTCTTACGATCAAAGGGACAGGCGCCATTGTCTGAAACAAAGAAGATAATCGTATTATCCAATTCGTTATTTTTACGGAGATCATCGACTAGACGGCCAATTTCCTGATCAACACGGTCAATCATCGCCGCGAGGGTGACCATGCGGTTGATCTCGTAGTCGCGCTGCCAAGCCACCAGCTTGTCCCATGCTCGGATATGTGGAGGACGTGGACTCTCTTGCAAGTCTTTTGGTAAAACCCCTAACTTCTTCAGCTTGGTAATACGTGCATCACGCATCTTATCCCAGCCTTGATCATAGCGGCCTTTATACTTAGCATAGTCATCCGGCAGGGCATGCAGCGGGGCATGAGGTGCGTTGAAAGCGACGTAGAGATAGAATGGCTTGGATACTTCTCTGGCTTCCTTGAGGAATTTGAGTGCAAAATCAACATCGGCCACGGTCGTGTAGAAATCTTTCTCAGGAACCTCCCATTTTTCGCCATTCAGTCGGAAGGTGTTGTCTCCTGTAAAAAAGTTACAGGCTCCGCTCAAATGTCCGAAATAGCGTTCAAAACCAAAGTCGGTAGGTTCCTTTTTCAAGTGCCACTTTCCGGTCATTGCGGTGAAGTAGCCAGCTTCTTTGAGCACCTCGGCGGAGGTCACCGCATGGGTGAGGGCAACGTCGCCCGCCGCGATACAATACTGACCAGTCATGAGAGAAACCCGAGAAGAGTGGCATTTAGCGGTGTTGTAGAACTGTGAGAAGCGCAAGCCGTTTGCAGCGAGTTTGTCTAGCTGTGGCGTCTCGATTTCACCGCCATAGCACCCGATGTCTGAAAACCCAAGATCATCAACCATGATCACCACGATATTAGGTCGCTCTGCGGAGAGGCTGGTGAGAGCGAGACAGAGAACAAGGGAGATTGAGGTGAGAATTGATTTCATGATATGAGAAAAGAATAGATTTGGCGTCTTGTCATCACAAGAACAAAGTTAAATAGTGCCGAAGATGCGGTCACCAGCATCGCCAAGGCCCGGGCAGATGAACCCTTGCTTATTGAGTTCGCGGTCTTGGGTAGCGATGATGATATCGATGTCTGGGTGGGCTGTGCTCAGTGCGCGGCTGCCTTCGGGTGCTGATAGAAGCCCAACAAAGGTGATTTTCTTGGCGTTCTTTTTCTTAAGTTCATTCACAGTGGCAATGGCGGATCCTCCTGTAGCGAGCATGGGGTCTAGGATGATGACTTCTGCTTTGTCTAGCTCCTGTGGTACGTTTAAATAGTAGGTTTCAGGCTGTAGAGTTTCTTCATTTCTGGCCATGCCGATGTGTGCAACTGAGGCCTCTGGAAGCGCCGTATGAAAGCCCTCTAATAATCCGAGCCCTGCTCTTAGTATGGGGACTAGGACGATGGGCATCGCGAGGGTGGGGAAGAATGACTTCTCGACAGGAGTCTGGATTTCTATGTCGACGGTGGAAAATTTATCAGTAACGGCGGGAACCATCATCATGGCTATTTCGTGGGTGAGCCTGCGGAATTCTGCTGGTTTGGTGGCCTCGCTACGCAGTTGGGTGATTTTTGAGTTAATGACTGGATGATTGAGGATTCTGATCATGATTGCAATTTATAGAGTGGCATAGAGATGATACAAGCGAGAACTTGCCAGATAGAAATCCAAATGCTAATAAAATGAGGTGTATGAATTGGTATGAAAATTTCGCACGGGGGATCCCTGGGGTTATCGTGTTTATTTTGATCGCTTGGGCGCTCAGTAGTCATAGAAAATCGATTAGCTGGCGGGTGGTCGCGACGGGGATTGGCTTACAGTTTATTATTGCGATTCTGGTGTTAAATGTGGATTTTGTGGCGGTTGTTTTCAGTCAGATTGCCGCATTTTTTGTTCAGGTTTCTGAGTTTACTAAGAAGGGGTCATTGTTTGTTTTTGGTTCATTGGCGGATAGAAATGAGATGGGGTTTATTTTTGCTTTCCAAATTTTGCCGTCCATTATTTTCTTCTCAGCGCTAACATCACTGCTGTATTATTTAGGGGTTTTACAAATTGTGGTGAAGGGGTTAGCGTGGGTTATGAGCCGTGCTATGAGGCTCTCTGGCGCAGAGAGTCTAGCTGCTGCAGCAAATGTATTTCTAGGGCAGACTGAGGCGCCATTAATGATAAAACCTTATATAAGTAAGATGTCGCGTTCAGAGTTAATGGCACTGATGACTGGTGGAATGGCGACGATAGCGGGAGCTGTGATGGTGGCTTATATTGCGCTATTAGGTGGAGAGAGTAATGAAAGTCAGAGGGAGTTTGCTACGCTCTTACTCTGTGCGTCACTGATGAACGCTCCGGCGGCATTGGCGTTAGCAAAAGTGATGGAACCTGAGACGGGTAAGGTGAATAGTGATTTGAGCGTGAGTAAGGAGCAGGTAGGGAGTAATATGTTAGAGAGTATTGCCAATGGAACCAGTGAGGGGGTGAAGTTAGCCCTGAATGTTGGAGCGATGTTGCTAGTGTTTGTAGCGCTAATAGCGATGATTGATTACGGACTAGGAAACTGGGTAGGAATGTTGGGTTATGATGACTGGAATCTCAACTCAGCAGTGGTTTCTTCTAGCGGAGGTCAGTTTAACTCACTTAGTTTAGGAGCTATCTTAGGCTATATTTTCGCACCCATTGCTTGGCTGATAGGAGCTTCTGGTGAGCTGCTGAGTATGGGGAAGATTTTAGGAATGAAAATGGTCTCCAATGAGTTTTTTGCTTTTCAAGAATTAGCTCAAATGAAGGAGGCTGGAGTAATATCACCAAGAAATGTTTTCTTATCTACCTTTGCACTATGTGGATTTGCAAATTTCTCCTCAATAGGAATTCAGTTAGGTGGGATAGGGGTCTTAGCACCAGAGCGCAAAGGGCTAATCGCGAAGCTAGGGATGAAATCTATGATCGCGGGAACGCTCGCGAGTTTAATGTCTGCTACCGTGGCAGGGATGGTATCAGCGGGGTATTAAATGACACTTTTAAACCATACCTAGCTTCATTCTGCCTTCTTCGGTAATCATGTCTTGATTCCAAACTGGGTCCCAGACGAGATCAACACTTGCGTCTTCGATGCCATCGATGGTCATAATCCTAGATTGAGCGTCTGCTGCGATCACTGGTCCCATTCCACAGCCGGGAGCGGTGAGGGTCATCTTTACATTTACAGTGGACTTGCTTGAGTCTTTTTCAGACTCGCTTAAAATGCAATCATATACGAGTCCTAGGTTGACAATATCAACCGGGATTTCTGGGTCATAGACTTCTTTAAGTGCAGCCCAGACCTGCTCATCTAGTGGTGCGTCCTTGAGTGCCTCAGATTTAGCGGTCTTTTCAGCCTGCTCATTAGGGTCGATGCCAAGGGCATCCACGTCTTTAGTCGAAATTCTGGCTAATCCGGCCTGCGTCGCCACTGTGTAGGTGCCGCCGAGTGTCTGAGTGATCATCACGGGTGTGCCTTGTGGTAGGATAATGGCGTCTCCACTCGGGATCTGAACGGCTTCTACTTCTCGCGCTAGTATGATTTCTTGTTGCATGTCCCTAGTCATGCCCTAGCGTTTGAAAAATGCAAGTGGGAAGTTAGCTGGGGGCTATCAGGTATTTTTTTTTCATGTTAACTGGTGTGGAAATGTAGCAGTATCTGGGCATGTCAGAAAAACTTCAGAAGGCAGCAAAAAAGCTGATCAAAGAACTCAGCGGTCTGCATTTCTCTTTACCGGTCACAAATACGTATAATCCGTTGGTTTATGCCTGGGAGCCACATCAGATTTATTTAGAGAAATTTGGTAATGGTAAAAAACGCGTGCTTTTCCTGGGGATGAATCCCGGTCCCTGGGGGATGGCGCAGACTGGGGTCCCCTTTGGTGAAGTAGCGGCAGTCTCAGACTGGATGGGTATTAGCACGCTGGTGGCAGTTCCAGAGAATGAGCATCCTAAGCGTCCTATTCAGGGATTTGGCTGTCCTAGATCTGAGGTGAGCGGCAAGCGTTTATGGGGTCTGTTTTCTGAAATGTATCCAGATCCCAATGATTTCTTCGCAGAGCATTTCGTAACGAACTTCTGCCCGTTGGTCTGGATGGGAGAGACGGGGAAAAACATCACACCTGATAAATTACCACGAGCGGAGTCAGAGCCAGTGGATGTGGCTTGTCGATGGCATTTAGCACAGATAATACAGGAGATTCAGCCAGAGTTTCTTATCGGGGTGGGGGCATTTGCTGAGAAGCAACTTAAAGCTACGATAAAGGAACATGTGCCGGCTTATCATGGGGAGATAGGCAAAATTCTACACCCCTCCCCAGCATCACCTGCTGCTAATAGAGGCTGGGCTGAGGCAGCTACAAGACAGCTAAAAGATCTAGGAGTCTGGTAAGAAATTTATACTATACAACTAGATGGGTAGTGTTCATGGTCATCTGTGTAGAAAATATGATGAAAAATTTGCTTATTATTAACCTGTGTGTTGTTGGAATTTTACTAGTCGTAGCAGCTAATGCTCAGCGTGAGTATAGGCCCGCTGCTGCTCCAATCGAAATAGAATCGTTTATCTTTAGTGAAAAACTCTGGGAAACTAAGATCGTAGACTTTGAGAAGAACCCGGCAAATAAGAAATTTGGGTTCCAGTGGCAGTCTGCAACTAAAAGAGGACTACGTTCACGTGGGGCTGGATTTAAAATGCTAAATATTAGAGCTGGGGAGTGTGTGATCATTTCTAATAATGGTGAAGAGCTTAAAGGAATCTCACTGTCCCTCTATAATAAGGGAGATCACGGTCAGATGACTAGAGCCAGTTTTGAAAAACTCACGACGACTGTTAAAAATAAAATTTCTGAGAAGTTGGCAGATAAGCCAAGATCTGAGGAGAAAAGTGGCGCAGTGGATCTCAAGCGTAGCCTCTGGAAAAAGGAAGGAACTTCGTATCAGCTAGAGAAATCCGTCTCATCTGAAGGTCAACCAGAGTTCCTGAGATTCAGAATTATGTCCACCAGGACAGCCAAGCTTGGTGAATCTACCGCAGACCGTAACGAGCTTGGAGCTAATGTCGCGAAAGATCACAAGACAGGAGAAGTCTACATCAAAAATATTCCAATGGTGGATCAGGGGAGAAAAGGCTACTGTGCTTGTGCTTCAGCGGCGAGAATTTATCAGTATTACGGTAGGACTACCGATCAACACGAGATAGCTCAGATCGCTGGTTCTAGTGCACGCGGCGGCACCTCGGTGGCAGAAATGGTGGGTGCGCTCAAGAAGGTCACTAGCCACCTGAACTCACGCGTGAATATCCTCTATGAGTATCCAAAAGGGCTCTCAGAGCCGGAGTTGGATTATCGGGAATACATGTCAGGTCAGAAGGAAATGATGCGTGATATTAATTCCTATCAACAGCTCGCTAAAAAGACGAAAGCGAAGAGTATTCCGATACAAGGGGAGAAGCCTTACTCTAGGATTTCTAGCAAGGAAACCCTGAGTTTTGATTACTTCCTCCAGGAGTGTGATCCTAAGGTTTATCGTGAGGTGATGATGGAGAAGAGCTCTTTTTCGAGATTTAAGAGCAAGATTGAAGAATACATCGACCAAGGTATTCCTATAGGCTGGTGTCTTCAGCTGGGCCTCTTCCCTGAGAAAGGTCTTCCACAGGGCGGCGGTGGGCATATGCGCCTGATCATCGGATATAATAATAAGACGAAAGAGATCATCTACACAGATTCCTGGGGAGATGGGCACGCCAAGAAAAGCATGGATACAGGGGAGGGCTTCTCTATGACAAATGTGATTCTGGTCCTTCCGCCTACAAAATAAAATATTAGATTCAGCTTCACACATTAGCTAAAACTAGCTTTATTACTGACATGTATCCTAGCGAATTTCAAGACCACCTAAGTGGAACGATTTCAGAAATCAAAGAAGCTGGTCTATTTAAAAGAGAGCGCTATATCTCGTCCTCACAAAACTCAATTGTCACACTCCAAGATGGCTCTGAGCTCATCAATATGTGCGCGAATAACTACTTAGGTTTAGCTGATCATCCGCGTGTGGTAGAGGCGGCCTCAGTAGCGGCTAAAAAATGGGGGTTCGGCATGGCTTCAGTTAGATTTATCTGTGGTACCCAGACATTGCATCGGGATTTGGAGGAGAAAATTTCACATTATCTGGGAACCGAGGACACGATTCTATACCCATCATGTTTTGATGCGAATGGAGGGCTTTTCGAAGTGCTGCTGACTGCAGAGGACGCCGTCATATCCGATAGTCTAAACCACGCTTCGATCATCGATGGAGTCCGTCTGTGTAAGGCAAAACGCTTCCGCTACGCAAACAATGACATGTCAGACTTAGAAGCTAAGCTGAAGGATGCAGATGAGGCTGGTGCAAGATTCAAGCTCATCACCACTGATGGAGTTTTTTCGATGGATGGTATTATTTGCCAGCTAGATAAGGTGCACAAACTCGCAGATAAATATAATGCGATTGTTCATTTCGATGACTGTCACTCCACAGGATTCCTGGGCGAACGAGGTAGGGGGACACACGAGCATTGTGGTTTATTCGGTAAAATTGATCTTACCACTGGGACGCTAGGAAAGGCACTAGGTGGTGCATCTGGTGGTTATACTTCTGGCAAGAAAGAGATAATCGATTTACTTCGTCAACGCTCAAGACCTTACCTATTTTCAAACTCTGTTGCACCTATTATCGCTGCGACATCCTTGGAAGTCTTCGATATGCTCGAAGAGTCAACCGATTATGCTGATAAGCTGAAGGAGAATACTCGATATTTTCGTAGTAACATGGCGTCCACTGGCTTCACTATTGCAGGGGATGATCATCCTATCTCGCCAGTGATGCTAGGAGATGCGGAACTTGCGCAAAAGTTCTCTGAAAAGCTCCTGAAATACGGGGTTTTTGCTATCGGCTTCTTTTACCCAGTAGTTCCACATAATACCGCTAGAATCCGTACCCAGATCAGTGCTGCTCACAGCAAGGAGCAGCTTGATTTAGGGATAGAGGCCTTCATCAGGGCAGGTAAAGATCTCGGGGTTATTTAAAAATATGATACTTCACAAAGATGCCGAAAGTTCTATCCGGCGTATGTCAGACAGTTCAGATGTACTAGCCTTTCTCCAGAAACTAGAACGCTATCCAGCCACTCCTGGAGATCACTTCGAGCTCGACCTCATGGGAAAACCGATTCAGTTCAAAGTGCTCAAAAGGCATGTCCTGCTTTACCACCGTGATCCATTCGCAAACGAGACTAGGATCTTAGATTTGCTGCGAGCTGAAAACCTATAAACACAAAAAAGACGCATCCGAGGATACGTCCTTTGAAAATATTTCGCTGCTTCATCATCATTAGTATTGGCTTCTTAAAGAACGCTATGATGCCACTCTTGCTTGAATCCCTTGCTGATCCTGACCGTTTAGCCATCTAGTCAGCTTGAGCATCTCAGTTGATCAATCTACTGAACCATAAACATCCTTCTGCAAATCGCGGAAACTAAACAACTTTCCACCGTCTATTTTACTAGTCTTCTTTACTCTCCGTAGTGGCTTCACTCCTGATTTTCTAACTTCATCCCCAGAATCTCCTTTCAGTCGATCTTTCACATTGCTCAAAAAGCTCTCCACAAACGCCTTGCTGCCGATCACTGTTCCATCTGTAAAATACCGCGTCTTGCAGCGTAAAATATCTGCTCTACTTAGCTTGCCATTTCTCTTCAAAATCTTATCGATTTCCTCCCGAGTATAGCCTCTACGCCGCTTAAACCTATTACTAGCACGCTCACCACGCACCATTGGGGACGCCTTTCCGTCAATGATTTCAGCCGCTTCACCCTCCTCAGCCATTAGCATCCGATACTCCTGCATTGCTTCATCCTCCGTCAGCTCAGCCACCCCTGCTCCTGGCTTAGCAGCTATTTGATAAAGGGATGCATAGGCAGATTTTGCCTTCTGGTTGCCAGCCACAGCCTCCCCGTAGCTACTCCATCGGTAGTCCTTAGGGTCTTGCACCATCCCCGCTCGCATAGGATTCAGGTCGATATACGCAGCTACCATTCTTGCGGAATCCCCAGCACTCACAGCAGTCGCGCTATAGCGTTCCTCCCACAGAGTCCCTCGGCGACCATGCTCCTTATTATACCACTGCGTGAATCGCTGCTTCAGCGATTTCATAAACTGGGACATATCGCCCATACGATACGTATACTTCGCCTTCAGCTCCCGCATTGCCTTAGGCGCCTGGTTCTTCTCGAGCTTCTGCATCAGCTTTTTAACCTCCTTCACATAGGCATCCGAGTAGATCGAATCCAGCTTCACCAAGAATTCCTCATCGTTCAGCTCCACCACATCCATCGTTGGCGGTATTTCAAGCAGGATATGGAAATGGTTACTCATCACACAATACGACAACACGCGCACCCCACAAAACTCCTCATACTGCCGCATCATCCCCACAAAGGTCTCCCGCTCCTCATCCCCAAGCAAAAACTGCCGATCCACAATCCGCGAAACCACATGCATCACCAAAGGCACCTCCTTACTAAACCCCGATAAAAATAACGCTCTATTCTTTTTCATGAACCATTGGTAACAAAGGGGAAAAGCATAGTCAAGATAGTTTCTTCTTATAAAGGTCTGACCTTCTAAACTCGATCATTGGTATTCTATAGAGGGACAGACCTTTTATTAGGAGATTTCGGAATTGGTACCCGTTTCTTCCGATAACACGTGTCTTCCGAGAACAAAAAAAGGGTGACGGTCAAAGAAGCGTCACCCTTTAATTAGATTATTTCTACCGATTTACTTCCGACGACGCAGGATCAAAGCGAGTCCACCAAGGCCGAGCAGGGCTGTGGTGGTGGGCTCTGGGATGGCACGGAGCTGGAAACCCGTAATGGTTTCATAGCCTGCTCCGCTTGCTAGCACCGTAATATCCCCACTGCCATCAGCAGTCACATTATTGAAATAATGGAAAACACCAGTATCTCCTTCGGTATAGGTTGTGCCACCCGTGGTGATCTTGCTTTCTCCAAAAGTATCCGGACCAGCACCCTGCGCGGTCATCGTCTGGTTCGGAAAGTTATCAGCAAAGTAGAAGATAAGTTCGTAATCCATGCCCGCATTGAGCTGGCTTAATGTGAGAGTGTGAACCGTTGTATTATCATTAGCTCCATATCTACCATTATTTGTCAGAACATCAGAGCCCCAGCTGCCATTCCCATTCCCATTGCCCCAGACAGTGAAAGCGTAGTCAACTGTAGTGTCAATATTGTTAGAGTCTACCAAATCAGTGCCTGACGATGATTGCGATACATTCCAAGTCTTGGCGCCTTCGCCCCAGAGCCCATAGCCAGGATTAGTCGTCGTGGTGGGGGATCCTGTATTCCTAATATTGACATTGATGACCGCCGCATTGGCCGAGATAACGAACGTTGCCATTGTCGCCGCTAAAGATGTGATTAGTTTAGTCTTCATATTGTTGGTTGTTTTATTGCTAGAATTTTGCTTTTTTGTGTGGTGTCCCTGAGGACGTTGTTGGAGAGATCGGATAGTGGGAAGAAAGGGGTTTGCGGGGGATATAAAGGTATAATAATTAAATAGTTATGAATGAGCGGTGGTCTGGCAATAAAAAAATGCAAAAAAGAGAAAAATAATTGATGATGAGGCACTTTGGTATTCTATAGAGAGACAGACCTTTTATTAGGAGGACCTTATTTTGGAGGCGCTCGCGGGTGATACGGCAAGAAATATAATGATGCACAGCGACGAAAGCGGTAGCGCCTTAGTAGTGGTTAACATTAGGGAATGATAAACACTGAAGGTTGTAAGTCAAAATTACCTGGATGCGCTGGAGAGGTTCCTGTTGAAAAAACTAAAGATATTCTACAAAGCTATTTCCTAGCTCAGTGAGCCGCGCCTTTTCTGCGACTGAGAAGTCATATGGCTCCACTTTTCCTATACCCAGAGTCCCTAGCACCTTGAGTCCATCTTCAGATAAGATAGGCACTGCCAACGAGCCGGAGACGCCGGTTTTGCGGGCATCTTCCTTGGCCACCCCGCCGAGATCTTGTTGCAGATTACACAGTTCCACTGGTTGCTTAGTTTCAGCAGCCACACCGGCGATACCTTTGCCAAAGGGGATGGTTGAGATTTTTTCGATGATGAAATCAGGAACGCCTGCGTGGCTCACTAGCAAAAGCAGATCTCCCCCCTGTTCAGTCTTATGTATGGTCCCAGTAACACAAGTAAACTCATCCATGACTAACTTTAACTTCTGATCAATCTCATTCATTCGTTGATTTTTTAATCTAACTTTAAGTCTGTCCTGCTGTTAATTCTTAGCATGCCACGCATCTATTTTCTTCTTCAGAGCCGCGATTTTTTCTGGATGTGCCTTGGCTAGGTTTTTCGTTTCGTGTGGATCTTCTGATAAGTGGTAGAGTCTGAATGGTTCCTTATCCCAGACATGGAGATTGCGATACTGTGTGGTGTCGGGACCATCATGGCGAATCATGAGCTTCCAATCCCCATCAATACACCAAAGATATTGAAGCGTCTCATTTGAGTTTCCTAGGGTCATGTTGTGTGAGGAATGAAAGACTCCGTAGACGGTGGTGCGTTCTTTTCTCGCCTTTTCATCAAGAAGATTGATTCCTTTCAAGCTTTGAGGAGTTTTAAGTCCTGCGAGGGCTGTGATGGTAGGGAAGATATCTACGGTGTGCGCTAAATCTTTCGAGTCTATAGGTGTGATTTTTCCTGGCCAGCTTACCATAATGGGTGTGCGGATTCCATTTTCAAATGGTGAACTCTTCGAACGCTGCGCATATTGTCCCCAGAGTTTTTGGGTAGGGTCATCGGCATTGCTACTAACGGTTGCCCAGCCGTTGTCACAGGCATAGATGATGACGGTGTTGTCGGTGAGTTTTTTCTTATCAATATATCCTAAGAGGTCACCGCAAGTTTCATCAAACCAATCGCACATGGCATAATACTTAGCGTCATCTTTTGCTCTCCCTTTTTCTGTGTATTTCTCAAGTAGGCGAGCAGGTGGGTTATGTGGTGTGTGTGGTAAGAATGGAGCATACCAGACGAAAAATGGCTTCTTCTCTGTCACTGCCATATCGATAAAATCTGTGACCGGCTTCATCCCAGTTCTACCTATTTTTAATCCTACATCGCCATGTCTGCCACCGCGCTTAGGGTCTGCATGTGTCATGCCGTGGGTGAATCCTCCTTCTTTAGGTGTGCCTTCCCACCATTTACCGGACTGGAAGGTGAGGTAGCCATTCGCTGAGAGTAGTTTCACAAAATTAGGTAACTTGTGAAATTCATTGCGAAACGGTATGTCATCCTGATGACGGGTTTTTCTGTTTCCGGAATCATTTGCTGTGATACCATGCACAGTAGGGGACACGCCAGTGACGATTGAAGCCAGAGATGGACGGCAAATGGGCGCGGCGACGTAGCCGTGCTTAAACGTAAGGCCTTGTTCTGCGAGCTTGTCTAGGTTTGGAGTCTTTATGACATCATGCCCCATGAATCCGTAGTCTCCCCAAGCTTGATCATCACTAAGTATAAAGATAATGTTTGGGCGTTCAGGATCCGGAGTCTCTGCGTTAGCTAGTGAAATGGTAAGAAACGTAATGATAGATAGCGGTGTAAGCAGGAATGTCTTAATGAACTTATGCATTTTTGGAGCGTATACGGTGAAAGTTTTAAGTCAAAATAAATCCCTCTGGGGGAATTCATCTGTAGCTTGGCTCTGTTTCTTTTAATGAGATACCCAGAGCGTGGAACCATTCTGTGAGATCGGGTTCATTTTTCTGCCAGCGTTTATCGATAGAAGTCCTGAAGATTTTTTCCATGATTATCTCGCTCTGAGTTGTGGAGCATCGGCAAAGGCTCTGGCATTTTTACGGTCGCGTAGCTCGGTGGTTCCGTATTTCCAGGGATCGACTCCTTTTTCGGTGAAGACTGCCATGCCGATGACCCCTATGTTTCTGGTGCCTTTGCCGCTGAGATTGGTGTAGGAGCTATTCACGCTGGCGAACTTGAAAGCGGCGACAGCCTCCGCGCTTTTTCTAAATCCTTTCACCGTAAGCGTCTTCCCAGGATAGATGATGTAGCCGCGCTTGCTGGTCGAAGCGGGCATGCCGTCTAGCACGTCCAGTCCATCCACGCTCATGACTAATTCGAGGCGTGATTTACTGAGGTTTTTCACCACTAGAGAATAAGTCTGCTTGTCACTGCCAACTACAAATCTCTTGCCGCTTGAGTGCTTATTTTTGAGGTATCCCCAGTTGCCTTTGACTCCCCATTCCACCAATCTGTTGGCTGTTTTTTGTAAGCCTTTGCCATTATAGTTCCATGCGCTGGTCATCGCCTTGATGCCTTCTTTGTCGTTGTAGTAGATGGATGCTATGGCGGCAGGACGCTTACTGGCACTGGCTCGTGTGAAACTAGTGTAGTTCACGGGAGATGGCACATCATCTCCCCAACCAGTTCCTAGTCCTGGACGTTCTCGCGGAAGTGATTCAGAGCGTGCTTTTTTACTGCCTACGATGCTTGGGGATTTGTCGGTAGTGAGTGTGTTTTCTGAGGCAGAATCAGCGTAAGCTGAAGTTTGAGCTGCTGGTGCTATCGGGCCACCTGCACAGCTCGCTAAGTAGACGGTAGCAAGACCGATGATGCCGGCTTTCACGAGATTTAGGTTTTTGGATAGGTTGTATTTCATAATAAGGCTAGAAAAACAGCATTTGGATCATTCGTCAAATCTTTTGTGCTAAAAATTTAGCACTTTAGTAATTGCAGTATTTCCAGCATCGGTTATAATGCGGACATGAACAGATTAGAGAAAGGTCAGATGTCTCGCAGGGAGAGGCAAATTATGGACATTATCTACAGGCTAGGACAAGCCTCGGCAAAGGATGTGCAGGAAAATTTACCAGACCCGCCATCGTATTCTGCGGTGCGCGCGCTTTTAGTGACTCTGGAGAACAAGGGGATGGTAAAACACGCTAAGGAATCTCGCCGTTATATTTACAAACCGGCTATTGCGGAGAAAAAGGCACGCAAGTCCGCGCTAAAAAACTTAATTTCCACCTTCTTCGAGGGCAAGCCAGAGAACCTCGTGGCAGCTCTGTTAGATGAGAAGGATCAGAACTTATCGAAAGACCAGATCAATGAGATCCGTAATATGGTAAAGTAGGTTTATTGTTTCTATCATGATTATCACGAGCATTATTCTTTCAGCACTCGCCCTTATCCTAAGCATGTGGATGGGTAGGCGGAACCCGGTGCGCTCGTCTGGGCTTACGGCAGGGATGTTGATTTTATTGATGCTCAGTCCGCTATTTTTGTGGATGCCTAAAATTCATTTAGATATTGCTTGGGCCACATCGGAGGTCGTTAGGGTTGCTGAGAGCAGTTCTTTAAACGAAAATAGCTGGAGCCTGATGTATTTGTTTACGTGGGTTTATGGAATTGGCTGTGTGGTCTTACTGACGAAATTGTTAGGCCATTTTCATGCCGCGAGGCGCTGGTGTAGTGAGTCAGTTATTGATGAAAATGAGCAACACCGCGAACTTTTAGAAGAATGTGCCGAGCAACTCTACCTTACTAAGCTACCGGAGGTAAGGTTTGCTAGGCGAGTGAACTCACCGGTGATCACTGGGCTCTTTCATCCTGTGTTACTCCTGCCAGCACGCGCTTCTGGCTGGACTAGTGAAACACTAAAAATGGTGATGCTCCATGAGCTAGGTCACTTAAAGCGGCGTGACCTATGGACGAGTCTCGCTGGGCAGATAGCTTGTGCGCTGCATTGGTTTAATCCTCTAGTTTGGATACTCAGAAAACGTCTCACCCAGGAATGTGAGTATGCCTGTGATGCTCACGTGATTTCTTGTGGAGCGCATCCAGGGAATTATATTAATGCACTTTGTGATGTTGCTGAATCCTGCCAAGAGAGCAGGATGTTGAACTCTAGAAAAGGACAGAATTCAGGGTTAGCCTTTTCAGCTGCTCTATCGATGGCAAATGAAGCGAGCCTCAGGAATCGAGTTGAGAATCTGTTAGAGAGAAAGCAGGGGACTAACAAAGCGAGTTCGCTCATCGTTATATCCATCCTCGCCGTCTCAGCCAGTGCCGCCTTGGCCATTAACCTAGTGCGCCCAGATGTGAGGGACGCCAACTTGTTGGAAATACCAGTCACACCAGAAACAGATCAAAACCAAGGGGATCAGGAGGAAGTGAATCTTCGCCTCAGTGCAGATCCTTTTCCTGTAAAATAAACTGGAAAAGTAAATCGTTGCATTAGGTCAAAATTTTTAAGAAACTTTGTTTCTACTTAAAATGAAACCTTCTTACCTAACCATTTTGCCGATACTGTTTGTCTCTCTTTTGACATCGTTGTTGTCGCTTCAAGCAGCAGAAAAACCAAACATCCTTTTCGTCTTTGCTGATGACATGAGTCTCGATGCGATAGGTTCATCAGGGAGGACCTGTGTCAAGACACCTCACCTAGATAAGCTCCGCGCAAAAGGTGCTCACTTTTCACACACTTATAATATGGGGGCATGGAATGGTGCCGTCTGTGTGGCAAGTCGTGCAATGTTAGTTTCTGGAGCGTTTGTGAATCGCGCTCAAGAAATGGTTAAGAATAAAATCACTTGGCCAGAAATGATGTCTAAGGCTGGATACACCACCTACATGACAGGCAAGTGGCATGTATCGGTCAAGCCAGCAAAGATCTTTGATCATGTCAAAAATGTCAGAGCCGGAATGCCTAAGGATGTGAAAGATGGATATAACAGACCACTCAGCCCCGCGCACTATGAGAAAGGCTGGAAACCATGGGATAAATCCAAAGGTGGATTCTGGGAAGGTGGCACTCACTGGAGTGAAGTGGTGGCAAACGATGCCATAGCATTTATTGATCTAGCGAAAAAAGACACCAAGCCGTTCTTCATGTACATCGCCTTTAATGCCACACATGATCCACGCCAGGCGGCTAAGGAATACATCGACATGTATCCTTTAGATAGCATTCAAGTGCCAAAGAATTTCTTAACAAACTACCCCTATGATGACGAGATAGGCTGTCCTCCTAAAGGTCTGCGTGACGAGAAGCTGATGCCCTCACCACGCACTGAGTATGCGGTGAAAGTGCATCGCCAAGAATACTTCGCACTCGCTACGCACATGGATGAACAGATTGGTAGAATTTTTGAAGCCTTAGAAAAAAGTGGGATGGAGGACAACACCTACATCATCTTCACTGCTGACCATGGCCTATCAGTAGGTTCACACGGGCTAGTAGGGAAGCAGAGTATGTATGATCACAGCATGAAAGTGCCATTCTTCATCTCCGGTCCAGGAATCAAGAAAGGCAGTGAATTTAAAATGCCCATCTATCTTCAAGACAGCATGGCAACGGCGCTAGAAATAGCAAAATCTGAGAAGCCCGCACATGTGGAATTTAACAGCGTGTTGCCCCTCATCCGGGGCGAGAAAAAAGTACAGTATCCCGAGATCTACGGAAAATACATCAATTCCCAGCGCATGATCGCCAAAGGGGACTACAAGCTCATCATGTATCCAGCAGCTAAAAAAGTCCGTCTGTTCAATACGGCAAAAGATCCAGAGGAGATGAACGATCTGGCAGATGATCCCAAATTCAAAGACATCCGCACCAACCTCAAAGCAGACTTCCTCAAGCTCCAAAAGCAAATGGACGACAAACTAGATGTCGATGTAGTTCCTGTTAAAAGCAGAATAAGAAGAAAAAAGTAATTACGGAATCAAGACAAAGTTTGAAGTACAAGCCGCGTTTCTAGCTGTTAGGCAGCCAACACCGGTTTAAAAGTATTTACTTTATTATAACGCTCACATTGTTGCAACGATGTGAGCGTTTATTTTTTTACCTCTGAGCAAAATAGTATCCTACAAAACACAGCGCTAAGCCACCGAGTAGGGAGATGAGGATGTAGCTGATGGCTAGTCCGATGTTTCCAGCTTGCATGAGCTTTTGGGAATCTAGCGCAAAGGTGGAGAAGGTGGTGAAGCCGCCTAGGAATCCGGTGACGGCGAGTGGTGAGATCCAAGTGGGGTGGTGGGATTTCACGAGTCCGTAGATGATGCCAATCAGCAGGCAGCCCAAGAGATTACAAGTAAGGATTCCGTAGGGCATTTTGGATCCAGAGCTGTTTAGCTGTAGTGATAGGATGTAGCGAGCGGTGGCCCCTAGTCCGCTGCCTAAAAAGATGAGGAGAACGTGGTTCATGTGATTATTTCTTCAGTATACCATAGCGCGGACTAAACGTGAAGGCGAGTAAGAAGATGACGCCGAGTAGAATCACGATGGCTTGGCCAGCATGGATATTAATAAACTGGCTGAGTAATACGCCGCCAGCACCACAGAGCGCACCGATGATAGCTCCACCCCAGAACAGGCTTTTTGTATTGTCTGTGAAGAGCAGCATGATGGCGGATGGTCCTACGAGTAGTGAGACAGAAAGAATGCTTCCTACTGCCTGGAGTGATGCCACGAGCATCAGGATCAGTAAGGTGAAAATGAGATACTGCATGGCTCTTACAGGAACTCCCTGAGCCGATGCCACGTTTGGCTCAAACATCGTAAGCAGCAGCGGACGCATAAATAAATTACAGAGCGCTAGGCTAACGGTGCTGATGATGAAGATGAAATTTAGATCACGCATAGACATCAAGCTCAGGTCCCCAAACAGCCAGCTTTCTAGGCTGGCGATGATAGGCAAATGCGGGAGTATTGCGATGCCACCAGAGAATGCGGCGGTGTAGAGGACGGCCAGCGCAGTGCTTTCAGGAATACGGGAATTTCTACTCACTAGCACAGACCCGAGTCCCACGAGGATGCAGGCGAAGAGAGCTCCAATGAAGGCATTCGCCTGAGTTAGTTGCTGAGTGATAAGAACGGCCAGGGCGATGCCGGGTAACATGGTGTGCGAGAGCGCGGAAACAGAGAGCGCGCTACGTCTGAGATTGACGAACCCGCTGAAGAAGCCATTGGCAAAGCCGATCACCGTAGCGCCTATAAATGGTGCCACGATTAGATCTATGTTTGCGAGGTTCATCATTTGTCTGGAGCGGTGTCAAAAGTGGCCTCTAACAGTTCATCATTGATCAGAGTTTCTGTTTCGCCAAATGCCACAGTTTCACGGTTGATAAGAAGCACTTGGTTGAAGAGTTCTTTCGCTGAACGTAGGTCATGATGGGATGCGATGATGAGTCTGCCTTCGGCCGCGAGCTTATGCATGAGGTCACCGAGCGTCTTGGCTGCATTTCTATCGAGCCCAGTGAATGGTTCATCTAGTAGTAGGACGTGAGCTTCCTGAGCGATGGCTCTGGCGATGAATGCGCGCTGTTGCTGTCCTCCTGAGAGATGCTTGATCTGGCGGTTTTGTAAACCAGTTAGATCCATAGACTCTAGGGCTTGATCGACAGCGAGGGTGTCCTTGGGAGAAAATTTTCGCCACATTCCGAGTTGTGGGTAGCGTCCCATTTCTACGAGCCCGCGCACGGTGATGGGGAAGTTCCAGTCTACTTCCTCGCGCTGTGGTAGGTAGGCGAACTCACTAGACCATTTACGGATAGCCTCGCCTCGCCACTGGATGCTCCCGGCGGACTTTTTCACCAGTCCCGCGATGGCTTTAAGTAGCGTAGATTTCCCCCCGCCATTGGGCCCGATGAGTGCCACCCGGTTTCCGCATGAGCTATTAAAGCTGATATTTTTTAAAGCGGTTAGAGTGCGGTATTTCACCGTCAGATCCTTTATCACGATATCGTGATGGTGATCATGATGGTCACAGCATGAGTGATCTGAGTGATCTGGATAGTCAGTCATTACTCGTTCTCCTTCCAGTGAAAATTCATGATATCCTTAATGTCGCCAGCGGCTCGGAGTGTCCTCGTCTGGGGGTCTAGCTCGTCTGGGGAAATAATCACCTGCATGAAGTGATAGCTAGCTTCTGATGACTGCCACTCGGCGGCCCCCTGGATTTCTATTTCCTTAGATATGGTAGAGGTAAGTTTTTCCACGGGGATAAATATATCACCACTCCACTCTGCGTCATCGATATTTTCTACCTTGATCAATGTTTTTCCGGTAGCTGGGTGGATGAGGGAAAAATTTTTGGGTTGGCTGGAAAAATAGATTTCGGCGTAAACGGAAATTTGCTCGCTAGCGGTGACCTCCGTAACCCTAGGCTCAACGATAGCAGTGTCATCCTCAGAAAAAGCGACACGCATCCCCACATACATGCTGAGCATGATGAGGCAGACTAGCGCGCTAGCGAGTATGGGTGATCCTTTCATCGAGAAAAATTACCTCTAGTGAGGCGGGATAAGTTTCACACCGAATCCAATATTAATGCAAGAAAATTGCGTTAAGGGAGTTTGAATAATAGCAGCGGCAATCTGCCGCTTTATGGGGAATGTGAGACGTGAAAGGACAGGGTGTCGTTTCTACGGAAAAATCCTCTTTCTTTTTTGGTGGTTCAGGGCTAAATGAATTTAACCCAAGCTACGTAAAAAATTATGCCATACAGAATTTGCAAGATGATAGAAGTGGAGAACGGTCACTTACTTTCCAAGCACCCAGATAAATGCCGTTTCCCGCATGGGCACACGCGCAAGGTGGAGCTAGTATTTGAGGCTGACACACTTGATGACCATGAGATGGTGTTTGATTTCAAGATGGTGAAGCATATGGTGGAAGAATTTATCGAAACCTATGACCATGCGCTGTGTATGAATACGGCAGACCCTAAATACGAGTTTTTCAAGGATGCGTATGGCGATAGAATCATCGGGTTTGAGAACCTGGATCCGACTACGGAGGTGATGGCGAAGACTATTTTCGACCACACCAGCGCGCAGTTAGCGCACCACGTGAATAACCCAGATGACGAATACCCCGTGCGAGCAGAGTGCCGCCTCAAGGTAGTGCGTATCTGGGAAACGACTAGCTCTTGGGCGGAATACTCGGTTTAAAAAGCATCTGCGGCCGGGAGTCGCCGCTACTTATTTAATCAGCTCTTAATCTAGCGACGCTGTAGTCGGGATCATCTGGTAGGATCTCGATGTCAGCTAGGTTGCCGGCGCGTTTGAGGGTGGCGCGGCAATCTGGGGATAGGTGACGGAGTCTGAGATTCTTGCCAGCATTTTTGTAGCGTTCAGACATGGCGTTGATGGCCTCGATGGCAGAGAGATCGCAGATGCGCGCTTTCTCGAAGTCGATGACGATGTTCTCAGTATCACTCGATGCCTGGAACCGCTCGGCGAATTCTGTGACGGAGCCAAAGTAGATGAGTCCTTCGACGCTGTAGATTTTTTCAGTTTCAGATTCCTGTTCGACATGAACATACACATGCTTGGAGCTTTCCCACGCGAAGACTAACGCGGAGAGGATGATACCGATGAATACTGCAGTAGCAAGATCATGCATGAATACGGTGTAGAGTGTGACGGCTAGGATGACGATGATTTCACTGAAGGCTACTTTTCCGAAGGTCTTGAGGGATGACCACTCGAAAGTACCAATGACGACCATAAACATTACGCCTACCAGTGCTGCGATGGGGATCTGTTCGATGATAGCACCACCGATCATGATAAAGAATGTGAGAGCTAGAGCAGCCACGACTCCTGAGAATCTTCCGCGTCCCCCAGATTTGATATTAATAAGTGACTGACCGATCATGGCACAACCACCCATTCCACCGAATAGTCCTGAGAGGAAATTTGCACCACCCTGAGCGAGACATTCACGGTTTCCTTGACCGCGAGTTTCGGTGAGTTCATCGATGAGCTGGAGCGTCATGAGTGACTCAATGATGCCGACCATAGCGATGACAAATGCGGTCTTGGCGATGAATATCCAGTCATCTGACCAGTTGATATCGAAGGGGATGTGAGGTATAGGGAAGGAGCCTGAGAGCTTTCCTTCTGGATTTCCTTCTGCCTGGGCTAGGACGTCTGATACTGTGGCTGAGTCCTTGAAGAAAAAGAAGGCGAGTAGTCCCACGCTCATGATTGCCATGAGTGATGATGGGATGGTCTTGGTGATTTTCGGGAAAAACTGGATAATGATCATGGTCAAACACACTAGTCCCAGCATAATGGCTAGGGAAGATCCGGCGAGCCATTCTCCGGTATCGAGATCTTTAAAAGATGGGAACTGTGCCATCAGGATGACAATGGCGAGACCATTTACAAAACCGATCATCACGGGATGCGGAACCAGCCGGATAAAGCGTCCCAGTTTCAGCGTGCCAAAGAGAACCTGAATGACACCTGCGACCATGATGACTGCGAACAGATACTGTAGACCTAGACCTTCTGAAATGCCGTCACCGTGCTGCACCGCCTTACCCGCGACAACTGCGATGGCTCCAGTGGCACCAGAAATCATCCCTGGTCTACCACCAAAGGCAGCGGTGATGAATCCCATAAACACCGCAGCCCAGAGACCAACGAGCGGATCTACTCCTGCTGCAAATGAGAAAGCAATTGCCTCAGGTACGAGCGCGAGTGCTACGGTGAGGCCGGAAAGGGAGTCGTCTTTGAGAGTGCCGTTTTTTGGCGTGAATAGGTCAAACATGGTGTTTTGGAAAATTGATAGGTCGCCAGCTACTATTAACGAGTCACTTTAGCAACTGTAAACTAGAGGAACATCATTGACGCGTGGGATGGGATTCCCTAAATTGAGTTATGAAATTTGTTGTTGTAACGATGATCGTGTGTCTGCTGGGTGGAAATGTTTTTGCTCAGGGTGAGGTTGAGAAGAAAGCCAAACAGCTTTCTTTGGTTGATCTTATTGTTGAAAATGAAGTGGTATTTGAACTTAAATCGTTTGATGAGAATTACGTAGCTCAATGGAAGGCCTTAGCGGGTAATGAGGCAGCTGGATTAAGGTATCAACTTTCCTACAATACAGCTTTGGGACAAAAGAAGTTGGAGAGTTTAAAGAAATATTATGAGGAGACACCTAAAAAGAAGTGGTTTGGATACTGGCTCCATTACTTAAGCACAATGACAAGCAACTCGTAGAGCGTGCCCGTAGGATCATGAAGAAACATACCTCTAGCGATCTGGGTAATAACCCTACAACGTGGCGTGCTTGGTACACGGAGATGAATAAATAAGTAAAAATGAGACATCTAGGTAGTTCTCACTTGTCAATGGCGGTTGGATAAATAGATTGTGAGCATGTCAAAGAAACCAGCCATTTTGATCTTAGGAGCGCCCGGCTCAGGAAAAGGGACGCAGGGGGTGACTCTGGGGAATCTTCCTAAGTTTTTCCATTGTGCATGCGGAGATGTTTTCCGCTCACTCGATACCCGCACTGAACTAGGAAAGAAATTTGTAGACTACTCTAGTAAAGGGCAGCTCGTCCCAGATGAATTTACCATCGATCTCTGGAAGGCGCAGATCGATAATTGGAAGGACAGCCACGTGTATTTTCCAGATGCAGATATCCTGATTCTGGATGGCATCCCCAGAAATGTGGCGCAGGCGAAGATTCTCTCTAAATACATCGAGGTGCATCAAGTGTTCCATCTATCCTGTCCAGATCGTAATGAACTGGCGCGCAGAATGCGTAAGCGCGCACTCCGCTCTAACAGAATAGATGATGCCAATGAAGATGTGATTCAAGACAGAATCCGTACTTACGAGGCAGAGACTAAGCCGATCATCGATTACTACGATGACGCGATCATCACCGACATCGATGCAGCGCAGGAGCCGATCAAGGTCCTCAATGACATCGTTAGTAAGATTGTTTCCTTGCCTATTTATGAGGAGATGAAAAAGGTGGTTCTATAATTAAATTTAACTAACAGATTGGATAAAATAAAGATACTTTTCATGGGAACGGGAGACATTGCTCTGCCGTCCTTTGCTGCTCTGTTAGAGAGTGACTACGATGTGGTGGGGCTTTTCACCCAGCCAGATAAACCTGTGGGAAGAAAGCAGCTGATGACCCCACCAGTGATCAAGGTGGTCGCTGAGGAAAATGGTATTCGAGTCTGGCAGCCAGAGCGGCTCAGAGGCTCAGATGAGCTTGATGTGATCGAGGAGCTTGCGGTCGATGTCATTGTGGTGATGGCGTATGGGCAAATTTTACCAACACGCGTGATCGATGCCCCGAGAATAGCCTGCATTAATCTCCACGCATCCTTACTGCCGAAATACAGAGGCGCATCCTGCATCCAGGGCGCTATCGATGCTGGCGATGCCGAGACGGGTATCAGCGTGATGCACGTGGCACCTGCGCTCGATGAAGGTGATGTTATTTTACAGCATCGACTGGTAATTCAGCCAGATCACACCGGCGGAGTGGTGCATGATATCTTAGCGGAAAGTGCGCCAGCGGCATTACTTGAAGGTTTGGATAAATTAGTAAAAGGCACGGCGGAACGCCATGCGCAAGACTCGAATAATTCCAACTACGCACCTAAATTAATGCGCGATGACGGCGAGCTAGACTGGGGGATGTCGGCCATGGAAATTGAAAGACGTATCCGCGCCTACGACCCGTGGCCCGGAACGAGCACCACATTTTTAGAAGCAAAAGGGAAGGCGCAAGGAAAGCAGAAACGCTTGAAAATTTTCCCCCAGCTAAGTATAGAGTCTAACAGGAGTGGCAACCCCGGCGAGGTGTTAGAGTTAAGTAAGAATGGTCTGGTCATCGCCTGCGGAATCGGCGCTGTTAGGTGTACTATTATCCAGCCAGAAGGCAGTGCCAGAATGACGGCTGAGCAATTCGCCACCGGTGGGCGCATTCTAGTTGGCGATATTTTGGCTTAATTTGAACGCTTTTACTATCCTATGAATAAGGGATAGACAGGAAAGAGGATTCGATTATTGTTATCATCCTATGAAGCTTTTCACGAGAACCACACTAACAATAATAATAGCGAGCCTATCTCAGGTTTCGCAACTTTCTGCTCAGGAAACCTTACCTGCTCTAGTGGATGGCAAGGTGCCGCAGAACTATGAGGAACTCTGGCAGGGATTTGATCCGCAGAAAGAACCGCTGGATGTGGAGGTGCTGAAGGAGTGGGAAGAGGATGGTGTGGTGCTGAAAGTGCTGCGCTATCGAGTGGGTATTTTTAAAGGAAAAAAGGCGATGATTGCCGCTGTTTACGGCTATCCGAAGGGGGCGAAGAATCTCCCGGGACTAGTCCAGATCCATGGTGGTGGGCAGTATGCACACTATAAGACAGCGTTGACAAATGCGAAGCGTGGCTACGCGACGATCAGTATTTCATGGGCAGGTCGCTTGAGCGCTCCTGATTATTTAGTGAACCCTCAGGTGGTGAAATTATTCTGGGAAAATAAGACGAAAGATCCACAATATAAAATCACTACGGACTGGGGTGCGCTGGATGGATATCATGCTCCGAGCCGCAATGGTAAGAATGCGTTTGTCTCGATCATTACCGCTCCTTGGACGCTGGATTCCGTGGTGTCACCACGTAATAATTCTTGGTTTCTCGCTACCATGGGGGCACGTCGTGCGCTGACATTTCTGGAGAAACAACCTGAAGTGGATGCAAGCAAACTAGGCGTCTATGGTCACTCCATGGGTGGTAAACTTACGGTTCTAACAGCGGGTTCAGATTCACGGGTAAAGGCGGCAGCACCCTCATGTGGAGGCATCTCAGATCGGTATAATAAAGAGCCACTTCACCGCAATGCTGTGGGCGATTCACCCTATCTTCAGCACATTGCTTGTCCCACGATGTTTCTCAGCCCTGCGAATGATTTCCATGGGCATATCAATGATCTTCCGCAGGCTGTTAGTGAGTTAAAAACTAAGCATTGGCGTGTAGCTTGTAATGCACATCTCAACCACCGCGATCTTCCATCTGGAGAGGTCGCTACTCAGCTTTGGTTTGATGAACACCTGAAAGGGACGTTTAAATTCCCAGAGACTCCAGGCAGTGAATTACAGCTGAAAACGGCTGACCATATTCCGTTTTTTTCCGCCACACCAGATGACTCCAAGAAAATAGCATCGGTGGATATTTACTACACACAGCAAGGTGTAGAAGGTGGCGACCGTCAGCTGCGCCTGAATCGAATCAATCGCTACTGGCACCATGCTTCAGCGGATGTGAACGGGAAGACATGGGCTGCAAAATTACCTGTCGTTGATGCTGAAAAAGCGCTGTGGGTTTATGCTAATGTTCATTATGAGCTAGAGACTCCTGTGAGTGGTGTGGGCTATTATTATGGTGACTATACTGCGAAGACTTTTAATCTTTCCTCACTGGTCAAGCTAGTGAAGCCAGGTGAGCTAAAGGCGGCTGGAGTGCTGGCGACTGTGAAGCCTAGCCTTGTGATCGAGGCCTTTGAGGGAGACTGGAAAAAGAACTTCTTTCAGCATCAAACGAAGAACTGGGAATACCGCACCCATAAGGTTTATTCTCCTCTGTGGAAGGCTCCTGTAGGTGGCTCTATTTGCATTGATCTGCTCGCTGAAGAAGCCAATAAATGTGTCATCGGGATCGATGGCTATGCAGCAGAAATCAAGCACGCTGGAGGCGGTGTTTGGAAAACGATCACCCTCAGTTTGTCCGATTTTAAAGATGCAAATAACCAAGCACTCAAGAGCTGGGACGATATCTACGAGCTGCGACTAATCGCCGCCGAGCATCTGCGATCAAGCAAAGGAAAAGACCGCGTCACTCGCTTGGTGGGTGCTGGCTGGAAGGGCAAAGCTCCCCAATTCCGCAATCTTCGCTGGATCAAACCACAAGGTAAATAAAGAACAATTTCACAAATAATAACGATGAATTTTAAAGTATGTGCGGCCTCATTGGTAGGTGTAGCGGGAGTAGGCTATCTCCTTGCGGGTTATATATTGCCAGACAAAGAAGAGCTTCCTGCGGCGGCGGAAGAGGTGAAAGCTTTTCCCATTTCAGAGAAGGATTATTCATTCGGCTACTGGCAGAATGGGCATCGCAAGCACAAGGGTGATCAATCAAAAGACATTCTCGCGATAGAAACGGGTTACTTCGGGCTGAGTCTAGACATGGCTCAGTTAGACAAAGCTAAATTTGGTCTCATCAATGATGAGTTGGATTATACAGGTGCACTAAAGGCTGATGGCAAGCGCATAGCTGGTCTTGAAGATGCTGAGTTAATCGTAGAGTTAGAAAAAGAGGGTAAAGTGTTCCGAGCGGTAAGCTGCCTAGCGGCAAAGGAACGCCAGTCTGGTGAAACATTTCAAGCGACCCGACTGTGGGAGTCCGCCCGCTACGTGCAGCATTATGACATCCAAGGTCTCGAGTTTAAAGCAGACGATGGGGAAATTCTGGTGAGTGATTCTCGTCTTAGTCTGGTAGCGTGGCCAAAGTCACTCACACTCACTGCTGAAGTTTCTCCGGCTGTAATCTACAAGAACGGCTCCGAATTAGGCGTGAATGGAAAGGCAGAATGCGTGATCGATACTCCGGTGGTCATCCCGCATCAAGCAGGTCTGGAAAACGAGCAATTCACTGTCGAAAGCTGGGTTAAAGTTCCTCAATCATTTTACAAAACAAGTAGAGGCTGGATCTTGTGTAAAAACAATCATGAAGCAACTGAGGGAAATTATGGACTTAGCCTATTCAATGGGCAGATCAGAGCCACGATGAACATCGGAGGTAATGGTCCTCAAAACAGACATGGGCTACAAACAAAGTATCATACCTTGACGGCCGATAAGTGGCATCACGTGGCAATGACCTATGATGGCAAAACATTTTCCCTTTATATTGACGGAAATCTTAAAGACTCAAAGGTAGTAGGAAAGAAACGCGTGCTTGGTAGTGGCGCATTAAGCATTGGGAAACGTGCTGACAATCACGGAACAATGACACCTGTCATAATGGATCAGCTTCGTGTCTGGAATCGGTCTTTGGGAAGAAATGAACTCATACAACACACCATGAAACCTGGGCAAATCAATAACCGTGGGGGGCTGACTTATGAAAATAACTTTGAGTCTGGTCCCGCTGTGGATCATCCAGTGTGGGAAAATGCTAAACTTAGTTTGCGGCTAAAGGGAGCCAATCAAGACCAACACCATTGGCTCGCCGAGCAGAAAGTCGCAGGTAAATGGACAGTGGGAGATTACAAGAAAGTCATGGTGAACTGTGATCTTGTTAAGCCTGAAAGTCCAGCTACAGATACGAAAGTGTCGGTAGCCATGAAGCTCAATACATTGCCTGCTGTTACTTACAATGAAGCATTCAACTGCTACGTCGCTGAGGTAAGAAATCCCAAACGCGAGAAACCTAGTAATTATAATGAGTATCGTAATTATGATGACATTGACATCACGATAGATTCTAAAACAGTGGGCAACATTCCATTTCTGTTAGAAATGTATCAGCCAGCAAGCATCACTGGCTTGTGCCCCATTCTCTGTGATGAAAATGGAGTGCCTACAGGTATTCCTGTGCAACTAAGTAAGAACTGGCATGACAAAGAAATGGGTGTCTACCTTCGCGCGTATGCACTGCTGCCTACCACTAGCGGTCAGACGAAATATAAGCTAAGAATAATCTATGGATTTTATGGCAACCTTCCCTCTGCAAGCCATTCTCAGCTATCCTTAGTTGGATGGGGTGGCAACGGTAGGTGGGATCAGCTCGCCATAGGGGCATGGGGGGAAACCTACTGCATGGACATGGACATGAGTAATGTAGATGTAGCGGTTACAGATGTAAGAATGCTCATGGCTCGCAATGGCGAAAATGGTCAAAAATGGAATTGGACCGATGCTGGATGGGGAGGAGATTGGCTCGGAGTGAACGACGCAAAAGGAAACAAGCTTCTTTTTAATGGACTCAAGACCGCCTACATCTCACACGGACCATGTTTAACTGAGGTCAAGTATGACGGCTTCTACGGAGCTGACCGTGAAGTAGATTTCACATCGACAGTGAGAACGCTACGCACAGATGATTACGCCAGAACATTCACCACCATGAAGCTAGTCTTTGATAAAAAGGTAAATGCTGATGGCTGGTTGTTTAAAATGGGGCGTAGCAATCACCTCGTCACTCCTAAAATAGCCTACGGAAATGGAGCCGGTTTACTCAAGGAACACGTAGTGCCTGATGGCTTGAAAATGAATACTGAATTTATTAAGCCCACAGAACTTTCAGGAGCAGGTCCTTGGTGGGTATCTTTCCCGGGCGCTTATACTGCTGATGGTCGAGATTGGGGGACGGGATATCGAGCCCTGGTCATCCGTTCTTACAAGGCTATTATCGGTGGTAAAGAATTCACCAACCCTACCGTCTCATTTCCTGTATATCGTCCATCTGAAGGTAAATCCAATCTCGATTTCTTACTAAGAGCGCCTATTGGAGTGGCAGAATTTAAACCGGGAGACAGCGTCGAATTTGATGTAGAATGGATTACTCTGCCGCGTGTAGCTGCAGACTACTATGGACCTAATGATACATTCAGAAAGCACGTGGCTGAAAACCCATCTTCCTGGAAGACCACCTACCGAGAGGCTGTTGGCAATGATCTGAAAGTCACTGTTGATGGAGGAAATTTAGTGAATCACTATCCTATCATTATTCAGTCTGAGGAGGAGGAAGTCACTGTCGATATCGAAGGTGGTGTGGGCTATGTGCCGATCCGATTCGATGGGCTAAAGCAAGCTAAAGGCTATGCTCTGTATCAGATTATCGATGGAAAAGAAATCAAGCTCGACCAATCAGCGCACGGCAATGATTTCTGGCAAACTGACTACGATGTGAAGGTAAACCGCTTTTCAATGACATTTAACTTGCCGTTAGATGGAAAGAAGAAATCAAAGTGGATTCTAAAAAGATAACGCACTAGTGTTTTAAATTAATACCTCACTAACTAAGTAGTTCTCCTGCTTGATATTAAACAATAGGCATCCTGATATTAAGCGCAAAGCATTCTACATAATGGGGATGGTAGACAAGTTGACTTGATACAGAGAGTAGAGTGTAATCATCATTACAAGTATCGAATCATCGACAAATGTAACCAATGAAATCATGAAAAAAATTATACTAATAAATACAATCTGTGTGAGTCTGTCTCTGTGCGCCAATGCGGCACTTACCATTACCTCAAGCGTAGCAACCCGAGTCGATGAGTACATAGGAGCCGGTGGAGGAAATGCGGATCCAGATGGCTTAGGCGACAGAAACGCAGGAAATGCGAATATGCTAGTTGGCTACTTCAAGCAGGAAAATGTCGAAGATATGGTCAGCATCTGGGCTTTTCAAATGACCGGCACAGCTAGCGGAACTAATATTACCGATGCAGACTTCTCTGTGACTCAGACTGGTGGCGGTGGAAATTTAGCTGCCGATGCCTACGTAATCCGCACCGCAGGTGCGTCAACAATCTTAGTATCGGACTACCAGACGAATGCTCAACTGCTCATGTCGAATTTCAACTCATCGGGTGCTGGCGCTCAGTCACTTGATGCAGGCGGCATGACGAACCTTATCTCATACCTTCAGACAAATTGGGTAGAGAACGATTATGTATTCATCGGGATTAAGAATCAATCAACCCCGACTGGTCTTACCTTCGTTGGTGATGACTCGAATAACTTCGACTTTTATACTGCGGGAGATAATGGTGGAACACTCACTCTCGTAGTACCTGAACCATCCTCTACAGCATTGCTCGGTCTTGGCGGATTAGCGCTTATTCTCCGCCGTCGCAAGTAAATTTCATTTATTAAATGACGCCACTGGGGGAATATCCTAGTGGCGTTTTTTTCTAGTCATATAAACGTAGGATGTGCAATCACAAGTAGCAGGTGTAGAATATATTTATAGTGAAAAGAATATTGAAAGCCACGCTACCCATTTTGACTATGATAGTGGCTGGTAGCTACGCATGGGCGGACAAGCCTAACATCATTTTTATCCTGACCGATGATCAGGGCTATGGAGATCTGGGGCGTCATGGTCATCCTCTTTTGAAGACCCCTAATACGGATCGGCTTTATGATGAGAGTGTGCGGTTTGATAACTTCTACGTCAGCCCATCCTGCTCACCTACGCGAGCGGCTCTGATGACTGGGATGCATGAGTTCCGCAGTGGTGTGACCCATACGATACAGCCGCGCGAGCACCTGAATAAGGAGGTTACTATCCTTCCTCAGCTTCTCAAGACCGCTGGTTACAAGACAGGATTTATCGGTAAATGGCATCTTGGAGGTGGAACTGGATACACACCAAGAAATCGTGGTTTTGACTGGTCGTCTACGAACCAAGGAGGGCCGAGAGTTCATATGGATCCCACCATGATCCGTAATGGCAAACGCGAAAAAGCAACCGGGTTTCGAGAGGATTTATTCTTTGACGAAGCCATGGCGTTTATTGATCAGAGCAAGGATCAACCGTTCTTTTGTTACTTGGCGACCTACTCACCTCACACCCCACTCTCTGCTCCTGAGAAATACGTCAAACCCTACCGCGTAGAAGGCGTCAGTGAGGACCAAGCCACGTATCTCGGTATGATCGCTAACATCGATTACAATGTCGGCAGATTACTTGATTTCCTAAAAGATCGCAAGCTAGATGAAAACACCATCCTCATCTTCATGAATGACAATGGAGTAACGGTAGGGCTAGATGTTTATAATGCTCATATGCGAGGCAGCAAATGCACCATCTGGGAGGGTGGATCACGTGCGATGTCATTCTGGTGCTGGCCGAATAAATGGAAGCCACACCAAGTGGACAATCTAACAGCTCATATCGATGTTCTCCCGACTCTGTGTGACTTAGCCGGCGTTGAAATTCCTAAAGAGCTCGCAGCGAAGCTAGATGGATTTAATCTACGACCTTTGCTAGAGTCCACAGAACCTGTTGTTTGGAATACAGATCGTATGCTGTTTCACCACGTAGCTCGCTGGCCGAGTGGACTGGCGGCGTCTCATAAATACGCCATGACCGGAGTCAGACAGGGAAACTACCTGCTACTGCGGAGTAATTCATGTGATGATCCTGAATGCCTAAAATGCTCTAGCCAATGCACCACGATGAATCGGGTTGCCGCTGGTGGGAAAAAGGCTACTTATACAGAGACTAACGCCGCGTTCCACTGGGGAGTGAGCCCTAAGGGGAAATGGATTCTGATCGATACGAAGCATGATCCAGCCTGTAAAAAAGATTTATCCGAGGCCAAGCCAGAACTCGTGGCTAAGCTAGCCAAGGCCTACGATCAATGGTGGGATAAAACCTATCCAGAAATGATCGAGGCTGGTGGTGATAAAGGTGAGCCTATCCTATTGCCAACTCGCAAGAAAAGAACTCCAGTCAAATAATCGTTAAATAAAAAGTATCCTATGAATTTACCTATCACAACAAAAGGCAGGATTCTCAGTTCCTTAGTGATCTTGCTAACGAGCGTTTCTTCGCAGGCAGACGACTTTGCTAATCAGCGAAAAGAGGTAGAGGCATTGGCAAAGCTTACTAAAGCACCCGTGGTGCAAGCCGCTGAGAGATTTTCTAATACTGAATCAGTAAAACCTATCTACTTCGATGGTCTTGACTGGCAGGGCAAGCCAACCAAGGTATTTGCCTGGCTAGGGTTGCCTAAAAACCCGAAAGGTAAAGTTCCTGGTGTGGTCTTGGTTCACGGTGGCGGAGGAACAGCCTTCAAGCTCTGGGTAGAGAAATGGAATGCCAAAGGCTATGCTGCCATCAGTATCGCAGTGGAAGGTCAGACCGATGTGAAGGCGAAAAAAGGTCAGCCAGCAATAGCAACCAAATGGAGTAAGCATCAATGGAGTGGTCCAGAGCGCAAAGGGATCTACAACGACTCCAAGCCTACAGTCGAGATAACAGACCAATGGATGTATCATGCTGTAGCGGACACCATTCTCGCGAACTCACTCCTCCGATCACTACCTGAAGTAGACGCTGACAAAGTAGGCTTGATGGGTATTTCCTGGGGTGGCGTTATCACGAGCACGGTGATCGGTATCGACGATCGTTTCGCCTTCGCAATACCAACCTATGGCTGCGGTGATCTAACCAAGGCACAAAACCAATACGGCAAATCCCTAGGTAAAAACGAGACCTACAAACAAGTTTGGGATCCTATGCTCAGGCTTGAAAAAGTGGAGACGCCGACCCTCTGGTTCTCCTGGCCTGAGGATAAACACTTCCCCATGAACCACTTTGCGGCATGTTATAAAAAGGTGAAAGGACCCTACATGGTGAGCTTAATTCCTATACTAGGTCATGGTCACGGTCCACCTTGGAATAAGGAAGACAGCTATGCTTTTGCAGATAGTGTTGTGAAGCAAGAACGCGTCTGGTGTAGACAAACTAATTTAAAAAAAGAGCGCAATATGGTGGAAGTCTCCTTTGCTTCGGCCAAGCCACTGCAACAAGCTACCTTAGTTTCTACCAAAGATAAAGGTGTCTCCGGTCTGCGCAAGTGGACAGTATCCACAGCTACCATAAAGAAAGAGGGTAATCAGTGGATTGCCCAAACAAGCCTTCCACACGGCACCACAGCTTGGTTTATAAACGTCAGCAACGGCAAGCTCACAGCCAGCTCTGACTACCAAGAAGAATAATCTGCGCTCCCTATTGATCACTTTCCACCGCCCTCCCAAATAACTAAAATGATGATGCATAAAATACATACCGTCCTCTTACTTACTATAGCTCTGCTGGCCATGCAGAGTACCTACGCAGGTGAGATGAGAGTCTGGCAGAGTAGTAAAGGCTCTCAAATAAAAGCTGAGTTATTATTCTTGGGTGAAACATTGATCGTGCTGAAAACCGAGGCAGGAAAAGAAGTCTCTACGCCGATCAACTCTCTGGTGGCCGCAGATGTGGCTTATCTTAAACAACTCCAAGAGGTGAAAAATGGCGCAAAAGATAAAGAGATGGCAGTAGCAGATCCTGTTGAAAAAGAGACGCCTCCCGTTCCGCCCAAGGAGGTCGCACCAGCAAAAGGTAATAATTTATCAACTCTAACAGAAGGTAAGGGTAAAGGGTTTCATGCTTATTATGAAGGGGAAAAATACATCGCAAAAGTGCTGAGTAATGGTGTTCTTATTATTTACTATAAAGATGAAACGGGAAAGGTGGATGAGCGCTGGAAAATGCGTATTGCAGCTAGAGCTATCCGCAAAGATGCCAATGGGTGGATACATTACAAATATGAAAAAATGCTGAAGACTAATCCAGCTAAGAGCGGTGCCACAGAAGTTAAATACACGTTCCAAAGTGAAGCCGGTATATCATGCGACGTCATATTTGATTTTGCTCCTGAGGGTTTCACTACCTGGACACGCTCTGAAGAAAGTGATAGCACTCCAGAAGATGTTATCCATATGATGAGCCATCATTTTACAGGGATTGATCAAGTTTCAAAGGATAAGGCTTACTTAAAAAAAATGAAGATTAAGCGTAAAACAGTGAAAGGAGAAAGAGAGAAGTATGATTTTACTGAGGTAATTACTTTAACTGGTGATACGGAGGAGTATGAAATATCTGGTCCATTTTTCGGTAAGACTAAACTTAAAGTAACGAGAGCTAAGGACAAAGAAGCAAAGCTCTCACCCTCTCATTATCCAGGCACCGCATTCTCAGGTGGATTTTCTATGAACGGCATAAAAACAGATTGTAAAACAAACGACCCTGATGGTGAGCAGACCACTATTAGCTTCAAGTAAGTGACCGACTCTAACAACTCTAACAAATCTAAAAACAAAACGAAATGATACCTTACAAAATATCCATTCTAGCATTACTGCAGATCGTTCTCAGCCCACTACCTATCCACGCTGCCCCGCTGAGCGGCACAAAACCAAACATCATCTTAGTCCTCACTGATGATCAAGGCATGGGGGATCTATCCTGCATGGGAAATACCTATCTGAAAACTCCACATCTCGACCAATTTTATAACAAGTCCACACGCTTTACAGACTTCCAAGTCAGCCCCACATGCGCGCCGACTCGCTCGGCACTGATGAGTGGTCGTCACCCGTTCGAGGTAGGGGTCTCGCACACAGTGGGTCAGCGCGAGCGGCTCGCTCAAGGAGTCGTTACTTTCCCCCAGATGCTCCAGAAGGCAGGCTATGTGACGGGGTTATTTGGGAAATGGCATCTCGGTGACGAGGACGCCTACCTACCGCAAAACCGTGGATTTAATGAGGTCCTCATGCACGGGGCAGGTGGGATCACCCAGTCACGCTGGGGAGACTTTATCCCAAATGCTGAGACTAAATATTTTGATAGTATCCTCCTGCATAATCAAACCGTTGTGCAGAGTAAAGGGTTCTGCACCGATGTTTTCTTTGATGCCGGTCTAGCGTGGTCAAAAAAACAAATCGATTCTAACCAACCGTTTTTCACCTACATTTCACTCAATGCACCGCACGGTCCGATGTATGCTCCCGAGAAATACAAAAAGCGTTTCCTCGATGCTGGCTTCGATGATAAGGCAGCCGCCCGCTATGCCATGATAGAAAATGTGGACTCTAATTTCGGTAAGCTGATGCAAAGGCTTAGTGAATGGAATGCACTAGAAAACACGCTGGTGATCTTCATGACAGACAACGGCATGTCGATGCCAGCATTTAAAGTGAACGGTAAGCAACAGCTCGCATTTAACGCAGGAATGAAAGGCGCGAAAAACTCTCCCCATGAAGGAGGCACTCACGTTCCCAGTTTCTGGTATTGGAAAGGTAAAACCATCGAAGGTGCTGACATCACCGCTCTCACCGCCCATCTCGATATCTACCGGACTTTCTGTGACCTCGCAGGAGTCAAAGCCCCCGAAGGAAAGCTCCCTCCACGAGGTCGTTCATTGGTTCCGTTGTTAGAAGACCCCAAGGCTGAGTGGCAGGATAGCAAGCGTTTCGTCCACCAAGGTCGCTGGAATGATGTCTGGACAAAGAGAACGCGAGAAGAATCTAAATACCAAGGTTGTGCGGTCCGCACCCAGCGCTGGCGATTAGTCAACAATGCAAAACTTTATGATATCTCCCAAGATCCAGGACAAAAGAAAGACATAGCAGAGCAGTATCCAGCCGTGGTCAAAGAACTCCGCCAAGCTTATGACCAATGGTGGGACACGCTCACTCCATTATTAGTCAACGAGGACTTAGAATGGACAGAGGAGGGTAAGCATCCATTTCAGCTACGCCACAAGGCACTGGGGGATAAAAAACTCCCCCTATTCCGACCATAGACCTTCACTATTGATGAACAAAAATATTCGGATGAGTGTGAACTCATTCAGAGGCGCAAAAAAATATATTCTAAAAATTTACCATGAAATCATCTAACCTTATTCCTCTTGTCGCAGCGGCATTCATATCGACTTTAGCAGTGGCTTCAGCTGAGTCTGCCCCGCGTCCGGAAAAACCCAATATCATTCTCATTCTGACTGATGACCTCGGTTGGCAGGATGTGAAGTGTTACGATATTGACGAGCCATCACCGATGGAAACACCGAACATGGATGCCTTGGCGAAAAAGGGAATCAAGTTCTGGCAGGCATACTCACCGGCACCTACGTGTGCTCCATCTCGCTGTGCTATCATGAGTGGGAATCATCCCGCACGGGCGCAGAAGACTCATGTGGCAGGCGGTCAGCCACCCACTCCGAATCACAAGGGAGCTTGGAAATTAATAGCGCCGTGGTATAGCGGTAGGATGCCTGCTGATGAAGTCACACTCGCCAAGGTATTGCAAAAAAATGGCTACACTACAGGGCACAGCGGTAAGTGGCATATGGCGATTGATCATCACGCCTTTCCGCAGCCAGAGGATCAGGGGTTTGACTGGACGAAGAGTGACCGAGGTGCTCGGGGTGGTATGCGCCCTGATCGGATCAGTGGCTTTGCCACGGATATAAAGGGCGATAAGTTCAGGCTCGATAAAAATGGATTTCCCTATCATGCCAACAGTGAGAACGCGCTTACTTTCCTGAAAGAAAACAAGGACAAGCCCTTCTTCCTTTATTACGCTACGTGGCTGGTACACACCCCCATTCACACTCGGAGCGAGCAGCTACTGCATAAATACTGCGTGAAACTGGGTATAGATCCTGCGACACTTAAGGCAAAAGGCTGGGCAGGAAAAGGACAGACTAATCCGTTCTACTGTGCGATGGTCGAAGAGCTGGACTATTACGTGGGCAAAGTTTTCAACTACCTGGAAAGCACCGATGACCCACGCTGGCCAGGGCATAAACTAAGCGAAAACACCTATGTTATTTTCACTTCTGACAATGGCGGAATGGAAGGGGGTGGGGGAGAAATTTATACCGACAACTACCCGCTCGACCGTGGTAAAATATCGGCGATGGAAGGCGGCACTCGTGTCCCACTCATCATTACTGGTCCTGGTATTCCGCAAGGCGTGGAGTCTGATGTGATGATCAATGGTCTGGATTTTTACCCGACTATTTTATCGCTAGTAGGAGCTGAGAAGCCGAAAGATAAGCATTTAGACGGCTGTGATTTGACCAAGCTGCTGAAGTCTCCGCAGGACGCATCACTGGTTCGCCATTCTGATGGCTCAATGAGAAACTCCATGGTGTGGCATTTCCCCAACAGTGCTGCTCTGGAAAGCACGATACGGATTGGGGATTACAAGCTTGTGCGTAACTATTCACACATCAATGACCCTAAGACGCCCGAGCTTGAACTATATCAACTCTATCAGACAACAGACGGGAAACAAACGCGTGTTGACATCGAAGAAGCTAAAAATCTGGCTACTAAAATGCCAGAAAAAGCTAAGGAAATGAATATGCAGCTGAGCAAAAGGCTCACTGAGATGAAAGCCAGCTATCCTTATTATAATCCTCATTTTCGACGACCACTTCCGCACAAAGAGAAGGTCTGCAAGGTGATTTCTCATCAAGTAAAAGGAAATAAGCTGACTGCTATCTACAAAGAAAACGGAGCTAAAGTGGTGCGTGCTAATCTCCTTTACACGCTCAATGGAGGACAACGTCACGAAGAGTGGTTTCGCGTTCCAGCAACTCTCGTTGGGGATGATAAAGTGACTGTTGATTTACCTGAAAACACGACGCATTATGTGCTTAACTTGATTGACGAAAATAACTTCCTCCGCAGCTACCCAGAGTTACCTGATATGAGCACACTCAACAAAACCAAAGAGAAATTCTCGAAACATGCTCTGCGAGTTCAGTCAGAATTGGACGCCAGTGGAGCTATAAAATAGTCTAGGCTAACATGACTTCAATGAAAAATAACCAAGCATATTTCAGAGGGATTTTACTGAGTGTGATTTCGCATTCTTTGCTGCTTTTTGCTGCCATGAATGCGGCGGCCAAGGATGAAAATAAACCTGACACTCAGTGGGTTTATAAGACTGTCGATGGTAAGGATCTGAAGCTCGATGTATTTCTGCCTGATGGGTATGAGAAATCTAACAGAAGCTATCCTGTGTTTGTGGTTTATCATGGTGGTAGCTGGACAGCGGGGGAGGCAAGTTGGCATCACCCAGACTGTGCTTATTGGAGTAAACGTGGCATGATCGCGGTGTCTGTGGACTACCGGCTTAGAAAACGCGACAATGTTGAAGTCCCACTTGAATGCGTGAAGGATGCTAAGTCAGCGATCCGGTTTTTGCGAAAAAATGCTGCCAATCTGAAGGTCGATAGTAACAAAATAGTAGCAGCCGGTGGATCTGCTGGAGGTCAGCTTGCGGCTGCATTAGCGACTATCAACAGCCCAGAAACCAATGACGAAAATTATGATCTTTCCATTTCCTGCAAGCCAAATGCCGTAGTGTTGTATAATCCTTATTTCAAATGCGCTGTTGCGCTTTCACCTCCGAACTTCATCATTAAGGGTCTCCCGCCTTTCATCACCTTTCTAGGCGACAAAGACCCAGCAATACCAGTCGCGAGCCTGAAGAAATTTCACGATGACCTCAAGGCGAAGGGTAATGTCTCTGAGTATTATGTGGGAAAAGACGGCAAGCATGGCTTATGCAATGGTCGAAATCCGCGTAACCCATATTTTTATTGGTCGCTTGAGCTAATAGACCAGTTTCTGCTGAAGCAAAATTTAATCACTGGAAAATCTAAGGTCAAAAGGCCAGATGGTGTGTCTGTTCTGGAAAAAGGAGTGGGCTACGATGCTTATCAATAGTTAGGCTTGAGCTAGGGCTTTCTAATCAATCGGCTGGCTGCAACGGCGCGGATGAGGTCTCTGGTTCGGTAATTTTTCTCTTTAAGTGCAGTGACGATGGCTTCTACGTCGTCTCTGTCAGAAAATTCTACTGTCCTGCCTAGGGCGTAGGTGAGGATGGATGTGACGAGTTCTTTAGCAAGCTTGTCTTCGTGTTTAAGGAGGAGTTTTTTGAGCTGGTTGACATCGTTAAATTTCTCTCCACTTGGGAGTATCCCGCTGGGATTAATGAGGAGCGATTTCTTGCCGACTTCTTCTTTTGTCCGCCAGCGTCCGACGGGATCAAAGTTCTCTAGCCCAAAGCCAATGACATCCATTTCCTTGTGGCATGAGGCACAGGCGGCACGGTCTTGGTGAAGCAAGACGAGCTGCTTGTTGGACATCGGTTCCGATGAGGCTTCATCGAGCTCAGGGACGTTTGGTGGTGGCGGTGGTGGCTTGTCGTGGAGGATTTTCTCTAGAACCAATGCGCCACGGATTACTGGTGATGAGCGCTCACCGTTAGAGCCTGTTGTGAGAAAGGCTGCTTGGGTGAGCAGACCTCCGCGCGTGGAAGTTGCAGGTAGTTTCACTTTCTGAAATGAGTCATCTCTGGGGTTCACGCCTGGGATGCCGTAGTGAGCGGCGAGTGCTCCGTTGATGGTGACGAAATCTGAGTCGATGAAGTTAGCCACAGGTAAGTTTTCTTTGATGAGCACCCCGAAGAATTTGCGCACTTCTTTCCGAGCGTCTGCTTGGACGCCTTGATTAAAGAAAAAATGTTTTTTCCTGTCCACGGTGATGGCATCGTAGCGATCTAACTCTGCCCATTGGTCGATGAAGCCATCTCGAAATGCCTTTGATCTAGGGTCTGCTAGTAGTCTATCAACCTGCGCAAGATATTCTTTATTGTCGGCGAGATTGGCGGCGTAAAGTTGATCGTCTGGTGGCGAACTCCACAGAAAATAAGACAAGCGAATCGCTAGTTCACGATTACTCAGCAGATCATGTGGCTTATCTTGGGAAGGGACTGCTTCTTGGATGAAGAGAAAGCTTGGTGACGCGAGGATCACGGCGATGACTTCTTCCATCGCTGATTTATAATTCACTCCTGCGGCTCTGTTTTCTTTGAACTTGGCGTGCAGGGCATTGATGTAGCGAGCTCCTGGATGTTTCCGGCGGAATGAGATGGTGGTAAATTTCTTTATGAATTCTAGCGCAGATTTATCATCACCATAGAGGGCACTGGCTCCACCTGTCGGTTTATTAGGGTAGAGGAGGTGCTCTATTTCAGGGCGTTTCTTAGGATAGAATGGACCTTCTATTTCTAACCAGTCAACCCAGATGGAAGCTCTAGGTTCAGTGTGCTTTCCCATGTCGCCTAGCTTGCGCAGATAGTTACGCATGGTGTTGATGGTGTGGTCTGGTTGATTCTCTCTTACCTTAAAGGCGATCATTCCTTTCCCTAACGGACGCCTAATGCGTAGTGAAACTGACTCTGGTTTTTCTGGGGTGCCAGCTATTTTTAAAGTGCCATGGATTCTATCATTCCAAAGCCTGACGATACGGCGAAGCTCGTGAGGATTCCCCACCACACCACCGTGGACACGCACGGTGTATTCAGCGCGGATGTCAATGTGCTCGGCAGCACTGACCCACTTAGCGACATCACTGATATAGACGCCTGTGTTGATCAATGGATACTGGAGATACGCCCGTGGGAGCTCGGCTCTACTATCCCACTGTCTGAAAAGAATTTTCATATCGCCCTCATCTTTGAATCCCATTTCCTTCCAGGTCTTCCCGGCTTTTTTCATCGCCATTTTACGATCTTTGTCAGCCAGACTATTACGCATCTTTGCGGTGACATTATTCTCTGGATGGGTGCGGTTTTTCTTTAGTTTTCTGTGGGGTTTCGTATTAAGATTGAGCGAGGTTTTGGCGATTTTTCTACCTAGTCCGAGATAAGACTCAAAATGCGCTGAGGTGAAGAACTGCTCGGCGCCGACTGTGTCAAAGGTGGTAATCTCACCGTCGGCGGGGATGTCATTGGGATCCACTTCGAAGCCGAATAGGTCCTTGATCGTATTTGAATATTCGCGTTTATTGAGCCTGCGCATTTTGATCTCGCCACCATGGTCTGTGAGTCGTTTTTTAGCCTCATTTACTGATCCCGCTAGAGTTTTTAAGATGGTGGTTAGTTCCTCATTTGAGGGCTGATCTTCTTCTTCTGGGGGCATGTCGCCGCCATTGAGCTGATCCATCACATCCTGCCAACGCTGCGCTGAATCGTTGTTATCGATCACCCAGTTACCGAGATCAAACCTGACTTGGCCCTTCTGCTTTTTAGGGCCGTGGCACTTGAAGCAGTGCTCTTTTAGAAATGGTTCCAGCTGCTCCTTTGGCAGCTGGATGGCGTGAGGGATTTTGGATGGAGGTTGGGCTACGGCTGGGAGTGCTGAGAATAGGCAAATGATCCAGCAAGCGAAAAGAGTGCGGTGCTTCATGGTGAGATGAGTGATTATTTTTGGTTCAGAATCTGAGCTAACTCCTCGGTGCTATGGCTGAAGGAATCGATAGGGATTCCCGCTTGTTGTAGTAAGGTCAGCCAGTAGTTTGCCAGTGGTGTGTCTTGTTCGGGTAGGATAATATGACTTCCGTGCTTGATGTTTTTAGCCCCGCCGCCTGAAATAATCGCGGGCACATTCTTTAGCTCATGGCCACTGCGGAGATTGGAGCCGTAACTGACGATGCAGTTGTCAAATAAGCTGCTGCCATCGATGTCCTTCGCTTCCTTTAAACGATCAATGAAATGAGCGAACAGTGCCGAGCATTTCTTATCGCGCTCACGTGATGCTAAAATGCGCGGTTGGGAAAACCCGTAGTGGCTCAGTGAGTGTGCCTTGAGCTTCATGCCCATTCCTTCTAACAGCGAGCAAACTGGCTGACGGTAACTGACGACATTTGTCATCCCAGTCTGGAGGGCGATGATGATCATGTCATACATTAGGTGAATCGCTTTCTCGCCGGTGATGCCTTCTAGTGGAGCCATGAAGGGGGCTTTTGGCTTCGGGATGTCCGCCCATGCAGCTTGTCGCTCCAGTCCCTTTTCTACCTGCCGTAGCCCGGTGAAATACTCATCTAGTTTCTCTTGATCTGACTTACTCAGACTGCACTTCATACCGCTGGCATCGATGCGCACGAGGTCGAGGATACTTTGCTTTTTCTTTAAATTTTCATCCAGTTGCGCCCTTGATCTTCCTGTATGGGCGAAGAGTTCATGATACAGATCTAGCGGTCTTTTGAAGCCAGGGATCGGCTTGCCTTGTTCATCCCATGAGAGTGAAAGCCCGGGGCCATGACCTGAATTCTGACCGCCGTCTGGCTCAGCAGATGTCAGAACGAGAGATGCGTAGCGCGTATCTTTCCCTAGGTGCTGGGCGGCGACCTGATCACATGAGATCGAGTTATGAAAGCGTTTCCCGGGTGTTCCAGCCACATTTGCCCCAGTAAGATAGGACACACTACCACCGTGCGGATCAGTGGCCCCCATGTTGGTGAGGTTGGAAACCATCGTGATGTCATTTCTATGGCGAGCCAGTGGAGCGAGGCCCTCGGTCATTCCTATTTGTTCAAAAGCGCCTGCCTTCTTTGGGTAAAAAGTTTTCTTAGTGAATCCAAATCCACCACCGAGAAACACCATCCGCTTATTTGGGCGCGGAGTTGCAGCGCCAGTTTTCGCAAAAGACTCCATAAATGGTAATGCTAAAACTGAGCTTCCGAGTCGGAGAAATGATCTACGGCTGTATGGATTTGTTTCAAATGACATGCGTAATATTACTAAATCAATCATGGGACTCTATCAATATTTACTCCTTATTTTATAGGATGAGCAATGAGTGAAAGCGAGATACAGTGAACCACATAGAAACTCTTACAATGATAAACAGACGCTACATTAACTGAACTTACGAGACTCCTATAAAATAAGGATAGACGACAATAATTTAATGAATACAGTGTATGTAAGGCTTGTATTGGTTACCTGTCATTATGAATCAACCCAACCATCACCACCAGAATAGTATCAGAAAACCATCAGGCTTTGCCTTGATCGCTACTCTTAGTGTGATGGCTTTGCTGCTGATGATTGCGTTTGGAATGATAGGTTTATCTTCTATAGAGCAGCGTAATTCCAAGCAAGGCATTGCTCTACAACAGGCTCAAGCCAATGCTCGTATGGGTCTAATGCTGGCTATCGAAGAGCTTCAAGGAGCAGCTGGTTCTGATCAGATGATCACAGCTGATGCTAGTATTAAGAATACAAATACAGCTCAGCCTCACCTTTTGGGTGTTTGGAAATCATTTAAACAAACAAATACAGTAACAGACCCAATCAATTACGAAACTCAAAAAAGCGGCGACTTTATCCAATGGCTAAGCTCTACCACAACTGCAAATAAGTTTGATCTAACTTTCCCTACGCGAGAGCCTGAAAACTCAGTGACACTAGTCGGCAGCGGCACTTTCCCCGCTCCCGATGCTAATGGCTCAGCAAGCCAATTTGTAAAAGCGAGCATGATCGAAGTGTCTGGTGGTCAGGGAGGGGGATTTGGAAAATATGCGTGGCACATCTTTGACGAATCTCAAAAAGCCAACCTAACGCTAACCAATCCTGAGGCAACTAACGATGCAGGCCGTGTCGCCGCACTTGGAACCTCTGGAACACTGGGATTTAATGCCTTGGCAAGTAATGCACAATATGCCCCGTTAGGAACTATAACAGCTGCGCAGCAGAATAAGCTATTCTCGCTAGATAGCTCTGGGTTTTTAGGTGTGGGCACCACATTTGACCCGAAACTAGCCCGCGCATTCCACTTCCTAAGCACCGACTCCAAAAGCTTACTCGTAGATGTGACGAATGGTGGATACCAGAAAGATCTTTCCCTGCTATTCGACAACGAGGTTCTACCCACAGAGTATGTGAATCGGCATATTTATAGTGATACTAACTCACCCGTAGCTGCTGCTCCTACTCGCTTCACAGGAGCTGAGCCGATCCCAAGCCCTGATCCTAAATGGTCGCTTCTTCATTCCCACTATCGTCTCTATAATGAGGTGAGCAAAAATAGTGGCACACTTGGAATTGATTCGAGTGATGTCCTACGAGATACCAGCACAGACTTTTTTAATAAGCAGCAAGTTCTGCCCGTGGTCTCTAATGCACAGTTCATTTTCTCAATGGCTCCGCAAAAACATAATTTGAATCCTCCATATGTTGGTTTTCTAGGTTTTTGGGTTGATCTAGTCATCACTGTTTGGAATCCCTATAATGTAGAACTTAGATTTGACGCCATGGATTTAGAATTTTACCGTTTTCCTCTAGAAGTGGAGTTTTTCCGAGAGGATGAGACTGGGGTGAATAGTGCTTCATCTGGAAACCCTGTCCACATTGCCTATATGTTTAACCGCGGTAATAATCCTACAGGAGTGGCAAACATTCAAGATAAGCTACCTTACCGCGCACGGATCACTGGACCTAACACTACTACTGGAGTGAATGACATTGTCTTAAAACCGGGAGAGTATAAGGTATTTGGTGCTCCTCAAGGAACGATCTACAATCATAAAAACTGGAACTACACTAGAGGGCTAGTTCTGCAAGAAGGATTTAACCCTAGAAGCGGTGGAGTATTCGAGCGATACATTTCTACCAATGCAAACTACCAGGCTCAATGTCCATGGCCTTATCCCAAAAGTAACAGGCAGCAAATTCAGGTGAAGCTTGGTGACGTGTATTCTGTCCAAGTAAGCCCCGCAAAGGTAGCCCGCACCTCAAGCTTATGGCCCGAGACGAATAACAAAGAAGTTGTCTCCTATCTGAAAATTTTTAAAGGTGATGGAGGAGCAAATTCAAATGTAACAAACGTGGACACCTATGAAACAATCTTGAAGCAGAATCGGAAACAGATTGGTGCTATCGAGATTGATATTCCAGATGCTGCCGCTATGGCAAAAAGGCTTCCGAGTTTCGGACAGAATGAGATGTCACGTTTAACCGTCACTACTGAGAATAATAAACCACAGGGTGTAGCGACGGAGAAAGTTCCCTTCCTAATCGCTTCTCTCAGACTCAAAACAGAGCAAGATTCTAGTCTTTTAGAAGGTGAGCCGAATTCTTCTGTATGGCTGCATAATGGCATAACGAACCCTTATTTCAGTTCCGGACTAGATCAGAACGAGCATGAAAAATCCCACCAGTATGAACTAACATGGGAACCGATGACCTCTTGGAACCAGATACCTACAGTGGAAGTGGATAACAAAAACCGAGGTTATGGAGCGTCAGGAGTGAGCTCAGGCACTGGGGTGAATTCAGCACCGTTTTCACAAATCCCACTGATGCCAACTACTTCTCTCGCTCAGTTTTCACATGCACCACTCAATAGCGGGGGCCAAGCGCCTCTCACTAGTCAGATCGTAGGCAACTCATATAATTCACCTCTGCTGCCTCTGGATAAAAAGACAAATGCGGGTTCACTGGGAACGCATCTCGACCATTCCTATATGGCAAATAATACGCTCTTCGATGGCTACTTTCTCTCCACGGCAGCCACAGAAGCGGGACCTCTCTATGACTCCTCTGCTCGTGACCTAGATACTGTCATCAGCGAGTTTTTTCAGGGTGCTAAAAAGCTGGCGAATAATAATTTCCAGCCAAAAACGAATGTTCCACCAGCAATCACCGCTACAGATTACGCTACCTTTGCCCAGCATCTTTATAACAAAGGAGCATTCAACGTTAACTCAACCTCAGTCGAGGCCTGGGCGCTCTTCCTAGCTAGTGGCAGCAATGAATCTCTCCCCATCCTCGACATGCTTACATCTAGCTCTACCTTTGCCAATGCAGCGTACTCTACAGAAACGGCAGTGTCACGTTTTTCACCACTGATAGGCGATGCTGTGGCGGGGGATACAGATGACCAGACTCGCTGGGCAGGGCACCGTAGATTGAGCCCGGTTCAAATCATGACGCTGGCTGAAAATGTCGTGGTCGAGGTCAAGAAACGTGGACCATTCCAATCTGTCTCTGAGTTTGTGAATCGCCAGATCGACGGCGATTCAGTTACCGCAAATTCAGGAGCGCTCCAGACTGCTATTGAGAGCTCAGACATCAATACAAACTTCGGAGAACCAGTTCCCAAAAATAGCGGAGAGCTTGCCTCTGGGAGCGCCACGGCTAGAACTTCAGCTGGAGCGGTCACTCAGATTACGCAAGCAGATCTGCTACGCCGTCTGGCACCATCCATCACCGTCCGTGGTGATACCTTCCGCATCAGATCCTATGGTGAAGCGACCGAAGGTGGGACTACTGTGAAAGTCTGGTGTGAGGCAATCGTCCAGCGCCAGCATAATTTCATAGATGATTCCCAACCTTCCACTACTGAAAGTTCATCACTAAATACCACAAACCAGACATACGGGCGTAGATTTGAAATTATCTCTTTTCGCTGGCTATCACCGGATGAAATCTAATAAAATATCACAAATATGAAGTCTGTATTTTTAGTCTATATTGCTCTAGCGCTACTCTCTACAGGGTTGTTTGCACAGAAGGATAAAGCACCACCCACCGAGGTATCGATCTATGCTTTTGAGCGCAATAAACAGCATCAAACGATCTTCCTAGAATCTCCGAAAAATGAACCCTACGAGATAACTCTTTCTAAGGCCAATATCCTCGGTCCCTTCAAGACCGTGAAAGATGAGAATGGCAAAGTAACGATCAGAAAAAAAGCGAAAGATGCAGAGGGAGCCATAATCTACCCACAGCTCTCAAAGGTAACAATCCCTACCCATGTCAAAGAGCCTCTACTCATCTTAATCCCGATCTCTGGAAATAGAGCCTATAAAACCTATGTTATAGATCGTAGCCTTAGCAGTTTCCCTAAAGCGAGCTACAAGATCTTCAACCTTTCACCGAGTTTGATACGAGGTATAGTCGGTAAAACTCGGGTAACTGTAGCACCTAGAAAGCTGTTCGCATTTAACCCATCATCAAACGTAGAAGATATAATGGATGTTCATTTCCAATATAAAAACGCTGAAAAATGGAAAACATTTGGTCGCACCCGCTGGGTAAAAATGCAAGAGAAACGCACGCTACTCTGTGTTTACCTAGACTCGAAAACAAAGCGGATGAGAATCCGTGGAGTCAATATGGAATCAATTCAACCATTACGTGATCGTAAAAAAACCACCGAGACGCCTGAACAGGCCATCGCACAGCCAGTTGAAAATCAGTAATCACACCTCGGTTTTTTAACCCTCGTGAATCATTCAAATGGGCGATAGCCAGCTCAAAAAATTAACTAAGAACTCCGCATTATCAAAACGGATCATCCTATATAATGAGGATAGACTAGATAACACTCATTGTTATTCTTTATAGAAATGGAGGCAAACCTCTATAAATCTATTGGGTGCAAGCCATTGCCGCATCTATATTAACCAAACCACAAAAAATATGAAAAATACGATACAAGTCATACTGCTCATTACGGTAGCCCTGTTCAGCCTGCAAAGCTCGCAGGCCGCCACCCTCATCTATAGTGATACCTTTGACGCTGCTAGCACCCCAGGAAGTCAATTCCGTATTTACGAAAATACGATCAATGATGGCTGGCAAAAAGCTCACGCTGGAGGAAATGTCGGATCAGAATGGACTATCTCAGGCGGTGTTGCCAGCAATTCAAGTGCCTTGGCAGCAACTAGCTATCCAAATAGCAAGGCGGCCGAAGCTCCACTATATAATTTCTTCAGCGGTGCTGGTACCACTGAAACACATATTAACATAAGCTTTGATTACTCGGTGGCTAGTGGCGATAAGCTCTACGCTCATCTGTGGGGCATGACTGGCATCTCGGATGATGATGGTCAAATTGTTTCAAATATTGAAGGTAGCGCAAATGGCAATGTAACTCTTAATGCTACTGCTGGTGATACAGACGAACTGACAACCTACAATCTTAAGGACGGAGCTGCTTCTGGCTTTGGTGCGGCATCCACAGCACTCTCAGGAGAACTTACTGGAACTGGCACTTATTCTAAGACCTTCAGTATATAGGGATTAGGGATCGCGGGAGTCACGACAGCCGCCGATTTGGATTACTATCTGATTCAGTTTGCACAAGAAGAAGACGGACTTGCAGGTACAACTTCTATCGATAATTTCAGCATTACTGCCGTTCCCGAGCCATCTTCGACAGCCCTTCTCGGACTCGGTGGACTCGCATTGATCATGCGTCGCCGTAAGTAAGCGCCATTCGCTTTTTTTAATCCCCACATTTCTAATGGAATGTGGGTATTACTCTGTCTGAGGGACGTTAAATAGCTCCTCTATCCTCAATATTGATGATATTAATGATCAGCTGCTCAGTTAAAGTCGGTTCACAATCATCCATTTTCGCTGGCTATCTAACCAAGAAAACGAGATGCTGATAATTAATATGAGACCGCCTTCAAAAAATGTACACACCAAACTAACTCACCATCTACGTTGAAATACATACTATTACTGCTATCCTTCGTCACCATCGTTCACGCTGAGACCAAGCCAAACATCCTGTTCATCTTTGCCGATGACTGGGGCTGGGGCGATCTCGGCTGCCATGGGCATCCCTATGTGAAGACTCCGAACATTGATAAACTCGCTGCCACGGGAACGGACTTCCAGAGGTTTACCGTCGCCAGCGGAGTTTGCTCACCGAGCAGAGCGGCGGTGATGACCGGGCATTTCCCAGCACGCTACAGTATCAATGGCCACTTCGCCTGGGTGCCTAGCAATGCCAAGCGCGGCATGCCAGACTGGCTCAGCCCGAATGCTCCTTTACTTCCCCGTATGCTACAGAAAGCTGGCTACGCCACCGCCCACTTTGGCAAATGGCACCTCTCTAACAACATGATCCCAGACTCACCACTACCTAGCGAATATGGTTATCACGAATACGGCGCGTTTAACTGTGCTGGTGAGCAAATGCCCGTGCATGAAGATGCTAAGAACGCGATCTCATTCATTAAAAAATGCCACTCAGCAGAAAAGCCATTTTTTATTAATCTTTGGATTCACGAGCCGCACACACCGTTTCATATCGTGCCTAAATACTGCTGGCGTTTCCGTGATCTCGAGGAGGCGGATAACATCTATGCTTCGGTGCTCTCACATGCAGATGAGCGCATCGGTGAAGTGTTAGATTGTCTAGATGATCTAAAGCTCACAGATAACACGCTTGTCATCTTTAGTTCAGATAATGGACCAGCAAGAGCAGGTGGTGATAAACCAGCCAAGCTCGCATTACAGAATGACACAGCCACGGGTGTAGGTTATGGTGTAGGTGCGTCCAAAGGAATCACTGGTGGGCGCAAAGGCTATAAAGCGGCCTTGTTCGAAGGCGGCATCGGAGTTCCATTTATTGCTCGCTGGCCAGGGAAAATCGCAGCGGGGAAAGTCGATGACTCCTCGCTTATTTCAGCTGTGGACTTGTTGCCAACGTTCTGTGAAATTGCAGGGGCAGAATTACCAGTGGATTACCAACCAGACGGACTAAGTCAAGTGCAGACCTTGATGGGTAAAGCTAAAACCAAACGCGAAAAACCACTCTTCTGGAAATCAGATGCACGCTGGCCAGCTCAGAAAAGTCGTCCTGATCACTGGGTAGCCTATGCGATAGTTGATCAGCAATGGAAAATGGTAACTAGCATAAACGCGGAAGCTATTGAACTCTACAACATCACCAAAGACCCTTATGAGAAAATTGATCTCAAAGGAGATTATCCAGAAGTAGTCTCTCAGCTCAGTAAAAAACTAGCTGACTGGAAAGCAAGTCTGCCTGATCAGCCAGATGAAAACTGTTTCTCTAATGAGCGGAAAAAATAACAAAAATCACCTATTTCTAATCGTCTTCGGTAACTCACTATGATGTTTAGCGAATCATGTTTAACCTATTATGTTTAGCACTCTCATACGTCACTTATTACTTCTAGCAATCCCGCTAACAATATTTAGTTGTGCCAGGTCAGATGATCAGGATGACTCCTTTAGCGATTGGAATACTAAAGATTTAGAAAATAGGCGTTCAGAGATTGATGCTGAGTTAGAGAAACTTGCTAGCATGAGTCTGCGAAGTGGGGTAGGAGCTGTAGGTTACAGGTCGCAAGCGCATGATACAAGTGATCATGTTGAAACGATTCACATCAATCTGGAGAAAGTTCAGAACATAGATGAGATCATGCTGGTGCCATGTATATGGCGAGATAGTAAGACAGGATTTAGAGCAGATGGCTTTCCAGAGGAGTTTCGTATCATTGCTGGATCAGACACCGAGCCTCAAGGCACAGTCGTAGCAAGCTATAAAAAAACTGATCACGTGTTGCCCCGTGTTGCCCCATTAGTAGTCTCTTGTGGTGGGATAAAAGCCTCCTGGATACGACTCGAGGCCACAGTACTCAATGCCAGGGCATGGGATGGTAAATATATTCTCCAGTTGTTCGAAATTCTAGTCTTCAACAAACAAGAAAATGTGGCATTACTAAAGCCCGTAACGACTTCATCGCCCTACCAATTTGAGGGAGAAGCTCGTGATAAAAGGTATCTCGTAGATGGCTTTGTTCCCTACTTGATGGATGCTGCTGAAGGTGAACAAAGCTTGGCATTTGTAAGCGAGATAGGTATAGGCGAGCAGCCATGCCTTGTTATGGATTTAGGTAAAAGCTATACACTAAGTAGAATGCAACTACACGCTACTGAGATCAGTGATGTGGTTCCTCAGGCTACTTTAAATGATTTTAGTATGCCTATCAAATTATTGGTAGAGGGAGCGAATGAATCAGACTTCTCAGATGCCATTGTGCTAACGGAATCTGAAATAGAATCCATTTATGACACGGGCCCTATTGTGGTAAGAAATTTCCCAGAAAAAACCTGCCGTTTCATTCGCCTCACCGCTCTTAAGCCATACATGCGGGTTAGAGAAAAAATCGCGGATTCACAGATTGGTTTTGCTGAAATTGAATTCTTTTCCAACGGAGAAAACGTGGCACTAGGAGTTGAGGTCAAAGGGGATTTTGGAGCGGAAGGCCCAGATAGACTATTCAGTGCTCTAACAGATGGGAGAAATTTATATGGCAATATTTTACCTATCCGTGACTGGTTAAACGAACTAGCTAGGAGGCATAAGCTAGAAGTGGAATGGTCTAGGGTTGTCTCCGAGCTAAATATTAGACATGCACGGCAGAATGCAAATCTCAACTACCTGATGTGGTTGGTGGCATTGCTAAGCATTGGTATCATCATTGCAGTTCTGGTAGGACGCATGATCCGAATGCGTCAGGTATCTAATATTCGCCTACGCCTAGCTGCGGATCTGCATGATGAGCTGGGAGCGAATATTCACACAATCGGATTACTTAGTGATTTAGCAGCAGAAACTACTGATGATCCAGAGGAACTCTCAACACTCCATCGTAGAATCAGGTCAGAAACGGAACGTTCAGGAATAGCTGTTAGGCATTGTACAAACATGCTAGAAGCAGACGGATATTATACCGATCTGAAAGAAGATATGGCACGTGCATCGCGAAGGATAATGGCAAAACTAGAAAACGATATTGAGATAAAGGGGGAGGAATACTTGAGTAAACTTAATCAGCGCACACGAGTAGATCTCTATTTATTCTTCAAAGAATGCCTTGTGAATATTAGCCGGCACGCTGTTGCTAACAAGTTCAAGACGTGTCTCACGGCTGATCGAAAGCAAGTCCTACTCATTATAAGCGACAATGGACGTGGGGTAGATGAAGAGCAAGATCCCATTCCCAAGTCCCTGCAGCGCAGAGCAGATTTACTGCGAGCTACTATTAATGTGGATTGCCCAGACAGCGGAGGGACCCAGATCAAGCTGACTCTTCCAATACGCAGATGGGGGCTTTGGAAAAATATAACATCATGAATGATAAAATAAAAATAATGATGGTGGAAGACCATCCAGAATATCGAGAAATTGTTGACTTAACTATCGGTCGCCAATCAGACATGGAACTCGTCAGTCAGTTTGGGACTGTAGAGCGAGCACTCAGGAGCTTAAACGAGAGACGAAATATTCCCAAGCCTAATGTCATTCTGCTAGATCTGAATCTTCCAGGGATGAGCGGGCTCGAAGCATTACCACATTTTGATCGTGAATTGCCCAGTGCCAAGGTCATTGTTCTGACTCAATCAGATTCTGAGGAGGACGTGCTCAAAGCCATTATGCTAGGGGCGTCTGGATATCTATTAAAGTCTTCGACAGTTAAGCAGCTTACAGAATCAGTCAGAACAGTCATGAAAGGCGGTGCCTCGATAGACCCTTTGGTCGCCCAGTTTATTCTTGATACCTTGAAGAACACACTTCCGCAAAAAGATTTCTCGCAATTGCTCACTGACCGAGAGATGGAAGTTCTCTTACTTTTAGCAGATGGTCTAGTAAAAAAAGAAATTGCTGATCAACTAGAAATTAGCGTCACCACAGTAGTGACTCACGTCAGCCATATTTACGAGAAGCTAAATGTGAAAAACGCTCCATCAGCAATAGCAAAAGGATTCCGTCTAGGACTCTTGTCAATTAATGATTAGGACACATGTTTTAGTAAGCCATCTTAATCGTTATTCATGCTCAATCGTTTGAGAAGAAATAGTTGTATTTGCAGCTGAGCTGCTCGATAGATTAGAAATCCACGATAATGAGTCAGATTAACTATTCAAATGATAAAAACCTGTGAGTAGATGAAAATTTGAGTTACTTATTTACGTAATTTATTCAACGCCTCCAGCCTTTCTAGCATCGGTGGATGGGAGTAGTCTAGGAAGACGGGGAAGGGGTGAGGAGTGAGATTCACGAGGTTATCAGCTGAGAGTTTTTTGAGTGATTGGATCAAGTGATCAGGCGTGCCTTGGGCATTTGTAGCATAGGCATCTGCCTCGAATTCATGCTTCCTGCTAGACATGTTACTAAAGATACTGAGGATCTTTTTCACAGGAGCGAATAGTAGGCCGAAGAAGATAAGCCCGGCATAGACAGAGATGTTATCCATGTGGAAGGCATTAAATAAATGCTCAGCAACAGGCCCGTTTTTATCAGTCACCAGACCTAACAAATAGAACACCACCGCAGACTGGATAATGCCCATCACCATACGCTTGACGATGTGCTTGCATTTGAAATGACCTATCTCATGGGCTAAAATACCGACGAGTCCCTCGGTAGTATGATTTTCTACCAGCGTATCAAATAGCGCGATCTTCTTGTTCTTGCCAAAGCCTGTGAAGAAGGCATTTGACTTGGTAGAGCGTTTCGATCCATCCATAATGTAGAGCTCTGTGAGCGGGAAGTCACATTTCTTTGCCATGTCATTGATCGCATCCTTAAGCTCGCCCTCAGGCATAGGCTCAAATTTGTTAAACAGTGGCAAGAAGACAGATGGTGCGATGTAGGTGAGCAATAGCTGAATCACTGTGAATGCCGCCCAAGCCCAGAGCCAAGCCATCGGGACAGAATCAAAGATCCACAAAATCAGCGCTAATATAGGTCCGCCAATCAATGCCATCAGGATCAGTCCTTTGATCTGATCCACGATGAATGTTTTTACCGTGGTCTTATTGAAGCCAAATTTCTCTTCGATCACGAAGGTATCATAAAGCTGGAAGGGGATCATGATGATGATCTGAGCCGCGAAAAGTATGCCCATAAAGAGCAAACCCGTGACGATTTCGCTGTGGCCAAAGTCACGGACGAGGTTATCTAGCCAGCCGAACCCACCCGTGAGCCAGAATCCGAGCATCAGCATTAGCGAGAAGATACTCTCCAAGATACCAAATTTCTCGGTCACGCGGGTGTAGTTCTGAGACTTAGCATACTTATCTGCATCAAAGACATCTGCAAATTCCTCAGGTAGCTTAGGGTCGAGAGCCTTGAGATTCAGCAGTGTGGCAATGAAGTCCAGCTTCCACAGTAAGAAAAGTGAAATGACGATGAATAGAGCTAATACATTTTCCATGCCGCATCAATAATAGCGGAGCAGAGATATGCAAGACTAGACTTTCTGGCTTCATTAGTTGGTGGTTGTAAATTCTTAGAAATACGCTACTTTTGCCACTCCTGAGTCAGTAGAAGGTTATGAGAATATGAACTTTAGTATTATTTTTAAGTCACTAGGCACACTCGTGATGCTAGTAGGGTTGAGCATGATGTGCTGCATGTTGTTAGGCTGGCTGATCCCTTCACAACGAAGTGGCATGGCAATCAGCTATGATGGCTGGTGGCTATCTGTGGCGATCACTATGTTAGCAGGTGGGCTGGCCTATAGCATTGGGAAATTTCGACTCAGGGGGGGGAGAGACAAAAGGATATTCCGACGAGAGGCAATCGTAGTCGTCGGGTTAGGTTGGATTCTGTGCTCATTGTTTGCATCATTACCGCATTTCCTATGTATCCCTGGTGTTACCTGGGCACAGGCTATCTTTGAGTCAGCATCAGGGTTTACCACAACTGGGGCGAGTATTTTCCCATCGGTTGAAGCGCTTTCTGAAACGACGCTTTTTTGGCGTTCTATTACTCAGTGGCTGGGAGGTATGGGGATTTTGGGAGCGTTCTTGTTGATTTTTTCAGGTGAATCCCGAGGGAAAACCTTGCTTAGTTTCGAGTCATCGATTCACGGTGCGGATCTTTCAAGTAGTGATCTGAGGTCAGCGATGCGTAGCCTCTGGCAGATCTACATAGTCCTCACATTGTTGACTATCATTGGTGTCTGGATACAAGATATGACGCTTTTTCAGGCGATTAACCATGGAATGACTGCTACTGCTACTGGTGGTTTTGGAACTGAGAATGATAGTATCAATGGTTTTTCAGATGGCGTGAAGCTTTGGCTTTCTCTCTCTATGCTGCTCTGCGGAATTAGCTTCCCACTTTATATCGTTTTATTAAAAAGGAAGGATATGAGCATTTTCAAGCGTCATGAGGAAACGCGCTGGTATCTCATTATTGTTGCGGTTGCGATTACGATTATTGTGATCACAAATTATTTCTGGGAAACTCATTCTAGTATGGTGAACGTGATCTTCGATGTCACTACGATCATTACCACTACTGGTTTCATCGTGGGAGATTATGATACTTGGCCCGTGTTTAGTAAACAAATGATCATGCTGCTGATGGTTGTCGGGGGTTGTTCTGGTTCTACTGCGGGTGGTTTAAAAATCAGCCGTATGCTACTCTGGATACGCTCGATGAAGAATGAGATCATCCGAGGGTTCCGCCCGAACGTGGTTCTCAAATTACAAATGAATGGTAAAGCAGTGGATGATCAAGTGATCCGCTCTGTTTATGTGGTGACTTCGAGCGCGGTATTTTTCTTTGTTGGAGGTACGATGGTAATTACTCTGCTAGAGCCCCAGCTAGATGTCATTACCTGTGCCTCGGCAGTGCTGTCATCGATCTGTAACATCGGGCCAGCATTCTCTGAGTTAGGCCCGACCCAGAACTACTCCATCCTATCTGCCCCATCGCTTGGAGTTCTCTCTATGTTGATGATACTAGGAAGACTAGAATTCATCGCCGTGCTGGTGCTTCTGAGCAGAAGACTCTGGAGAAAGTATTAAGCCTGTATCAGATCTAGCTTCCCTGAGGAATCTCCTATCCTTTTTGCTGAGACATCCATTCTATCTAGGAGCGATAGATAAAGGTTCGTCATTGGGGTTCCTTCCGGCGCCTGGATGTGTCTGCCAGGGGTAAGTTTTCCACTGCCACCACCTGCGAGGATGACGGGGATATTTTCGTTGTTATGTTTGTTGCCGTCAGCGATGCTGCTGGCGTAAACGATCATGGTGTTGTCTAGCAGGTTACCACCATTGTCTCCTTCTGATGAACGCTTCAAGTTCTCTAGGAAATAGGCTAGTTGCTCTGCGTAGAAGGCGTCTATCTTGGCGATTTGTCTGAGGGTTTCTGGTTTATTGCGATGGTGAGATAGAGCGTGGTGGCCACCACTAACGCCGATGTTTTTAAATGATCTGTTAGAGCCTTCACTCGATAGCATGAAGCTGGCGATACGGGTGCTGTCTGTCTTGAAGGCGAGGGTCATGATGTCAAACATCGACCTGATATGAGCTTTATATCCCTTGGGGATTCCATCAGGCTTGGCGTCTGCCGGGTAGCGGTCGTGGAAATTTTCTGCCTGTTCGATGTTGCGTTCTACTTGGCGGATCGAGGTGAGGTATTCATCGAGCTTATCGCGGTCTTCGGCGCCTATTTTCTGTTGTAGGTTCTTGGCGTCTTGGCTGATGAAATCTAGCACAGACTTACGTTTCGCACGGCGAACGGCATCCGCCTTAGTATCGCCTGATCCGAAGATTTTCTCAAATGCCACACGTGGGTCATATTCAGCGGGCATTGGGGTGGACTCGTCTCTCCATGAGATATTATGCTGATAGACACAGGAGTATCCAGAGTCACAGGATCCTGACATGCGGGCACGGACGGTGGAGAGTTCTAGGGATGAAAGCTTGGTTTGGTGGCCGATATGGCGAGCCGCGAGTTGGTCAGCTGAGATACCATTTCTGATGTTAGAGCCGGCAGTTTTTTTAGCTTGGCATCCTGTGAGGAACGTTGCGCTGGCTCTGGCGTGGTCGCCTGGACCATCACCATTTGCTCTCGCTTTATCATGATCTAGTCCACTAATGATCTGGATGTCTTGTTTGAATGGTGCAAGCGATTTCAGTGATTCAGATAGGGCGTAGTCTGCTCCGACGCCTGTGGGTCTCCACTGGGAGAGGTTAACCCCATTTGGAACATAGAGGAATGCGAGCCTGTTTGGAGTGGAAATGGCTCCCGATTTAGTCACGGCAGCGAGCGAACTCATCTGTGGTAGTGAGATGGTTGCGGCTACTCCTTTGAGAAAATTTCTGCGCTTCATGGCTATCGATGATTAGTGATTAGTGATTAGTTTTTAGAGTAGAATGCCGGAGTTCGGGTCATTTGGAATGGGGTGCTGCCGCAGACTGCGTGGATGAGGCTACGAAGTGTGAGTTTATTTTGTTTAGTCTGTGTGATGATTTTTTCGAGCGCCGGCCTATCATAATATTCCAGTCCACGACCGATGCTGTAAGTGAGAAGCTTCTCGGAAATACAGTGTATGAAATCATCTGACTTATTCTTTCTTAACACAGATTTCATTTCAGCGCCATTATTAAAGGTCTCGCCGCTGATCAGTTTGCCGAAGCTGTCAATAGGGTTACCGTTATCTGTAAGTCTCCATTCACCGATGGCGTTGTAGTTTTCTAGGGTGAATCCTAGCGGATCTAGCAGGTTGTGGCAGGCAGCGCACTCGGCTTTTTGACGGTGTTGTTCTAGCTGTTTTCTGAAGCTGAGATTATGATGATTTTTATCATCAGGCTCAAGCGAAGGGATGTCTCCAGGTGGGGGAGGGGGTGCGGTACCGAGGATGTTTTCAAGTATCCACTTCCCCCGCAGCACTGGTGAGGTTCTGTTTGGGTAGGAGGTGAGTGTGAGCACGGATATCTGAGTGAGTAGTCCGCCGCGTTGGTTGTCAGTAAATTTCACTTTACGGAAATGTTCGCCAGTCACGTCTGCCACTCCGTAGATTTTAGCAAGTCTTTCGTTGATGAAACTGTAGTCGGCATCGATGCAGTCGAGAAGACTGGCATCGCTTTCTAAAAGGTGTTTGAGAAAAGTATGGCTTTCACGGATGGCATCGTTCTTGAGAGATTTTGTCCATGTTGGATAGATCTTAGGATTTGGTGAGATAATATCCAGGTCACGTAGTTGCAACCATTGGCCACCAAAGTTACTGATGAACCTTGCAGCTTTAGGATCGTCTAACATCCGGTTAATTTCTTCTGTGAGCGTCTTTTTTAGCTGATTGTTTTGCGCCTTTTTAAGCAGGATTTCATCAGGAGTAGAGGACCAGAGGAAATAGGAAAGACGTGAAGCTAGCGCCATTTCTGTTAGAGGCGAGACTGGATGGTCAGAGTCTGCTGGAGTGCTTTGGATGAAAAGGAATTTTGGCGAGCTAAGCATCGCTTGTATTCCCAGCAGGATTTGCCGCTGTAGCCCATTTTTAGATTCATCATTAGTATCGAGAAACTGCGTGTAGGGCCGAATTTCGCTGAGACTCACGGGGCGGCGGAATGCCTTGCTGGCGAAGTTAAACCAGACCTCTAGTGCATAGGATTCTGCGGTCTGTGAGATAAGCCTATCAGGGAGAAGAGCATTGTGGCTGGCTGGCTTAGCCGGGCTCTTCCCGTTCATCGGGCCGATTATTTTGACCTCGTGGAGTTGCACATTTCTATCACGCCTGTTTCTATCAGGTTGGTCAGGGTCCCAGAGGTCATTGATATAGGCGATGGACAGGGCTGATGTTTTGGCGAGCGTTATTTTTAATTTTGTTAGCGTGTGGGCATTTCCGTGAGGAATTTCCACTTTTGCGAGGACCGTATTACCGTCTCTGATTTCAAGTATCGCTTCTTCATCTCCAGCAGGGGTGGAGGATGCAATGATTTCTAACTGGTAGACGCCCGAATCCAATGACTTTGTCGGAATCTCTGCTGAACCACTAATAAAAAAGTTTCCGGCTTTGATTTTGTCTGGCTGGTAGCGCAGTTTATCGATCGAGTAATTTTTGATAGCTCTTGGCGTATCACCGATCACGGTGGCTTGATTTAGCGCGGTTTCTGCCGCGCTTAGATATTTTTCTATATGGGCTGGAGAAACCGTGTGGACATCGCTAATGGTATCAAATCCATAGCCGGTGTCATCGAGCGGTAGCAGCGTTGTTACATCCACTTTCACGCCTAACAGGTCATAGATGGTGTTCTGGTATTCATTTCTATTTAGCCTCCGCAGAGCGACTTTCCCTGGATCAGGGTTTTCTGGATCAGTGTAGAAAATGGTGCGATCGATCCAGTCAGCGATGAGTGCTTTCTCGGCATCCTTTGGTTGATCTTTATCGACCGGAGGCATGAGCTTGAGCTCAAGATGTTCTTTGATTTTACCCCAGCTCTCACGGTCTTGAGTCATGGTTGCGAACGAGGTGAACTTATCCAGATCAAGTGAGCCTTTGTTCTCTCCATCCATGTGACAATCATAGCAATACTGTTCCATGATGGGTTGCACATCTTTTTGAAAGGTAATGAAGTGCGTTTCTGGATCAAATGCTGGAGCTGTGGCTTCGGCAGGCTTAATAGGCGGAGCGTTTGAGCTTGGGTTTTTCACCAGACCACCCACATACCAGCCGAGTAAGCCCAATAAGATAAAGAGGCAGATTTGTAGTAGCTGCTTTCCTTTCTTTTGGGATTGTTGGTATCGTCTCATTTGAGCACTTAGTTTAAGTGTAAAGCTTTTGATTTTAAGTTGCTTGGCTTGGGTGTTTACTTTTTGCTACTTGTTACTAGGGGTAAATCTTTTGACGCAGATTCCATTGATTCACGCTTATTCTCTAGATGATTGCTGGCTGCTATCTACTCATTTTACATTTCTAGCCAAGCATCCATCCCGCCTTCTACATTAACCAGCTGGGTAAACCCTAGCTTAGCTAAATACGTGCAGGCACGGGCACTTCTTACACCGCCTTTGCAATGGATGTAGAGTGGTTTATCTTTAGGGAGGTCACTGGCTGCATTTTCTATCTCAGGTAGTGGTATGAGCTTGCTGCTTGGGATCGAGCATTTTGCGTGCTCAGCTGGTAGGCGGACATCGATGAGTATCCCATCGAGTCCTGCGTCTAGCTTTTGTTTTAGTTCTGTTACGGTTATCTCGGTCATGATATCTGGTGGTTTCACTCCGCAAAAGTCTTCGTAGTCGATCAACTCAGTGATGCTAGGGTTTTCTCCACAGAGTGGACATTGCGGGTCTTTTCGTAGATTGAAATTTCTAAAACTAGTATTGAGAGCATCGTAATGGACGAGCTTGCCGAGTGGTGGGTTGCCGGCAGCTAACAGAAGCTTGATCGCTTCCATCGCTTGCAGTGACCCGATGATTCCCGGAAGAACTCCCAGCACACCAGCCTCAGCACAGCTGGGAACTGAACCCGGCTCAGGTGGTTCTGGCAGCATACAGCGGTAGCAGGGACCACCTAGATGCGGCGCAAAGACGCTCATCTGGCCTTCGAACCTGAAGATGGAGCCATAAATGTTAGGCTTTTTCAGGAGGAAAGCAACGTCATTTGAAAGGTAGCGAGTGGGAAAATTATCCGTACCATCGATGATGATGTCATAATCCTGCGCAATCTCTATGGCATTCGCTGAGGTAAATTTCACCTGATAAGTGACCACGTTGACATGTGGGTTCGTCTCTAAGAGACGAGCCTTTGCCGAGTCCAGTTTAGGTTTCCCTATCCAGGATTCTCCATGAATAATCTGCCGTTGGAGGTTAGAGGACTCGACCTTGTCATCATCCACTATCCCGATGGTGCCGACTCCCGCTGCCGCGAGATATAGTGCGACAGGCGAACCTAACCCACCCGCGCCAATACAGAGGACGGATGAATTCTTAAGCCTCACCTGCCCCACCTGCCCTACCTCAGGCAAAGTAAAATGCCTAGCGTAGCGTTTAGATTCTTCAGGTGATAGGGGCATGTTCTTTAGATGAAAGTTTAAAGGTTAAAAATCGTCAGTAAACTTCGTCCCTCTCCTCCAAAGCGCAAGCTTATTTAGTGATCGGATGCCTCTCCCGCTCCTCTTGGGTTATGGATTCTCCGCACCATACGCTGCACTTCTTCAGGTGGAGCTGGAGTGAAGGCTGAGACGGTGATCGTGACGATGAAGTTGAGCAGCATACCGATGACTCCGATTCCTTCTGGTGAGATTCCGAAGAAATACTGATCCTCGGTTCCTCCTAAGAACTGGAAGTAGATGATGTAGCCGATTGTGAAGCTGATACCGACTACCATGCCTGAGATGCCGCCTTGCTTGTTCACTCGCTTAGAGAAGATTCCTAGCAAAAGAGTGGGGAAGAATGATGAGGCTGCGAGACCGAAGGCGAATGCTACGGTTTTGGCAATGAATGCTGATGGCGGGTTAATGCCGAAGTAGGTGGCGACTCCCAATGCGACAAACGATGCTATTCTTGCGTAGTTGACTTCCTCTTTATCGCTGAGGTCTGGCTTAATAATTTTCTTCATTAAGTCATGCGAGATAGAAGTAGATAGCACGAGTAGTAAACCAGCCGCTGTAGAGAGCGCCGCCGCAATACAACCTGCCATTAGCAGAGCGATCACCCATTTAGGCAAACCGCCCATTGAGGGGTTAGCCATGACCATGATGTCTGTGCCAAAGTAGAGTTCGTTGGGGTTCGTGAGGTCGGGTTTGAGTGAGAGTAATCGTTCACCGTGCTTGCCGATACGCTGAGATTTATCGGCGCTTGCAGCCGGATAAGCAGGTTTTTTGTTATCGCTGATGAAGACGCTATTACCTTTCTTTTCTGCGGTGGATTTACCAGGTCCAGAGAACTGGATGATTCCATCGTCATTTTTATCGACCCATGCCATTTGGCCGGTGCGCTCGTAGTCTGCTAGCCAGGCTGGGGCTTCTGTGTATTTAGTACTGTTGAGCTTCTCTATGAGGTTGACTCTTGAGAAAGCACCGATGGATGGGGCAGTGAGATAAATAATGGCGATAAATACCAGTGTCCAGCAGGCTGACTTTCTCACAGCCTTGACATTTTTCACAGTAAAGAAACGAACAATCACGTGGGGAAGACCAGCGGTGCCGCACATGAGAGCAGCTGTGATGCAGAACATGTTGATGGTTGAAAGCGAGCCATCGGTGTAATTAGAAAAGCCTATTTCTTGGTTGATGTTATTAAGCTTTTCTAAAAATGGGGTGGGATCACCTCCGCCCTGAGTATAGTTTCCTATGAGTCCTAGCTGTGGGATAAAGTTGTTGGTAAGGATGATGGAGATGAATATAGCTGGTATGGTGTAGGCGAATGCCATCACACAGTACTGGGCTACTTGGGTGTAAGTGATCCCTTTCATCCCGCCGAGGCCCGCGTAGAAGAACACGATGGATGCTCCAATAAATACCCCGAGTGGGATACCAATATCAAATAGCTGAGAAAAGACGACACCAACTCCGCGCATCTGGCCCATGATATAGGTCATGCAGATGAAGATGGCGCAAAGCACTGCCACGAGACGTGCTCCTTGTGAGTAGTAACGGTCTCCGACGAAGTCAGGCACGGTTGCTTTTCCAAATTTTCTCAAGTAGGGAACCATCAAAATAGTAAGTAAGACAAAGCCTCCAGTCCAGCCCATGAGAAAGCGTGATCCATCATAACCAGATGAAGCTACCACGCCTGCCATGGAGATAAAGGTAGCGGCTGACATCCAGTCGGCAGCGGTTGCCATACCATTAGCGAAGGGGGAGACTCCTCCTCCGGCAGTGTAGTATTCTTTAGTGGAGGTAGCGCGAGATTTCACAGCAATGGCTATATAGATAGCGAAGCTGATACCGATGAAGATGAAGTTCCAAGTATCTTGATCCATTTATTTAGTTTCCTTTCCGATTACTTTTTTTGCTGATTTCTCTGAGTAGCCGTGTTTCTCATCGAGTCTGCCCATAAGGACAGCGTAGGCGATGAGGATGAGGACGAAGCAGATGATGGAGCCTTGCTGAGCCATCCAGAATCCGAGTGGCGCAGTGCCAATAGTGAACTGGTCTAGCCATTCACGGAAAAGAATCCCACAACCGAAGCTGACAACAAACCAGATAGTGAGGAGTGAAAAGAGAATGGTGAGGCTGGATTTCCTATAGCCTCCCGAGGTTTCATTGGTATCTTGATCGATTTGGTTTTGTTCCATAATGAGTTTTTAGCTTAGTGCTGTGCAGTATTAACAGCCAGATCATGATGCCGACAAGGGGAAAGCGCAGCGAGGAGGTTTTATTTTTAATCTTAGCTTTGACATTTGGGCGGAAATGCTCAGCATGCGACTCACTTTTAAAAGCACACTTTATATGCCGGTGTGGCGGAATTGGTAGACGCGTTCGATTCAAAATCGAATTCCTATGGAGTGCGGGTTCGATTCCCGCCGCCGGTATTTTTCTTGAATTGAGCCATCTTGAGGCTTCTGTTTACTGTATGTTTAGTTGTCATTTAGTTAGTGACAAATTTGTATCAATTCTCTTATTAACGAGGTTGATTGTTTATTTTGACTATGTATAAAGACTTGCAATGGATGCGATACGAGTGGATAGACTGAGGAAAACTTACGGCAAAGACGTGGTTGCACTCGATGACGTGAGCCTACGCGTGGCGGAAGGAGAACTGTTTTTCCTGCTCGGGGCTAGTGGCTGTGGTAAGACGACTTTACTGAGAGCGATCGCGGGTCTTGAGAAACCAGATGATGGTAGAATTTATTTCGGAGAAAGGAATGTCACTAATGTTCCTACTCATAAACGTGAGGCGGCGATGATGTTTCAGTCCTACGCATTGTGGCCACATATGACAGTGGGCGAGAATGTGGCATTTGGCTTAGAAGAACGGGGAGTGGATGGTGATGAGCTGGTAGACAGGACTCTAGAGGCACTAAAAGGTGTTCAGCTGGAAGGCTATGAGGACAGGAGGATAGATCAGCTCTCCGGTGGCCAGCAACAGCGAGTGGCACTGGCGAGAGCGCTAGTGGTGAGACCGAAGTGTCTGCTGCTAGATGAGCCACTCTCAAACCTAGATGCCCAACTTAGGGTGGAGATGCGCGGTGAGATCCGTAGGATCGTAAAGGAGTATGGACTCACAGCTGTCTATGTGACGCATGACCAGGAAGAGGCCCTCTCAGTGGCAGATAAGATAGCGGTGATTCATAAAGGGAAAGTGGATCAAGTGGGGACTCCAGAAGAAATTTATAAAAACCCACAGACGAAGCACGTGGCATCATTCATGGGCGAGGTGAATTTCCTTAAAGGTAAGGTGGACTGGATCGTGCGGGATAATGATGAGGGCTATGTGGTGCGCGCTATTTCTGATGCAGGTGAAATATTACAAGGCAAAGTAAGCCTGCCCGGTTGGAAGCCTCAGGTGGGTGAGCGTGTGGTGGCGGCGATGCGGCCAGAGGTGGTCAGATTTGATGACAGTGGGGATGTGATCAATCAGATCCAAGGGAGAGTCCTACAGCGCGTTTACCAAGGTGCGACGATCCAGTATCTAATGAAAAGCTTGGAGGGTGTTTACTTTCAAGTGGCCGTGATGAACCCAGGAAAACTCAGGGAGCCGGGAGACTTGGTGACGATTATCGCTAGGCAACAAGATGTAGTGATTTTACGGGCATGATAAAGAAATTTGCGAGGAATGAAGTCTATGTGTTTTTGGCACTGTTGATTGTGGCGGTGACTCCCTTGATCCTTCAGAAAGGGGAGCCATTTGATCCAGATGACGCCGATACACGGCTGATCATTATGAGTCCTCACAATGAAACCATTCGTAGAGAATTTGGCGAGGCGTTCTCAGAATACTGGAAGGAGAAAACTGGTGAAGTGGTTTATATGGATTGGCGCACACCGGGTGGAACGAGTGAGATCCGCTTGATTCTGGATGGAGATTTCACCAGAGCTGATGAGCGTGGGGATGAGGGTATTGGAGTGGATGTGCTATTCGGGGGAGGAGATTATTTATTTAAGAAAATGGCATCTAAAGGTAGGCTGCAAAAGCTGGATGTCTTTGAAAACCAAAAGCAATGGTTTGATGGAGAGACCGGGATAAGACAGAGTTTTACTGGCGAAGACTGCTATGGAAAAGATCATCAATGGGTTGGTGTGTGTTTATCAAGATTCGGAATCTGCTATAATGTGGATGGGTTAAAAAGGCTTGGGATAGAGGCTCCTGAGAACTGGGATGACCTCGGTGACCCAAGATATTTCGGCCATATCGCGCTAGCAGACCCTACCAAAAGTGGTAGCGTGGCGAAGGCATTTGAGATGCTTATCCAGCAGGAAATTCATAAACAACTAAAAACTATATCGCGAGAGGCAGGTGAAAGTCACGAGCATATGATCGACCGTGCTAAGAGCCAGGGCTGGACCAAGGGGTTCCAGCTGATCCAGAAAATTTCAGCCAATGCGCGCTACTTCACTGACAGTGCGAGCAAGATCCCGCATGATGTGGCCCAGGGAGACGCAGTGGCAGGCATGTGTGTCGATTTCTATGGCAGAGCCTACAATGAAAAGCTGAAAAAAGCAGATGGCACTAGCCGCCTGCAGTGGGTCACCCCGGCGGGTGGCACCAGTACGAGTGTCGATCCAGTGGCGATTTTCAGAGGAGCTCAGCACCCTAAGATCGCTCAGGCATTTGTAGAATTCCTCCTCACGGAGAAAGGACAGCTGCTATGGAATAATAAGCCAGGGACTCCGATGGGTCCCAAGCATCATGCTCTGCGTAGACTGCCAGTGAGACCAGATCTCTACACGCCAGAGAGGTTGCAGTATTTCTCCGATCCGGGAGTCATGCCCTACGAGGGGGAGCCAGATTTTGTCTATAATCCAGAGCTAACTGGTGAGCTTTTTAATGCTATGCGCGAGGCGATCAAGGTCATGTGTATAGATACCCATGATGAACTCAGGGATGCCTGGGAGACATTGATCGAGCACTCAGATGAGAATGGGGTCATGCCACCACGTGCACTGAGAAACTTTAGCGAAGTTCGGTCATTTTCGTATAAGAAAACAGAAGAGCTTAAGAGACTACTCAGTAAGAAAAGCACCAAGAAAGAGTCACTCAGAGTGGTGGATAAGCTCAACAGGCTCGCTGCAAACTTTCGCCGATCCTATGAGGATTCTCAGAAGCTAGCCAAGCAGAATAAGTAAAAATGAACAACAGACGAGCGACAATCATAACAGTCATAGTGACGGCATTCTTTGGTGTATTCTTTCTTTATCCTGTCTTTGATATTTTAAAAGTAGCGTTTACAGGCGACGATGGCTTCACTTGGGATTACATACTCACAGTGTTCGCAAATCCGAATTACCGGGAAGGCCTATGGAATGCTTTTCTGCTAGGGACGACGAGTACTTTGGTGACATTTCTACTAGCCCTACCGCTGGCATTGGCCGCCTACCGCTGGGTATTTCCAGGTAAGAAATGGCTATCTATCTTGATTCTAGCACCGCTTGTGCTTCCCCCATTCGTCGGTGCTGTTGGGGTGAAGCATATCCTCGGAGTTGAGGGCGCGCTGAATGCATTGCTGATCGATTTCGGGATGATGGATGCAGCAGCGCCTAATGACTGGCTCGGTAAAAGTAAATTCTGGGGAGTGGTCATGATGAATGCTTTGCACCTCTATCCTATCCTATTTATGAACGTGCTAGCTGCGCTCAATAAGCTCGATCCAGCGATGGAGCAAGCGGCGCAGAATCTAGGTGCTTCGCCGTGGAAAAGATTTAGAAAAATCACTATGCCGCTTTGTATGCCAGGGATTTTTGCGGGTGGCGCGATCGTGTTTATCTGGTCGTTCACCGAGCTCGGTGTGCCGCTGGTATTTGATTACACGCAAGTAGCGCCGGTCCAGATCTATGATGGGATCAAGGATCTCTCGGGGAGCCCCACGCCCTACGCACTTGTGTCAGTGATGCTGGTTATTTCGCTGGTGGTCTTTGCCGTAAGTAAGTTATTACTCGGTAAAAACAACCTAGGAACTTCCCCTCGTCCCAAGGCGAGCTATACCCAGAAAACTCTCACCGGAGTTCAAGGTTGGCTAGCCTCTGGATTATTCCTATTGGTCTTCGTGATCGCCGCAGTACCACACTTTGGGGTGATATTTCTCTCCGTATCGGGCGACTGGTATGGCACTATTTTTCCAGAAAGTATGACCATGGCGCACTACAGTGAAGGCCTAGGGCATCCGATGGTTGTGGGTAGTATCAAAAACAGTCTCATCTATTCTCTAGGCGCTACATTCCTTAACGTCGTCTTAGGCTTAGCCATTGCTTGGGTGATAGTCAGAAGTAAGATCTGGGGTAGAAATGTGGTGGATGCGCTGATGATGTTGCCGCTCGCCGTGCCGGGACTGGTGCTCGCATTTGGCTATCGTGCACTCAGTGATGGAAGTTTCAGCTGGCTCGTAGGAGCGAGTGGCGACCCAATGTTTTTGCTCATCCTAGCCTATGCAGTGCGCAGATTACCATTCGTAGTGAGAGCTGCTGTGGCAGGTTTACAGCAGAGTGATCCGGTGCTAGAAGAAGCCGCTATGACCCTGGGTGCCAGCCCTAAACGTACTTTCATGCGCGTAGGCCTACCACTCATCGGCTCCAGCTTGGCGGCGGGTGCTATCTTAGCCTTCGCCTTCGCGATGTTAGAGGTATCAGACAGTCTTATTCTGGCTCAGCAAACCGAGCATTTCCCGATCACTAAAGCCATCTTCGCGCTCCTCAGTATGCTAGGTAACGGCCACGAAGTCGCTGCTGCATTAGGTGTCTGGGCCATGGCATTCCTCGCCGTAGCCATTATAGGTGCCTTCGTCCTACTGGGAAGAAAAGGTGGTGGGATGTTTAGATTATAGATGATGATGGTCTCACGTTATTTTCAAGCCATATGCTAAAAACTTATTTGAGTGTGGTTTGTTCGCTGACGACCATCTGCGCTGGTATAGGGGTGGATGCGAAGACTACTTGAACATCGTATCTCGAAGATAATTTGGTTTTATGAATAGACCAGTAAATGACGATTGCTTAGCCTATAGCCTTCCATGACCTTATTTTATATGAAACCTATCAGCTATATTTTTTTATCAAGGAGGATAGATATTATAAAACAAAAGTCTTCATCTTATTGTTGAGTGGGATAAACCTGCCTGTTGCCTCATAAATAGAGCACACCGAAGCTCTTTGTAATACTC
>TARA_B110000879_G_scaffold23838_1_pt1 | contig 66576 bp, 70 predicted proteins | sample TARA_B110000879 | Tara Oceans TARA_B110000879 (sample SAMEA4398094) | marine metagenome | biome: Polar Biome; feature: [SRF] surface water layer (ENVO:00010504); material: water (ENVO:00002006), including particulate matter (ENVO:01000060) such as... | depth 5 m
AAAAAAAAATGAATAAAATTAGAATTGCAGTTCAGAAGTCAGGAAGATTAAACGAAGATTCCATGCATATTTTAAAAGAAATAGGCATTGCTATAGACAATGGCAAAGACCAATTAAAAGCAGCAGCAAGAAATTTTCCATTAGAAGTTTTCTATTTAAGAAATGGAGACATTCCACAATACTTAAGAGATGGAGTAGTAGATGCGGCTATTATCGGAGAAAATGTTTTAATCGAAAAAGGAAATGATATTGAATTTGTTGAGCGCTTAGGTTTTTCTAAATGCAAGGTTTCAATAGCCGTTCCCAAAAATTCAACAGCAAATTCATTGAAAGATTTGGACGGAAAACGCATTGCAACATCCTACCCAAACACAGTAACCAAATATTTAGAAAAAAACAAAATCAAAGCCCAATTGCACACAATTAATGGTTCCGTAGAAATTGCACCCAATATTGGTTTGGCAGATGGTATTTGCGACATTGTTTCTAGTGGAAGTACTTTATTTAAAAATGGTTTAAAAGAGATTGAGGTTTTATTTGAGTCGGAAGCCGTTTTGGCGGTATCTCCTGCAATATCTGAGGAGAAAAAAGTGATTTTAGAAAAAATTCAATTTAGAATCAAAGCCGTTTTAAAAGGTAGGAATTCGAAATATGTGTTGTTGAATGCTCCCAATGATAAAATTGCAGAAATCATCTCTATTTTACCAGGAATGAAAAGCCCTACCGTATTGCCTTTGGCAAAAGAAGGTTGGAGTTCTGTGCACTCCGTTATTGATAAAGGTCAGTTTTGGCAAATCATCGATGCGCTAAAGGCCAAAGGAGCAGAAGGTATTTTGGTATGTCCAATTGAAAATATGGTATTATAATGAAAGTCATAAACAATCCTCCAAAAAAAGAATGGAACGTTCTTTTACAAAGACCGACCCAAACCGTAAATGAGATTGAAAATACGGTAACGCAAATTTTTGAAGACGTTCAAAGAAATAAAGACATCGCAATTTCAAAATACACACAGTTATTTGATGGAGTATCCTTAGAAGACACAATCGTTTCTATGGAGGAAATAAATACTGCCGTTGCGGAAGTTTCAGCAGTATTAAAAGTAGCGATCCAACAAGCAAAATCAAATATAGAGGTATTTCACAACGCACAGAAAACCGATAAAATAGTTGTAGAAACTAGCCCTGGAGTTACCTGTTGGCAAGAAAAAAGAGCGATTCAAAAAGTGGGATTATACATTCCAGGAGGCACTGCACCGCTTTTTTCAACGGTTTTAATGTTAGCCATTCCAGCACAGATAGCAGGTTGTAAAGAGATTGTATTGTGTTCGCCGCCCAACAAAGAAGGAAAGATACATGCGGCTATTTTATATGCAGCGCAACTTTGTGGAATTACCAAAGTAATTAAAGTTGGAGGTATCCAAGCTATAGCCGGTATGACTTTTGGAACCGAAATCATTCCGCAAGTATCCAAAATATTTGGGCCCGGAAACCAGTTTGTTACTGTAGCAAAACAATTGGCAACGAAGTTTGGCGTATCCATAGACATGCCAGCAGGTCCTAGTGAATTATTAGTAGTGGCAGATGCTTCTGCAAATGCCAGTTATGTTGCTGCAGATTTATTGAGTCAAGCAGAACATGGAGCAGATAGCCAAGTGATTTTGGTAGCTACTTCCCAAAAATTGATTGATCAAGTTTCGATAGAAGTAGACAAACAGCTCTTAGCATTGCCAAGAAAAGAGTTGGCTCAAAAAGCGATTGACAATTCAAAAGCTATTTTTGTTTCAACAGAAGAGACTGCGTTGGCGCTCATCAATGAATATGGCCCAGAACATTTAATTGTTTGCACCCATAACAATGATTTTTATCTTGAAAATATTATAAATGCAGGCTCTGTTTTTATTGGCAATTACACCCCAGAAAGCGCTGGAGATTATGCTTCAGGAACCAATCACACACTACCCACAAATGGTTTTTCAAAAGCCTATTCTGGTGTGAATTTAGACAGTTTTTTAAAAAGTATTACTTTTCAGGAAATCACTAAAGAAGGAATTCTAAACATCGGGAATACCATTGAAGTGATGGCAGCAGCTGAAGGATTACAGGCACATAAAAATGCGGTTACGGTTCGATTAAACGATTTAAAATGATTGTAGATTTCAACATAAACACCCTTGTAAGAGCGAATATTAAGGAGTTGCAACCTTATTCTTCGGCAAGGGATGAATACACAGATGCGACTTCAAAGGAGATGATTTTCTTAGATGCGAATGAGAATCCGTTTGAAAACGGTGTAAACCGGTATCCAGATCCTCAGCAGCATGCAGTAAAATCCTTGCTGTCTGAAATGAAAAATATTGACCCTAAAAATATTCTTTTAGGAAATGGATCTGATGAAGTACTCGATTTAATCTTTAGAGCGTTTTGTGAACCGAATATTGATAACGTTATTACATTGCCACCAACCTACGGAATGTATGATGTATTGGCAAATATTAATGCGATTGAAAACAGATGCATTTTATTATCAGACAACTTTCAACCCCGTGTTGATCCAGTTTTAAAAGCAGCAGATGCACAAAGCAAAATCTTATTTTTATGCTCACCAAACAACCCTTCAGGAAACAGTTTTTCAACGGAAACAGTAGAGAAATTGTTGCTTGATTTTAAGGGGTTGGTGGTTATAGATGAAGCTTATATTGATTTTTCTGATAAAAAAAGTTGGTTGGAGAAATTGAGATTATTTCCGAATTTGGTCATCACACAAACATTGTCCAAAGCCTACGGTTTGGCAGGAATCCGTTTAGGAGTTTGTTATGCATCCCAAGAAATAATTGCAATTTTAAACAGCATAAAACCGCCCTATAATGTCAACGAATTGTCGCAGCAAAAAGCTGTTGAACGTTTGTTGAAGGTGGATGAAGTGGCACAAGAAATCGTCAAAATTAAAGAAGAGAGAGCGCTCTTAATTTTAAATTTAAAGGCAATAAGCTACATTCAAGAAATTTACCCTTCAGAGTGTAATTTTGTATTGGTAAAGGTAGACAATGCCACAAAACGCTATGACCAATTAATAGTAAAAGGAATTGTAATTCGCAATAGAACGACACAGCCTTTGTGTGATAATTGTTTGCGTTTGACGATTGGAACTCGTTTGGAAAACAACCGTTTAATTCAAGTTTTAAAAGAAATTTAAATGAAGAAAGTATTATTTATAGATAGAGATGGAACGTTGGTTTTAGAGCCGCCAGTAGATTATCAATTAGATAGTTTAGAGAAGTTAGAGTACTTCCCAAAAGTATTTCAATACCTCGCTAAAATCGCTTTAGAATTGGACTATGAATTGGTAATGATTACCAATCAAGACGGTCTGGGAACTCCTTCATTTCCTGAAAACACCTTTTGGCCAGCTCAAAACAAAATTATTACTGCTTTTGAAAAAGAAGGCGTTGTTTTTTCTGAAGTGTTGATCGATAAAACATTTCCTCATGAAAATGCAGACACAAGAAAACCGAGAACTGGACTGTTGACAAAATATTTTTCAGAAGCCTACGATTTAGAAAATTCATTCGTATTGGGAGATCGAGTGACAGACATGGAATTGGCAAAGAATTTAGGCGCAAAAGGGATTTACTTATCAGAAAATGCTGAATTAGGGATTGATGAAATTGAAACTTCGCAACAAGAAATTTTAGATTGTATTGCAACTACAACTACTGATTGGGCAAAAATTTATGAATTTCTAAAACTAAAAGATCGGGTTTCAGAAATTACAAGAAATACCAATGAAACGCAGATTTACATCAAACTGAATTTGGACGGTTCTGGTAAAAATGATATTCACACTGGATTGTCTTTTTTCGATCACATGTTAGATCAAATTGGACGTCATGGCGCAATGGATTTAACGATTCAGGTGAAAGGTGATTTAGAAGTAGATGAACATCACACCATAGAGGATACGATGATTGCCTTTGGAGAATTATTCAACAAAGCACTGGGGAACAAATTAGGCATAGAAAGATATGGTTTTTGTTTGCCAATGGATGACTGTTTGGCACAGGTTGCTGTTGATTTTGGCGGAAGAAATTGGTTGGAATGGGATGCGAATTTTAAACGAGAAAAAATTGGAGATATGCCTACAGAAATGTTTTTTCACTTGTTCAAATCATTTACAGATGGTGCAAAATGTAATTTGAATATCAAAGCGGAAGGTACCAATGAGCACCATAAGATTGAAGGCATTTTTAAAGCTTTTGCAAAAGCAATGAAAATGGCAGTAAAAAGAGATGCAAACAACATGTTTTTACCTTCTACCAAAGGAATGCTTTAATCTATTATCAATATCAAAAAAACAAATTATGAGAGTCATTATCATTGATTATGGAGCGGGAAATATTAAAAGTATTCAATTTGCATTTAAGCGTTTGGGGGTTGAAGCTGTTTTATCAAATGATATTGATGAAATAAGAACAGCAGATAAAATTATTTTCCCAGGGGTTGGTGCAGCAAGTACTGCCATGAAAATGTTGCAAGAAAGTGGTTTAGATAAGTTAATCCCCAAATTAAAACAACCTATTTTAGGAATTTGTTTAGGCATGCAACTAATGTGCAATACTTCTGAAGAAGGAAACACGAAAGGTTTGGGTATTTTTAATGTAGCAGTAAAAAGATTTTCCAATGCATTAAAAGTTCCACAAATGGGATGGAATACTATTTCTAATTTAAAATCTAATTTATTTACGGGCGTCAAAGAAAATGAGTTTATGTATTTGGTACATAGTTTTTATGCTGAAATATGTGCGGAAGGGATTGCAACTTCTGATTATGGAATTGAATATGCCGCCGCATTGCAAAAAAATAATTTTTATGGAGTTCAGTTTCACCCAGAGAAGAGCGGGATAGAAGGTGCAAAAGTTTTACAAAATTTTTTAAATTTATAAGCAATGAGAATCATACCAGCCATCGACATTATAGACGGAAAGTGCGTTCGTTTAACCAAAGGAGACTATGCTACTAAGAAAATATACAACGAGCACCCTTTAGAAGTTGCAAAAGAATTTGAAGCAGCAGGCATTGAATATTTGCATGTTGTTGATTTGGATGGCGCAAAAGCAAGTCAGATTGTCAATTATAAAGTGTTAGAACAAATCGCTTCAAAGACCCAATTGAAAATTGATTTTGGTGGTGGATTAAAATCAGATAAAGATTTAGAAATTGCGTTTAACTCTGGAGCCAATCAAATAACAGGAGGGAGTATTGCTGTTAAAAATAGCTCGGTTTTTGAACGTTGGATTTCTAAATTTGGAGCTCAGAAAATCATTTTAGGCGCCGATTTTTATCCAGATATTTCAGGAGGGAAAATTGCGACAAATGGTTGGCAAGAAGAAAGTAACTTGGCATTGATTCCTTTCATAAATGGCTATCAAGAAAAAGGAATTGAGTATGTTATTTGTACCGATATTTCTAAAGACGGCGTGCTAGAAGGACCAAGTTTTGATGTTTATCAAGAGATTTTATCAAAATCAGAAAATATAAAGTTGATCGCTTCGGGCGGAATTTCTACTTTTGAAGAGCTTCCAAAACTAGCTGAAATGGGGTGTGAAGGCGTGATCATTGGAAAAGCGATTTATGAGCACAAGATCAGTTTAAAACAATTAGAAAATTTTATAATCAACTCATAAAATGTTAACAAAAAGAATCATTCCTTGTTTGGATATTAAAGACGGTAGAACCGTAAAAGGAGTCAATTTTGTGAATCTAATAGATGCAGGAGACCCCGTTATTTTGGCAAAACAATATGCTGAATTAGGTGCAGATGAATTGGTTTTTTTAGACATTTCGGCAACCTTAGAATGTAGAAAAACCATGTTAGAAATGGTATTGAAAGTTGCGGAACAAGTAAATATTCCATTTACTGTTGGAGGCGGAATTTCTTCCGTAGCTGACGTAGACGCCTTGTTAAAGTGTGGAGCAGATAAGGTTTCTGTTAATTCATCCGCAATTAAAAGACCTGAATTGATCAATGAATTGTCAGACAAGTTTGGAAGTCAGTGTGTGGTTGTTGCTATCGATGCAAAACAAATTGATGGAGAATGGATCGTGCATTTGGCAGGAGGTACCCTTTGTACAGAACTCAATTTATTTGAGTGGGCAAAAGAAGTAGAAAAACGGGGTGCGGGAGAGATTCTATTTACTTCGATGAATAACGATGGTACAAAAGCTGGTTTTGCAAATAAAGCATTAGCAAAACTATCTACCACATTAAACATCCCAATTATTGCTTCTGGAGGCGCTGGAACAGTTCAACACTTTATAGATACATTTACAATCGGGAAGTCTGATGCTGCTTTGGCAGCCAGTGTTTTTCATTTTGGAGAAATTGCAATTATGGATTTAAAGACCCAATTAAGAGAAAATAAAATTCCTATTCGGTTATAATTAGGAGTTACAAATTCAAAAAAATAAAATTATGAAGATCGATTTCAATAAAAATAGCGATGGATTAGTACCCGCAATCATTCAGGACGCAACGACAAAAAATCTGCTGATGTTGGGTTATATGGATGAGGAGGCATTTCTTAAAACAAAAGAAACAAAATTGGTCACTTTTTTTAGCAGAACAAAAAAACGCTTGTGGACCAAAGGGGAGGAAAGTGGCAATGTGTTGCATTTAGTAACTATGAAATTGGATTGTGATAATGACACCTTATTGATTCAAGTAACTCCGAATGGTCCTACATGTCACAAAGGATCTGCTACCTGTTGGAACGAAGAGAATACTCCAAATTATGGATTCTTTTCTTCCTTAGAAACCACCATTGCTGAAAGAGTTGCGAATAAAGACACTGAAAAATCCTATGTTGCAAGTTTGTTTGCAGAAGGCATTAACAAAGTGGCACAAAAAGTAGGTGAGGAAGCGGTAGAAGTGGTGATTGAAGCGATGGACAATAATGATGAATTGTTCTTATACGAATCGGCAGATTTACTATTTCACTATTTAATGCTTTTACAAGCAAAAGGGTTTAAACTTAAGGATATCGAAAACGAGTTGAAAAAGAGGCAAAAATAGAATCGCTCTTTCACCACCATACTAAGAAGAATTTTTCAATACAGCCGTTCTTATGTTTCATCCAACACATTGGTGAAAATTTTCTTTCAATAATTACGGAACAATCTTCTTTAAATGAAGGCATTGATTGCCAAGCTACATTTGGATGTGGGGCGATCAACCAATCTTTTTTGTTGGGAATATAGAAGGTGCAATCTTTAAATTGCTGTAATGCTTCCATGTTAATATAAAAGCCAGCAATAGAGTCAGAATTTAATTGCTTTAACTGAATGTTTTTCTTTGAGAATGGTACAAACAATTGCGCTTTAAAATAGACTTGTTGTTCTATGTCATCGGAATTTAAAGCAATTGTTTCTAAGTAATCTTGGCATTCTTTGGAGTAGAGAAGTGGCAACTGTTTATTTTTGAGCTTATCTAATTTAGACACTAAGGAATCTTTTCTATTGGGGCCAATAAAATGCGCTATTTCATCGGTTCCAACAGAAGCATCATAGAGGTAAAACTTATAAATAATTTCTAAATGAATGGCTTTCTGCTCTTTTAAAAGTATGCAGTCTAATTCTCCTAAAGTAATTTTTTCTTCCTGAATTTGAATGTTTTCTGAAATAATTTCAATCTGTTCGTTCTGGCTTAGTTGGAAAGAAACAAAACGTTCGATATACTTTCCAAGCCTTAGTGTGCCGTCAATTTCTTTATTTAAGGAGATTGATTTTTGTTCTGTTTGAAATTGCTTTAAACCATATACAGCGCTTTCAATCCACAAACAAGGAGTCTTGAGGAACCCTTCAAAATGATTTTGGATGTCTTTTGTTTTTTGTTGCATTGATCTTCGAAATTACAAAACGATTTTCAATTTCTTTTCGTAAATTTAACTTTTAAAAATTCTCAAGATGCAATTCGAAAAATCGACCTTTCAATATCTAAAAGATCTACAAAAAAACAACAATCGAGATTGGTTTTCAGAAACCAAACCAAAGTTCCTTATGGCGCAAAAAAATGCAAAAGAAGTTTTTGCAGCAATTCACGAGCAATTACAGCTGCACGATGAAATTGAGAAATCTAAAATGATGCGTATTTATAGAGATGTGCGTTTTTCTCATGATAAGACTCCATATAAAGCGCATTTTGCAAATTCATATTCAAGGTTGGGTAAGGAATTACGCGGAGGCTATTTTTTACGAATACGGCCAGGAGAATCTTTTTTAGCCGGTGGTTTTTGGGAGCCAAGTAAGGACGATTTATTAAGGATTCGGAAAGAAATTGAATTGGATGCATCCGAAATTAGAGCAATTTTAGCAGCGAAAGAGTATCAACACTATTTTGGTGGGAAATTTGAAAGTTTTAGTGAACTAAAAACGGCCCCAAGAGGTTTTGATAAAGCGCATAAAGACATCGACTTATTGCGTAAAAAAGGTTTTATAGCGTCACGAAGTTTTACGGATGCAGAAGTTTTATCTGAAAATTTTATCGAAGAAGTTACGAAGAGTTACAAGGCATTTCGCCCGTTTTTCAACTTGTTTAGTGATCTTTTAACAACCAATTTAAATGGTGAATCTATTCTTTAGAAAATTAGTGTAAGTTTTTTTTCATTTCTCTTCTAACAACGATATAGGTAATGATCGTTGCCAAAACATCACCAATGGCAAAGGAATACCAAACTCCATCGATGCCGTAATAAATAGGTAATATATATGCCAACGGAATTAAAAATACTCCCTGTTTTAATAAGGTTAAAAATAATGCAGGCAAGGCCTTTCCTGCCGCTTGGAAATAGGCAGAACCTATGAGTTGAATGGCAATGATTGGTGAGGCTAAGAAAACTAAAAGCATGGCTCTTGGTGTTTCAGCCAGTAGGGTAGCATCGGTTGAAAAAACACTGATAATTTCTTTCGCAAAGAGCAAAATCATTACATAAATAAACCCAGCAATGGCACAGCCATAAACAATTGCTTTTTGGATGGTTTCTTTTACACGGCCGTATTTTTTTGCGCCATAATTATAACCAGCAATTGGCAAAAAACCTTGGGTAATTCCCATGATTGGAAACAATGCAAACATCATAACTCGATTGATAATTCCAAAAATAGAAATCGAAATTTCACCACCATATTTATACAATGAATAGTTTAGTACAATCATTAAAATACTGATGGTACCTTGCCTTGCAATAGAAACTCCTCCTAATTTTATAATTTCATTTACAATTGAGAAATCCAATCCAAAGTTTTTAGGGATAATTTTCAATTCACTTTTATTAGAAATAAAGAAATACAGAATAAACAACCCACAACTTGCGTAGGCAATTGCGGTAGCCAAACCTGCGCCATACATTCCTAAGTGCATGTATTTTATAAAGAGGATGTCTAATGCAATATTCACAACTGCAGGAACCATCATAGCATACATGGCGAACTTTGGTTTTCCTACTGCTCTAATGACGGGGTTTCCCATCATGGCAAAAGTTAAAAAAGGAACTCCATATATAATGACATCAAAATAGGCTTGAGCTGGAGTCAAAATAGCTCCTTTTGCACCAAAAAGTGTTAAGATTTCTGTACTGTAGATATTACCCAATACCACAAAAAGAAGTGCCAAAATAGTTGTTAGGCTAATTTGATTTCCAAAAGTAAGCAGTGCTTTTTCGGGATTTTCATTTCCTAAAGCTCTCGATATGATAGAGCTTCCTCCAATACCTATTCCCATTCCTATAGAAGAAATCATAAATGCAATTGGTAGTACTACTGTAATTGCTGCGATGGCCAAAACCCCAATCCATTGTCCCACAAAAATAGTATCAACAATCATGTTTAAAGACATTACAAGTATCCCTATAGAGGCAGGAACTGCTTGTTTTATCAATAATTTACTTATCTTTTCCGTTCCTAATTCTTCTACTAATTTTGCCATAATTTTATTGAAAACAAAGGTGCTACTTTAAAAACTAAATTTTGTAATTGGCACATCAATAATTGTTATGGATGCATTAAAATTTTATAAGTTTGTTTAAAATAGAACTATGAGCGAAACCTTTCAATTGAAACGTATTGTAAAAGTAACCGATATTGACGATTTAAACCATGTAAACAATGCTGTTTATGTGAAATGGATGGATGAGATTGCCCATCAGCATTGGGTTGCTTTAACATTGAATTACCCCTTGCCAGACTATATTTGGGTAGTCTTAAGACATGAGATTGATTATGTGGGACAGGCTGTTTTAAACAATTTGGTCGTTTCTAAAACATGGATCGGAGAAACGAAGGGCTTTAAGTCCGAACGGCACTTTGAATTTTCTGAAAATGAAAAAATACTTGTAAAAGCGAAAACCATATACGGAATGCTAGATGCCAAAACCTATAAGCCTACCAGAATTAGAGAAAACGTATTAAAAGTATTAGAACCTTTTAAATAAAAGTATCTTTGCCAACCTATATTAGAAACCGCAATTATGTCAACATTTACCGCACTAGGAATTCGTAAAGATTATATTCAAGGATTGAATGAACTTGGAATTAAAGTTCCGTCAGAAATTCAAGAAAAGGCAATTCCAATTTTATTGAAATCACAAACAGATTTTGTTGGTTTGGCTCAGACAGGTACAGGGAAGACCGCAGCATTTGGCTTGCCTATTTTACAGAAAGTTGATGCAAATAAAGATGAAATTCAAGCATTAATATTATCTCCAACAAGAGAGTTAGTGCAGCAAATAAAAAAACAACTTTTTAAGTACACGAAGTATTGTGATGATAATATTTTTTTAGAAGCCGTTTATGGTGGAGAAAAAATTGATATTCAGATTAAAAAATTAAAAAGAACAACGCATGTTGTTGTTGCAACTCCTGGACGATTGGTTGATTTAATTGAGCGTGGAGATATTGATATTAGCAATATTCATACTTTGGTATTGGATGAAGCTGATGAGATGTTGTCTATGGGTTTTAAACAGGATTTAAATCGAATTTTAAAGTTTACAACCGGAGAAAGAAATACTTGGTTATTTTCTGCTACCATGCCAGACGAAATTCAACGTATTATTAAAACCTATATGGATGCGAATGCTCCAAGAATAGAGGTGAATAAAAATGCTTTGGTCAATGAAAATATCAAGCATCAGTTTATTAAAACTACGATCAAACAAAAAACCAACGATATTATTTCTTATATCGAGAAACGAGGAACTGAAAGAGGAATTATTTTTTGCAGAACCAAATTAGGTGTTCAGAGTTTATGCCATCAATTAAAAGAGGAAGGCTTTTCTGTAGGTGCTTTGGAGGGGGATATGCAGCAAAGAGATCGTGAAAAAGCAATGAGAGCTTTTAAAAATGAGAGCTTACAATATTTAGTTTCTACGGATGTTTCTGCAAGAGGTATTGATGTAAGAGGTTTAGAATTTATCATTCATCACCAATTGCCAGAACAATTAGAATATTATACGCACAGAAGTGGAAGAACTGCCAGAGCTGGTAAAACAGGGAATTCTATTGCTTTTATATTACCAAGTGAATTGGAACGAATTCATGAAATTCAAAAAGAACTCAAAATAAAATTTAAGGAAGTAGAAAAATAGTAATGAGCTTAATTTATATTTTAGACATTATCGGAACTTTTGCATTTGCCATAAGTGGTGCCTTGTTTGCTTCTGATAAAAAGTTTGATCTATTCGGAGTGCTTATTATTGCTTTTGTAACTGCTGTTGGCGGTGGAATGTTGCGAGATGTTTTGATAAACGCTCACCCAATTAATTGGATTGGAGATTTAAACTACCTCTGGACGATTTTAATCGCGGTCGTTTTTACGATTTTGTTTAAAAGTAAAATTGCACCCTTAAGCAAAACCCTTTTTTTATTTGATACTATTGGAATTGGTGTTTTTACGCTATTAGGGGTTCAAAAAGGATTTAGCTATAATTTACACCCCTTTGTGGCAATTATTATGGGAATGGTTTCTGCTGTTTTTGGCGGTGTTTTAAGAGATGTTTTAACGGGTAGAGTGCCTCTTATTTTTCAAAAAGAGATATATGCTTCAGCTTGTTTGGTTGGGGGGTTGGTCTTTTGGACTACCAATTATTTTCATGTTTCTGAAACTACACAATTTTTATTAACTTTGTTTTCTGTGATTATTATACGATTTATTGCTGTAAAATTTCATTTAGAATTGCCAAAAATAAAAGACGATTTATTCAGTAAAAAATAACACGATGGAAACTCAAATTTTTAAAAATATTGATGCCTTTAGAACCTCTTTAGGAAAACCACTGCCATCGGGCGAATGGTATACGATTACCCAGCAAATGATCAATGACTTTGCAAATGCAACTTTAGACAAACAATGGATTCATATTGATGTAGAAAGAGCGGCAAAGGAAAGTCCATTTAAGAGCACTGTAGCGCATGGTTTTATGTCTGTAGCTATGATTTCTAAAATGCTCGAAAGTGCATTTAAAATTGAGAGTATAAAAATGGGTTTAAACTATGGAATGAACAAAGTTCGTTTTCCAAACCCTGTACCTGTAAATAGCGAGCTAAGAATGTTGACTTCTGTTAAAGAAATAGATAACCTAGGCGATAACGGCGTTAAAGTAACTTTTAGTTGTACCATTGAAATCAAGGGGCAAGAAAAACCAGCATGTGTGGCAGAGTTTATTGCTGCATTATTTGAATAAAAAAAGCTACCAATGGCAGCTTTTATACTTTTAGAGTTTGTTCATTTTAAGAAAGCCATCCTTTGTTGTCAACAAATCGAGAGTACCACACTAAAAAGATTGACAATCCAATGATCATTATTGGCATTGCAATTCCACCAGGTCCATATGCGTTTTCAATACCACTCATAAATCCATGTGACATTTGTGCGATAACACCTAATAATGAAATGAGTAGTGCGATTTTTGCTGTTTTCTTACGAAACAATAAGGATAAACAACCAATAAGTCCTGCAAACACAGCAATGGTAAAGGCAGCCGTTGCCCAAGCAGGTACATTTTCTATATATTCTCTTTGACCTGGTGGTAATAGTGCCTTCATATCCTCAGTCATGTATGCCTGAGCGATATAATTTAAGACGCCCATAAGGTTCCATACAAATGCAATTATACTGATGATCCAAAAGCCAACGTTTGGTTTTTTAAATTCTGACATACTATTTTAGTTTTATAGATTGATGATATAAATGTAGTAAAAAAGTTGTGTAACCACAAAATGTAAAGTATATTTGTCATTATGTAAAGTTAATTAATCTAATTGTAAAAAAAAATCTATGAAAAAGTCCACAATTTGTGAAAGAGAAAGAATTCAACTCGAAAAAATGAATAAATTCCAACTCCAAAGTCAGTATAAAAAGATAGGTCTTATATTTGCTCTTGGAAGTTTTTTTTTCATGATTGCAATCAAATACATTGACAATCCAGTTTGGTTGAAACCATTTTTACATGGAGTATTATTAATAGGCCTCCTGTTGATCTCTGTGTCTAAAGAAAAAATTGAAGATGAATATATTGATAGTTTACGATCACAATCCTATCGATTGGCATTTATTTTGGCAATTGTGTATGCGTTGGTGCAACCGATTGTAAATTTTGTTGTTGCCTATGTATTGAATCAAGATGATGACATCAAAAGCTTTAGTTACTTTCAGGTTTTATTTTTTATGTTAATTGTACAGTTGTTATACTTCTGGAAACTAAAAAAACAGCACTAAACGTATGAAAAACACTTTAAAAGTACAACGTGCAATTTTAGATTTGACACAGGAAGATTTGGCAAAAAAAATTGGGGTTTCACGTCAAACAATTAATTCAATTGAAAAGAATCGGTATGTTCCGTCTACGGTTTTAGCATTAAAATTAGCTGCAATATTTAAAATTCCAATAAGCGCTTTTTTCTCTCTAGAAGAGAGCGATTAAAACACTGATTTAAATGTTGCTATTGTTTTTTTTGTTACTGGTTTAATTTTATGATTTTTTTCATAAAATGGATGTTCTCGTTGCTCGAATTTATTTTGACAAAATAAACGCCTGCTTTTAAGTTGGAAAGGTCTACAGAGTGGGTGTTATCAATCTTTTCAGAGAATACTTTAATACCCAATACATTATAGATATCTAAGCGTGTTAAATTATCGAGTGTAGTCGTTATAGTCAGATTTTCTAATACAGGATTTGGAGAAACTGTTATGTCAACTGTATTAATTTCATTTTGAACATCTAAGCTGGTACTAAAAAAAGTATTGGCAAAGTCAAAGGCTTCTTTTCCAATTTTATCTCCTATAATTCGCCCTTTTATATCGTCTATTGGTGGGTGAATTCCACCCCATATTCGAGATAAGCTCGTTTGATCTGATGCATCCCTATAGGTAGCCCATTGCAACGAAAAATTTTCCGTAGGACCTTGTTCGAACACTAAGAAATCATTTTGAGTAACATCAAAAACACCCATCCCACCTGGAAAAAAAGCATCATTTGTAATTAAGGTTAATACTTCAGAAGCTGCCCTTGAAAATGCTGAATGGCCAGAAAGATATCCTGCAAAGGGCGGTGTGACAAAAGAGGGACGTTGGTAGGGCCACCAATGGGTGCCTCGAATCCAATCGACTCCAGCAACGTCCATATCTGGGTCGTTTATAAAATCGGGCCCTTTCCATGATTTTATTTTTATTTTTCCAAGATGTTGATTGTTACTGCCTGCTAAAGCATCTCCTTCGGCAATTACTGCTATTAAATTTTCAATTAAAGGCAATCCATGTGGATCGTAATTTGGCAAGCTCATATTTGTACTTTGTCCTTTAGATGCCATGTATCTAATTGCAGAAATAGGGCGTATATAGTCGTAATAACCTTTAATACCCCAGATATTAATAGCAACATCATGCATAGCACCACTTAGGGTTAAATAACTTTTCACATCCCATTCTAGTGTATGAAGTTCTCTGGAAGAATTTCCAAAAGTTTTTTTGGAAAGTGGATGGTCACTTACGTAATTTAAAATCGTAAACCAGTGTCCTGGAGGGGTCTCGGAGTCGGGGCCATCTGCCCAAAACTCTGCTAGAACTCTCGCATAATCAGCTCTTTTTACAAAATTGTCCTCATAAGCTTCGCTGGTAGTAGGGTTTTTTTGATGTCCTTCTCCAATGTCGCCTCCATTTTCAAAATTATAAAAGTTCTTGTATTCATTAAAGGTTGCTGGAAAATCACTCAAAGCAACATTCCCAATCGTATTTGGAGAGATGTTAATGAGTACATCATCGGTTGGGTCTAATTGTGCAGACCAAGAAATTACCAATGAAAAATGCCATTTATAAGGGTCTTCAATGCCGTTTTCATTAGAATTTTGTATATATACGGGGGCTTCGGGATTATTATATACATACGAATCAAAACCATTGTCTAGAATTTCTAAATCTGTATTTTGTAACGAAAAAGGGGTTACTTCTCCCCATTCTGGACTTAAAAAAGCGGGTGTATTTAAAGGAAAAGGGTTTCCAGATTGATCGATAAACACTTCAAAAGCCAAGGGTTGCCATCTGTTTGGGTCAATTTCATCATTGTTTTCATACAGTTCCAACGCTAAGGGATTGTTGACAGTTTCGTAAAACTGATTTTCATAGGCATTTTCTTCATTCGCGCCATCTTGCAAACCAAAATCGATCATTTTACTTGCCATATAATTTCCAAGTGCTGCATAAGAACCGTTACTATAATCCAAAGAGGTATTACTTTTATCATATCCCAAAGAGGTGAAAAATTCTTCTAAGGAAGCCAATGTTTCCGCCGCATTTGGAGAATTTTCAAACCGATGAATTAACAGTCTAAAAACAGCGTAACTCATTATTTCTTTGCTGGCTTCTTTTTTATTAATCGGAATTGCAATAGGAGCGTAGTCTGTGAAATAATCACCAAAAGTAGTCCCTAAAAAAACAGGTTGTGCTGCATTGTTAAAAATCGCCCAGGCATCATACATTAACGCAGAGGAATGAAACAGGTTTCTAGCATGTACTGTAGGGCGGGCAAAATCTTTTCTTATTGCTTCTAATAATTGTTCATTCCATTCCCTAGCAATAGAATGTTGGCCATTTAGTGTTGTTGGAATAATCGCGATGATTAAGAAGAAAAATATAAAAAGGTACTTTTTAATCATTTTTTTAAATCTGTTGTAAAACTATTAAAATAACTGAACAATCAAAGAAGAACTATTAATACTTTCATTTTAATGATCAGAAACTACTGCGGATAAGAAAGTTCAATTGCTTCAGGTAGTTTTATAAATCAGAAAAGTTGTTCTCAATTGTTTTTTTGTGATGTAGTTCGATAAATCAGTTAAAAATATTACCTTTGCAATTAAGACAGAATACACAACTCCATTAAATTTGTTCGATATTTAATTTTAAGTAAGGTATTTTATCTCTTATATAATAATTTTTAAAAAATATTTATTTAGTTAATGGCAAAATCGCAACAGACATTTAGTAAAAGTGAAAAAGAAAAGAAACGTTTAAAAAAACGTCAGGATAAGCAAAAGAAAATGGACGCAAGAAAAGCGGACAGAGAAGAAAATGGAACTACTGGTATCCAGTTTGCATATGTAGATCATGATGGTAACTTAACAGATACACCACCAGATCCAGATTTAAAAGTAGAAATAGAATTAGAAGACATTGCTGTTTCTGTTCCTAAAAAAGAAGACTTACCCGAAGAAGATCCAGTTAGAAAAGGAAAAGTTTCTTTCTTTGATTCATCAAAAGGTTTCGGTTTTATCATTGATTCCATGAATAATGAGAAATATTTTACACACGTAAGTGGTTTAATAGATACCATTGTAGAAAACGACAAAGTATCTTTCGAATTAGAAAGAGGAATGCGAGGAATGAACGCTGTTAAAGTTACTAAAATATAATTTTCGGTATATTTAGATATAAAACTCTGCTTTTAGCAGAGTTTTTTTGTGCCTTTTTCATCCTACTTGAAATAGGAAGACCCCACACGTTAAGTAAAATTAAAAGTTTAATTTTGCCCGCTTAAAAATAACACTTTTGAAACTCAACAAAAATAAAATTTTAATAATCCTCTCGTTTTTCTCAATTTATGCAATCTGGGGTTCTACTTATTTGCTAAACAAAATAGCGGTCACTGAAATACCTGCTTTTTCATTAGCAGCATTACGTTTTTTAACAGCTGGAGTTTTAATTTTGGTAATTGCAAAAATTTTAAAAAAGCCTTTACAAATTTCGAAAAAACAATTTATAAATGCAGTGATTGCTGGATTTCTTTTTTTGGTTTACGGAAATGGCGTTTTCGTATGGGCATTAAATTATATCGACAGTAGTTTTGCGGCACTTTTGGCTTCTACGCAACCCTTATTTGTCTTAATTTTAATGCGTTTGATAGATGGTAATAGATTGCAAGTAAAGTCAATTATTGGGGTTGTTTTAGGAATGATAGGAATGTATTTGTTGGTCAGTCAACAAGGAGTATCTGCAAAAGAAGGCAGTCTTATAGCCATACTAGTTACTTTTACCTGTGTTCTTAGTTGGAGTTATGGGAGTATTTTTGTGTCAAAAGCCGATTTACCCAAAAATTTTTTTGTGAGTACAGGATATCAAATGATTTCTGCAGGGGTGTTTTTACTAGCAATCAGTTTTTGCATACAAGAAACATGGATTTCTCCAGTGAATTGGAGTTTTAATGCGCAGTTATCTGTTGTTGGATTAATTCTTTTTGGAGGAATTGTCGCTTTTACTTCTTTTAATTTTCTTTTAAAAAATGTTTCCCCAGAAAAAGTAGCCACTTCTGCATATGTAAATCCAATTGTAGCAATGGTTTTAGGCTGGTATGTTTTAGATGAGAAGTTGTCAACACAATCAATTATCGCATCTGTTGTACTATTGACAGGTGTGTACTTTATAACTTCACGCAAACATTTATAAAGCTAAGAACTTATTATTATAGTTTATACAACCAGATTTTAAGTTATGAGAGTCTCTATTTTGTTTCAAAATTTGGTAGTTTTATCTTATTTCTAAAACCCCATAAAGAGTTTTATATAAAAAAAATAAAAATAAACAGATAAACAAGGCTTTAGTATAAAAATATATATTACATTTGTCGCTTAATAAACTTAATTATAATATAATGAACAAAGGAACCGTAAAGTTTTTCAATGAATCTAAAGGATTTGGATTTATCACTGAAGAAGGAGTTGAAAAAGATCATTTCGTACACATTTCTGGATTAATCGATGAGATTAATGAAGGAGACCAAGTAGAATTTGATTTACAAGAAGGAAACAAAGGATTAAATGCAGTTAACGTAAAAGTTATCTAAATATATACTTAAAGTTTTTAAGAAGACCCATCATTATTGATGGGTCTTTTTTATTTCCGCTATTTTAGAATAATATATCATTCCGCACACTTTTCTCTTTAAAAGTGTGACTATCTTTGCTTAAAACACTTTTTATGTCAAATCGTTTTTCCGATTTAGGAATTAACTCAGAAATTCAACAAAGCCTATCAGCGCTTCAGATATCCGTACCTACAGATATTCAAGAAAAAGTAATTCCAGTAATCTTATCTCAAACAGAAGACGTTGTTGCATTGGCAAAAACAGGAACTGGGAAAACTGCTGCTTTTGGTTTGCCATTAATACAATTAATAGATACAACAAAAGATGCCATTCAAGCAATTGTTTTGGCACCAACAAGAGAGCTAGGGCAGCAAATTCATAGTAATTTAGAATCTTTTGCTGCAAACAGTCCAGAGATTTCTATTGCTGTAATTTGTGGTGGAATCCCGATTAAACCTCAAATAGATCGTTTAAAAAAAACCACTCATATAGTTGTTGCAACCCCCGGTCGTTTAGCCGATTTAGTAAAACGAGACGCCATTAATATTAAAGACATTTCTCATTTTATTTTAGATGAAGCAGATGAGATGGTGAGTGCTTTGAAGGAAGGACTGGATAGTATTATCAAGGAAATTCCAAAAAAAAGAAGAACACTTTTATTTACAGCGACAATGCCAGGTGCTATTAAGCAGCTGATCAATAATTACATGTCTGATAAAGTTCTTGAGATCTCGGCAGACATGGATACGGCTGGACATCAAGGTATCGATCATCAATATGTAGTGGTGGAACCTATTGAGAAATTAGAGGTTTTATTACATTTTCTAAATTCGAAAGAAGGACAAAGAGGAATTATTTTTTGTAAAACAAAAGCTGCTGTAAATAAGTTGGCGAAAAATCTAGCAATTAATAAATTCTCTTCCGGAGCGATTCATGGGAGTTTGACGCAAGGAATTCGTGATCGTATCATGGGGCAATTTAGAGAGGGACATATCGAAATTCTTGTGGCTACTGACTTGGCGGCTCGTGGAATTGATGTGAAAGAAATCGCTTATGTAGTTAATTATCACTTGCCAGATACATATGGCGCTTATGTGCACAGAAGTGGTCGTACTGCAAGAGCAGGAGCAAAGGGACTTTCTTTAACAATTATCCAGCAAGAAGAAACTCCAGATATTGCCGATTTTGAAAAAGAATTAGGCATTGTATTCAATTCATTTCAAAAAGCAGATGCAAAAAGTATTGAAGAAAACAATGGATTGTTATGGGCAAAAAAAATATTTAAGACGAAACCAAACAAAACCATCTCTGAAGAATTTAGAAAAAAAGTGAGAACGGTCTTTCATCATTTAACAAAAGAAGAGTTGATTGAGAAAGTATTGGCAAATTATCTAATACAAACAACAATAAGTGCACCTAAAACTGAAGACACTAAAAAGAAAAAGAAGCACTAGTTTCTATTGTATATGAGTGATAAAATTAATAATCTGCACATAACACAATGTATCAATACGATACAGCAATTATTAGCGGATACCAATCAGCTATTTGAATTGCCCGAAGCACAAAGAGTCGCGCTGTTTAAAGTAGCGGGTGAATTGTCAAGACCAAATCGTGATGAGTTTCAGCGTCGTAGAAAAGATGCCAAGAAAGCGGCAAAACGCAAAATGATTGCCAAGGATATTCATGCAAGAAAGTCAACAGGAATTCGATCTGCTCGAGAAGCAGCTTTATTTGTGGCACCAAAATTATTGGCAGCTGCAAGTCTTTCAGAAGATACTCCCGAATTAGAATCACCAAGAAATTGTTATGTTTGTAAAACAGTATTTACCAAATTGCACCATTTTTATGATACCATGTGTACTTCATGTGGTGATTTAAATTATGCAAAACGTTTTCAAACGACCGATTTACAAGATCAGGTTGCCGTGATTACTGGCTCTCGATTAAAAATAGGGTATCATATTACATTAATGTTGTTGCGTTCTGGGGCAACTGTTGTTGCTACTACTCGTTTTCCTGCAGATTCTGCCATTCGTTTTTCGAAAGAAGAAGACTATAAGGATTGGAGTGATCGTTTACACATTCATGGGTTAGATTTACGTCATATTCCTAGTGTAGAGATTTTTTGTAATTACATAGAACAGAAGTATGATCGTTTAGATATATTAATTAATAACGCAGCTCAAACAGTAAGAAGACCTTCTGGTTTTTATTTCCATTTAATGGGAAATGAGAAATTAGCAATATCAGAATTACCAAAATTAGCACAAACATTACTTGTCAATCATTCAGAATGTTTGCAGGAAATTGCTGATTTGAGTATTGGTACTTCAAAAACAAATGAAAATAATGTCTTGCCAGTTACCTGGCATGGTCCTGAACCTGGTATCGGCTTGAGAAATTCTGCAGCATTGTCTCAGATTCCTTATAGTTTTGACAATTCATTACAAACTGAAGAAGTATTTCCGGAAGGAAAGTTGGATGCTGATTTACAGCAAGTAGATTTAAGAAAAACTAATAGTTGGCGTTTAAAGTTAGGCGAAATTGAAACTACAGAAATGGTGGAAGTACAATTGGTCAATGCAGTTGCTCCCTTTGTGTTGTGTAATCGTTTGTCAAACTTGATGATGAAAGAAAACACAGGGAAGAAACACATTATCAATGTTTCTGCTATGGAGGGCAAGTTTCATCGCTTTAAAAAAGTAGACCGTCATCCGCATACAAACATGGCAAAAGCGGCTTTAAATATGCTAACGCACACGTCATCAGCAACCTTTGCAAAAAAAGGGATTTATATGAATGCTGTTGATACGGGATGGGTAACGGATGAAGATCCTGCAGAACTGTCCAAAAAGAAAGTAGAAGTTCATGATTTTCAGCCTCCTTTAGATATTGTAGATGGTGCAGCAAGGGTAATGGATCCGTTAATTGATGGTATTAATACAGGTAAACACTGGTCTGGCAAGTTCTTAAAAGATTACTTTCCGATAGATTGGTAGTAAAAATTTACAGTGAGTAGTGAGTCGAAAAAAGTAGCAACAGGATAATAGTAACATATATGGCAAATACAATAAAAGACCAACAAGATATTTTAGCAAAATTAAACATTCATGCATTGAATCCGATGCAAGAGGAAGCAATTTCTGTAATAGAGTCAAATACCAATACGATATTACTTTCTCCAACGGGAACTGGAAAGACATTGGCTTTTTTATTGCCAGTGATTCAAACATTAGACCCGAATTCTAGCGAGGTACAGGTTTTAATTTTAGTACCCTCACGAGAGTTGGCAATACAGATTGAACAAGTTGTTCGTAATATGGGATCTGGCTTTAAGGTAAATGCTGTGTATGGTGGCCGGCCAATGTCTAAAGATAAAATTGAGTTGAAACATGTACCTGCTATTTTAATTGGTACACCTGGTAGAATTGCAGATCATTTTGCAAATGAACGTTTCTCTAAATCGCATATTAAAACATTAATTTTAGATGAATTTGACAAGTCATTAGAAGTTGGTTTTGAATATGAAATGAGAGGAATCATAAATCAACTTACTACTTTAAATAAACGCATATTAACCTCTGCAACACAGGGAGTTGGGATTCCAGATTTTGTCCGATTAGATCAAGCAAAAACCATTAACTATTTAAAGAAAAAAGTAGTTTCTAAACTCGAAGTTAAAACAGTAGTGGCTTCTGTAAAAAACAAATCTGAGACCTTGGTAGATTTAATTTTACATTTAGGAAATCAGCCTGGTATTATCTTTTGTAATTTAAAAGATAGCATAAATAAAGTAAGTGAGTTTTTAGATAAAAACAAAATATCACACAGTTGTTTTTCTGGTGGAATGGAACAAAGAGATCGAGAACGTTCTTTGATTAAATTCAGAAACGGAACCAGTCAAATTTTAATTGCAACCGATTTAGCGGCAAGAGGAATTGATATTCCAGAATTAAAATTCATTATTCATTACGAGCTTCCTAAAGCCGCAGAAGAATTTACACATAGAAATGGTAGAACCGCTAGAGTTGATGCAAAAGGAACCGCCTACGTGTTGAAATGGGAAAAAGAAAACTTACCTGATTTTATTAAAAAATCTAAAATTGAAGATATTTCAAAAAGAGCGCCTCGTAAACTTCAGTATTGGGAAACGTTATTTATCTCAGGGGGTAGGAAAGATAAAATATCGAAAGGAGATATTGCTGGACTCTTTTTTAAACAAGGAAATATTACGAAAGATCAATTAGGAAACATCGAGCTAAAACAAGATTGTGCATTTGTCGCAGTTCCTTTAACAATTGCCAATGATTTGATTGAAAAACTAAACAATACTCGCCTGAAAAAGAAGAAAGTACGTGTAACTTTGACATAATCTATTTTTCAGTCGATTTCATTTAAGTGACCGCTCAAGTTTTGATGCGGTCATTTTTATTTTCATGACATGATTTATAAGGGTACTCACTCGATTATTTATTTCAAGGATAATGACATTTATAGATATCGATTGTTAAAATGGTGTGTTTTAATTGAAAGTACGCATATTTATATTTAAGTTTGTTTTATGATGGATCAAAAACTACTTGCTTATTTTGAAGGGTATCTAACAGAGAAGAGAAAATCGTTATTTAAGAAAGTTTTAGAGGATAGAACCCGACATTTTACTGTTGTTTTGGAGGATATTTTTCAACCTCACAATGCAAGTGCTGTTGTAAGAACCTGCGATATTTTTGGGATTCAAGATGTACATGCAATTGAGAATAAATACAATAATAAGATATCGAGACATGTTGCAAAGGGTTCTCAAAAATGGCTTAGCTACAATCGATATCGTAATGATGGAGATAATACAGTAAGTTGCTTAGCTTCTTTAAAGGAAAAAGGCTATCAAATTATAGCGACCACACCGCACAACGATTCTTGTGTATTGCAAGATTTTGAAGTTACCAAAAAGTCGGCTTTTGTCTTTGGAGTAGAAGCAGAGGGTGTTTCAGATTCAGTAATGGAAAATGCAGATGGTTTTTTAAAAATACCAATGGTAGGTTTTACAGAGAGTTTAAACATCTCTGTAGCTGCTGCAATTATTTTGCAGGAGGTAACCTCAAAATTGAGAAATTCGAATGTTGATTGGAAGTTGTCCGACGAAGAAAAGGAATTTTTATACTTCGACTGGCTGAAAACGACGATTAAAAATGTTGATAAAATTGAAGCCCATTATCATCAAAATGCAACGAATGGTAATTGACTCTTATTGAAGTTTATACTTCTGAGGCAAAAAGAGCGGAAACATAAGTAAAAAGGCTTGAGATAATTACTCCGATGATTCTTTCTTGTGAAGGGTTAAACAATCGGAACAAGAATGGTTAGTGTATCGTTATTTCTTCTATAGTAGCAGTAGAATCACAACGTTTTACTAATAAGTGAATGCCTTCTAATGCCTCGGTTCCAGTAATATAGTATTCTCCACAAGGTTTTTTTCGTTGATCGCTTTTACCAAAATCAACATCTCCTAAATATAAAATATTAGAAATCATTGTCGTGTCAATGCGATGTTGTTGCATAGAAAGTTTTGCTTGTTCAGAAAACAAACGCTCTCTAATACGAAGTGTTTTAAGTGTTCTTGCATCCATTCCATAGTCAAAAGAAGCATTTTTCTTTTGCCAAAAAAAATAAACGGCAACAGAACCCAAAGATAATCCCACTAAATAATAAAAAATCCTTTTTACCAGCATTGTTGAATATTGAATTGCAAATTTATGGAAAAGGAGTTGTTTTTTGCTGAAATTTATAAGTTATTTCAAGGCATTTTTGGATGCTTCTTAGCATAGTTTAGTTTTTATGATATCAATAAGTTAATATCTCTAAAAGGAAGATCAAACCAATCTGCCACTGTTCTATTGGTAAGAACACCGTGATAAAAATACATGCCATTTCTTAAACTTTTGTCAAACCGAGCAGTATTTTCAAATCCACCTTCTTCTGCTATATTCAATAAATAAGGAGTAAAAATATTACTAATCGACACCGATGCGGTTCTTGCATAGCGTGCAGGAATATTTGGTACGCAATAATGCACAACGCCATGTTTGATAAATGTTGGCGTTTTATGTGTTGTAATGTTTGATGTTTCAAAACAACCACCTCTGTCAATACTCACATCAACAATGACAGCACCTTCTTTCATGTTTTCAATCATTGATTCTGTAGCAATAATAGGGGATCTGTTTTTTCCTCGAATTGCACCAATGGCAACATCGCATCGCATTAGTGCTTTGGCGAGTGATTTCGGTTGTACAGTAGATGTATATATGGGTGTATTTAAACACTGTTGTAATCTTCGTAATTTGGTAATTGAATTGTCAAAAACTTTTACTCTTGCGCCAAGTCCAATAGCGGTTCTGGCTGCAAATTCTCCGACGGTGCCGGCTCCTAAAATAACAACACTCGTTGGGGGTACGCCTCCAATATTCCCAAAAAGCAATCCATTTCCTTTATTCGCTCCACTCATCAACTCACCAGCAATTAAAACAGAAGCTGTTCCTGCAATTTCACTAAGTGATTTTACAATTGGATAGGCTCCTTCTTCATCTTTAATGTAGTCAAAAGCAATTGCAGTAATCCTTTTTTTTACTAAACTTTCGAAATATTGTTTGTTTTGTGTCTTTAATTGTAAAGAAGAAATTAAAATTGCTTGTGGATTTATATATCCAATTTCTTCTTCTGTTGGTGGTGCTACTTTTAGAATAATGTTACATTTAAACGCTTCTTCTGTATTGTAAGAAATTTTTGCTCCCGCATCTGCATATTCTTTGTCGGTATAGTTTGCGCCATCTCCAGCACCAGTTTCTACAACAATTCGATGCCCGTGAATCGTAAACGCACCAACGGCATCAGGTGTTAGGCAAACCCTTTTTTCGCCTAGGTGAGATTCTTTTGGCAATCCAATAAACAAAGTTCCTTTTCGTTTTTTAATTTCAAGCATTTCTGCCTGGGGTAACAATTCTTCTTTACTGAAAGGGGAAAATGAACTCATGAAATTTAGTTTAATTGAATGTTACGCTGCCCATCGTCTAGAACAGATAGATGAATTTGAACAGCATCTAAAGGTAGTAAATTTCCAATGTTTTCTGGCCATTCAATCAAACACCAATTTTTTTGATACAAATACTCTTCAATACCCATATCTAGCGCTTCTTCTTCATTAGTAATTCTATAAAAATCAAAATGGAAAACGACTTCATTTGCCGATGTACGGTATTCATTTACTAGTGAGAAAGTAGGAGAGGACACTCTATCTTCAACCCCTAAAATATTACAGATTTCTTTAATCAATGTTGTTTTTCCGACCCCCATTTCTCCACGAAACAGGAGGGTTCTATGTTCTGCTATTGCAATCACTTCTCTTGCAATGGCAGCTAAATCGTTTAAAGAATACTTCTTGTTCATAGCGCAAAAATAAGAAACCTAACAGGGTTTTAATACCTGACAATTGAATTTTTGTAACTATTTTTAAAATTGATAGTGTCCGATGATCTTATAATCAAACAAACAGTCTTGTATAATTTGGCCAGAACCAATATTATGAACGATTAAAAAACGTTTTCCGTCTTTCGATTTCTTATTGACAACCATACCTGTGTGTGTAATGCCTCCTCCTAAGCTCCAGCAAATAACTTCTCCAGGTACATAATCCTTTGGGTTTTTAGTAATGGCTTTTACGGTTCCTTTTCTTGAGAAAAAAGTCATCAGATTGCGAACTCTTCGATGGTCAATATTTGTGTCGGGCCTCTTTAAGCCCCATAATTTAGGGTAGAGTTCAAAATGTTGTTTCATGTCTTCATGAACCTCTTTTTGTAAATCAATCCCAATTTTTCTAAAAGTCCTTATGACAACGTCGGTACAGACCCCTATTTCTTTTGGCACATCTCCGTTGGGATAATCAATAGGAAAATAACTAGGATCGTAGACAACACGATCATTTGTGAGCATTAATGCAGCCTTTGATAGCTTTTCTTGTCTCGTTTGTGAAAAATTGATATTTACAAAAAACAGAAGAAGTAAGAATATAGTAATTTTTTTCATGTCAGATTGTTTAAAAAATTAGTTCTTAAATACCATGCTTTCAATGAAATGAATGCATCCTGTTAAAGTTACTGATTTTTTTTTACATTCTAAAAAATACACCAAAACCTACTTTCTTATAAAAAGTACTGTTATCTATAGTTTACTTTTTTGACTAACATTATTCTATGTCATTGTTGAAATAGTTATGCTTGCGCATCTGTAGGTATACTTCTTGGTTATTTCTTTTTGCAAACTGCCCTTGATTTTCAATAGGGTTTATCGTGATAACATTAGTAGATATAAAATAAAGAAAATAAGAACCTATTTTGGGCTATAAATAGCACATGGAATAATCACTTCTTCCAAAGAAACTCCACCATGTTGATAGGAGTTTTTATAATATTTTACAAAATGATTGAAGTTGTTTGGATACGCAAAAAACAAATCCTCTTTTGCAAAAATAAAGGGGCTGTTCATTGCAATAGTTGGTAAGAAAATATCTTTTGGATTTCGAACGGCATACACGTCTTTTTCTTCATAAGAAAGACTCCTTCCTGTTTTGTAACGTAGGTTCGCACTGATGTTTTTATCACCAATTACTTTGGTCGGGTTTTTACAATTAATGGTTCCGTGATCTGTAGTGATAATTAATTTCTGCCCTAATAATTGTGCTTTTTGTATGATTTCAAACAAAGGAGAATTTTTAAACCAACTGAGTGTTAAAGACCGGTATGCTTTGTCATCTCCAGCCAATTCTTTAATCACTTCCATTTCTGTTTTAGAATGAGAGAGCATGTCTACAAAATTATAAACCACAGCGGTTAAGTCGTTTTGCTTGGTACCGTTATAATTGTCTGCCAATTCTTTTCCGTTTTTTAAGGAGGTAATCTTATAGTATTCGTGATTAATATCTAATCCTAAGCGTTTTATTTGTGCTGTTAAAAATTCATTTTCAAAGAGGTTCATTCCGCCTTCATCAGTATCATTTTTCCAAAAATTGGGATGTTTTTTTTCCATTTCAGAGGGCATCAATCCAGAGAAAATAGCATTTCTCGCATATTGAGTTGCTGTTGGTAGGATGGAAAAATAGGAATGTTCTTCTTCTTTTTTGTAATGATTATTAATTATTGGTTCTAAAATTCGATATTGATCATAGCGAAGATTGTCAACAATAACCCACAAGACACCTTGCTCTTTACTTAATTCGGGCGCTACATAATCTTTAAATAAGGTATGTGAAAAAGTTGGTTTGTCATGAGCAGTAAGAAAATCTTCATAATTTTTTTTAATGAATTTAAAGAATTGCGTATTGGCTTCTTGTTTCTGACTTTCTAAAATACCCAACATTCCGGAGTCACTGATGTTTTCTAATTCTAATTCCCAGTGAATTAGTTTTTTGTATAATTCAATCCAATCTTCATACGAATTGACCATTGCCAAATCCATTGCAATTTTTCGAAACTCTTGTTGATAGTTGGAAGTTGTTTTTTCAGAAACTAGCCGAGAATGGTCTAGGTTTTTCTTTAAGGTAAGTAAGATTTGGTTGGGATTGACTGGTTTAATTAAATAGTCTGCAATTTTAGAGCCAATTGCTTCTTCCATTATATATTCTTCTTCACTTTTTGTAATCATTACAATCGGTAAATTCGGCTGTTTTTGTTTAATTTCAGAAAGTGTTGCTAAACCAGAAAGGCCAGGCATGTTTTCATCCAAAAAAACAACATCAAAATTCTTTTCGTCAACTAAATCTATTGCATCTGCACCGTTTGTGCACCGGGTAACTTCGTAATTTTTTCGTTCTAAAAATAAAATATGTGGTTTCAATAAATCGATTTCATCATCTACCCATAATATCTGTATCGTTGTCATATTGTATCAATTTTAAACTCTAACGATAAAAGTATTCAATTGTTATAGGTTTCTCTGCTTTAAAATGATAAAATATTGCCAATAAAATTAAGTTCTAAACTATTGTTTGTATTTTGCCGTAGAATCAACTGAAAGAGAAAATTGAAATCAAATAAATTAAAAATTTTAAACGATCCCATTTATGGATTCACGAATATTCCGAATTCATTATTATTCGATATTATAGAGCACCCCTATTTTCAAAGATTGCGAAGAGTTTCTCAAATGGGCTTTTCTAACTTAGTGTATCCAGGAGCAAATCACACCCGTTTTCATCATGCAATTGGTTGCTTACATTTAATGCAAAAAGCAGTGCAGGTATTGCGTTTTAAAGAAGTTAAAATTTCTAATGACGAAGCAAACGCTTTATATATTGCTATATTATTACATGATATAGGTCATGGTGCTTTCTCTCATGCACTAGAACATAGCATTGTTGATGGTATTTCTCATGAGGAAATATCTTTGAAATTTATGAAAAAATTGAATGCAGAATTCAACGGTCAGCTTACAATTGCAATCAATGTTTTCGAAGGGAAGTATCCACGAAAATTTTTAAATCAATTAATTTCAAGCCAATTAGATATTGATCGGTTGGACTATTTAAAAAGAGACAGTTTTTATACAGGTGTTGCCGAAGGAAACATTTCCTCAGAAAGATTAATTGCAATGATTCATGTTGTAAATGATGAGTTGGTTATCGAACAAAAAGGAATTTACTCTGTAGAGAAATTTCTAATTGCACGCAGGTTAATGTATTGGCAAGTATATTTGCATAAAACTGGTTTATCAGCTGAGAACATGTTGGTAAATGTATTGAGAAGAGCAAAAGAATTATCTCAAAAAGGCGAACGATTGTTTGCAAGCAAAGCATTGACTTATTTTTTAACGACGAAGATTACAGAAGAAAATTTCACAGATGAAACTTTAGAAATATTTTCGAAGTTAGATGATTACGACATTCTGTCTGCCATTAAAGAATGGACTGATAGCTCAGATAGGGTTCTGTCTTTATTATCGAAAATGATTGTTGATCGGAATTTATTGAAAGTTGAAATCCAACAAAAGCGTTTTTCTGAGACGGATATTGACGATAAGATTTCTGAACTAAAATCGACGATGCATTTATCAGAAACTGAAGCCCGTTATTTTGTATTTCAAAAGCAAATTCAAAATCAGGCATACAACCCGTCAATGCCAATTAAGATTTTAAATAAAAATGGAGAATTAAAAGATATTGCAAAAGCATCCGACCAATTAAATTTGCAAGCATTAACCAAACCCGTCATTAAACATTTTGTTTGCTATCCAAAGCAAATGAAATTAGCGCAATCCTAAGAAATTTTATATTTTTGCACCTTATGAAATTTACAGCCGAGCAAATAGCAGAAATATTAGAAGGAGAAGTTGTTGGGAACCCGGCAGCAGAAGTTTCAAGATTAGCTAAAATAGAAGAAGGAGAAAAAGGGTCATTGACTTTTTTATCAAATCCAAAATACAACTCCTATTTATATGAGACAAATGCCTCTATTGCTATTGTTAATAAGAGTTTCATTCCAGAAAAAGAAGTTAGTGCTACTTTGATAATAGTAGAAAATGCGTATGAATCATTTTCAAAATTATTAACGTTTTACAACACTGTAAAAAATAATAAGAAAGGAAGAGAAGCACCGCATTACATATCAGATACTGCAACCATTGGATCTGAAGAATACATTGGAGCATTTTCTTATATAGGGAATCACGTAAAATTAGGTGATAATGTAAAGGTTTATCCCAATGTTTATATTGGCGACAATACAATTATAGGTGATAATAGTATCTTATTTGCAGGCGTTAAAATATACTCCGATACCATCATTGGAAAAGAGTGTAAAATTCACTCAGGAGCCATTATAGGTGCTGATGGTTTTGGTTTTACGCCAGATGAAAATGGAGCATACCAAGCAGTTCCTCAAATTGGAAATGTAATTATCGAAGACCAAGTAGATATAGGCGCAGGTGCAACCATAGACAGAGCAACACTTGGGTCAACAATTATTAGAAAAGGAGTTAAGATAGACAATCAAGTTCAAATCGCTCACAATGTAACAATTGGTAAAAACACGGTAATTGCATCGCAAACAGGGATTGCAGGTTCTACCAAAATTGGCGAGAATTGTATGATTGGTGGACAGGTAGGTATTTCTGGTCATTTGTCTATTGGAAATAATGTTAAAATATTGGCAAAGGCTGGTATTACAAAAGGTATAAAAGAGAATCAAATTGTGAACGGAATTCCCGCTTTTAATGCGAAGGATTATAATAAAAGTTATGTTTATTTTAAAAATTTACCCCAACTAGCCACACAAATAAATACGATCGAAAAAGAGCTGAATGCTCAAAAAACAAAAACAAATGGGTAAAAAACAAAAAACAATCCAAAAAGAAATATCTCTTTCTGGAGTAGGTTTACATACAGGAGTTACTGTTAATATGACATTTAAACCAGCACCTGCAAATCATGGGTTTGCATTTGTTCGTATGGATTTAGAAGGAGCGCCAACCGTAGAAGCAATAGCAGAATATGTTGTTAATACACAACGAGGTACAAATTTAGATAAAAATGGTGTTCAAATACAAACATCAGAGCATGTCTTAGCAGCAGCAGTTGGACTAGATATCGAAAATCTTTTGATTGAAATGGATGCTTCAGAACCCCCAATTATGGATGGTTCGTCTAAGTTTTTTGTAGCAGCATTAGAAGAAGCAGGTATTATAGAACTCGAAGAAGATATTCAAGAATACATTGTAAAAGAAGTTATTTCATATAAAGATGAAGTAACTGGGAGTGAGATTATGCTAATGCCATCAGACGAATATCAAGTAACTACGATGGTAGATTTTGGCACTAAAATATTAGGAACTCAAAATGCGACATTAGAGAAACTTTCAGATTTTAAAGAAGAAATTGCTGCAGCAAGAACATTTAGTTTTTTGCATGAAATAGAAATGCTTTTAGAAAACGACCTTATTAAAGGAGGCGATTTAAACAATGCCATTGTATATGTTGATAAAGAATTGTCAGAAAGTACAATGCTGAAATTAAAAAAAGCATTTAATAAAGAAGAAATCTCCCTACAATCAAACGGGATTCTAGACAACCTAGAATTGCATTGGGCAAATGAAGCGGCAAGACATAAGCTTTTGGATGTAATTGGTGATTTGGCTCTAGTTGGTACAAGAATTAGAGGGAAAATCATAGCAAACAAACCGGGGCATCAAGTGAACACTCAGTTTGCAAAAAAATTAGCTCAGATTATAAAACTAGAGAAAAGAAATAAGGTGCCACAATACGATTTAAGTCTACCACCATTGTTAGACATTCATCAAATAATGGAAATTTTACCACACAGACCTCCCTTTTTATTGGTTGATCGTGTTTTAGAACTTTCACCAACACATGTTGTTGGAATGAAAAATGTAACAATGAATGAGGATTTTTTTGTTGGGCATTTTCCAGGATCACCAGTAATGCCTGGTGTATTACAAGTAGAAGCAATGGCGCAATGTGGAGGTATTTTAGTGTTGAGTACCGTATCAGATCCAGAAAATTATTTAACTTTTTTCATGAAAATGAACAATGTTAAGTTTAAACAGAAAGTATTGCCAGGAGATACACTAATTTTTAAATGCGACTTAATAACGCCTATTAGAAGAGGGATCTGTCACATGCAAGCCTATGCATATGCAAACGGGAAGGTTGTTGCTGAAGCAGAATTAATGGCGCAAATTTCTAAAATTAAATAATACATGAATCAACCACTAGCCTACGTACATCCGCAAGCAAAAATAGCCAGAAATGTAGTTATTGAACCTTTTACCACAATTCATAACAATGTAATCATTGGTTCTGGAACTTGGATCGGCTCTAATGTTACTATTATGGAAGGTGCAAGAATTGGAAAAGATTGTAGAATTTTTCCAGGAGCTGTTATTTCCGCTATTCCACAAGATTTAAAATTTGAAGGAGAAGACTCTTTAACGGTTATTGGCGACAATACAACCATTAGAGAATGTGTAACGATTAACAGAGGAACCAATGCGTCTGGTAAAACAGAAATTGGCAAAAACTGTTTGATTATGGCAACCGCCCATATTGCACATGATTGTGTGTTAGGTGATAATTCGATTGTTGTAAACGGAGTGGCTTTAGGGGGCCATGTTATTATTGGCAAACATGCAATTATTGGTGGATTGGCAGCAGTACATCAATTTATACACATTGGAGATCATGCAATGGTTTCTGGAGGTTCTTTAGTTAGAAAAGATGTACCTCCATTTACGAAAGCAGGAAAAGAACCACTGTCATATGTAGGAATTAATTCAATTGGATTAAGAAGAAGAGGTTTTAGTACCGAAAAAATTAGAGAAATTCAGAATATTTACAGAATTTTATATCAAAGTAATTACAATAATACCCAGGCTTTAGAGAAAATTGAAGCAGAAATGGAAGCAACTACAGAAAGAGATGAAATCATCTTATTCATCCGTAATTCTCAACGAGGAATTATGAAAGGATATTCAGGAAGTTAAAAAATAAAAAGATTCTCTAGCTTATAATTAAATCAATAAACCCTCGTGGTTTAAAAAATAAACAACAACATGGCAACAACATCAGACATTAGAAACGGATTGTGTATTAAATACAATAATGATATTTATAAAGTAATCGAATTTTTACACGTAAAGCCTGGAAAAGGACCTGCATTTGTAAGAACCAAGTTAAAAAGTGTGACCAATGGAAAAGTAGTAGACAATACATTTCCTGCAGGAAGAAAAATTGAAGACATTCGAGTAGAAACTCATAAATTTCAATATTTATATAATGAAGGGGATACCTACCATTTTATGGATGAAAAAGATTATTCTCAAATTCAATTGGAAAAATCGGTATTAGATTCTCCAGATTTAATGAAAGAAGGCCAAATTGTAACCATTATTATTAATGCTGAAGACGATATGCCATTATCGGTAGATCTACCAGCGAGTGTTGTTCTAGAAGTAACACACACAGAACCAGGTGTAAAAGGAAATACAGCAACCAATGCAACAAAACCTGCAACAGTAGAAAGTGGTGCAATAGTAAATGTACCGTTATTTATTAATGAAGGCGATAAAATTAAAGTTGAAACAACAAAAGGAACCTATCAAGAAAGAATAAAAGAATAATTTTAAGTTTCTAGATTCCAGTTCTAATGCATACTCTGTTAACAAAAAATGAAATTTAAGGATCCACAAACATTAAAACAAATTGCCACGCTTTTAAATATTGATTTTATTGGAGATGAAAACTTTTCAATAATAGGTGTCAACGAAATTCATGTTGTTAAAAAAGGAGATCTTGTTTTTGTAGATCACCCAAAATATTACGACAAAGCACTAAATTCTGCTGCAACAACTATTTTAATAAATAAGAAAGTAGCGTGTCCACCAGGAAAGGCGCTACTAATTTCCGAAGATCCTTTTAGAGATTTCAATAAGCTTACCAAACATTTCAATCCATTCATTGCATCAAAAGTAAGTATTGCAGAAAGTGCAAGTATTGGAATCGAAACCGTTATTCAGCCCAATGTTTTTATTGGAAATAATGTTTCCATTGGAAGCCATTGTGTCATTCATCCAAATGTCTCTATATATGACAATACGATCATTGGAAATCATGTAACGATACATGCAAATACCGTTTTAGGAGCAGATGCTTTTTATTACAAAAATAGACCTGAAGGATTTGACAAGTTACTTTCTGGAGGAAGTGTTGTTTTAGAAGATCACGTAGATTTAGGAGCCTCTTGTACCGTTGATAAAGGAGTTACTGGAGCGACGACTATTGGTCGTGGAACAAAAATAGACAACCAAGTGCATATTGGCCATGACACTGTTATTGGTAAAAAGTGTCTGATAGCATCACAAACAGGAATTGCAGGTTGTGTAATCATCGAAGATGAAGTAACAATCTGGGGTCAAGTAGGAACAAATAGCGGAATTACAATTGGTAAAGGAGCAGTAATACTAGGGCAAACAGGTGTTACAAAATCTGTAGAAGGAGGAAAATCTTACTTTGGAACTCCCGTAGCCGAATCAAGAGAAAAACTAAAAGAAATGGCAGAAATGAAACGTTTTTTAAAAGGTCGAAAGAATTCTTAAAATTCTTTTTTTAAAACGTACAATAAACTATTTTTGCAGCAGTAAAAATTAAAAAACAAACCAATGAGTGTTTTAGTAAATAAGAATTCAAAAATTATTGTTCAAGGTTTTACAGGTAGTGAAGGAACTTTTCATGCCGGTCAAATGATTGACTACGGAACCAACGTTGTTGGTGGTGTAACTCCAGGTAAAGGAGGTCAAAAACATTTAGATAAACCCGTTTTTAATACGGTTGTAGAAGCTTTAGAAAACGTAGGAGCAGATACATCAATTATATTTGTACCGCCAGCATTTGCTGCAGATGCTATTATGGAATCTGCTGATGCAGGAATCAAAGTAATTATTTGTATTACAGAAGGAATTCCTACTGCTGATATGGTAAAAGTAAAAGCATACATTGATGCAAAAGACTGTACTTTAATTGGTCCTAACTGTCCGGGAGTTATTACTCCAGGAGAAGCAAAAGTAGGTATTATGCCAGGTTTTATCTTCAAAAAAGGAAAAGTAGGTATTGTTTCTAAATCGGGAACATTAACGTATGAAGCTGCCGACCAAGTTGTAAAACAAGGTTTTGGAATTACGACTGCAATTGGTATTGGAGGAGACCCAATTATTGGAACTACCACCAAAGAAGCTGTTGAAATGTTGATGAATGATGACGAAACTGAAGCCATTGTAATGATTGGTGAAATTGGTGGAAACCTAGAAGCAGAAGCAGCACAATGGATCAAAGCAGATGGAAACAGAAAGCCTGTTGTTGGTTTTATCGCTGGGCAAACTGCCCCTGCTGGTAGAACAATGGGACATGCTGGTGCAATCGTAGGAGGTGCAGATGATACCGCACAAGCGAAAATGAAAATTTTGGCAGAAAACGGAGTACATGTAGTTAGCTCTCCTGCAAAAATTGGAGAAATGGTTGCAAAAGTTTTAAAATAAAAATTCAATGTAAGTTCGAGCAGCGTCAAGAACTACTCTAAAATAAATAGTAGATTCCCGCTTAGTTAGCGGGAATTTTCATTTAACTATCAACTACTTAAATTTTATAGATATGAAATTATTAGAAAACAAGTCAGCAATAATCACTGGAGCCACAAGAGGTATTGGACGTGGTATTGCAATTGAATTTGCAAAACAAGGTGCAAATGTTGCTTTTACATATAGTTCGTCTATAGAAGCTGCAGAAGCTTTAGTAACAGAATTGAAAGCGTTTGGTATAGCTGCAAAAGGGTATCAATCGAATGCAGCAGATTTTGATGCAGCACAAGAGTTGGCCAAAGAAGTTTTAAAAGAATTTGGTGCGATTGATATTTTAGTAAACAATGCAGGAATTACCAAAGACAATTTGTTAATGCGTATTTCAGAAGATGATTTTGACAAAGTAATTGAAGTCAACTTAAAATCTGTTTTTAACCTTACAAAAGCAGTCATTCGTCCAATGATGAAACAACGAGCAGGTTCTATTATTAATATGAGTTCTGTAGTTGGTTTAAAAGGAAATGCAGGACAAGCCAACTATGCAGCGTCAAAAGCGGGTATTATTGGTTTCTCAAAGTCGGTAGCATTAGAGTTAGGTTCAAGAAATGTGAGAAGCAATGTGATTGCCCCTGGTTTTATAGAAACTGAAATGACAGACAAGCTAGACGAAGCAGTTGTGCAAGGTTGGAGAGACTCCATTCCACTAAAAAGAGGAGGAAAGCCACAAGACATCGCAAATGCATGTGTATTTTTAGCATCAGACATGAGTGCTTACATTACAGGACAAACGTTATCTGTAGATGGAGGAATGATGACCTAGCAACTTTCGTATTAAACTTATAAAAACCTGCAACAATTTAACGTTGCAGGTTTTCTTTTTATAGATAGTTCTTTATATCTTTCCGTAAAAATAAAAACATTGCAAACAACCACTATACTTTTTATATTGCTTGCTTTCTTATTGAGTTTGTCAATAGCCTATTACCAATACTTTTATGCATCAAAAGACACGGGTTCCAGAAAAATATTTTTATCTTCATTAAAAACACTCAGTGTATTTCTGTTGCTATTACTACTGATCAACCCAGCAGTTCGAAAAACAGTTATCGAAAATACGAAACCTGTTATGGCTGTTTTAATTGATGATTCAGCCTCAATATCATTTTTTAAAGAAGAAGAAAAAGTAGCATCAATTCTTCAGGAGTTGGAGGCAGACGTTCAATTGAATGCCAAGTTTGAGATGGCATATTTCACATTCGGTAAAGAGGTGAAAGTAAAAGATTCTTTAACCTTCGATGCTCCAGTAACAGCGATCTCTAAAGGCATAACAGCAATAAATAAGCTCTATAAGAATAAAAAGGGTGACATTGTCTTGCTTTCAGATGGCAATCAAACCACTGGGAATGACTACGAATTTGTTTCTTCTAAAATGCCCATTGCTACAATTGTACTGGGAGATACGGTAAATTATAGAGATCTTCGCATTCGTCAATTAAATGTCAATAAATACAGCTACTTAAACCATCAATTTCCAGTAGAAGTACATCTCTTTTATGAAGGATCTGTTCCGATTAGTACCGAATTTCGGATTGAGAAGAAAGGAAAAGCGATATTCAAACAACGGATTCGTTTTTCAGCATCAGAAAAGTCAAAAATAATTCGAACTCAACTAACATCGACCTCTGAAGGAATCAATTTTTACAAAGCATCTATAGAGGCCTTCGGAGTAGAAAAAAATACGAAGAATAATACCAAAGATTTCTCCGTTGAGGTGATTGATGAGCAAACAAAAATAGCACTTTTTTCTTCCGTATTACATCCCGATTTGGGGGCGTTAAAGAGATCTATAGAAAGAAACAAACAACGTACGGTTGATGTATTTTATGTTAACAATATAAATATACAATTAAATGATTATCAATTGATTATAATGTATCAGCCAAACAATAAGTTTAATAATTTATTTAAAGAAGTACGAGCAGTCAAGTCCAACTATTTAGTAATTTCAGGAGCGAATACAGATTGGGGTTTTCTCAATAAACAGCAACTTGGTTTCACTAAAAAAGCGATTGATCAAACAGAAAATTACAGTGCAAATTATCAATCTTCTTTTCAACCTTTCTTACAAAAAGATATTGGTTTCAATAATTTTCCACCACTAAAAGACCAATTTGGTGAAGTATTTCTATCCAAGGAAAATCACGTTTTACTGCAACAGCGTGTTTTTGGAATTGCATCTGAACAACCGCTATTGGCAACTTTCGAGCAGAATGACCAAAAATCAGCTGTTATTTTGGGAGAAGGAATTTGGAAATGGCGTGCTGCTAATTTTATACAAAGTAATTCATTTCAAGATTTCGATGAATTTACGGGGAATTTAATTCAGTATTTAGTTTCAAATAGCAATCGTAAACAGCTGGAAGTGGGCGTAGAAGGTTTATATTTATCAAATGCACCGATACGCATTTCCGCTTTTTATACCGATAAAAATTATCAATTTGATCCTAGGGCTTCGTTGCTACTTTCCGTTACCAACACCATCACGAAAGAGCAACGGAAGTTTCCGTTTTCTTTAGCGCTTAATTCGTTTCAGGTGGTTGTAGAAGGGCTATCACCAGGAAGTTATACTTATACCGTTTCGGTAGCAGGACATAAAAGTGTGCGCAGCGGTGTTTTTTTAATTTCAGAAGCGCGTATAGAAGAACAATTTACCAATGCAAATACTACTAAATTAAATCGATTGGCAAATAGCACAGGAGGGAAGCTATATTATCCAACTGAAATTTCAGGATTGATTGAAGATTTTGTTGGGAATGCCGACTATACAACATTACAGAAATCAACACTAAAAAATCAGGCTTTAATCGATTGGAAATGGATGCTATTTCTTATTCTTATATTATTAGCAATCGAATGGTTTACAAGAAAATATTATGGAAAAATTTAAACGATGTTAGAACACTTTTTTCAATGCCCCTACTGTTGGGAAGAAATTTCGATGCTATTAGATGTCAGTGTATCACATCAAAATTATGTAGAAGACTGCGAAACATGTTGCAATCCGATACAACTGGACACCCAGTTTGATCAAGGAACGTTAACCGCTTTTAATGCAATAAATTTAGAACAATAAAGATGACATTTGACACAAGACGATGGGTAAAACCACAAGATTTAAACCCGAATGGAACTTTATTCGGAGGTAGAATATTAGAATGGATCGATGAAGAAATAGGTATTTATGTGATTCTCCAATTAGAAACAAAAAGAACAGCCGTTAAGTAAATGGCAGCAATAGATTTTGTTAGTCCTGTAAATTTGGGCGATATTATAGAAATTGGCATGGAAGTGCAACAATTTGGAACTACCTCGGTAATACTTAAATTTAAGGTAAGAAATACAATAACACACAAAACAATTATTAATATTGATTCCATTGTAATGGTTGCTTTGGATGAACAAGGAAAACCTAAAAGCCATGGGAAGCAAAAGTTGAATTCGTAAAATATTGAAGAACAGCTTTAAACGTGTTTCATGCTTTATAAACCGTTTTCTTTTCGTGAATGAAGATTAATTTTGTAAATTTGAGTAATCTTAAAAACAAATATAATGACAAAGAATCAAGTAGATCTTAACTTCCCAAAAGGTGGAGTTGTCTTAATAATTATTGCCGTAATCGGAATTTTTTTATTTTCTAAATCAACCATTACTATCGGTCCCGGAGAAGGGGGGGTTATTTTCGAAAGTTTAGGAAGTGGTATTGATACTGAGAAAACCTATGGCGAAGGGTTTCATATTATGTTGCCATGGAATAAAATGATTGTAAGAAAAGTACGTCAGCAATCCATTTCCGATGAAATGAATGTGCTTTCTGTGAACGGATTAGAAGTAAAAGTAAATGGTACCATCTGGTATGAACCTGAATTTAGTAACTTAGGAAAACTAATTAAGACCAAAGGAGAAGATTACGAGCGTGAATTGCTAGATCCAGCAATCAATGCAGCAGCAAGAAGCGTAGTAGGTCGTTATACTCCAGAACAATTGTACTCTAGTAAAAGAGATGTAATTGAACAAGAAATTTTAGACGAAGTTCAAAAAGTTTTAAAAGACCAATTTTTATTGGTAACGAGAGTTCTGGTAGAAGATGTAAAATTACCAGCAACCATAAGAACAGCTATTGAAACAAAGTTAAAACAAGAGCAAGAATCTTTAGAATATGAGTTTCGAATTTCGAAAGCTCAAAAAGAAGCAAAAAGACAAAAAATTGATGCAGAAGGAAAGGCTATTGCAAATAAAATTCTAAGTGCTTCATTGACCGATAAAATTTTACAAGAAAAAGGAATAGAAGCTACTTTAGAGTTAGCAAAATCTCCAAACAGTAAAGTAGTTGTTATTGGTTCTGGGAAATCTGGAATGCCAATTATCTTAGGAAATCAATAAGAAAGACTACTTTCTTTACCATAAAAAAATCCAGCTAATCGCTGGATTTTTTTTGTTTCCTATGTTTTCAAAGAAATACTATCGGTCATTTCTTAAAATTGTGTTAAATACACGGTAAGATGTAACGAATCTAATACAGAGACGTCCTATTGGTGTAATTAAATGCTATAAAAATGAAAACTGAAAAAAAAGACCAACAAGAAAGTAAAAAAAACCAATCATTAGAAACCATCCATTCGAAAAGAGGGCTTTGGAATGCTAGAAGAAAATACAATTACAAATATATTACAACCGTATTTTAAAAAAGAGCTCGATATTTATTGGTTAGTTATTAATAATAGAGGGTTGGGGCAAAAACATTGTTTCTGACCTTTTTTTAGTGCTTAATTTTGCTTTCTTTCTGGAATGTTGTTGCGTTCAATCTTTCCTTTTTTAAGCGCTTTATAGCTTTCATAACAATCCAAGACAGCTTCAATCATTTGTAGATCAGAAGCTTTTTTAATAAAATATTCAGAATAATTACAATCAGAAAGTAACTCAGAGAGTTCTTGACTGTCCATTTCTAAATATTCCATCATTACCTCACGATCAAATTTACCTGCCAACATTTTACGTAAATCGTCTTGTTTCTTTAGTTTTTGAAGTTTCTTTAATTGTTTCGGTTTCTTCCCAAAAAGATTGTATAAGAAATCTACAGGTTGAAACAAGGCTGCTAACGGTGAAGAGAAATCTTTTTCTTTTGGTTTCCCAACCTCATAAGTTTGCGGTAGTCCATTGATATGTATCCGTGTAAATTTATCCTTCGGCACTTGTTTGATGTCTATTTCTAAAACCCCAATAAGTTTCATGGAGTTGATGATAACTTCACGAACCTCTTCAGGTTTTTCATAGAGGGCAATCACCAATTCATTTCCTTTTAATAAATCGTTTGTAATTTTTAGCTTGATAGAAGCAAAGCCCAAATAGGAAACCAGAATGGTATCATTTGCTCTTGTTGGAAGTTCAAAAAAACCTTTGTCATTGGTAATGGTTCCTTCTACAGTATTTAAGTTTAGAATATGTGCGGCACTTAAAGAACGTTTACTCTGACCGTGAACAATTTGACCTTTTAAAGTGGTTACTTTAAGCGAATCTGTTTGAGAAAAACTATTGATTGTAAAAAGGAAAAGGAAAGCGAATAATATTTTTTTCATAGCGGCAAATTTAACAATATTCACCTATAGATTGGTTAATTATTTGTGAAAAATGAAAAAACCAAGGCTATTTTTTTTTATAAAACCCTTATTTATGTTGATTACTCCGAGTAGTGTCCTCAAATGGCGTTTATAAAAAACTAAGGTAAAACACAGCATTAAAAAGGAGTCTTAAAGAATAAGGAGAAATGCGTAGTAACCGTTTGTTATAAAAGTGCGCACGAGAAGATTCGAACTTCCACGTTCTTGCGAACACAGCCCCCTCAAGGCTGCGCGTCTACCAATTTCGCCACGTGCGCTTTTATGAAAAATGAAAAAGTTAAGCAAGACGCTTAACTTTTTCATGGTGACCGGGCTGGGGCTCGAACCCAGGACCCTCTCCTTAAAAGGGAGATGCTCTACCAACTGAGCTACCAGGTCATGACCTAATTAAATCGAGTGCAAATATAATATCATTCTTAAAACTTAACGCTATAAATTTGTCTTTTTTTTATCGATATTTGCAGAAACTTCAAAATAATGAAAATCGTTTTATTAGGCTATATGGCTTCAGGGAAATCTACCATAGGCGCACTTCTTTCCAAACAACTTTCGTTCCCTTTTATAGATCTAGATGCCTATATCGAATCCAAAGAAAAAAATACGATCAACGCTATCTTTAAAGAGAAAGGAGAAATTTATTTTCGAAGAATAGAGCATCTCTATTTAACTGAACTTTTGAATTCTGAGGAGGAATTTGTACTTTCTTTAGGAGGAGGGACACCTTGCTACGCCAACAATATAGAATGTATTTTAAAAGCAGATACCACGATTTCTTTTTATCTACAAGCGAGCATTGCACTTTTGGTGGAAAGATTGATTAAAGGTAAAGAAAACAGGCCTTTGGTTAAAGAAATAGGAGATGAGAAGTTAGTAGAATACGTTGCGAAACATCTATTTGAAAGACGCTTCTTTTATGAACAAGCCCATCACAAAATTGCAATAGATCAAAAAGAAACGCTAGAAATTGTAACAGCAATAAAAAATCAATTACATTAAATACGCAATGGTTTCTTTTTTGTTAAACTCGACCAACACATGTTCTTTTATAGATGTAGATAATGAAATCCCTTTAAAATCTGCTTTTACAGGATATTTTTTGTGATTCCGATTCACTAAAACCGCCGTTTTAAATCTTTTTAATGGAACGTTTAAGAAGTGTTTGACTCCATAGATTAAAGTAGCTCCAGAGTTAAGTACATCATCCACCAAAACAATCGATTTGTTTTTATACTCTTCCTCATTTAAAGAAGTAGTAATGGTGTCTAAGGGGTTCTTTTTATTGATAACAATTTCACAAAGAGTTGTTTTAATGTCCGATATCTTATTAAGATCCACCATTAGTTTTTCAGCAAAAAGAGAACCATTTCCAACAATTCCAATAATAATAACTTCTTTCTCGTTAGAATTACTCTCTAAAATTTGAAAAGCAATTCTCCGTATTTTTTGTGCTACCTCTAAGGTATTTAAAATAATGTTTTTAGTATCAGTCATTTTGGTTTTCTATATCTTCTATATCATCAATGTCTCTATAATCTTCTATATCCCGTCGGTCTTTTTTGGTAGGACGCCCGGTACCTTGTTTTCGGTAATGGTCTTTCGCAAATTTAAGCATTTCGTTTTTCTCAAAAGCTTCTTTTGGAGTGACATTTTTTCGATAAAGGTCCACGATTTTCGCACCAACGCGACTTTCTGGTAAATCTAAAACTTTAAATTGATAATTAATTTGATTTTTTCGCACCAAAAGAAGCTCGTTTCCAAAGACTTCTTTAGACGGTTTAATATTGGTGTCGTTCATCTTTACATGGCCTTTTTTACAGGCTGTGGTTGCAATATTACGGGTTTTGTATACCCGAATGCACCATAGATATTTGTCTATTCTCATAAAAAATGTTAAAAAAGTACTTTTGCCTTTTTACAAAGGTATTAAATTGCTAAATTGCGACACCAAATTAAGACGAATAAATGAATAAATTAAAAAATATTGTTGCACTTTGTATTTTAAGTGCTATAGCATACGCCTGTGGCGGTTCTGATTCAACCTCTGCTGATGTTTTTGACAATGAAGCACAAGCACTCATCGACAAAGACTCGTTATCGACTTTCTTTACAAAACATTATTATGACACTGCGGTTGATTCTGTAAAAGCCTTAGTGGTTGGCGCAACACCACTTTCTGAAGATGAAAATCTGATGACCATGAATGTGACTGAAAATGAAATTGACTATGAGCTATATTACTATGTAGCTTCTGAGGAAGACTATGGTACTCCAATGATAGACAAAGGTTCACCAACATCCTTAGATTCTATTTTTGTAAAGTACGAAGGGTTTCGAATTAATGACACCGATAGTATTACACCAAGGTTTGAAATTAGGGAAACTCCAATTTGGTTTACATTAAACTCTGTAATTAGAGGATGGTCTTATGGATTTACCAATTTTAAAAATGGTGACAATGTGACTGACAATGGCCCCATTACTTTTGATAATGGAGGAAAGGGTATTTTATTCATTCCTTCAGGTTTGGCGTATGGAAATTCAGGGACTAGCGGCTCAATCCGTTCCAATGAAAACTTAATCTTCTACATCCGTTTATTTGATTTTATAAAAGATACAGATCATGATAATGATGGGATTCCTTCTTGGCTAGAAGATCCTGACGGAGATGGTGATCCAAGAAATGATGATACCAACGGAGACTTTTTTGTCAACTATTTAGACGGTGACGATGACGGTGACGGCGTAGCAACGAAAGATGAAGATGCTAACGGTGATGGAAACCCTGCAAATGATTTTAGTGATCCTGAAAACCCTACACTAGCTGATTACCTAAATCCCGAAATTAAGTAACAAAAATCATTATTTCTATAACATAAAAAAAAGCGCTTGAAAATTTCAAGCGCTTTTTTTATTTCTGAAGTTTCCTTTTAGAATCGATAAGACAATCCTACAATTACTTGATCCACTCTCGTATCAAATTCAATAGTGGTCGTATCGTCTAAAAAACTAGATTCAATATCGTTGAAGCCTCTTTCCAAACGCACATCAATCCCTAATTTCCCCAATTCAATTCCTGCACCAATTTGCAGCCCTACTGTAAAACCGTCTCCAGTTACCTCCTGAATATCATTCACATCAAAACCTTGTGTTAAAACATATTGAAAACTAGGCCCTATAAATACATTTCCAACACCTAAAAACTTTTTCCCAAACAATACTGGAATATCAATTTTCTGAAAGCTAAAATCGGTTTGCACTGCATCTGCACCTATTCTTGCAGGAGAATACGTAATGGTACTTTCCAAGTTGGTATAGACCAACTCTGGTCTAATATAAAGCCCCAATACGGGAATCTTTGCACGCAACCAAATACCAGCATGGTATCCAGTTTTACTTTCTGCGCCTTTAAAAACATTTTCAGTAACCTCAATAATAGATTCCGAATTGTAATTTACACCTCCTTTAATTCCAAAATGGAGTTGAGCATTGGTTGTTTGACTAAAAGCAAATGCCAAACAAACGAGTAAGATTCCTTTTTTCATAATTTTTAATTTATTGTTACTAAATCGCTTTATTTTTTTCTTGAAATTACTTTTTTAACAGCTGCAACAACAGCATCTGCATCCAATCCATACTTTTTCATCAATTGCTCTGGAGTTCCAGATTCACCAAAAGTATCATTGGTAGCAATAAATTCTTGAGGAGTAGGGGTGTTTAGGGCCAATGTTCTCGCAACACTTTCTCCCAAACCACCTAGTTTATTATGTTCTTCAGCAGTTACGATACACCCCGTTTTAGCAACAGAGTTTAAAATAATATCTTCGTCTAAAGGTTTAATCGTGTGAATATTGATCACTTCAACAGAAATCCCTTCTGCTTCTAATCTTTCCGCTGCTTGTAAAGATTCCCAAACTAAATGCCCAGTTGCAACGATGGTTACATCTGTTCCTTCTGTTAATTGAATTCCTTTTCCAACGACAAATTTTTCATCAGCTGGCATAAAAACAGGTACTTTTGGTCTTCCAAAACGCAGATAAACAGGCCCATAATGTTCTGCAATTGCAATGGTAGCTGCTTTTGTTTGATTGTAATCACAGGTATTAATTACCGTCATTCCTGGCAACATTTTCATCAATCCAATGTCCTCTAAAATTTGATGTGTAGCACCGTCTTCCCCTAAAGTTAAACCTGCATGAGACGCACAAACTTTTACGTTTTTATCTGAATAAGCGACTGATTGACGAATTTGATCATACACACGTCCTGTAGTGAAATTTGCAAAAGTTCCCGTAAAAGGTATTTTACCACCAATCGTTAAGCCCGCTGCAATACCAATCATATTTGCTTCTGCTATCCCAATTTGAAAAAATCTTTCTGGATTTTCTTTGATAAACTGGTCCATTTTTAAAGAACCAATTAAATCGGCACATAGTGCAACTACATTCGGATTTGTTCTACCTAATTCTGTTAAACCATCTCCAAAACCAGATCGAGTATCTTTTTTTTCTGTGTAGGTGTATTTTTTCATTGTAAGAGTGTGTGTTGTTTATTTTGCGTAAAAATAAACTTTTATTTCTCTTTAAAGAAAAGAAAAGAGAGAATACAGCCAAGACTTTCACACATTATGTTAAAAAGTCTTCAAGAATTTTTCGGAAGTTAAAATAGCATCGATAGAACTTATAAGTTCATCAATTCATCATAGAGTTTATGAACTGGTAAACCTACTACATTAAAAAAACTACCTTCTATTTTATCAATGGCAATAAAACCGATCCATTCCTGGATTCCATAGGCGCCAGCCTTGTCAAAAGGTTTGTAATTGTCGATGTAATAATTGATTTCTTCGTCAGAAATTTCTTTGAAATAAACCACGGTAGTATCATTTACAATCTTCTGAAAATGGTTGCTTTTTATTGAAATTGAAGTCATCACCTCATGCTTTTTTCCAGAGAGCGCTCTCAACATCTCAAAAGCAGCTGGTTTGTCTTTAGGTTTTTCCAAAGCTTTACCGTCTAGCCACACAATGGTATCCGAGGTTATTAATACATCTTTTTCTTCTAAGTTGGTAAAGGCTTTCGATTTTAAATCGGCTAAGAAATCAGTAATTTCTAGCCCTTTAAGTGAAGCTGGATATATTTCTTCCACTTCCTTTAATTGAATGGTAAAAGCAATGTCTAAATCTTTGAAGAATTGATGCCTTCTTGGAGACCCTGAAGCCAAAATAATATGGTGGTTTTTTAATTTTTCTCGTAACATGTACAGACGTTTAAGCGCAATAAATTCCTAATTGAAGTTCTTTTTAATTCTGGCCAAATCACGTTTGTTATCTCGATCCTTTAAAACTTCACGCTTATCATGCGTTTGTTTTCCCTTTGCCAATGCAATTTCAAGTTTTGCAAAACCACGCTCATTAATAAACAAACGCATCGGAACAATCGTGTTTCCTTTTGCTTCCACATCTTTTCTAAGGTTTTTAAGTTCACGCTTATTTAAAAGTAGTTTACGCTCACTTTTTGGCATGTGATTGAATTGATGTCCAAAAATATATTCTTCAATATACATGTTGACAACAAACAATTCTCCTCGTTCATTAAACTCGCAAAAACTCTCTGTAATTCGAGCTTTGCTGAGTCGGATCGATTTAATTTCGGTACCTGTTAATTGAATTCCAGCCACTAATTTGTCGAGAATTTCATATTCGAAACGGGCCTTTTTATTTTGTATGTTGATGTTTTTCTGAACAGTCATTGACTGGATTTTAAAATCATTATTGTTCGTAAGTGTCCTTTCCCTATTTGGATAAAAAACAAGAACCAATTTTTAACAAATATACAGTTTTGATTAAGATTAAGAAGTGTAATTTAGCAGCCAATTTATGCTTAAAATACAATAATGATCGTGCGCTCTTTTTTTCTAATTACATTCACGCTTTTTATCTCTTGTGCAACAAAGGAAACTCCACTTACCGCACAACAAATTATTGACAAAACCATCCTTCGTTCTGGTGCTGATAAAGTTAAAAATGCTCAAATAAGGTTTCAATTTAGAGACAAAAAATATATTGCCATTCGTAAAAATGGAGACTTTCGTTTAGAAAGAACATTTAATAAAGCAACTTCAATAATAAAAGACGTAATCTCTAATAATGGTTTTAACCGTTTTGTAGACAGTCTTCCTTTTGTGGTGGTAGATTCTATGGCAGTAAAATATCGCAATTCTGTTAATTCTGTACACTATTTTTCTGTGCTGCCCTTTGGATTGAATGACAAGGCGGTGAAAAAAAAAATATTGCCATCATCTACTATAAATGGCATCGCATATTATAAAGTTGAAATTTCTTTCTCTGAGAATGGAGGAGGAGAGGATTTTGAAGATGTGTTCATCTATTGGATTGGAAAAGAAAATTTTTTAATTGATTATTTGGCGTATTCCTTTCATACCAATGGGGGTGGTAAACGTTTCAGAGTTTTAAAGGAACAATGTAACAAAAACGGGATTCGATTTGTTGATTATCACAACTACAAACCTCTAAATATAGATGTAGCATTGATAGACTTGGATACTTCTTTTGAAAAAAAGCAATTGAAAAAAGTATCTGAAATTATTTTAGAAAATATTGAAGTAACTCTTTTAAAAGATTAAAATGAGCAAAAAAAACCTCATCAGCACAGCATTAAACGATTTTTATAACAAAGCTTCTGAAGAAACACGCTTAGATAGTGGTATGGGATTTTTTGAGTTTGAACGCATCAAGTCGCTTATTGAAAGACATCTTTCCAAATCCAACGCAACCATTATTGATGTTGGAGGTGGTACAGGTAAGTATAGTGAGTGGTTGGCTCAAAAAGGACACGATGTTCATTTGATAGAACCTGTTGAAAAACACATTAAATTGGCACAAAAACGTGCGCAACAATTAAAGAATACATTTTCGGTAACTTTGGGTGAATCGCGAAATCTCGAACTTAAAAATGAAGTGGCAGATTTGGTCATTTTACACGGACCTTTATATCATCTTCAGAAGAAAGAAGATCGATTGCAAACCATTCAGGAAGCAAAAAGAGTGTTGAAAAAAGGAGGACTTATTTTAGGTTTTGCTATCAATTCATCTGCATCAACGGTAGCAGGCTTAATGCAAGGACTGGTACATAAAAAACCTTTTTTTGAAATGTGTAAGACAGAATTAACGTCTGGAGTTCACAATCCACCAAAGGAATTTCCTTGGTTATTGGCCGATGGATTTTACCACAAACCAAAACAATTAAAAAAAGAATTTACTTCCCAGGGACTAGAAATTGTTAATTTATTTGCGGTCGAAGGAATGATTTGGTTAGACAGTGAATACTTTTCAAACATGTTAAATCCTCAAAAGAAAAAAACATTATTAGCACTCTTAGAAGTCACCGAAAAGGACGAATCTGTTTTATCATTTAGCCCACACATGATGTTGGTTGCAAAAAAGTAGATTTACTCTAGAATTTCGATCCGACTTGTTTTTTTTGTGCCTACTATTGTAACAATATAAAGGCTAGCATTGTCGCGATCATCCATGTTTTTGTATTTCTGTTCTCCTAAAATTTTATTTACAAAAACGGGTGTTGTATTGCTATGTCCAACAATCAATACTGTTTTACCTTTTGTAGCAACAGCAAAGTCTTCTGTATACATCTTTCTTGGATCGTACTTCTGAATAGGCAAATTTTTGTTTTTTGCTGTTGGACTTGCTGTTTGTTGAGTTCTATTATAATCGGTAGTATACACCGCATCCAAATCTATATTTTTAAAATAGGTTCCCCAATTTGTAGCTCTTTCTTTTCCCGTTTCGTTTAAATTAGGGTTGCGGTTCGTTGCATCTGTTCTTACTTTTTCTGCATGACGTATTAAATAGTAGGTAGTTGTTTCTTCAGTTGTACAAGAAAGTATAGCGGTAAGAGCAAAGATAAGAAGGAGTGTGTGTTTTTTCATGAGTGATTATTTTATGCAACGAATATAGTTAAAAAAGAGATAGAAGGATATCAGTTCTTCCACATTCAACAGCGAACTCTAAACACCCATTTTTACTTGAAAATATTAGTTTATCACACAATTCTATGTGTAAAAGTTACCTACATTTGCAGTGAATTTGAAAATTAATAACGAATTATGGGATTGTTTGACGGAGTTTTTAATAGTAATAAAAAAGAAAAAGTAGTTGCAGAAACATTTATAAATTGGATTCCATTAACAACATTAGATCAATTAGCCACTATTAAAGCGGAGTCTGAAACTGAATTTGTTCTTATTTTTAAGCATTCAACACGTTGTGGAATTAGTAGAATGGTTATCAAACAATTTGAAAAACTGTTTACATCTGAAACTAAAAAACTAAAAGTGTACTACTTAGATCTTTTAAACTATAGAAATATTTCGGATGAAGTAGGATATTCTTTTCAAGTTGTGCATCAATCTCCTCAATTAATAGTCGTTAGAAATGGGGTTACCGTTGCTCATACTTCACATAATGAGATCGCAGAAACAAATTTATCGAAATTTCAATAGGGTAAAGTAGTGAAAAACCTATTTTAAGTCCTATTTTTGTATTTCAAAATTTTCAAAATCTTGGCAGAAATTAGCACGTTAAAGAATACCTCAGGAAAAGAATTATATAATTATCAGGAAGATGCCATCACGGAAATCTTTCAACGATTTGATAATGCTGGTGATGATTACCACTTATTGTATCAACTTCCAACTGGGGGTGGTAAAACGGTTATTTTCTCTGAAATTGTAAGACGCTATATTTCTAAGTACAAAAAGAAAGTTTTAGTCTTAACACACCGAATTGAATTGAGTAAGCAAACCTCAAACATGCTTAGCGAATTTGGAGTTGAAAATAAAATCATAAATAGCACCGCCCAATTAGACGATCAAGACAAATATGATTGTTTTGTTGCAATGGTAGAAACTTTGAAAAACAGGTTGAATGATGAAAAACTTGATATTTCCGATATTGGTTTGGTCATTGTAGATGAGGCGCACTACAATTCATTTACAAAGATTTTTAAGTTTTTTGACAATTCGATTGTATTGGGAGTTACCGCTACCCCTCTGAGTTCTAACATTAAGTTACCAATGTATGAGAATTATCAGGAATTATTTGTTGGTGAAACCATTCAGCATTTAATTGATAACCATTTTCTGGCAAGTGCAGATTTGCATTCCTTTAATGTAGGTTTAACATCACTAGAGGTAGGAGCAAATGGAGATTATACCGTAAAATCTTCGGAAGATTTGTATACCAATTCAGACATGTTGAGTAAACTTGTTGAAGCGTATGAGGCAACTTCTAAGGGAAAAAAAACACTGATCTTTAATAACGGTATTAATACTTCCATTCAAGTATACGAAGCTTTTAAAAAGTCTGGATATCCAATTGCACACTTAGACAACACAAATACAAGAAAAGAGCGTGATTTTATTCTAACTTGGTTTAAGAAAACACCCAATGCGATAATCACTTCTGTAAGTATTTTAACCACCGGTTTTGATGAGCCTACAATAGAATCAATTATTCTAAACAGAGCTACTAAATCATTGACTTTATATTATCAAATGATTGGTCGTGGATCCCGAATTTTAGACAACAAAAACACGTTTAATGTAGTCGATTTAGGAAATAATTTTCATCGTTTTGGAGCCTGGGGAGCAGATTTAGACTGGCAAAAAATGTTCAAGTCGCCAGATTATTACCTAGATGCCATTCTTTCTGATGAAGATATTGAAAGTACTTTTAGATACGAATTGCCCACCAACATAAAAAAAGATTTCGAAAAATCTACTGATATTTACTTTGATGTAAAGTATGTGTATATTGATACGATCCGAAATGGTGAATCATCAAAAAGAGTTCTAGAAAAATCGATCGTACACCATGCGAAAATGTGTATTGAAAACAGTGAAGATGTTTTTGATGCCTTAATTCTCGCAAAGAAAATAGGTGAAGAGATAGATGACCGTATCAACAGATATGCAAAATGTATTTCAAAAAGCACACATAACTTTGTCACTTGGCTGAAAGACGATTATCGTAAAAAGTTAAATGCCTACTTACGCGAAAACTTTGATAGAGATTTTGAACAGATTCATGGGCATCCACCCATTGATGAATAAAATAGAATAAAAAAAAGCGCTGAATATTCAGCGCTTTTTTTATGGAGAGGTTTTAAAAAATTTATTTAGCAGGCAATACTTTTCCTACACATTCTCCAAAACCAATTCGTACTTTCTCATTTTCACAATGTGCCCGCATGATTACGGTATCATTATCATTGATGAATTTACGCGTCGTTCCATCTTTTAATCTGATTGGGTTTTGACCACGCCAAGTCAATTCTAGCATGGATCCATAACTGTCTTTTGTTGGTCCAGAAATTGTTCCAGAACCCATCATGTCACCTGCTTCTACAGGACACCCATTCACAGTATGATGTGCTAATTGCTGTGCCATTGTCCAATACATGTATTTAAAGTTTGAATTTGCAAGAATAGTTTCTTCACCATTTTCTGGTTGAATACCAACTTGTAAATGAATGTCATAACTTCCTTTTCCTCTTTGCTTCAAATAAGGTAGTGGGGCGTGTACTTGCTTCGGGTTATCAGTTCTAAAAGGCTCTAACGCGTCTAATGTAACTATCCAAGGTGAAATGGTAGAAGCAAAACTTTTCCCTAAGAAGGGGCCTAAAGGGACATACTCCCAAGCTTGAATGTCTCTTGCCGACCAATCATTAAATTGTACCAAACCAAAGATATGTTCTTCTGCTTCCTCAATTGGAATGCGATCACCTAATACGTTTGCATCTGTAGTTATAAAAGCCATTTCCAATTCGAAATCTAATAGTTTTGTGGGACCAAAACCGGGCGTATTGCTCCCTTCTTCAGGTTTGGTTTGTCCATGTGGTCTTCTCACTGGAGTTCCAGAAGGAATGATTGAAGAACTTCTTCCGTGATATCCAATAGGGATGTGAAGCCAATTTGGCAACAATGCATTTTCTGGATCTCTAAATAAGGACCCCACGTTTGTTGCATGTTCTTTACTGGCATAAAAATCGGTATAATCTCCAACCGTAACCGGTAATAACATTTCTACTTCGTCCATTCTAAATATAACATGCTCTTTATGAGTAGCATTGTCTCGAAGTTTCCCTTTTGTTACATCAAAAATATCAGCAATTCTATTTCGAACCAAGCGCCATGTCTTTCTACCATCTGCAATAAAATCGTTTAAATTATCTTGCAAAAAAATATCGTCTGTCAACGGAATTCCATCAAAATAACCCAATTGATGCAATGCGCCTAAATCGATGGCAAAATCACCAATTCTACTTCCAATTGTTATAATATCCTCTTTGGTGATAAAAACACCAAATGGAATATTTTGGATTGGAAAATCGGAATCTTTGTTGACATTCAACCAAGATTTTCTGTTTGGATTGTTTGCAGTTATAATCATTTTTTGATTTTTATATTTTAATCAAATTTATGCATTTTTTTTTCATTTTACTCTTGAAAAATCATCAATAACATATTTTGATGCCCCCTTTTTTTAGGATCTTATAATTGTTAATATAAATATGCAAAATATCAACAAAACGTATTCAATGGATGCTTCCTTTTTATTATTTTTGTAAACTTAAACAATACACAACAATGCAACAAGATAATTTAATTTTCGACCTTATTGAAGAGGAGAAAGAAAGACAATTAAACGGACTAGAGCTCATTGCTTCAGAAAACTTTGTAAGTGATCAAGTGATGCGAGCGCAGGGTTCTGTTTTAACCAATAAATATGCCGAAGGATATCCTGGAAAACGGTATTATGGAGGTTGTGAAATTGTTGACGTTGTTGAACAAATTGCCATAGATAGAGCCAAAGAATTGTTTGGTGCTACTTATGTAAATGTACAACCACATTCAGGTTCTCAAGCAAATACCGCTGTTTTTTCGGTTTGTTTAAAACCAGGAGATAAAATTCTAGGGTTTGATTTATCACATGGTGGACACTTAACACATGGTTCTCCTGTTAATTTTTCTGGTAAATTATACAAAACTTCTTTTTATGGAGTTGAGAAAGAAACAGGTATTTTAGATTATGATAAAATTCAAGAAACGGCTACGAAAGAAAAACCCAATTTAATTATTGCTGGGGCATCTGCTTATTCAAGAGATATCGATTTTAAGCGTTTTAGAGTCATAGCAGACAGTGTTGGTGCTATCTTACTAGCAGATATTTCACATCCTTCTGGAATGATTGCGAAAGGAATTTTAAATGACCCTTTACCACATTGTCATATAGTGACAACGACTACTCACAAAACATTGCGAGGTCCAAGAGGTGGAATGATTATGATGGGGCAAGATTTTGACAATCCTTTTGGAGAAACATTGAAGAGTGGAAAAGTAAAAAAAATGTCATCATTATTACAATCTGCTGTTTTTCCTGGAAATCAAGGAGGTCCTTTAGAACATGTAATTGCAGCAAAAGCAATCGCTTTTGGAGAAGCTTTAACCGATGAATTTTTAGAATACCAAATTCAAGTAAAAGAAAATGCAGCTGCAATGGCAAAAGCATTTGTAGCCAAAGGATATGATTTAATTTCTGGAGGTACAGACAATCACATGATGCTGATTGATTTACGAAATAAAAATATTTCTGGAAAAGATGCTGAAATAGCACTTGGAAAGGCAGACATCACTGTAAATAAGAACATGGTTCCTTTTGACGATAAAAGCCCCTTTGTAACCTCAGGAATCCGTGTTGGAACTCCTGCAATTACAACCCGTGGACTTTTAGCTTCTGACATGGCTGCTGTAGTTGGTTTTATCGATGAAGCGATACAAAATGCAGAGAATGACGAAGCCTTACATGAAATTGGAGACCGTGTTTCTGATATGATGTCACACAGAAGATTGTTTGTGATGTAATAATATGACTCGGCAATTAAATTTCTTCCTACATTTATAATTGAATATTTTGTTTATGAAGAAATTTAATTGCCTTCTTTTTTCTTTCCTTTTTTATGCCATTCCATTCGTAAGCCAAGTTTCTTTTTTAGAAAGCAGCGCTGCTCTTGGAATGAATATTTCCTATGGTGAAAGCGATTTAGGTGGTGGTGTTTCTTTTATTGATTTTAATAATGATGGATGGGATGACATTACTTTTGCAACCGAGGATACCGAAGAAATTTGTTTTCTAAAAAATACAAATGGGCTTTTAACACAGGTGTACTTCACTGGGATTTCTAATACCCTAAAAACAAAACAAATCATTTGGGTAGATTACGATAATGATGGGGATAAAGATCTTTTTGTTACGGCACTAAACGGTAGCAATCGATTTTATCAAAACAATGGAAATATGGTATTTACCGATATTTCTAGCACGATTGGTTTTTTTACCGATAATAAACATACTACGGGTGCATCTTTTGGAGATATCGATAACGACGGTGATTTAGATGCTTTTATTTGTAATCGAGACGATGACAATGAAGCAGAAAGAAATTACTTATACCAAAATAACAATGGGGTTTATACAGATATTTCTAGCGAAGCAGGTATTTTGCTAACGAGTGAAATCTCTTTTTGCGCAGTTTTTTTTGATTATAACAATGATGGTTTTCAAGATATTTATGTTTCCAATGACAAACCTACCTATCGAAATAGATTGTATAAAAATAACGGAGATAATACTTTCGAAGACACCTCTGAAAGTAGTGGTGCAGGTGTTTTTGTAAATGCAATGACAACAACTATTGGAGATTATAACAACGATGGTTGGTTTGATATTTACGTGACCAATACGCCTGACGGGAATCAATTGTTAAATAATAATGGTGATGGAACTTTTACAGATAAAGCAAGGGATACTGGTACAGAATTCAATAGTGTAGGGTGGGGTGCTGTCTTCTTAGATGCAGATAATGATGCGCATCTTGATTTATACGTTAGCGGTGAGTTTGATGGTACAAATTCTAACTTATTACCTTCAGCATTTTACCACAACCAAGGAGATGACACCTTTCAAATCCCCAGTGATATCGGTTTCGAAAACGATACAAGAAAGAGTTATTCGAATGCAATAGGAGATATTGATAATGATGGAAAACCTGATGTTGTTGTTTCTAATGATTCAGAAACAAACTTTCTATTTAATAATAATAGTACAAACACCAACAATTGGATTAAAATTCAACTTGAAGGAACCATCGGAAACAAAGATGGTATTGGCAATCGGATAGAAGTTTTTGCAGGCGGTACGTCTCAATACCGCTATACCTTGTGTGGCGAAGGGTATTTAAGTCAGAATTCTTCCAAAGAATTTATTGGTTTAGGTACTGCAACGAGTATCGATTATATTAAAGTTACTTGGAATCATAGTGGTGTGGTAGAAATAATCGAGCAAGTAGCCATAAATCAATCGATAACAATTCAAGAAAATAATGGGGTTTTAGGAAATGCTATTTTTTCTTTTGAAAGCATGAAAATTTACCCTAATCCAAGTGATGATGGTGTTTTTTATATAAGAAAAAATACTAATAACGAAAATATAAAAATTGCAGTCTACACTATTACAGGACAATTATTGTTTTCTAAGACCAATGAAGGTTCTTTCAATCTATCATCCTATGAAAAAGGAATTTATATTGTTAAAGTTATAACTGATAATGGTTCTATGACGCAAAAGATACTTCATTTATAAGGGATCACCAGCGCGCTCTATAATGTTTTCAGGAAGTGCCTTTTTTGCTTTTGCGCCCATTTTCTTCAATTTCTCGACACTTATAATTAAATTTCCATTTCCTTCCACAAGCTTATTCATAGCAGCATTGTAATCTATTTTGGAAGCGTCTATTTTCTTTCCAATGCCAATTAAATCTGTTAAAAGTCCATGAAATTTATCATACAAACTCCCTGCTTGTCTTGCAATTTCGAGGGCATTTTTTTGTTGCTTTTCATTATTCCACATGGTGTCTATGGTGCGTAATGTTGCCAATAGGGTAGAAGGCGTTACAATAACAATATTTTTCTCGAATGCCTTGTTGTATAAAAAATTGTCCGAATTTATTGCAACTGCAAAAGCAGGTTCTATTGGAATGAATAGCAACACGAAATCTGGAGATTCAATCTTATATATATCTTCATACTTCTTCTCACTCAACTGCTCAACATGGCGTTTTAAAGAGTTGATATGTTCCTTCAGAAATTGAGCCTTATCATGTTCGTCATCTGAGTTTACAAATTGTTCATAAGCTGTTAGCGAAACTTTAGAATCAACAATCATCTTTTTATTATCTGGTAAATGAATCACCACATCGGGCAAGACTCTTTTGCCGTCATCATTGGTAAAACTTTGCTGCACAAAATATTCGCGATCTTTTTCCAATCCAGATTTTTCTAAAACACGCTCTAAGACCAATTCTCCCCAGTTTCCTTGAGTTTTGTTATCTCCTTTTAAAGCCTTTGTTAAATTGATGGTTTCCTTACTCATTTGCAAGTTCATTTCTTTCAACCCAACTATTTGCTGACGTAAAGCGGCATGGTAATCAATACTTTCTTTATGTGTTTTGTCAACTTTATCTTCAAAACCTTTAATTTTCTCTTGCAAAGGGTTTAAAATGGTTTGTATATTCTCTTTATTTTGTGCTGTAAATTTTGTCGATTTATCTTCAAAAATTTTATTTGCTAAATTCTCAAATTCTGTAGTAAATTTTTCTTGAAGTTTTGTTACTTCCTCTTTGTTTTCATCCAATTTTTGTTGCAAATTTCTTAAATCTGCAACTTGACCAGAATTGATTGTTAGAAGCTGTTCTTTTTCATGTTGTAAAAAGCGAAGTTCTTTTTGAATTGTTATTGTTGCATTTTCTGCATTTTCTTTAGAAGATTGTAGTAAAGAGTTTTGTCCTTCTAAAACAGATTTTTCTTTTTCTCCTTTTAATTTTCCTAGTAATCTACCTATAAATAAGCCTATTGAAATTCCAAAAACAATTATTAAAAAGTTAATTCCTAAATTATTCATCATATCAAATTAAGTCCTTAAATTTAGAACTTTAAAATATACAATGAAAGCATTTTCTAGTTTTATATTATTTAGACTTTTAGGTTGGAAACTAATTAATGATTTCCCTCAAGACATTAAAAAATATGTAGTAATAGCAGCGCCTCACACAAGTTGGATGGATTTCCCGATTGCAATTTTGGCAAGGATGTCTTCTGGAACAATGGTGAATTTCATTGGTAAGGGTTCCTTATTTAAAGGCCCATTTGGTTTTATCTTCCGGCTTTTAGGTGGAACCCCAGTGGATCGAAGTCAGAATAACAATTTAGTAGATTCTATTGTGCAATTATTTAATACTAAAGAAGAATTTCGATTAGGTCTGTCACCAGAAGGAACTCGAAAAAAAGTAGCAAAATGGAAAACAGGTTTTTACTATATCGCCAAAGGTGCCAATGTACCTATTGTAATGGCAACTTTAGATTTTGGTAAAAAGCAAATAAAAATATCGAAAGCTTATACGACTACCAATGATATTGAAGTAGATTTTAAACACTTCCATGCTTTTTTTAGTAATGTTCAAGGAAAAAACCCGGATCAGTTTTAAGAACGAAACAGCGGTGGCATTTCTGATAAAGGGCCTCTTTTATTCTGCGAATTCTTCAGATACTTTCTCAGCAATCCGAACAATTACTTCTGTTGCTTTTACCATTGACTCAACCGGAACATATTCGTATTTTCCATGAAAATTATGCCCTCCAGCAAAAATATTTGGACAAGGCAATCCTTTAAAAGAAAGTTGCGATCCGTCCGTACCGCCCCTAATTGCTTTTATTAAGGGTTTGATTCCTATTTCTTCCATGGCTTCTTTGGCTATGGTAACAATGTGCATAACAGGTACAATTTTCTCCTTCATGTTAAAATACTGGTCTTTGATTTCTATATTGACTGTTTTTTTACCGTATTTGTTATTAAAATCTATTCCAATCTGTTCAATAAAACGTTTCCGGCTTTCAAACAAATCAAAATCGTGGTCTCTAATGATGTATTCTAACTCTGTTTTTTCTACCGTTCCCACCATGTCATGTAAGTGAAAAAAGCCTTCGTAACCAGTTGTTTTTTCTGGAACTTCATTCTCTGGTAATGCCCTCGTGAATGCGTTTGCGATGGTTATCGAATTAATCATTTTTCCTTTTGCATACCCTGGGTGTACAATTTTTCCTTCAATAGTTATTTTAGCAGCGGCTGCATTAAAATTTTCATATTCTAATTCTCCAATCTGACTTCCATCCATGGTATATGCCCAATCTGTGTTAAATTTTTCGACATCAAATAAGTGTGCTCCTTTGCCAACTTCTTCATCGGGAGTAAAACAAATTCGAATGATGCCGTGCTTTATTTGAGGATTTTGAACCAAATATTCCATTGCTGATATAATTTCGGTAATTCCTGCTTTGTCGTCGGCTCCCAATAGCGTTGTACCATCTGTTGTAATTATTGTTTGCCCTTTGTATTGCAATAAATCTTCAAAATAATTGGGAGACAATACAATGTTTTCTGCTTTGTTTAAGACAATGTCTTTACCGTCATAATTTTCATGAATTTGTGGTTTTACATGCTTACCAGTAAAATCGGGACTCGTATCGATATGAGAAATAAAACCAATGGTAGGCACTTTATAGTCAATATTACTCGGCAGTGTAGCCATTAGATAACAATTTTTATCCAAGTCTACCTCTTGCAAACCAATACTTTTAAGCTCTTTTTCTAATGATTTTGCTAGATCCCACTGTTTCTCTGTAGATGGAAAAGCGGAATTGTTTGGATCTGATTCAGTATCAATAGTGACGTAACTTACAAATCTTTTAATAATGTTTTCCTTCGTGATAATCATTTTTGCGTTTTCTTTTTTCATTTCAAGGAATCTCTTAGGCTTGGCAGAAAGTTTGTGTTGCTAAGAACTTATTGTTTCAATGTAAGTTTGCCTATTCTATTGTTGCCAGATAACCATGCAGTATTTTTATCTACAAACTGAATAGCATAGTATCCTTCTTTTGATACCTCTTTCCATGTTTTTCCTGCATCATTTGAAAAAGAAACACCTGTTTTTCCAACTGCAAAAATTTCTTGACCTTGAGTTCCTGGAACATATTGTACACAACTTTTATAATTGGGGTTTTGAGCGTCTGCAACCAAAGTCCATGTTTGACCTCCGTCTGTAGTTATCGCTTTGTTTGAGGTGTTTTCTAGGGGTTTTGAGTAATCTCCACCGATTATAATACCTTGATTCATGTCATAAAAATCAATAGAATAAATTCCTTGCGGCCCTTTTCCTTGAACAATAGGGGTATTGTAAATTTTCCATGTTTTTCCGTAGTCATTAGATTTTAAGATTCGTGCTTTTTTCCCTCCAGAAACAATCCAAACAGTACTTCCTTTTATTTTTATATTGGTATTACTAGCAGCAAAAAAAGCTTCTCCTTCTTCAAAAACTGGTAAAGAGGTACAGGGCAACTTGCGCCAAGATTTCCCTCGGTCTTCGGTAACTATAATAGAAGCACAATTTTCTGTTGGATCTCCAACTGCGATTGCGTGGACGTTATCTTCAAAGAAATGCATGGAGTCATAAAATACTTTTTTATGATTTTCTGAATAGACTAAACTTGTATCTCCTTCTGATAATCTATATAACAAGGCTGGATTTCCAATAGAAAGTGCAAAGTAGTCCTTTCCATTAAAAGCGATACTTCTAAAATTTGGTGTTATTGAATCTTGATATATCGGGAAATGTGCTTGTGGAAATTTTTCTTCTTCAGAGAAGATGCCAATCACACCGTTTGAGCCTGCGAAAGCAACACTATTTGAATCAATAACTTGAATTGCTCGAATGCTTGTATTCGCTATATTAAAGCTTTTTATTACAACGGATTCAATCGTTCTAGGTTGATATGGTGGTTGGCAAGAAATTAAAATAATTACTGCCGAAATAAGGATTGATAGTCTCTTCATTTTTGATATTTTTACACAACGAATTTAATGAATACAAATTGAGTTTTATGAAAAAAGCATTGGTAATTTCTGGTGGTGGGAGCAAAGGAGCATTTGCTGGGGGTGTTGCACAGTATTTAATGAAGGAGGAAGGAAAAGAGTACGATTTATTTTTAGGCACTTCTACAGGAAGTTTAATGGTGTCGCATTTGGCATTAGGTAAATTAGATGCATTAAAGAAATTGTATACCAGTGTTGATCAAAAATCAATATTCAGTAATAGTCCCTTTACAATTCGAAAAGTTGCTGGCGAAAAAGTCATTAGCATTAATCACTTAAACACACTTTGGAACTTTATTAAAGGAAGAAAAACATTTGGTGAGAGTAAAAATTTACGAAAACTCATCAAAAAAAATATCACTAAAGAAATGTACAATTTAATTAGAGCGCATCAAAAAGAAGTGGTGGTAACGGTTTCTAATTTGACAGCAAATAAGATTGAGTACAAATCGATAAACGATTGTTCGTATGAAGATTTTTGCGATTGGATTTGGGGTTCTTGCAACTATGTGCCTTTTATGAGTTTGTTAGAAAAAAACCATTGCCAATACGGAGATGGTGGTTTTGGATCTTTAATTCCAATTCGAGAAGCCATTTTAAGAGGCGCTACAGAGATTGATGCAATTATTCTAGATACAGAAGTAACCCAAATGAATCGAATGCCTTCTAAAAACCCGTTCTCACTACTGTTTGATGTATTCGACTTTATGCTGACGCATGTTGAAAAACACAATATTACTATTGGAAAATTAGCTGCAAACAACAAAAAGGTAACTTTAAATTTATACTATACTCCAACTGTTTTAACAACAAATTCATTAGTTTTTGATAAAAAATTGATGCGAAAATGGTGGGAATCTGGCTTTATGTATGCGAAAACAAAGCGAGAAGAAGATATGAGTGAATTTAGACCAGACATTTTAGATTAATTTATTTGAGTTCAAGGTACATATTGTTTCCAATTGGAGTCGTTAATTTTGAATTTGATATTTCTTTTATATGCTCCTTTTTTTGAGAATTAAATCCACCTTTAGCACCTGTTAAAATATAATTAATTGTACGCTCAACAAGTGGGTCTGTTCGTTCACCTAAAACGCCTAAATTTCCATAATCTTCTCCTAATTCAATTCCAGGCAATGTAACTCCAGGAAGATATCCATTGATTTCATTTTGATTGTCTTTGTTTGTAATCTCAAACACAATAGGTTGTAGTACATACCTGTGATTTGTATTAAAATTGAGGCCATTTTTTCTTAAATTATCTGCATCGTATAATGTAATTGACCCTTCTTGTTTACCAACAGTTTTTATGCCTACAAGTTTTACATCGATATAAGAACGTAAGCTGTTAATCACTAGTTCAGAGGCTGATGCAGAACTTCCAGAAACAATAAAATAGATCGTAGATAAATTTACGGAGTTGATGTTCTCTGTAATCATTCCGTTATTAATTTGATTTGGAAATCTATTAATAAAATATTCTGGAGTCACAGAAGTCAAAACCTTTTCATTCCAAACTTGTTTCGAAAATACTTGTTCGTTAAATTGTCCAGTAATCATGGCGCCTAAATAGGTTGCTGTACGAACAGAACCGCCACCATTATAGCGTAAATCGATAATTAAGTCTGTGATATTTTCATTTTTAAAGGTTAAAAAGGCATTGTTCAATTCTGCATCAAAAGAAGCAGAAAACTGATTATAAAGGAGGTACCCTATTTTATTTCCCATTACTTCATCAAAAACCTTGGTGATTTTAACAGGATTTTCTTCTAATTGAGATTTAATAAGGTTAATTGTTGTCGCTGTAGAAATTGGATCTCCATCATTAAAATCTGCAAGTCCTATGATGTAAGAATTGTTGTTTAATAAAGAAGAATAGTTGGTGTCTGTAATTTGAATACCATCGATCTGACTAAAAACCATACCTCTTATAATTCCCTTTGTAGCTGCATCCGATTCTGGAATTACATATCTCACATAACCAAAAACATTACTAGTTGTCGTTTTATAACGAACCAAACCAAACTCCATTCCGTTGTTTAGCGTAACGCCTTGAAAAGCATTTTCTAGCACCGTATAATCATCAACAATCCAAGAAAATCGGTCTGTTGGTCTTAAAAGCAGGCTTTCAAAAATATTTTCTGGATTAGAAAATCCCGCCAAGTAATTGTTTAGTGTTGCTTGAGAGTTAAAACGGGTATCTGCTAAGTCTGGCTTTGAACTTTGCCAAAAATAATAGGCGTTTAAGCCCTTCCAGACAAAATCGTTTATTTCAATTTCTTCTGGAATCACCTCCATTTTAGAAGCGCAATTAGAAAAAAGTAGTGATATTAATAAAAGCAGTAAAATTTTGTGAGAAATAGCAGATTTCATAGTATCTTGTTATTTTATTATAACGAATTTTAAAACATATTCGTATTTAAAATTCAACTATTTGTAACAAATTTAAATTTAGCTCGTCGTAATTATGTAAACCAGATATTTAAATAGGGTTTTTATCAAAATAAGAGCACAAGTAGAATCAACGCAACAATGAAGCAATCCGATTTTTTAAAAATTGTTTTTCCTTTTAAAGATAAGCTCTTTAGATTTGCAAAAAGACTTTTAGTTTCTACGGAAGAAGCCGAAGATGCAACTCAGGAAATATTTTTAAAATTGTGGAAAAACAAAGAAAAGATTGCCGAGTATAAAAATGTGGAGGCTTTTGCAATGACCATGACAAAGAATTATTGTTATGATCGATTAAAATCGAAGCAAGCAAGTAACTTAACCTTAATACATAGTAATTATAAAGAAAAAGACACCAGTTTAGATAAAAAAATTGAATATAGAGATAGTGTAAACCAAGTACACAGATTGATTCAAAATTTACCTGAGCAACAGAAAATTATTATTCAACTTAGAGATATTGAACAGTATGATTTTGATGAAATTTCAAAAATGGTTGACATGCAACCAACTGCTGTAAGAGTTGCTTTGGGTAGAGCAAGAAAGACAATTAGACAAGAACTTACAAAAACACACAACTATGGAGTTAGCTAACATAGAAAAATTAGTAGAAAAATACTTAAATGCAGAAACATCTTTGCAAGATGAAGCAACCTTGAAAAACTATTTCACCGAAGGTATGATTGCTCCTCACTTGCAAGAATACGAATCTATGTTTTGTTATTTTACTATAAGCAAAGAAGAAACTTTTACAAAAACCATTCAGTTAGAAACAAAGAAACCATCAGGTAAAAACTTGAAATGGCTATCTGTGGCAGCCTCTTTTGCTTTATTGGTAAGTGTTTTTATTGGTAGCCAAGAATATGAGAAATACCAACAAGAAAAAACATTTGCTCAGGTAAGTTATGCGCTAAATATGTTGTCTCTTAACCTTAAAAAAGGAGAGAGAGCCATTCAAAAAGTGCAAACTTATGAAAACACCATCAATACGATTTTAAAATAAAAACCAAGTAAATTAGTAAAACCAAGTAAAGTTAGAAATTATGAAAAAAATAATAATAGTAGTTGCTTTTTTAATTGCATCATCAGCAAGTTATGCACAGTCATTTTTTGATACATTAGAAGACATGGAAGGAGTAGACGTGGTTGTAGTAACCAAAGATGCTTTTGAAATGCTCTCTAAATTTCAAGACATTAAAATTGATGGCAATCAAACCATGAAAGTCTTTAGCTTGATAAATGATTTACAAGAATTGAAGATTTTCACGACAAATGATGCTAATAATGCCAATAAAATGGACAAGATGGTTAGTAAGGCAATCAAAGTGCAAAAATTAACAGAACTGATGCGTGTAAAAGAGGAGGATACTCGCATGAAAATTTATGTAAAAACTACGAAAAACAAATCTTACGTGAGCGAAGTTTTAATGTTTATTAAAGGAGTTGGAAAAAAAACAAATAAAAATATAGAATCTGTAATTATCTCTTTGACTGGAAATATTGATGTCCAAAAAATCTCTGAGATCACAGACACACTTGTAAAAGAAGCCAACAGGAAGTAGTTACTCAAAAAAAAGCTAAGTTTTAAATTTATAAAAACATGAAAAAGTCAACCCTTATACTATTCTTTTTTTCTTTACTTCTTTTATTAAGTGCCTGTAATAATGAAAAATCACTACAAGCATATATTATAAACAGTAGTGAAAAGGAGGCCTTTATGTATGGTGATATCCCTGTTGGATTAATGCTTACGCCAAAGGAGAATGCTTCTGAAGAAGTAAAAGAAACGGTAAAAAGTATTAAAAAAATAAATGCTGTATTTTTTAAAAAAACAAATGAGAATGATACCGCTTATGAAACAGAAAAATCAAAACTAAAAAACATTTTCACCAACAAAACATATAAAACCTTAGGTAGCTTCAAAGCAAAAGGAATGAATATGAAGTTATATTATACTGGAGAAACGGATCATATAAACGAAGTAATCGCTTTTGGATATAGTAAAGAGGTTGGAGTAGGTATTGCCAGGTTATTGGGAAAAAACATGAACCCGGAAAGAATCATGGAAATGATGAACAATATCCAAGTTGACACTGATATGTTCGATTTTAGTCAATTAAATAATTTTTTCAATAAAAAGTAAAAGTTAATTACTTCAATTATAAAAACTGTAATTTCGAAAGAGATTACAGTTTTTCTTTTTAACGAGTAGTTAACACGTTCAAAACATTAATTTCTTATTTTTGAAATCTTGAAGAATAGCACTATGAAATTTAAAAAAATAATATTTCTTTTTATACATCTTACAGTTGCATCAGTTTTTGCACAGCAATCAACTGACTACAAAGGAGAGAGAGAGAAACTACATGTTTTAGAACACACAAAATTAAAAGTTGATTTTAACTTTAAAGATAAGCAACTTAATGGCGAGGCTTGGATTACTGTAAAGCCTTATTTCTATCCAACAGACAAACTTATTTTAGATGCAAAAGGGATGATTATACATCAAGTCGCACTAAAGGGTGAAAAATTAGATTTTAATTATGATAATTTTAAATTGCGTATCGATTTACCAAAAAAACATACGAAAGAGGAGTCTTATACACTCTATATTAAATATACGGCAAGACCCGAAAAAGTCAAGCAAAAAGGAAGTGCAGCAATAAGTGGCGCCAAAGGATTGTATTTTATAAATGCGGATGGTAGCGATAAAAACAAACCCACACAAATTTGGACACAAGGGGAGACTGAAGCAAGTAGTTGTTGGTTTCCAACAATAGACAGCCCAAATCAGAAATCTTCACAGGAAATTTATATTACAGTTCCAAACAAATACAAAACGCTTTCTAATGGCAAATTAGTGAGTCAAAAAAAAGAAGGTTCCAACCGAACAGATTACTGGAAATTTGATCAGAAACACGCACCCTATTTATTTTTCATGGGGGTAGGTGAGTTTGAAGTGATAAAAGATTCCTATAAAAATATCCCAATTGAATATTATGTTGAAAAAGAATACGCACCGTATGCAAAAGATATTTTTGGAGATACCCCGGAAATGTTAGACTTCTTTTCAACGCTTTTAGGTGTAGAGTATCCATGGAACAAATACAGTCAAATTGTTGTTAGAGATTATGTAAGTGGTGCAATGGAAAATACGACTGCGGTTGTTCATGGTGAACAGGCCTATCAAAAACCGGGGCAATTAATTGATGAAAATAAGCATGAAAATACCATAGCACATGAAATTTTTCATCATTGGTTTGGCAATTACGTTACAGCAGAAAGTTGGGCAAACTTATCCTTGAATGAATCTTTTGCAAATTATAGTGAATACTTGTGGAGAGAACATAAATACGGTAAACAAGAAGCAAATGCACATTTATTTGAAAATAATTCAGCCTATTTAGATGGCCAGAATTCTGACAAAAATTTAGTCCGTTTTAACTACTCCAATAAGGAGGACTTATTTGATTTGGTGAGTTACAACAAAGGAGGCACAGTATTGCATATGCTACGAAACTATTTGGGAGACGCTGCGTTTTTTAAAGGATTAAATCTATATTTAACAGAAAATAAATTTAAAACGGCAGAAGTACACCAACTTCGATTGGCTTTTGAGAAATTGACTGGAAAAGATTTAAATTGGTTTTTTAATCAGTGGTTTTATGGAACAAATCACCCACAAATAGAAGTTTCTTACGATTATAATATTATTCAGGATAAAGTAACTGTCAATATTATTCAGTTACAATCTGAGAAATTTAAATTTCCTTTTGCGATTGATATTTATGAAAATGGCATCCCAAGAAGAGAACACGTTTTTGTAGACGGAAATGATG